>Ga0179591_1184189_pt1 | contig 14761 bp, 19 predicted proteins | sample CZOMad2_1_08_16f_FD_182891 | JGI IMG/M metagenome (GOLD analysis project Ga0179591, IMG submission 182891) | Vadose zone soil fungal communities from Angelo Coast Range Reserve, California, USA - CZOMad2_1_08_16fungal (PacBio error correction) | ecosystem: Environmental > Terrestrial > Soil >...
GTAACCGAGCGTCAGGGAAATGGGAAGGAATATACTAATCTTATCTAGAGGAAGGACAGTCTGGAATTTAAGGGGACATAAGAATTCGACCAAAGAAGAAAGGTGAAGCGAAAAGAGCCGCGGCCCGTGGATTGGAAAAGGGGAGGGAAGGGAAAGACGCTGCAATTAGTCAGCTCGAAATCGGGATCATGGAAAAATCCTCCTGGACGGGAGGGACGAAAGCACGGGCGGAGGATGTCCAAGCGAGGGAGGGTCCTGTCAAAGAAACACGAAATGAAACAATGGCTTGAGGAAGAAGTGGGGGTCGATGTTACCCTGGGGGTAAAAATGCCCCGAAGGGGGAGAAGGGAGCGCGCTTTTGCCACCATGCGAACAGGACTCCGTTAGGTGATGAAGAGGAAAAAACGAATCTCGTCAACCGTCCATCACCAGGGGGGGTTCAATGAGGAGTTCCGGAAATTGGTGTAATGTAGAAGAAGACCCGGGAAACTCGGAAGAGGAGGAAGAGAGTGTCGGACGAAAACCAGGGAACGAAACAGGACAGGAAGTGGCAAGCACAAGAATGCCCGAGGGAATAAGGGGGGCCCAGAATTGCTATCAATTCATCAAAGGTCTTTTCAAGCATTAAAGGGAAGTCAGTCGAAAGCTTAAAATTACTGGTGGACAGAAGCGCCGAGGGGAAGAGAAAAGCATGGCTCACCCTAGAAGGGTGAGCCATAAGGGCTGGTAGGAATCGCGAAATATCCTTTTCGCCAAAAACTGCCGTTCGCAAATACATCAGTCACAGCATTATGTTGGGTTCCGCCTGGTGAGAAAAACTTACGTCATGCATCCGTCCTAAAAGAAAGGATTGGACGGACTCGTCTTAACGTCCATCAAGGAGCGATGCCGGAGGTTCCCGTGTTGAAAAAAAACCGAGTAGGAAACAAGGCGGACGCGAGAAGAGCTTAATGGAGTAAGGGGAAAAAAAGTAAGGGATGGCATTGCTGGTGGTACAACTGGGAAGAAAGAACGCCGGCCTTAGAGAAAGTCGACTTAAGGGCGTACCACAAAGTAACCGGTGGGCGAAGAGAAAAAAAAGAGTAGGAACCGACTCCTAAGTGTTCAATGAAAAATCAGGCGGGAGCGCCTGCATTCACAGAAGTGAGAAAAGCAAGAAGTTGTTAGACCGTGGTCAGCTAAAAGGGGGGGGGCTCAAAAAAACAACCTAAAAAGGACTGGTTGTCCCGTGGAAGGGGAGCGTGAAGCTACGGTATCTCCCTACCTTGGAACAAAGGAGGGGGGATATCAGATGACTCCGTAAAGGAAGACCGGGCGGGGAAGTGTCTCAGAAGATGGAGGAGGAGGAAGAAAAAAGGACCGAGGGCAAACTAATGGAAAACCGGCAAATTTTGCTGCAAATGAAAAGTGAGAGAAATCGTGAGTGACAGTTCAAAACCTTTGATCGGATAACGGCATAAAGGCTAATTAAAAAAGGTGAGGGGCGTCGAAGCGGCGAAATGTTAGAGTAATCGCCAGTGTCCAAGACCAGGTAACATAAAAATCGACCTCGTGGAGAGGGGCCCGCCGTAATGTATGTGGGGATGCTATTCAACTAACTAATCCTGGAAAGACTAAAGACAGAAACATATCAGGAGGTTTGGAGTAAAAGAAAATAACATCATATTGGCTCACGGGGAGGGGAGAGTGTCGAAAACAGGAAAGTTTTAAGGTAGGGAAAAAGACGTTGAGGTCGAAACTCTCTGAACCAACACTCCAGGGGGGAAGGAATGGCGTCACCAGAGTGTAGAGAAAGAAGCGCGAATGGAGTAAAAGCAACTAGGGGGGAGGGAAGAAACGGAGTTTATTTCATCGGCGGGGACGAAGAGGACGGGATAGGAAAAAACTTCACTTGAGATCGGAAGAGAGAAGGGTAAGAGCGCAAAAACAACCGGGGGCAAAAAAGAAAAGCATTGTACTGAAAAAAGAAGTTCTTGTTCATGCAGGGAGAACAGAATTTCCAAATAAAAAATGGGAGGGGGGGAAAGCCGCATTTTAGAAGGGCCAGGAAAGAGGCGTATGGGAAGGGGGGCGTGTTCAGCGAGAGCCGTCTGTTTAAAATAAGAAGGTCAGGCAGCACTCTACAGAAATTGAGGTGGACGGGGCTACCAGCTCCTTCGGCAATCAAAGAGAGAAATATGGGGGGGGGGAACACAAGGAAGAAAAAGTGGGGATCTTCTTCAAGACCGGAAGGCAGGAAAGGAAAAAGGCGGCATGAATACGTTGGTTTCGTTGCGTGGAGGCGGGTCGTCATGCCGAAAATCAACGAAGGGAAAAAAGCACAAACTTCATAGGTCGGGGGGGGGCATTCTTGCCAAAGGGGGGAAGAAAGATCGCCTATACTATTTCGGTTAGAAGAACAATCGGTACAAAAAAGAGCAGGAGGAAGAAAGGTTCGGGAGGGAAGGGACAATGGGGAGAGCGAGAGAGCATCACATGGTAGATCAGTGGAAGAAGAAGGGATTAAAATGAAGGCTTCGAGGTCGTATGGTGCCGAAATGAAGAGATCTTAGAGGACTTCAAAGAAAGGGGAGAGGACTCACAAACAACAGCAACTTAGGATATGAGAGAGGGGGGTTTTCTGATCCTGCCGGGAGAAATAAAAAGCGCAGCTCGCATTAGATGATAGGTGAAGGAACTGATCCCTTCAAGGTAGAAACAGGGGAGGGAGTCCAATCTCAGCAAAGTGATGAGCTATTGTACTAGGGAGAAGGGGGTTCCTTGTGTCAGAATGGGTACAACGTTGGGGGGAAAGATCGAAATAAGTGGTCAGCGGTCTGGGGGGCGAGAAAACAAACTCACTCGGAGGGGGATCTTGGGCGTCAGAGAAAATGCCCACCAACCCTTCCAAGAGGAAGGAGGGGTGAACTGGTCACGGGAAAGGTTCTCCTTTCTTAACTGAAGGAAAGAACAGAAAAGCAACTCGGCACGGAAAAGGAAAGGAACTATTGACTGCTTATAGCGAAAAGAATGCCGACTTGTCCTAAAACTCCAAGGATGAAGGTAGTGACACAAGCACGGGGAGGAAACCAAGGTGTCTTTGGCCGCAAAGATGGGGGGGAAAAGTAACTAAGATTTTCGAGGGTGAAAAATGGGAAGGATGAAAAAGACGTCAGTTGGGGACGGACTGAGTCTCACCAAAAGAAAAAAAAGAGGGACGCGAAGTCCCTAGAAAAAGAGCGAACATAACGCTGGTTCTTGGGAAATCGCTTGACCGGCCTTCTTAAAAACAGGGCCTAGATGAGGCAAAGATCGCTTGTGACAGAAGAAGAAAAGAATGTCTGTGGTCGGGAAGGAAACTTATCTGAGTGAAAAAAGCAAAATGTAATTGGAAACATAAAAAAAGAGTCAGATTCTCATGAAGGAGAAAAGTAACGCCATTCTTGATGGAAGAACTGAGGGAAGATTCAAAGGAATCAATGGCGCGTGCGATTAAATGTGGGGAGATGACGATTACGAGAGGCAATTGGAGGATTGAAAGGTTTTTTTCTAGAAGGGGAAAAGAAAGAAACAGACTTGAAAAGAGGGCACTGGTCAAGATTCGATCCGAAATCGGGAAAAAGACTATTATTTTTGAGGGGGAAAAAAAATCTTAGGAAATAATCTGTTGCTGATCATGGGGGGAAGGGACTGCTTGTCGGGGAAATCTCGGTAAAAAAATAATTAAAGCTGGTGAGGCTTCACGCGGCTGGGGAGGGGAGGCGATGTTTCCGGTAAAGGCGCGCAGATCAATTTTTCAGGGGGGGGAAGAGGGAAACAAGAATACGGGGGGGGTGGGGGCAGGAGGGACATTCAATTGGGGAGGGACCATCGTCCCAGGTTTGCAAGTGTAAAAGAAGTGGCAGTCATGGTGTTGAAGCAAGCGGGGGGAGGGGTGGAATTCGGGACGTTTTGACCATAGGAGCGGGAACGCAGACTCATTTGCCAGAGGGGGGAAAGTATAAAAACAGGGGGAAGCCTAAGGAGAAAGGTCCTTACTCATCTTAATGAAATAACCGTCAATTAGGTATCCCGTCGGGACTTCATTCTTCCCCGAAAGGGAAAGGGGAAAGGCAACTGAAGGCGCTTTGAAGAGGGGAGCACCAAGAGCTGTTTAAAAGGGACTATTTGTCACACCGGTAGGAACGCTCTAAAATTTGAAAGGATGTTGCCGGATTCGACCCGCGGAAAATTCAGTTGGCAGGGCGCAGGGTAGGTGGTCCGACGCGGAGGAGTCCAGGGGGGGGACAGAATGACGTTTTTCATATAAAGAAGAGGGGGCATAAGGCAGTCAAATCACCGCCCAGGCGATCACGGGGATTCCCTCGGTGACAAAGAACATGGAAGAGAACAATGGTCTCGTAGAAAGGAAACAGCGATTCTCCAGCAGAGAACGGGACTCGGTACGGAACGGAAAGATAGGTCACAAAAGGACATGTACGGGGAGAGAACTCTCGCACAAACGACCTGCATGCCGAAAGGGGCTCATACGGGGTAAAAAGGATTCACCAGAATCATTCATTGGAGTAAAGAAGTGCGTTAAAAGGAAGAAGGAAAATGGGGAGGCAAAAAGGGGGGTAATCTCGACTAGAAAAAAGGAATATTTGGAGGAAAAAAGAAGAGTGGGTGGGCAACGGGACAAGCAGTAGCTCTCTCATAAGCGGGAGGAATGAAGTTCACATAGGTAAAGGGAAGGAAAAGCTGAACGTTAATTGGGTCCAATTGAACGTTTCAGAAAGGAGGCTCTAGGGACACGAGCACGAGAAAAAAGGAGAGGCCAACTAATGAAGAATGGAGAGGCCGAATCTGGTTCAAAGGGAGAATCCCTACGGGCTACAACTGGCATATCTTTGAGCAGGGGGGGAATAGCCTAAAGTTCAGAGCAAGAGGAAGGCAACTCAAAAGGATTGATTAAGTGTTCCGAAATCAGGCGAAGAGAGAAACTCAATGAGAGCTGTTGTGAAAGGGCGGGCCCAAGAGACGGAAAGAGGGCCAACCGGCTCCCAAAAAATTTCGTCATCCCTTAAACGAGGTCAAAAGAAAGGGAGGCAACAAGCCAAAGGGGAGGTCGGCATCTTCTGTACAGCCACGACGGGGTACCCTGCTAAGTGCAAGAAAGTTTCTTGCTTTAGGGGAGCGAAGTACAAGGATTTGGTCCCCATTTTTTTTTTCAATTCGACCAGGAATGCTGTCGAAATCAAGAAGGTAAAAGCGGCACCTTCTAAGGGGGGAAGAAGTGTCAAGTAGACATCGAAAAGGGCTCGAGTTTCAGGATGAATCACCTTAAGGCTCTGGGGGCGGGCGGGGCGAAAGCTTATATAAGGAAATTTACTGATAAAGATGAAAGGGTCTGTCTAATTGCGTGACCCCTGGAGGCAAGGAGTAGTAGAAAACCTCTGTCCTCTTGGTCTTGTCCACTCCGGGCGGTGAGGGTTGACAATCGCAAAAACAGCGCGAAAAATGGAGTGAGGGGAAAGCAGTCTCTTACCTCTCGGACAATGGCGAAAAAGGAAAAAGAGAAAACGGTTTGACGGATATGTATCTCCATGGGTAGGTATGTCTTCTGAGGAGAAACGAAAAAAAAAAAACGTAGGCTGGGAAGAAAGAGGAATGGAAGAGAAAAAGCCTCCACCTTGGAAGAAACAAGAGGGAACAGATATATTTTAGAAGCCAGCTTGGTCACGCAGCGGAGTGGTAAGGAGGGATCGTAAAAGAACCCTTACGTTTGTGAGAAGAGCTTGCTTTGCTCTTCCAGAAAAAGAAGGGAGGGCTACTATATCCAGCGTAATAGGAAGCAAAAAGGTCAATCAAATGGGCAAAAATAGAAAGAGGGGGGGAGAGATCAGTGCAGGGGATTGGGGCCTTTCCAGCCGGGAAGGAAAAAACAGCTACGAGAATTAGGGGATATAACCTGATCCGAGGGACGTTATATGTTCGTGATGGCAGTAAAGGGGGAAGAGGGAAATGCTAGGGAGAGAAAACTAGAGAATTGAAAATCAACTCCTTGTAGGAGGGAAAGGAGGAAAAAAAGCACAATTTAACAGTCCAAAAGGGGGGGGGAAAAGTAGGCAGGCAGGGGGAGGGAACAGAAAATCTTCAGAATGAAAGTAAGTTTCTGGATGCAAGAATTTGGATCGGAGTTTCCGGGATGCCAAATGTTGTTGGGGAGGAAAAAGGTTGCTGCGGAGGATTGTGGGGGGAGACAGAAGGAACAACAGAGCTCGCGGAGGGGGAGAAAAAATCGAGCAATCCGAAATCTCTACTTCAATCACTGGGATCTTTTCCAATCAGGAGGAAAGGGGGGGGCGGTGTAAATGTAGGAGAAAAAAACTCAAATCTTAAGGGTAGAAAAGAATTGGCGTAGCGGAAAGATCCGAGTAACGTAATTGAAAAAATGCCCTGAAAGTGGGCAATCGGGGCAATGCTGCGAGGGGGAGAGAAATCAGCTTCAATGGCAATACATTAATCAGATCGTACGACAGAAGGAAATATGAAAGTTTGAAATACAGAGAGTGAGGAAGAGAAGGAAGGCATGGGGCGCAACAAGAGGAGTGTTCCCATCATTGCATGTGATTGTTCATCTCTCGATCAAAAGGGGGCAAAGACGGGTCTCGGGACGGAAAACAACAAGTCTCCCTTCAGAGGAGGTTCCGCATTTTGATCGAGGAGGGAACGGAGTCAGGCCGTGGGAGGAGAGCGTGAGAGATCGGGAAATGGATAAAGAAAGTTCTTCTGTTTCACAGGAGTTAAGTTTTCCGAATATCACGTGGTACGAATTAAAGAGTCGGTGAGGGAGGGGAGGCGCGATCCCATGGCTTTATTCAGTAGGTAAAGGGAAAGAACCAGAGATCGAAGGGGCCAGGGGAGGGGAAGAATGAGGGGCACACCTTCTCGTATCTAAAAAAGAAAAAACTGGTACAGAAAAGGAAAGGGGAAAAAGGCACAACATACTAATTGTTAAAATCTCGAGGAGGGGGAGACCGACGTCATCTGAACGGACGCGGAAGGAAATACCGGTGGCATCGCAGTCCTCGGGGGGGAATCAATAGGACAGAAGGAAGGATAGGGGTTGATAGCCCTTAGGAGGGCCTGGAAGACGACGGGATCTCCCACTGGAAGGGGAGGGAAAAACCCCCCCCCCCCCCCCCCCCCCCCCCCACAAAAACCTTGTTGAAAAGATGATTGACAACCGAAGAGACAGAAAGAAAGTCGGGCTCGACGTCAATGAGGCAGGGGGACGAAGGGGGAAACGCGCAGGAATTAAAAGAAGGGGGGTCCAAAACGGAGATTTTGCTGACAACAGACAAGGGAATCCTTTAGTGAACTTGAAAACACTGGAAGAGGAGCAACGGATGTAGAAGTGCATCAAAGGAAGAGGAGGGGGGACGCCGCGGTAATAAATTTTATATAAAGAATTGTCCCCGGAAAAATCGGCGAAGAGACCGCGCGTGAGCGATGAAAGAAGTAGTATTGATGAAGAGAACTGAAAATCTTACTGATAGAAAAGACGCCCGAAAAGAGCTGTAGGGGGGCAAAGGATTGTTCTCAGGGGATGGATGAAGTCGGAAGAGGAAAGCTTTTTCCGGCGAGGATCATCAACTCTCTGAAAAGAGAAGAAGGATGACCTATCGTACTAATCGTGGACGGGGCAAAGGAAGAGGGAAAGAATGGCTGGAACGGCGAGATCCTATTTTAGTCCAATCAGAGGAGGGAAGGGCATTCGAATTACTGCTAAAGAAGGAGCGGCGGGTCTTACAACGGACGGGAATAGGGGGAAAAAAAGCGCTAAGAGGTTAATCAATAGCGCAACAAAAGAGAAGACGGTGGCAGCTAAAGAGCTCTGGACTGGAGGGGGGCAGGGGGAACGGGCAGCGATTTGACACAAGACGGGAATCGGTTAAAGACAAAAGGAGGGGTCTAAAGCTGGAGGCGTCGCCTAGAGGGGGTGGATTGGTGCGAAGGAAGAACTCACCGGGGGAGGGAACCGACGTCCGGCATGAGCCCCTCGACAAAAGAAAGGGTTTACATTTTCTACCAAAGCAGGCTTGGAAAAAGAGACTGGGGGGTAATTCCAGAAGTATTTGTGGAACACTAAAGAAACAAAGAAGGGGAGGTAGGCATGAAGGCCACGAAAAAGGGAAGGGAGATACAAAGTCAGAGGTTCCTAGTGGGGGTCGTAGGGTGATGCGGTTCGAAGGGAAAACGGAAGGGGCAGGAAAAAAAAAAAGAACTTCATGGGCATGTGGGTGGCAAGGCTGGCCATCTAAGAAGAAAAGGGGAGAGGAGGGACTGGTCGGGCTCTACCGAACGACGCTGACATTCGGAAGATAGGGCGAAAAAAGGCGACTTAACATGAACAAATTGAAAAGCGGGACATATATCATAGACCTTCGAGCTAAGCCAGAAGAAGGGTTAACTTGAATCGTCTCGTTCCTGATGTAATTAGAGTCGCTAGGGCGAAGAGAAATGGCGGTATTATTGGGAGGATTATACGAAAAAATATAGAGAAAAAAAAACGGGGAGTTAGGAAAAGTATGAGAAGGGGGAGCTGCCCGAGTAATACCTCAGGCAGAAGATCCATGTGCACTAGTTGGAAGGAGGGGGGGGAAGAGCTGATCAAAGTGTCATTACCGGAGAGCCACGCGACTCTACCATGAGGGAGACGAGGGAGACCGGGGCCGAATTTTGGGTTACAGGTCCTCCGTACCATGGGGGGCAAGAGAAGAAGGGAAAGGACAGTCTTGTGAGGTACTAGGGGAAAAAAAGAGGAGGTCTAATATCTTTAGTCGAGGGAAGAAGTCCACCCCCTTCCTATTGAACGGGAAGGGGTGGTCTACATGTAACTGGGAGTGAAGGGAGGAGAAATGAATTACCCTCCTAAAGAAAAAAAAAAAAATCAGACTACAATCACGATGAAGAGGGGTAACGAAGGGAAGCTCTGCCGTCCTGCACTGTACTTGAAGTGCTAAAGAAGAAAGGGGGGAGGCCGGAGTGTGTCAAAAAAAAGGGGAGGGACTATCACCATATTTCTTTGACGAAGAATCTGGGACAGTCCATTTCAACTACATGAGAAAAACTCGGAGCCTGGAGCTGGGGGAAGGGGGGAAGGGGCAGTGCTTCGCTGGACGACAACCACCCCAAAAAGTAGAACGCCGCAGCGGATGCAGGATGAACAAAAACCGCCGGTTCTTGAAATATGAGAAAAGCAGGGGGAGTCAAAACGGGACAAGGAGAGGGAAGAGCTGAGTGTTAGCGCACATAGAGGGGAGGGGGGGGGAGGGAAGGGAGTCCCCGTAGCGCTTAAAACCGAGCGCCAATTATGGGGGACGAAAACGGAAGAGCTTCGCTGAGAGTCCGTCGAATTAACTTACAGGACAAGGTCTTTGGACTAACCTGGAAGTGTCCAGGCCTCAAAAAAGTCAGCAGAGGGGGGGGGGAAAAGATTGCAAAAGGGAAGGGGAGACGTCATCTTCTTATGGGGGGTGGGGAATAGGGGGGAAGAACAGGAAAGACTACGAGGCTTTCATCTCTTTCTCGAAGAAAAAGAGCGGGAGCCAATTGGGGGGGGAAAAGGGAAATGAATCTTCTGTTGGGGTCGGTTGCGATCGGGAGCTAGGGAGGGGTAAGAGGAAATCAAGAAATACCTTACTTAACGGGGGAGAGGCGGAAACGCTCTGTCGGGCGCCGCGTTTTCCATAAGGGAAAAAGGCGCTGGGAGAGAATTGCTTGGACGCGGGAGAGCGAAGCTCGATTTTGAATTGGGGCCTATCCATAAAAAGCTGCTTGAGCCAGAGGAAATTTCAATTCACAGAAAAGAAAATTGAAAGGCAGAAGGTTTGGAAAAAGGAGGAGACAAGTGTTTGGCCTGAAGGAGTTGGAAATCGGAGCGTAACTCTCTCAAAAGGGGGGAAAGAAAATTTGCCAGGCTATACGAGGACAAAAGAAAGGGGTTATGAGGGTCCTGCGCAAAGCGTGTCGCGACCGAAGGCCGAGAGGCGTTCAGAGACACTTCTTCTTCACGGCTGAAAGGAAACCGCGACAGAGGGAACGAAAAAAGGAAAAGTCCTGCGTTCCTTTTCAAACAGAGCAAAACACGCTGCTTAAAAGGGAGGGTGCCACCGTATGAGGGGAGAACAACCATGTTCATGAAGGATGGAAGGGAGAAACTCGAGATGACTTGCACAATAGGCTTAGGTGGGGGCCTACTAAAGGAGAGGGGGGTCCATTGCCCGTAGGGGGGGGAGGAGAACGGAAAAGGTGGGCCGGAGGAACTGGTCGCACGGGCCCGGCGATCTAGGTTATTTCCCTATTGTAAAGAAGCAGAAAAAAAAGGAGAGGGAAAACGGTCACGCGTTCAGAGAAGGAACGAAACGTGCTATAGGAGGAACAACGGAAACTTCAGGAATCAGCGACGGATGAGCAGGTAAAGGGACTCACGAAAAAAGAGAGAAGTAACGGCATGCACTCCGAAGCGGGGGCGTTCAGCGCCGATCACAAGGGAGGGGGAAGAAGAGAAGGCTACGTGCTGGAAAGTGGGTGAGATCCGAATTGACGGAGGGGAAAATTGTGATCGCTATCTAACTCATCAAAAAATGGGCCATTATGGATCAAGCCTAGGGGGGAAAAACGGAAGAGGGAGACTCTATAAAACATCGAGTAAGAAAAGGGGGGGTCCGATTTACTACGACGCTTATTGTGGGGAGGAGTTAAGAGCTTACTCTTTCCGAGCAAGGCTTTGACAAACCTTATGGCAAAGGGTAAAGGGAGGGAATTCTGACATTCCTTACCGAGTAAAAAAGGGGAGGCTCCAGCGGGATTCAAACTTGAAGAGAATTGAGGGACCTGGGGGATTGGAGATAAATTAAACAAATTGCGGAAAAGACCGGGGAAAAAAAAAGCGGGGGGGAGGGATGTGCCGGGGAGGAAGGGAGGCTGGCTAGATATCATCACCTAACAAAAAAAAGGAAGAGACGTTTTGTCGCATTGTCTTGCCAAAGGACGCAAAAGGAACACCGAGAACAATTTTCAAATAGCCAGGAAACACAGCGGAGAGAAACCATTTCGCAGAAAAAGGGGATTTATTGAAGCTTAGGGAAAGGGAAGGAAACCTTGGCCAGAGTCTTAATGTCCGGAAAGGTGGCGGAAAGGTACTGTGAAAGATAAAGGGAGGGGGGCAAAAAACTATTCCGGAGTCGAGTCCCTTCCTCATGGGACAGCCAAACTGAGAGGAACGCATTCAAACCTAAAAGGGAGAGGATCAGGAGATCACATAAGGAGAGAGGGTGTGTTCGAAGCGATTAAGATGGGAACGGCAATTAAAGCGGGAAGATCTGCGATCAAAAAATGGAGGGAGGGTGTTCTTGTCACCATGGGAGATTAACCTCTGGAAGACGGGCTCGTGAATCTGTGAGAAAGAGGACCAAGAATGCGTTTTCGTTTACGTAGACAACAAAAACGCGAGTCAGTTCATTTTTGTCTGGGAGGGGGAAAGAAATTCTACTGAAAAAGGGGAGAAGGACAAGGAGAATACACATAAAGGCGTTTAAGAGGGGTCGCAAAACATTTGTGATGGGAAAGTCTTATGCATCTCTCCAAACAAAAGAAAAAGGAGTGGTGAAAAAAAAAAGAAAAAAAAAAAAAAAGAGATGAATAATACATACATAAATGAGAAAGACGAGTCCAGGGGATATCTGGTTAAAAAAGGGGGGGTCAGCATCTCGTGTAAGACGCCGGGGAAAAAAAGAACCCGGACGGTGGGTAAAAACGCGAGCAAAACACAAAAAAATGGTGAAGGGACAAAAAGCTTGGGTGGAGGGGAAAAGAGATCATCAAGAAGGATTACCGAAGGGGAAGAACTGTGCACTAAAAGGGAAAAACCCGAAACTCAGGGGAAGAGCCCGATAAGTACCGAAGGGATTGCCTTTACACGCATCAGTCATACACAAGGGACGCAGGGAGGAAGGAGGAGCTCCTGAGAAGAAGAAAGGGGAGAGGGGGAATTCGTGAGACGGAAAAAGAAGGGAACTGCCATTCTTACAGTAGCGAAGCACTAGGGATCATGCAATCAAAGGGTACTGGAGAAAGTTAAGAAAGGGAACTGACGTAAAGTTAGCAGGGGGGGGGAAAAAAGAGAGTCATGTCTGGACACGAAATTAAACCGAAACAAACAGGCTTGAGAACTGAGTGGGGGGATGTAGGTCAGATGCCTAAGTGTTTGGGGGTTTTTCATTTGGCGCAGAAAGAGGGTTGGACCAAGCATGCGAACTATGAAACCTGTATGGAGAGAGAGGACTCCTACGATATATGAAAGTAAAAAGGGGGGGGGATAGTTCAAATAGAGGGAAGAAAAAATTGCAGTGGAATGGTAGGAGATATCAAAGACAAGTAGCTGCAAAGGGGGGGCGAATCGCGGGGGAGTTTCGCGGGGGAAAAGGGCGACCCTCGGGAAGAAGGGAACACATAAGTCCATTCGTGTGGGAATAAACGGGTTAAATGCGGAAGGGGGAGCGAGACGAGGCATTAAAGGGTCAAGACCATTGAAAGGCAGAGGACGAAATCTTAACTTGACATGAAACATAAGAAGGGAGAGAGGGGGACCGGAGGATCACAAGACGCGGGGGGAGCAAAATCATTGCATGGGGTGCGTTCGGGGGATGAAAGGGAAAAAGGGGTGCTCAACAGAAAGGGATGCTAACTCAAGCAAGAAAAGAGGGGAAGAAAGGTTCCCTGCAATTACTTTAAGGGGAAGAATTGGGATACTTCTGAACTGGCTGCATGCAACTGTAGACTTGCAGAGGAGGGAGCGCTCGTAAAGGATAGCAAAGGGGAGGGGGAAGAGTGACTTTTTCAAGGAAAAAGGAGGAGGAAGGGGAGGAGAATAGCTTTACATGAGGCGGGGAAAGGGGAATTTGCTGGGGTTCCCCTAGGGGGAAGAAAAGGGGGGGAAAGAAGTGACCATTGATTTACGACGGGACGAAAAACTTCCTGATCTACCACCGTCACCTGGGGAAGGGAAATCGACGACGTAGTAAACACTACCAGGGAACGAATTGTGACATTCAATCGACGCGGGAAGCCCCAGGGGAAAGGAAAGGGAAGGGTGCGAGCAGGGGCAATACCGGGTTATCGAAGGAAGCTTGGGGGATTCTAGAAGGAAAAAAGGAAGGAAGGGGGCTTGATCTTTCCCGGGTCGATGGGTTAAAGCCGAAGAAGAGGTGATCCGAAAGGGGGCAGGGGAAAAGGGGATGAGATGTTCAACGATGAGCGCAAAATAAGACAGAGGAGGGAAGTCTTTACGCTATTCAAAGAGGGAAAAGAGGGAGAACGTTCCCGCGCCTATTCAAACTACTTAGAAAAGTTTTAGTTAAGGACGTAGGAGAATCGTTCTGGGGGAATTGAAACCTGAAGCTGGCTAGTGATAAAGGAGGAATAGAGGTGGAGTGGGGGGAGGGGAAGGGGGCTGGGCGGCAAGAAGACACGCATAGGAAAGGTTGGGTGGGAGGGAGTAATAAGACCAGAGAGTCGGGAAGCAAGGGGGAAAAGTCCAATCAGGGATTCTTCAAGATGGGCGGGAAAAAAACTTGTCTATGCCGCGAAAAAGTGACACGGAGAAAATCGCGCGCCTCGGGGGGGGGGAAGGAGCGAGCTATGAAAAGACGGTCGTAATTTACTGGAAACCGGAGGGGAAAGGACAACGACGAATCCTTACTGATCGGGAAAAAAAAAAAAACAGATATTCTGGGAAGTGGGGGAGGAAAAAAAGAGAAGGGCTCCGATTCATGATTGAACTCGAAAAGCTCTTTAACTTACTGCGTCGGGAGAAGAGGAACAACGAAAGACGAAAGGGAAGAAAGGCATACTCTGTGCAAAGCGGGTCAAAAAAGAAGCGCGACGTAGTGATGCAGCTACCAAGGAGGGTCGAAAAAGAAAGGCGGGGGGTAAGTCATTCGAAAGGCGAGAAGAAAGCGAGGCGATCTGAAAAAAAGCAATGAAGGAAGAAAAGAGCTACGTTGAATCAAACAGGCACAGGCCATCGAGCTAGTTTTCTAGAACCGCGCGACTTGGAAGAAGAAGTAAGGTTGTAACAACGGGCAGGCCAGGGAAGGGGAACAAGAACCCAGCTGAGGTTGAAAAAGAAGCGCGGGCTCGCGCTTGAAAAAAGGCGATTCGGGTGTTGACCGTTGGGGAAAGAGGGGGAAAAGCAGTTCGGGGTTCCCAGACCGTCATAGAAAAGAAGACATGTAGGGTACATTGGAAGGAAAAAAAGAGAAGCGGAAAGACCATCAGGGGGCAGACAACTTCATTGTGGAACCCAAAGGAAAAAGGCATTGGAGGTCGGGGAGGACCCGTAAAAAAACACAGGGAGGGAAAGGCGATCGCACGACATCGTTTCTACGGTGGGAAACGGGAAGGGGCTTGATGGTTTCTGCAGGAAGAAGAACGGAAAAGGGCCCGGCAGCCAAAAAGTCGAGGAGGGGGGGGGGAGGAGGTCCATCGCACAAGAGGGGAGAAAAGGGAGATAGGTTTCTTTTCGGGCCTCAGGGGGGACGGGAAGAGAAAAAAGAGGGGAAAGGTCGGGGAGTAAGATATTTCGCAACACAAGGTCTGCAACATTTGGAGGGAAGAAAAGAACATTGGAGTAGCGATTGGTACAGCAAGGGGGTAAAAAAATTGGAGCTGAAGGTCCTATTAATCTCAGGCGAATGGAAGAAGGAGGGAGTAGGACTGTTGCAAGGTTCTCTAA
>Ga0179591_1382090_pt1 | contig 14761 bp, 13 predicted proteins | sample CZOMad2_1_08_16f_FD_182891 | JGI IMG/M metagenome (GOLD analysis project Ga0179591, IMG submission 182891) | Vadose zone soil fungal communities from Angelo Coast Range Reserve, California, USA - CZOMad2_1_08_16fungal (PacBio error correction) | ecosystem: Environmental > Terrestrial > Soil >...
ATTGGACCTTTATGGAAGAAGGGAAGCTTAAAAGTCCAGGAGGTAAGAAAACAGAAAGGCGAAGACCATCATTGGAGGCACAACTGCAGGGTCTCTATACTAATCAAAAAATTATTAGTAAAAAATAAAAGAGATGCGGGGAGAGGACAGTAAAGAGAAGGGAAAGAAAATTCTCAAAAGGTCGGGGGGGAGGAAAGAAGAAGTTCATCGAGAAACGGAAAAGTTCGGAAGGCTTGGACAAGAAAAACTTACCGGGGGGCAGGCAGACGAAGAGCGGCTGGCGAGAGATCTTAGGGGGGATAAAAAGGAGATAAAATACATTCACCTCTACCAGCGCCAGTCACTAGCTTGGAGGTGACGAGAAAGCGCTAAAGCGGGGGGATGAAAAAGAGACAGTATCGAGGGATCTTCCCGTAAGAAAAGAACACTACTTCCGTCCTTATTCACGAGGGCGCGAAGAGATAAAGGAGGCGACCACCGAAAGGATAGAGAAATGGGTATCTGAAACGTTAGCTTCTTCTGATATGAGGCCGAAACACGTTTTATTCAGGGTTACGCGCAGTTGGAGAAGCTCCATCTCTCTGGGGGGGGGGGGAAGAAAAGGGGAAAGTGGTCAACAGAAGGAACCAAAGTTAAGACCATGACTTATTGGGGCCTACCCGACGAGTACAATTCTATTCCGGCTCGGGGAGGACGAACCGGGAATAAAGAAAACAAACCGTAAAGATCCACTGTACCTTCCCCATCGAACTTTCGCTTAAAGGGAGAAAATGACGCGAAAGTTCGGGGGGGGACCAAGGGAACCGGACTACTAAGTCGTAAATTTTCTAGCTCACTACACTGGGGGGAGACCCGCCGACTAAGGGAGAGGAGCTGTTTCGAGGTGAAAACTCTTGCGGGGAAAGAGGGGCGGATGATCACCTTAAACTGCAGTTCTAATGGGGGTCGTTCCGTCACCCAGAAAAGCTCAGCAGGTCAACGATCTACGCGGAAGGGAAGGTACTGCCAAGGGCTTGGAAAAGGGCACGCCAGAATTTTTCAAAACAGCGCTGTTGACATCGCTCCGCTTACTATGTCCGGCGTCAAGAAGGTTCTCAAACAGCAAAGATAGGAAGGGGGGGGAAAAAAAACCGGGACGGTGCCTGGTAGTTGAACGGTCACGATTCAGGCTCGGGCAGTTAACCCCCCCCTAAGAAGAGAAGGAAAATACAGAGGGGTTGGGGACTACAGAAGGATCCTTATCTCGGCAGCAAATGCGTGCCCTGTTTTATCTCGGTGGGAGGGAAATTGGGGAGATACTCTCAAAAAGTCAAAGAGGACAAAGGGATGTCGCCAACCGGGATGTAAGGGTCGGGTCTAGATCGGGCATGTCCCGGACTGCTAACTCTGTTCGGAAGCTCGGAGAAACTGAGAAGGAAGGAAGATCGACAAAGCCCGAGCCGCGGAGGGGCATTTGATGTCCATTTTTGGCACTTCAAATATGTAGTATGTTTTTCCCAAAAACCTAACAAAAGGGACCCGCGCGGGGAACGAGAGGGGGGGATCGCGAGCGGAAATCTTCATTGAGGGAGCACACCCTCTGGGGGGGGAAAAGGGCTGCTGACTTGCTTTTTTTCTCAGAGGACCCTTGGGGTAAGAGAGCTTGTGGTGGGCCGAGAGCGATAAGCCCGACTCTGAACACAGTTGGAATAAGGGGGGTTGCACGGAAATGAAGAGGAATGTCGACAGATTGTTGTTTTCATCCGAGCGAGAGGAGAAGCGCACTGCTGTTAGAGAAGCCGAACGTATGTCCCTCCGCTCGAGCGGAGGGGACCTACGAGGTTTGGTCCTAAGAGACGAGGGGCTAGGCTGCTATCATCGCGACCCTGGAACGAGCAGAGCGGAGATCTACCGAAAGATCTCGGACGAGCGAAATCCACCTACCTATTATAGCCTAGGGGCTGACACGACCACCTGCTGCAGTAGAAGACCAAGAGTTAGGCAACGAGACGGACGAAAGAAACCTTATTGCAACCTTGCAATAAGGTCCAAGTTCATGTGGGAGGCCGGCACGCAGGCTCTTCGCCGCGTCAAGGCGGCCGAAGAATCACAAGATCCAGGCTGGCCCGGAGGAAGCTATCGATTTCCGGAAAAGTATCTGGAAATATAGACCCCTCCAACAGGTAGAAATTGAAAGGGGACTTTTCCATAAGGCCCATTTCTAGAAGCTTTCTGTGATTACTCTTCCTCCAGACCACAAGGGGCTGTTAACTTCTACGGGGGAGAGTTTAGAAGACTCACCTTTAGCAGGAAGAAAAAGTCAGCGGGAAGTTAGAGGGGAGGCTGTCTGTAACCGTTCATGCTAAATGTAAATCGGAGGTTAACTTCATAATGTACCATAAGCATACCCAATTTCAGGCAACCGCCGTTCTGGGAACTTTCTAGTGTAAAAACCGCAAAAGGAGGGTGCGACCAGCCTGACTAGTTTGCGTGAGCGGCGTCTTTTCCTTTCATTTACGGGGGAGTTCAACCATTTGAACTCTACTCTAGACTTGGAAGCACACCGAAGTGTCGTTAAATCAGCTATCAGTGGGAAGGAATTTATCAATTGTGAGAGATACCGGGCCAATCCCAAACGGAAAAGTGAAGAATCTTTGAGGGCTGCTTAAAACTTAACTCGGAACACAGAAGATACTTCCTCCCTCCTTTCTCTGATTTGACGGAGGGAGCGCTGGAGGTCTGACCTCCTATTTTAAAATCTTGACACGAAAAGAAAAAACCCCCAAACAACCTAAGTAAAACTGAAAAGAAAAATGGGGTTCTTACTCAACACTCCGCACACTATTCTCCTCACTGGTGGGTAAGGCAAAAGTAAAAAAAGTAGGAAGGTTAAGATTCTACTGTGGGAATCAGTACTGAGAAAAGGCCTATCGTTATGGTGACCTGATGAGAGAATCTAATCAACACGGAGTATGAAAATAATAGAAGCAGGTCACCCATTTCAAAAGGGGAATCTTGAAAGCCAAGAACAAACTGAGAATAGCATAGAAGGGGGGGGAAGAAAGGTTAACGCCTGACCTAGTAGGGCGCTGCGATCGGTGAGAGAAGGGAGTTATGGGGGTTCGACTAACATCTTTTCACGTTTTCTCCAGGTTTAGTTCGTCCGGAAAGAGCCTGGAGACACCAGTGGAGAACAGACAGAGGAGGGGGCAAGCGAACATCAGATAAACGAAAAATCTGTTCGGGGAATCCGGGAATAGATTGGGACCTTCCCACCCGTCTTTTTTGCCACCTGGGACGCTACGGGTCGAGCACGAGGTTGCTAAAAACAAGACAAAAAGGGGGAAAGAAAAATGCATCAGGAGAGGAGAGATAGGGCTTGACGCGCTCAATGAGTTCACTTTGGGCGAAAGGGGGAGCGGCACCACTAAATAGCAAGATAGAGAATCGGTAAATAAGCCTCTTCGACCTCCCTAATCAGAGGTAAATAGAACAGTAAGGGGGGGTATTAAGTGCACGGGAAAGGGGGTGTTGCAGGATACTTGTGGACTTCTCCGTCTCCCAACACCTCTCTTTACAGTCGGGAAAGGAAAGGGCTGCTCAAACAGTAAGAGAAGAATCAGACGTATTACGGGAAGGGGAGGTCAAAAAACAGTACTTTTGGGGAGATCCGCAGGGACTGAACCTAGAGAGGAAGCGCGTGGAAAGGGGCCTGCCGTTAGGTCTTTACCTCTTGTACTTGCAATCGAGGGTCCCAGTACGGGGGGCGGCGGAAAGAGAGGGCGGATACGCCGCCTGTTTCCTCAGGAGTCTTCGGTGCAACGTCCTTTGACGAGGGAGACCGCCGCATGCTCCTAAAAAGGGAGACAAAGGGGGGAACTGGCTCCTAGCGTGCAATCGGGTGAAAGAAGAATTAGCGAAGCGCTACGTGGACCGAACTCGTGGCTCAGAGTTCTGGGGAAGTACGCTCCTCGTGAGGGGGAAGAAAAATTCTAGCGATCGCGAGGGAAACTCGTGAGTCAAGATTCAAAGAAAAACGAAACTTCTAGAGAGAGACAAGGGAGAAACTTATCGTTGATCTCAGGCAATCAACATCGCGTCCTCTTCTCAGCTAGCGCAGAAGGGGCTGACAACACAACGATGTACGAAAAGGCAAACACACCCACTGATTAATGCCATCATCCTTTCCTGGCAAGGAATCTTGAAGATGGGGAAAGGAAAACAAGACACCCTCAAAGGGAGGAGGGGGTGGTAAGGCTGGAGCAGGAGACTCGGAATCCGCGATGCGGTTACCCAACGCAACGCCACTAAGGCCTCCTCTTTCAGAGACTGTGGGCCGGCCTCAAGTCACTGGGAATCTATTCCAGAGGCAGGAATCTCCCCGGAAGACGAAGGTCGAAAGTGGTGAGGGAGGGGGAAAAAAAGAATAAGGTAACGATGTGAAGTTCAGAAGCGAAAGAACAACACACCGACAAAGACAACTACGGGAAAATGCGGCGACTCCGGCAGGTCGCTGTCACTCAAATAGAAGACGAAGCGCATAGCTAAAACTCGGGATCCGCCGGGGAAGATGACCTACTAGTCCGTCATCCTCTGGAAAGACATCGCCGTTGCCTGGGTAAGGAGAGGGGGTCCATAAGGGCGCGAAGGTCCAACCGAAATCACAAGAACGAGAAAATGTCGGGAGCAGCAAGACCAGGTGGAGATCGGCCCGTTTATCCGGTTTGATATCGAGGGACGCTGATCGGGACTTACTGGCGGTGAAACGGGGAAAGGACTGGGGGACAGGGGGAAAAGTTGTCCACAAGAAGAAGCAGGATGTCCTCCCGTCGGTCATAAGCACAGGAACCCATTCGGCCGCTGGGAGAACCGTTAATCATGGTGGGAGGTCACCCGTCCAGGGAAAGGGTTGACAGCGAAAGTGAACTTCCATCCCTTAAGACTTCCCGAACTTGCTATGGCATCTCTATCTTAAAGGGTGCCTAGGGAACTTTCAAGGGGGGAAACGGGGGCCGAAAAGGAAGAGTTCCGGCGGCTCTGGGCACAGACGAGAAAGAATCGACCGATCTATCTCTATGCGCAAAGAGGTTGCCACTAGGCCGCCTACGGAAAAAGGGTAGGAGTCCCCTGTGGCGTACAGGGCGTCGATACGCTCCGAACTGGGACGCCAATAGTTGTGAATTGACCATTTATTAACACGGGTGCGAAATCGTCTGGGGATGTTGTTCGGGTGATGTCGGACTAGCAGGGATCGAAGTTCGGGAAGAGGTTAGGGGGGTTAAGGGGTTAAATGGGACAGGGGGATTCACCGAGTTCGGTTCTTACCACCTCTGGAAATGCACCAGAGAAGAGGGGGAGAACTAACCCGGAGGGATTCAAGGGTAAACCAAGCTTTCTTAACGGTCGTAAATGTAAGCTCAAAGTCAGGCGGAAGCGACAGCGCACGGAGAGTCAGCGGTGACGATGGAGCCCTCTCCTCAGTCATCAGGAAGAACCGCTAAAAATTTGAGGCGGGGATCAGATCACGGTTAAGCTACCTCAGGGCTCTCCAGCCCGGGAGGAGGGTTCAACCTTCATGGGCCATCGACGTAGGGGTCAGGGTACGATGCCAATTCTCTACGTGGGTAAAAAGAAAACAAGTAGTGGGACGCCGGGGGATTGTTCTTGGCAGTAATGCTTTCTGGCGAGCCATAAAGCGCGGGGAAAAAAAAGGTCTTGAAAGAACGATGAGCGGAGTGACACCACTTCTACTGCCATTCCCGGTTTGATCCAACAGGATAGGCTAGAAGGGTATCTGACACGACAGAGAAGACAAAAAACAAAACGTATTTAAAAGAGAGTTCTATTACCTATATTAAGGTGTGGTATAACAATTCACCGTCTTATTAGCAAGGGACGGGGAGGAAAGCGACCGAGAGATGGATAAGGGGAAACTTGGGAAGGCTCGCATCCCGCGGACTTTGCTAAGTATACGAGCGGCGCTAGGGGACGGGGGAGGGGGGACAACGTCTATCCTCTTTCCATGGGACCGCTACTGAAGAGGGGATGAACAGCGAGAATGCTGGACTCTCAACGAATACAAATTAGGGGGGTGGACGATACATTTCTCTCCAGAGGACCTCACCCAAAGAAACGCAAAATTGGTCGAGCGTCGTCATGGCTTCGCTTATTCTATGCAAGTAAAGCGCGCGAGACCAACCCTATTCGGTAGCTTGTACCATCAGTGACAGGACTTTGACTTCTCCGAACAACGAGAGGTGAAAAAAGAAGAGAAGGGGGGATCACGTAAGAGAGGTCCGAGCCCTCCTTTTGCCGGGGACGAGGTGGTGCAGCACGACACCACCGGGGGAGAACCACTACCATGTACTGAACTAAACGACCGAGGGGGAGAACTGGAAAGGCCGTGACCTCAACCGAATCACCATACCGACGAAGTGAAAGGACAAAGGACCAGCTGGAAGGGTTCGCAAACATTCTGAGCGCAGGCTCGGGTACGTCAACACGAAAAGCGAAGAAAAAGACTCGAGAAAAGACCGCGCACAACTACAGGTTGCCCGCAAGCGCCTGATCTAAGGGGGGGGGGGAAAAGGTCTAGGGGGTACATTCGCATCGCCGGTGCTCGATCCTGCCTTCAAAGGACGGTTCGCTGTGGGAGGGGGAACAGAACGAAACACCAGGGAAGAAAAGGCGAGTCAGAAGAAGGGAGGGAAGGGTCGGCGCTGGACGTGGAAACGGTAACTGCTCAAAAATAGTTTCAGCCAAACCCCGGTGGCGAGAGGAGGGAAGAGGGGCGGAAAAGAGTTAAGGCCGGTTTCTTAAGGGATTCCATCCTTGTTCACCATCCTGAATTCGCTGGAACTTTCAGCCCAATTTAACAACTTCAAGACGTAGGGGGGCTGTCGGGCAAGTCCGACTACTCGAACCGACCCGCTTCGGTGGTGGTTACGAGTAATCGGGAACCTGTAGAATGTCATACTCAAGGGGGGGTGAATCGTGGTGATGGGACCAGCTGGAAGAAAGATGAACCAACCAGTCCAGCGTCCTAGGGTTCAAAAAGAGGATGACTGTAAGGTAGTCAGGGGCATAGAGGAATGTGGCTGCTCAAGACTAACGCTCGGAGAAGAAAAGATGATATGGGAATCCGTAAATTCCTTCTATCGACAAAAAAGCTTCGGCAGGTATTATGGGGGATGTGGGAATCAGTTACATGGGGGGGGGGGATAGAAGGAGCGTTTAAAAAAAGGACACAAAAAAAAAAACAAGCGCATCCGCCAGGAGCTTCGCGCGCTGTCTCTATCTTCTAGAGTCTTCAGAAAAATGAAAGGAAAAGTCCGTAGGTGGGGAAAGGGATGAACAACGGGGAATTGAAAGGGAAGTACACTTTTAACAAAGAAGGGTTGATGGCCTCAAAAGTCTCTACTCAACCAACTCTGTGCTCGCAAACTGGCTTGGGGGTCCGGGTAAACAAAAGGGTAGAGGAGGTACTGGAGTTGGGGGGGGTAAGAAAATGCTTTCGAGGGGAGGATGATCGCTTCAAGCTTTTTTTGACGAGTGGAAAACCTATTGAAGAAAGGAGGCGGGAGCGAGGAAAAAGAGAAGAGGAGCAAGGTGTGCTAAGGGGAGAACAGCGAGAAGTAGGAAGATCGCCACATTCCGATAGCCGTCTCTTACTCTAAATCAGAGGGGAGAGAGGAGACGACATGGACACCCTCACACACTTTATAAGTCCTTACGCTCTGGGTCCCCGCGCCTAAAGGCCACTATTCTTCCTATGGGACTATCGGCTTAGAAAAAGATAGGGAGAAGGTCACAGCCGGAGTTGAACTAACTCCGATTTCTCCAGCTACCTCGGAGGAGGAGACACGTCCAAAGACGGTCCAAATCAAAGAGTCAAAATGATGCCGGAACAAGCGGCCGTATCTAGCCTCTGATGAAGGCCTCCCCCTTTAGGAGTATGTCACTGGCCCCAGAAACAGGTATATAAATGTACAGTGGCCACTAAAAAATCAGGAGGGGGGATCATCCTTCGGTCTCGAATGCTGGGGCTCCACCTATCTCTGTATCCAGAAGTGAGCCAGGATAGAAGGGCAAGGTGGAAGATTGCAAAAGGGGGGAAAAGGATGTAGGGACTCTTGATCTCCCAGGGATCCAAAAGGTTCCCGCGCGGGGTCTGACGCGAGAAAGGTAAAATGCGACGGCAAAAGGGGGACGCCTGGGTGAGAATGAGGGGGGTCTATTTCCCTGAAGGCTTTCTTAACCCCTAAAAATGTGGGCGTGACGAGCTCGGATGAGCATCTTTGGACTTGGGATGTAAAAGGTCGTTGGGCAAACCCCGGAAAAATCAAGGAGGGAAAATAGACGAAGTGAAAGGAAAAGGGGGCGGATCGACCTCTTGAAATATTTCTTTCTAAGTGCAGACGAGTGGCCGGCCGCCCACGAGTTGCACTAGAACGAGTGGGGAGGGGAGGCTGACTAGCGGGAACGGCATGCATGCGACATACTCCCGGGGTTCGCGGAGGGTTTCTTAGGGGGGGAAAAAGAGGAGGTTCGGGACTAGGGAGGTTCAAAGGTGAAAGAGAAAAATACAAATTTCGCAAGTCCGTTACCTACCAATTGGTGAGGCGCTAAAACCAAAAGAGCTATATCACAGCGATGCCAGAGTAAAGCGTGGAAAAAAGAAAGGGCATACCACCCCCTATCGTGACGATGGAACTACTGTGCTCAAGGACTCACGATAAAGGGTCCCCGAGGCTGTGTGGAAGAAAAAAGCTTGGGGTGCATCGTAAGCTCTCAAAGGTAGAGGAGTGAAATATATCTAGAAATAACGGCATGAGGGAAACACTGTATAAGAGGCATTCAGATGGGGAGGGGTGGGGCTTCTACCCTTTCCCATGATAAGGGGGAGAAGTCGAATTAACCCCTGACCGGCTGATATTTAATCTATCGTTCGTTTGTATCGACAAAATGTTCTGGGTGTGACAAGGTCCGGGGCGCCAAGTGGGGGAAGTAGTGGGGTGGAAGCCAGGGCACACTAGTCTCTCAGCGCGGCACGCTAAGATAACAAACAAAAAGCGGGGGCAAAAAAAAAAGGCGGAAATGTGAGTCCTTTCTCCTTGCTTGGGCGAAAACTAAACAGCTAGACAGAGCAGAGGGGAACCACTGGACACTCGACGTCACGTTTGATCTTTCATTGAGTTCGGAACTCTTACGTTGTCTTTGCCGGAGGAGATAGGAGAAAGAAAGTGGGGGAACCGACCCGTTGCAAAGTCATGGAAAAGGAAAAAATCAAGGAGAAGCCGGGTCACCCTATCGATTCCATCAAGGACGGAAAAGAAGTAAAAGTCCAAAAAAACTCGGAGAGGGCCAAGGGGGGACAGCAAAGCTGGGGTGACTTCTCTTGACCAATCGATTTAAACGGTGAAAATGAAAGGGCGGACCGGAAGGGGAAAGTACGCAGGAAGTCCCCAAAGAGTACATGGCCAGGGAAGCATGGTTCCACAAGAGCGCGGAAAACTCTAGCTGGTTGGGGGAGAAGACGGGGTCAGACGAAGTACGGAGTCGAAGGGCGTTTCGAGAACACTACAAGCCTGGCAGGGGGAGTAATACAAGATCTCTGGGGGGTCCGCGAATTTATTGACGGGAAGGAACGTCGGCGCTAAGGGATCCTGGAACAGCATCAGTTGGGTGAGGCAAACAAACATATCCTTCATGGCCGGAGTCACGCTCCCACAGGATACGCGGATCCCTAGGGGACGAGGAACAGTGACGACCAGGGTGACAAAAGCGGGCTAGCGTATCCGTCCTCTAGAACTCGTGGTCTGCTATGCAGCGGTAGTGAAGAGGCCTGCAGAGAGGGGTAGGGGGGACCAAAAGCGAAAGGAAGACGGCCTCTGATCGCGGGGCCTGGGGAGATAGACGCCTTATAGAAGCTGATCGCTCAGGGATACACTGGAGAGGTAGAGCCGTCAAAATCGGGGGCGCTAAAGAGGGAAGCTGCGCGCTCCGAAATTGAAACGACCAGCGTCGAGACAACACGTTCCGGGAGAGAAAAAAAGCGAACACGATGACAACCGTTCATAACTTACCCTCGCTTGGGTTTCCTGCAACAATTCCCAAAGGTACGCAAAAAAAACTAGGTGGGGAGAGTACGCAATCAAGAACAGCTCCATCAACTCTACGTGACCCCCAAGGGTCAACGGAAAACGAAAAAAGTAAGGAAATCCCTCGCCCAGAAAAGGACGGGGGGGGGAAGGAGTCAAGAAAGAGCGGAAAGATAGAGCCAATCTCTGCAAATCATCGCCGGATGGCCGTTGTCAGGGGGAAACGAATAATAACGGTTAAACTAGGAGGACCAAAAAACCGAAAAAAACGCCGCCAAATTCCACGAATCAGCTTTCTTTTGTGTCTAGTCGGCATCCGGAGGTCTCCAGAAAAAGGGCGTCTCCGAGGGAGGGAAAGGACGCGGGATCAATCCAATGCAAAGGATAGATACTACTACTCCTTAGCAAGTGCAAACATCGGAAGGGAAAATTTGCACCTTTGTCAACGACTTCTAGAGCAAGGGCCCATCACATGTCAAAAAGAACAATTCAGCATGCCGCAATCTGGCCATTGCAGCTTAGGCGTCTTGGGGAACATGGGGAACCACGTGAAAAGGGGGTAGGGGGAGGGGGGGAGAGGAGACGGGTCAACTGATCGACACAGACGGCCGTGAACTGGCAATGAAATTGGGCCCGTTGACCGGTGAAAACGCGCATAAATCTTGAGGGGTGCCCAGCGGATGGCTCAGAAGTCCCTCTTCTCCTCTGAGAAATCGCGCCTGGTAAGGCTGAAAAAAAAGAAACCAGGGGGAGAAAAATGTGGAAAGTCGCAAGGGACCTTCCCGATGGCGGATCTGCATCTCGGCGTGCGTACTGTGTGAAGAGGTAGGTCGAAAAAAGGAAGAAACTGACGGGAGGTTCCGGAAAAAGGATGAAAGAAGCAGCGAGATACTTCCTCTACTACCCTCGAAGGTAATGTCTGAGCGGAAAAAGTTGGGGGGGGAGACGGGAACGGGGAGGAAGGACTCTATGTGTCGACCTGGGACTGGTCTTGAATACATTTCTAGACTTTCTCTCCTAAAGGTTTGAAGAACGGTCGAAAACTGGGTGGGACGTGTGAAAAATAGCTGTCGGGGTGGTTGGGAGAACTGTCGGAAAAAATCCGCTATCGTTGCGAAGAGGGGTAGGGTGAGGTAAGGAAAAATGGGAAGTGTAGTAAACGTGTTGGGGGTAGTTCTTAACACTACGGCCCAGCCCAGCTTCTTTATAGTCGGCAACATGACAGGAAACATGTATACTGAGCTTTCCACCTGTAATCGTTTCTCGAGCCAAGACGACCTTTCTTCAGCGACCAAGCTCCTACAGTCTGCTCAAGACTAGTGGTGGTAGAACTCGACCCGATCCTCGGGAGACATCCGAAGCCCCGACTACAAGGGGTATTGAGGAAGGGTGAAGGGAAGGATAAAGGGGACTCCTACTCGAACATCGAGACCCTCCCCGCTGGATTGTAGGGGAAAAAACCGGCACTAGCTCGAGCCCTCCGTACTATCGGTCGGTTAACTGTTCCCTTACAGATCAACTTGGTGCAAGCACCCATAGCTCTACTCGCGAGTTCTACTTCGAAAAGTAGCGGCCGGGCCGAAATGGGAAAGGGTATGGAAGACGATCAGGATCTGGTCAGACCTACTGGGGACGACGAAGTTCAGGGGGGTCGAAAAACACAAAGGAATACTTGACTCTGACCGAAGGCAACAACAACAACGAGTAGGTATGAAATAGGATTCGTGAACCGACTAGTAACGAGAAGTGTGGGAGAAACAGGAACCTTAGGCGTCAGGGAAGTGGCTGGGGGTACTAAGAAAAGGAATCGAGCCTTCAAAAATTCAACCTTAAGCAGAGCAATCCGTATGGCTCATTGAAAGAAGAGAGGGAAAGGGCGAGAGTATAGGGGGTAGTAAGAAACAGGACAAAAGAGAGAGTTACCCGCTTTCCACTCTGTGAAAGGGTGATCATCACGTGAAACTGGGAATCACGGCGCAGCATTGGAGGGGTGAGAAAGCAGGGCTCTATGGCCCAGTGAACACATACCACGTAAGGAACGCAAGGTGGTTTATTCTTCTGATGAACTCTTATCAGGAATATATCTCGTCGGAACAACCTCTCACTTCTATTGAGGGGGGGAGGGAGGGTAGAGAATGTCTTTTCTTCGATAATTCAAAGATTATGGGGGAAGCAAAGCTTGCAGGTCATCTCCCTGTTCGGATCTCTCCTGCGGTTTCAAGGGGAAAAGTGGTCAGCAAGGGAAACAGACACCGACAAAGGAAAAAGGTACTCAAAACTCGTCGAATAGCTTCCGGAGTTAGACCAAGTAAGGACTCAACAAGGAAAAGGGGCTGAGGGGGTGACAGCAAAGGTACCGACACACATTGGACGTGTCCACGGTCGAGAAGATGAGCTCAGTGGCGTCCACGACCAGAGGGAAGACAGAAAGAAACTCAGGAACGGCGGAAGGTCTGACAAGGTTTGACCCTCCTACACTGACGAGACGGGTCGAGTGAAGGGTGAGCGCCGGTCTGGGGAGGGGAATGGGACTGGCAAAGCGTGGGCGGTCTTTTTTGGGCCCGACGCACTTGAAAAAGTCAGAAAGGAGGAGAGGGGAGTCTAGAGGAACCCTTTTACGCACGGGAGCGCAAAGGAGAATGGTAAGGTTTCAGCCCCGTACCAGACGGCGGGGGGAGAAGCTAAGGGGGAAATCTGGGAAATGTTCGGGGGCGCTTCCATCCTGGGGAGTAAAAAGAAATATCTTCTTTTGAACAGGGGGAAACTCAATGTCATGGACAAGTGAACATGACTCGGTCCTATCAGTCGAAACTACAAAACGACCCGCTGTCCTGTTCCGACCGGATAACGGCTCAGTAAGGGAGGACATGGCAAAGGGGAACTAGGAATACGAGGGAAGGCTTGTCCTTATTTTGTCTGCAACCTATTTACTCTAGGGAAAAGGCACAGAAGTAAAAAGATGGGAGTATTGGGCAGAGAGGTGAAAAAAAGGCATATGGAAAAGGGCGAGTAAAAGTGTCATGAGTTCTCCCATACTTTACTCTAGGACCAAAGCTTATATTGAGACACGCGGAAGGCAGGTCTACATCAAGGGAAAGAGTCGGGGGGGGAAGGGGGCTGGAGGGGGAGGCTGCACATATTCACATCTTCGAGGAGGCTGGCCCCGACTCAGAAGGGGGGGCCCTGGTACCCCGAGTTGGGGGCTCGGGGGGAAGCGGAACTCTGGGGGGGAAGGGAGGGACGGGGGGGGGGACGAAAAAATCATCGTAGGATTATCTTCCGGGTCAAAAGGGCTCTGCCCCAGGTGGGTAACCGCATCGGTGAGGGAAGAGCGAGGATGAGACGCAGAAAAAACAACACCCCAAATTGCTCCCTGGCGGTGAAGGGGAAAAATGGTAACAACCCAGGGAACCTTGAGGAACAGGGGGGGGTTGGGGGTCAAGCTCTTCTTCGCGGTGCTCTTAGATAGAGGGGAAGGCATTTGTGGAGAGAAAAGTGTCGGGGGCTCACTTCGGAGCTATAGATCTTCATCTTAACGAGGTTTTTGTTATAAAATAGTAAGTGTCGCACGTGGAATAGAAGAGGGAAGACAACCAGCGAGGGGAGTCTACTGTGGAGAAGGGAGATCTCTACCTATTCCACCTACAAGTGCTTCCTTCGTCAACTAAAAGAGGGAATCTCCTAAAATGGGGTCTGAAAGAGGAGGTATAGAAGCTTCTTATTAATGCACCCTTCCTGCGGTATTCTTCCATTCTATGGCGAACGGCGATCATTCAAAGCAGTTACAGGAGGAAATCCAGTCAAAGCGGGGAGGAAGAAAGAACATAAAGAATGCTTTTCAAACCAAGTATCGCTGATAGCGGTAATGGGAAGACCTGTTAATTAACTTAAGAGATGAAATGCCCGCCAATAAAGTCGGTCAGGAAGTGGCAAGAGGAAGCGCAAGATCGGTCCTTACCGGTGCTTGCTCACCCCTATCGATGGACTTCGATCAGTCAGGCTACCTTTCATTTACGACTACTCGGCGTCCTTTCCGGGGATGGAAGGAAATGCTTATCAAACGGGAAATGGATGCAATTTCCAGGATCTGACGTCGAGAATTCGCGCCCAATTCTTCTTGGGTGGAGAAAGGTGGGCGGGGAAACCAGAGATCGGGGTGACTCCGACTTGGTCGGACTATTATCTGAGGTATGGCCGGCATATGGAAGACGTTCGTTGGTAAAAATGATAAAGCCGACGCTGTGGAAACCCATGTGGCGGAGAGCTCGATCCGGATGACCAAGATTGGGGGGGGAGGTCTGGACACAGGCGGAGGGGCAGGGACGGGAAGAGAAGCTTAGGCTGGGTGCGTTTCGAAAAAAAAAAACAAGACCTAGGCGGACGTCCTCACCTCAGTAAGGACCAAGCAAGGGGGGGTGAAGGATGGTGCGGCAGGAACGCGAGGCGGGGGAGGGCGCCACCTCAGCGTGCCGACGACGACACCTGGTATCAGTAACAGTGACACCGCCAGGGTGTGCGGGAGAAAGTAAAAAAAGAACTCTAGAATTGGGGGTCAAAAAAAGAAGAGACACGCATCGTCCGGTTTTAAGATTGCAACCTTCTCCACACAAGAGAAGGGGAGAGGTAGACAAGGGGACCGAAAAGAAAAAACATCCAGGGAAAGGTCCCTCCGCGTGACGGGG
>Ga0179591_1421918_pt1 | contig 14761 bp, 20 predicted proteins | sample CZOMad2_1_08_16f_FD_182891 | JGI IMG/M metagenome (GOLD analysis project Ga0179591, IMG submission 182891) | Vadose zone soil fungal communities from Angelo Coast Range Reserve, California, USA - CZOMad2_1_08_16fungal (PacBio error correction) | ecosystem: Environmental > Terrestrial > Soil >...
ACGGCAGCCACCGACGTCACCGGGGGAGGGTTTCTCCACTAAAGGGGGACGGAGAAGAAAGGAGGGTTGAATAACTCGAGGGGGATTACAAAAAAAAGAAGAAAAAGAAAACCGCTCTCCCAGAGATAGGAAAAGGGAAGGGCGGCGGTTCGGAGCAAGGGAGGAGGGGGCAAAAAAGAACTTCGGTCGATCATCATCCGCTTTGCAAATATGGCCAAAAAGGGGGAAAGGAAACACGATCCAGGAAGGTCTATCTACGAAGAAGAGAAAGGGACTTTCTGGTGCAAAAGAAGAGGGGAAATGGCCAGCAGCTCCCCGTCAAAAGGAAGGGAGGAGGGCAACTCTTGCGCAGGTCGAAAAAGAAAGGGTAAAGAAAAGATCTTCTCTGATTTCATAGAATAGGGGGGAAAGAAGTCCCCCTGCACCGACAGAGTGCGTCAAATAAGAAGGTCTGAAATTGCTGCAAGGGGAAGAAAGGGATGAAGCAGCTGCGCGTAACAGAGGGGAAAAAGAGGAGATTCTTTATCTCAGCAGCAAGGTACTGATGGGGGCGTGCCCTTCAGGGACTTGAGTGCTGAATCAAGTTTTCCAGGAGGGGGAAAGAAGAGGATAGCTTTCCATGAGGCTACAAAAAGAAGGGGGAATCTGTCAGTGAAAGCACGGGGGGAGGCTGGCGTCCCCGGCCGATCTAACAAGCCGTAGGGACGGGCTTGATATCTATTATCAGTCCTGAGAGGGAAACCGCCGTCGCCGAACGTCGAAAAAAAAAAAAGGGGGAAACTTTACTATGTCTGCGATCCGAGGGAAGGGAGGAGGGCATTCAAAAAAGGGTTGAAGCTTAACAAAAAAGAAAAGAAATTTGTGCTCTGTCTCAGAAGGGAGGGACGAAGCGGGAAGGCGAAATCGGGAGAAAAAGCTCTCTCACTACGAAGAGAAAGAAGGCGACCATCCGGGTATAGAAGGGGAGAAGCCGTCTTCTCTGTACCCATGACTCATGGAAAAGGGGTCAGGCCGAGCATTCTGACAGAGAGAAATGGAAAAGGATTTGACAAGTCGGCGCCGTAGGGAGGGGGAAGGAGAAGGACTGTGTGCCGATCTCCCACCCATGAAGGGGGGAAACTCATCATAAATGAAGAATAATTGTTATCCCTTGTTCGGATACGGGACCCGCTGCACAGGCCATGGGCGGTTCCGAAGAGGGGCCGTACTCAGTGAGTCAAAGAAGGTGAAGGAAAAAGGAACTTTTTTTCGACAACAGAAGGTTCAGCAAGAAAAAGGGGAACTGCACGCCATATGCTTCCACGGAGGGGGGAGCGCAATTTTTACGACTGGAAACGGAGGAAGGCTAGCCTTCAGCTGAAAGGGAAAAGGAAAAGACCACATGCCTGCTCGATTAGAGGGGGAAGAAGCTCCTCTTCGAAATTCGTGAAAAGGGTTGGCGCGGGTCGCGCATGTCTCCGATAAACGGGGAGAAAAGGGAAAAAGCGCATTCATCGATGGTGAGGGGGAAGGAGAGAGTGACTCGATAAGAAAGAGGGACGCACCCATCATTAACGCATCCGATTGAGAGGGAGGCCTTCCTTGATGTGAAGGGGAAAAGGGAAGTCGATCCACTGATACAGAAAAAGGGAGGAAAGAGTCTCTACAGATAGGGAAGGCCTCGGCTTGTGTAAGGACGCAGGCGTTTGGAAAGGGGGAGGAAGCTAAGGTTCTACAGGGTGAAAGGAAAAAAAAAAAAGGGATTTCTATCGCGAAAAGACAAGGACTCCATGGGTTACTTGAGAAAGAGAAGCGATTTCGCCCCACAGAGAGAAGAAAAAAAAACAAAGCCGCAACAGAACAAAAGAGGAAAAGGGAAGGGCAACTCGCGTCCGGGGTGTCGTCGGAGGGTTATGAGAAGAGTCCCGACACCGTCTAAAATGAAAAAAAAAAGGGCGCTCCACACAGCATAAAAAAAGAAAAAAAAAAAGAGGATTCTGGGGAGAAATTGAGGTCCCGCCGTGTGGGGCAAAAGAATAAAGCCCCCCAAAGGGAGAGAAGTTCGCTGACGCTGTTCGATACCCTCGAGGAAAAAAAAGATTCTTGTAAAAGTCAGGGCGGATGGGAAGAGTCTCCAGAGTCAAACTGGTTTCTGGCGCTTGGAGAGGACAAAAACACCGGCGAACAGAAATAAAAAATAAAAGATGATTCTTACCATCCGAAAAAAGAGATGCTCTGGGAACAATTTGGTCGCGGGAAGAAAGGAGTGTAGGCTGTCCATAGTAGAGAAAAAACGAAAGTTTCTCTGCCTTGAGAGCTCTGCTGGATGTGTGGGGTTTTGTGTTTCTGGGAGGGAAGAGAGGGGCGGACAGAGGTTCAAGATGAAGGGGGAAGGCTTTCTGATGAGGAGGGAGGGCTCTACCTCACTGGCGTTTTAGAGAGGGGCAAGGAGCGAGCGCAACCGGTAACATGAAAAAAAGGAAAAAGGCTGCACATACGGAAGGTACGGGGGGGGAAGTCATCTGCTCCCTACGCAGAGCGAAAGAAATCGGCGTTTTATCGACCTGGGACAAAAAAAAATCAACGGCCCGGCCGAACGCAGAAAGGGGGGAAGGGCTTTCTTTGCTCTGGATAGGAGAAAAGGGAAAGGAGAAAGAGTCAACCCTCTAAGAGGGGGGGGGAAAAGGAGCGACCGCTTGGTCACTCACGTTTCTCAGGAGAGAAGGAAAAAAAGGGCACGAATTTCCTCGGATGACAAAAAAAAAGAGAGGGGGGGAAGAGGGGGCTTTCAAGTGTGGGGTCAGGGACGGGCGAGCATGTCTGCAGCAGGTTAAACGGAAAGGGGAGCTCAACTTCACCTCCTCCAGGAGATAGGGGGGGAGAGCAGGCGGCGCCCTTCATTTAACCCCCAGAGAGAAAAGGAAGGGGGGAGGAGAAAAGGATTACGCGACAAACACTCGAAGGAAACCCCATGGCCATCATAAAGGGAAGAGACCCTGACTCAGTGGAAGAAGGAAGCAAGCTTCCATTGCATTTTCGAGTCGCAAGGGGGGGCGAAAGAGGGCAACCCTCCGGTAGGGAGAGAAAGAAAGAAAAAGAAGGGCCCATACCGAGGAAAGGAAAGGGAGAGAGTTGATCGGCCTTACCCGCTAGGAAGGAGTAAGAACTGCTGTCATTGGGAAGAGAAAAAACCTTCTCTGTCCAGGAGAGAGGAAGACGCGGGTTGCTATCCCGGGATTTCGCATTAGGGGAGCGGGAAAACGTCTGTTCTCCAGGAGAAAAAAGTGGGAGTGAACTGTCGCGAAACGGAAAAAGGGGGAGAAATTCCTACTGCACAGAGAAAATAGAGGGACAACAATACCATCGGTTGGAGGAGAGAGAAAAAAGGACGTCCTACGGCTGCTTCTAGATGGAGAAAAAGGAAACAAAGGCTACCACGCTCTTATAAGATCCGGAAAGGAACTATTTCCGCACGAGGAAAAAACCAATGGTTCTTCGAGGGAGGAAGAGGAAATCTACAAAAAACAATCGCCGAAAGAGAAGGGAGGGAATTGATGCGCGAAGGCACTCAACTCCTGGGCACGCAAAAAAGAGAGGAAAAAATTAATCAATCGCAGTCGAAAAAGAGCAGAAAGAGAAAGCGTGAGGCATCGCGCAAGAAAGAGAGGGGAAACTGGGGCTTCAGCTCCGCTGCATCTCAAAAAGAGGGGGCAGGGTGACGTGAGATTTCGACCCGGACGAAAAAAGGGGGAAAAAGTCTCTCCGATGCAAGGGAGGGGAACGTCGCAGCGTGGCGCACTCGCCTCCGGACGGGGGACGGGGCGGGAAATGGACGGCGGCGAGCCTTTTTAGGCAAAAAAAAAAAAAAAAGCAGAATATTTCTCCCTCATCAGCCTTAAAAGGAAGAGGAGAGAGGGGGAAGTGATTGGCACTCAGGAATAGGAAGAGGAAGGAAAAAGTACCACGAAGCCTTTCTCGCACCGAAGGGGGGGGAGAAAAGGGAGGGAAGCCTATCCTCTTTTCCTCCGAAGAAAAAAAAAGGGAATCGTCCGCAACTCGCTGTTCAACAGGTAAGAAGAGGAAAGGGAAAGAGGGAGGGACTGTGTCTGCCCTAGAATATAGAAGAAAAAGGAGGCGGAGGAAAAGAAAAGAGAGATATTTTCTTCGAAGAAAAAACGTCACACGAGGTCGTCGCCCCCCGCCAGGCAAAGAGAGAAGGAGAACCGAGTTGCGGACGCTGCCCGGTAGACTTCAAGGAAGGGGGAGGAAAAAAAAGAACATGTCCCTTAGATCGGGCGGTGGCATCACAGAGGGGGACAGTGGGAGGAACGTCCTTCGTCGATCAGCATAAGCGGAAGAAAGCAACGCATTGCCGTCTACACTAGAAAAAAAAATGAGACAGCGGCTTGGCGGAGCTTGGAAGAAAAAGAGAAAGAAGTACCCCTTTCCAGCAAGAAGAAAAGGGGAAGGCGGCGCGCGCCGCTGCGACACGAAGGTCTCAAGAGAGTACGAGCATCTGCTCCAATACAAAACCAAAAAATAGGAAAGGGAGAGATCGGTCGAAATCTCAGTAAAACTCGAAAGAAAAAAAGGGGGAGGGGGGCTTCATCGTGCCGGAGTCTGGAAGGCTGACTCACCTTGCGCTGGAAGAAGGAGCGTGCTTCCATTTGATGGAAAAACAAAAATTAGCTTTTGATTGTCTTGAGAGGAAGAGAGAAAAGGGAAAAGTATCTCTAAGCCCAGTGCTCGGGAACTCTTCTACTCGGGCAAGAAAATGGGGGAAAATCGTTCTTGATAAGAGGACAAAGAGAGTAGCTTGCGTACCACCTGCGACTTTAGAGAAAAAGTGGAAGAGAGGTATCATTCCCTTGTAGACTCCGACGAAAACCAGTCGTCCGACGGGTGGAAAAGGTGTAGGTGTGCACGGAAGAGGAAGAAACGCTTCTTTCAAGGGAGAAGAGAGGCACAAACGGAACTTCCAATCGATTTGGAAAAGGAGCAACGCGGTGAAGGAAAAGAAGGAGAAATCTGGATCAACCCGTAAAAAAAAAAAAAAGAAAAGAGAAAAGGGAACCATCTCTTAGATCCCGGATTGTAAATGGGCCCGGACGGAGCTGTACACATACTCAGAAAAAGAGCCTCGCTTCACTCAGAAGAAGAAAAGGACGGAGGGGGGGGGGACCTTCTTCCAGCCGTAGGGAGTAGAGCACGGAAAGGGGGGTTGCCGACCACAGCACAAAAAGGAGAAAAATAACTAAATGATGCTCACTGGCGTATGACTGAGGGTAGGGACGCAGCTTGCACCCTAGATGGCCAGGAGGGGGGGGAAAAGAGATTTTTGTCCCTCCGTAAGAAGGGGAAAGACGCGGAAGCCGTTATGGGCTTTCCCGAGGAAAAAAAAGAAAAAATCCCTGCCACGCCATATTCTTCTCGAAGAGAAAAGGGAGGAGAAAGTTGACGAAGTGAACGGGCTGAAGAAAGGATAGCAAGTCTGCGTCTTTGAACAGAAAAAAAAAAAAGCTCACAGCGACATAGGGAAAAAAAAAAGAGGGTCTAATTCTTGACGTGGGGGGCGTAGAGGAGAGGCCTTGCGCCGTATAAACTTGCGGACCAAGAGGGGAGAGGGGAAAAGCGCATGCAATCGAGAATCTTTTTACGGGAAAAAAGGGGAAGGGCGAAGGATCAAGAGCACGACATCATAATCACCAAAAGAAAAGGGAGAGGGGGGGGGGAGTCCCTTCCTTATTTGCGGGGGGGGGGGGAGGGAAAGTAGATCACCTCCGAGGGACGAAGAAGAAAGAAAGAAATAAAGGCAACTATCTACATTATAGGAAGATAGGGAGTTTTCGTGTCAAGGAGAGGAAAAGAAGGTCCTACCGAAGAAGCCAGTGATGTATCTCGCGAAAGCACAGCGACTCCATGTTTGTTAGGGAAAAGGGAAAACGGAGTCAGGAAAAGAGAAGAAGATAAATAACCCCACCAACCATCCGACAAAAGAGAGAAAGAGGAAGAGAAAATCCTCTCCACTCGCGTCGGTCAGGAGGGAGAGATCTTGACAGTCCGACACGAGGAAGGAAAGAGAACCAAAAGCAGGAGCCGAGGGGGAGGAGAGGGGGGAAGGATTTATTTCCTCCTGTTTTTTGGCGGGAAAGGAAGAAGGAGGAAAGAACAAGGAAATGAAGCTGGTAGAGAAAAAGAGACTCTCTCCACACAACAGAAGGGAGAGAGCGGACGATTGGAGATTCTACAATAAAGGAGGGGTGGGGGCTCGTCTTTGTTCTCCAAAAGAGGAAAAGACAGGAAGCGACATCATCAGGTAAAGTGGAGGAGAAGGGGGGGGGGGGGGGGGGGGATTTCCTATTCTTCTGAATCTCAGGGGGAGAGGGAAGCTATCAGAAATACTCCGAGACTAAGGTGCGCGGAAGGGAAAGAAGAGCAGTCTTGCGGTTTTCTTCTTTTTTGGGGGGGTCTACGTGTGTGGAGAGTCTGAAGAAAAGGGGGGAGTCTTCTGGCTGTGAAGAGAGAACCTAAAGGTCTTGTTATAGGAGGAGGAACGGACTAGCGCCACCCGTCTTGCAAAAAAAAAGAAAGAGGACTGCACATAACGGCCGGGCGAAGAAAAGAAAAAGAGGGAGGTCTTCTCCTCGCGGGGAGAGGAATGACTCTTCCATCCCATAAAGGCCGGGAAGGGAAAAAAGCGAAACAAGGATTCGTTCCCTTCTTTGCAGGGGGAGAGAGAATTGATCGCGTCAACTTAGTAAGGAGAAGAGAGGGATGAGCGCTCTATCGCACAAGCTGGGGAGAGGAAGGGAAGCAGGAGGGAAGAGCTACCCTCGAGACAAAAAAAGGAGGGCATACTAAGTATGACACTCCCGCAGAGGGGAGAGGGGAGGGCAATTTTGCCGAACAAAAAAAAGAAGGGCGGAAAAAAGTTCCACTTCGTCACATGTCAGAAAATATCCTCCGAGAATCATCTGCGTGGAGAAAGAAAGGAAAAAAGGCGTTGCCACCAAAAGAGGAAGGAGAGAAATCACCTTCTTAACGCGTCACAAGAGAAGGCAGAAAAACCTCTCGCGAGGAAAAAAGGGCCCTCTCTTTTTCATCGGAGGAAAGAAAAAAAAAGAAGCAGTCCAGTGGCATTTCATGGTATTTCGAGGGAAAATGGGGGATCTTCCCCCCAAGGGGCGATACTGCCTACGTCACTACGGTCCAAGAGAAAAGAGACAGTTCAAGGAAAAGAAGGTTGAGCAGGCCTTACGAGTTATCAGGGAAAAATAGCCGACCTTCTTGCAAAATTTGAGAAAAAGAATAGAGACGATATTTTCCTCCGGAGGATGGGAAGAAAGAAGGGCAGGGAAAGTGTTTGCTAAGAAAAAGGGAAATGAGAGGATCTCGCAACGTAGGCGCAGGAAGGGGAGGTTCCGTTCCTCTTCAAAAGGGGAGGGAAATGAAACCGCGGCCCGTCTCGGGGAAAAGGGACTTTCCCTAAAAAAGAATTCGGTTGGGCGAAGAAAAAAAAAGAAGGCGGCGGCGAGAAGGCATTTATCCATCTAGGGAAAGAAAAGAATAATTTAGAAATCGCCGGGGTAAGAAGATAGACGAAAGAATGAGGTTCCCGCCTATGAAAAGGGGGGAAAGACGGAGAGTGGGGAAAAAAAAGCTAATCGAGCCAAGAGGGAGAAGGGAAAAGTGATGCGCGAATCACGACAAGGGAAAAAAGGAGGAAGCAAAAAGCTGAAGGACTTTCTGCTGGCAGAAAAAAAAAGCGAAGGTCTTCCAATAACGATTCCTAGGGAAAGGGAAGAGGAGGAAGAGAAAGGGCTACTCTCTCTGGACCCCTCAGGGGGAGGGACGGAGGATTTCGACCCGATCGAGAGATCCGCGCATATCTTTCTTGGAGAAAAGAGGAAGGGGGGCTTTAGAAGCGTTCGGAAGGGGACTCGAAGGGAAGAGGGAGGGCAAAGTGTTCTTCTGCGACCGGGGGAGGAACAAAGAAAAGCGACCCTCCTCCGTGTAACAAGAAAGGGGTCGAGCCTACCTTCCTGATCTTGTTCGACAGAGAGAAGGGAAAGGGGAGGATCTACTACGGACGTTCTAAGGGAAAAAAAAGATCAAGGAATGGTTCTTTTCCTCCTATCGAGGGGGAACGCGAGGAAAAAAAAAGGGCAGACCGACCGGGCACGCCGTCAGGAAACTCGGCGTGAGGGGGATGTACGGCGACTTCAGGCAGAGAAGAGGGGGCTGCCAATAATATCTCTCCACAACCCAGAATTAGGGGAAAAAAAAAGAAAAAAAGTCTTTCTCCACGCGAGGGAAACTAAATCTTGTTGAAGACGCCTAGTTCGGGAAAGGAAAGGGGGGAGGGGAGGAAATCAAGGGAGACACTCCCGCGCTTCCCAAGGGAGAAAAAAGGAATTGATTGATAGTTGGGTGGGAGCCGGATGAAAAGGAAAGAGAAAAAAAACTTCCATCCTCCACACACAGAGAGGGAAAAGAAGAAAAGGGAGGGGAGGATAGAAACGTCTACAGAATTAGACAAGAGGGAAGGGATGGCCGTCTTCGCAGCAAAGAAAGAAGACCCGTCCAATTCTTCAGAAAAAAAAAGAAAAAGAAGGAGAGGAGCCTCTTTCTCCATCACGCTCGGAGCTGAAGGAGAGAAGGAAAAATAGACAAGGAAACTTGCACCAGACAGAGGGAGGGAAGAGGACGGGGGTGAGAAAGCAATTGCTGGGAATCGCCGATGTCGAACTCGCAGAAGAAGGGAGGGGAGGGAAGCGTTCTGAAAGAAGGGTAAGAGCGCCAGCAGAAAAGGGGGAAGAAGAGTGGGGGAGCCCTTCAAAGGGACTTGAGGGGGCAGGAAAAAGGAAGATTCGAAGCCGATTGACGAGTATGAGTGGAAAGGAAAAAGGGGGGCGGGGGAATCTTGCAGGAAAAAAAGGTGGCGATGGCTTCTCTGAGTAAAAAGTAGAGACGTGGTATCCGTTCTTTATAGGAAAGGGAAGCCGCTCCTTCGGCCGGAAGAAAAAAATCCAACCGCGTGGTATGGGAAGGGAAAGAGGAGTTCGCTTCCGTCGACGGGAAGAGGAGGCATACACCCGTTGAATCTTAAACAGGAATTGTGGATCTTTCTCAATCGCCGAAAGGGGGGAGAGAAAAAAGGCTTCCTCGCCAAGACTATAAGAGAAGGCGGACCATCTCTTATACAAGGAGAATGGGGGGAAGAGAAAAAAGCCGTCTGAAAGGGAAAAGAGAATGATCCTCGCTTAATGAGATAAAAAGAAAAAGGAAAGGTCTTGGAAACAGGGGGGGGAGGCGCCTTAGGAGGTATCGGCCAGGACAGTTGTTCGAAGAGCCAAAAGGGGGGAAAAATCTTCAATAAAAAAAAGGAGCGGATTAATTGGAGACTTGTTCGTTCTCGGAAAGAAAAAAAGATGGCCATTGCTGGAAGAGATTTTTTCGAAGTAAAAGGAGGCCGCGGAAGAGGAGCTGCGCAATTCCTTCGGAGGGAAGGGCAACCGACTGGGGACTCTCCCGAAAAAGGAGGGGGGGAAAGTGAACTTTTTCGCAATGTTGACGGAAGGGACAGCCCCAGAGCTCGAAGAGGGGGGATGCGGTCCTTCCCAAAAGGAAAAAAAAAAAGACGCCACAGCGAGAAAGGTCTCGTAGAAAAAAATAGGGGAACCTTCTTCTTTCTCTGATGGAGAAGGGAGTACCACGGTTTCTATAGAGCGAGGGAAAAGTTTTGACGTTGATCCCCGGAAAAGGGGGAGAAAAGAAAGCAAACGACATCAGGCCGCACACTCGAAGGGAAAAAAGGATTTTATTTCCTAGAAGGACAGGGGGCGAAAAAAGGGGAGAAGACGATAGCAGGATGGCTAATGACGGGCAAGAGAGAAGAGGTGGCAGGCCTCTCTTTTGGGAAGGGAACAGGCGGTTTTGTCAGCTTTAAGAGAGGAACGACCTCCTCCGAGAACACGAGGTAGAGCTCGAAGGAAAAAAGAAAAGGGGGGTTTCTTGATCATCTTGACCGGCTAAAAAAGAATCATATACCTCACCACAAAACCAGACCGAAAAAGCAAAGCGCCATCGCCTAGGCACGGACGAGCCAAAGCCGTTCGTCTTCCGGAGATTGAGGGAAAAGAAGGAGAAAGAAATCATTTAAGACACTGAAAAAAAAAAAAAAAAAATTCTCATCACTACTTGAGGCTTGTAAGTGAGGTGAGGTCTCCCTGTGTGTGGCGCAAGAAAAAGCAGGTCCAGACCAGTCTCTGAAGATTAAAAGGAAAGAGAAAGAGCTAAACAACAAAAAACGATTATGAAAGAGATAGAGAGAGGAGAGCTTCTAATCTTCACGTATGGTGGAAGGGGAAAGGGGGGGGGCTCTTTTTGAAGCACAAAAAGAAAATAAAAAATAGAAAAACATCATATGGAGGAGCAGAACGGGCCGTCTGCTGGATGGGTAAAAAAATTGTCGCGGTATTACTTTGGAAGAGAAAAAAAGGAAAAGAGGAGAGACCGCCTACTCCCGCGATGGGAAAGAAATAGGAGCTGTCGCTTTCTGGGGTGGAGGAGGGTGCTGGTATCTGATCTCACCGTGGGGGGGGGAAAAAGGGCAAGAAGGAATCAAGAAACCCCATGTTCGAAGGAGAAGAATAGACCTCCCTTGCGGGTTCGAGAGGGAGGCACGGAGCTATCTCCCGCTGCAAAAAACGCAGGGGGAACAAAAAGCCGAGGCCTTCCCATAGCAGGGAGGGAGGAAGGAAGAATCTGCAGCCCCTCGCGAGAGAGAAGAAAGAGAAATTGCCTTACTCTGACAGCAACCTCAAAAAAAGAAGGAAAAAAAAGAGACTCTCCATGATGCGTTCCGGAATGGAAATTGATGTCGTCCTCTTGCAGAAGGGGAGAAAAGAAAAGGGAAAATCAACTCACTTTAGCTATGAAGGGAAAAAAAAAAAAGGGGGAAGGAGAACATCTCTACCCTCTATACGGGGGTTCATGTGAAGAATTTAAAAGAGGGAAATCCGACATGAGCGTCTTTGTGGGAAGGGGGGGGGGAGGAGGGGGGAAAAGCAGAAGGTCTCTCATTCTTGCAACGTTAACAACAAAGTAGCTCACGTCACGAATAAGAAAGAAACTGGGCTTGGCAGAGGCCCCTTCGGCGCCAGAGGGGAAACAGCTTCAATTGCGGCAACACACAGAGGGGGGTCTACAGAAACGCGCCTCAGGAAAAAGGAAGCTCGGGTGTCATCGTCGAAAGAAAAGAAAGGAAGAAATTCACATCCCAAAGGGAGGGAGATGCGGAGGGGGAATGGATTCTGTCCCGTAGAAAGACGGGGCTTTTGGCCGAGGGAAAAAAGGCCGTTCTTGGCCTACAGGGAATACGTTCAGGGACTGACAAAAAAAGAAGGAGAATAATTTCGCGGCAGGACAAGCAGGAGTATGGGGAAGAGAAAAGACGAGGCAATTTCTAAAAGAAAGGGAGAAGATGCCGCACCAACTGAAGGAAAGGGGGAAAGTTTCTATCAAGATTTCGCCGCGCGAAAGGGAGGTGCGCAGATCCAAATCGGATGGAAAGCTCTTAAAAAAGGGGGGAGCGAAAGAAAAAGGGAAGCTCACCACTGAAACGGAAAAAAACCCTTAGGTGGGACGAGATTACCCTTCGCCTAACTGGAGGAGGAGGGGGAGAAAAGGGTAATATGTAAGACAAGGATACTCAAAATAGGGAAGTGGGTGTGTGGGGGTTGGTGGTGTGGGTAAAACGAGAACGCATCGCCACCCTTAGGGAATTTCCCGCCGAAAAGCCAACTCCATGTCAGTCTCACATATGGAAGAGAAAAGAAAAATCGTCTTCTCTCTCAGGGACAACGGGGAAAAAGCCGAGCAATTCAAAAGGGGAAAAGGAAAAAGATGAAGTACTTTCTTCTTGCGCTAACATAAAAGGAGGAAAGAGGACGTCGTTCCAGCGCAAGCGTGAGCGAACAGCCTCGGCTGGGTGCAGCAATGGGAGGAAAAAGAGGAGGAGCGGACGCACTTCAGGGTTCGGGGAAAACCCGCTCGAGAAACAAGGAGGGAGCAAGAGGCTCTCCGATGCCGGATTTGAGGTGACTACATCTTTTCGTCTCTACGCCGAATGAAAAAGAGGGAAATTGTCGGCGTCGATGCATTGTGCGAAAAAAAAGAAAGCCTCTGTCTTCACGTCTCGGAGCAGGCAAAAAGAGAGTGGCGACGTCATCGCTGGCGGGGGAAGGGAAAAGGATCTTAAGCGCCGACTTACTGGGGCAAAAGGGAAGAAGAAAGGAAAAAAAAAGGATATAAGGACATTAGGCCGAAAAAAGGGAGGTAAATCCGGAAGTAACTCTACCCGGTCCTCTGTAAAACGGAGGAACAAGATGTAACGTCTACTTCCATTCAGGCGGAGTGGAGAGGGTTGAGGACGTGTGCTGCCTAAGTAAATAAGAGAGAAAAAAAAGAGGGAGGAAAAGAGAGAGGATATTTAAGAAAAAAAAAGAAAAAAGGAGGTCTCCACTGGGGGAGGGGAAATTAGAAGGAAATCTTGTTAGAGAACGCCGGGTGCGGAAAGGCGGGCCCGTCGTCTTTTCGGAGGGGAAAGGAGAAAAAAAAAGGGAAGGGGGGACGGATAGGCTTCCATAACATGTCCCTTGATTCGGAGGGATTCGTGTCCTTGTCTCCAAAAAGGAAGAATCAGCATCCTCGTTAAAAAAAAGGGGGGGACACTATCCATGACTGCCGGATAGAGGAATAGACATCGTCTGCGGTGTCCAGCTTGCGGAAGGTCTGCGCAGCAACAGTCTAGCCGGGAAGAAAAAGAAAGCAGCATCAGCCCATTCAATTACGGGAAAAAAAGGCTCACTATCTCAAAGCCCGAAAGGAGCAAAAGCTGCTCCAATCACGCTCTCGCTGAGAGAGAGGGTCGAAATCTCTTCCCTGCACCGGGAAAAGGGAGAAAGCGCGATGAGGCGTTAGCAGTGGGAAAGAAAGATTTCCTTTCGAGATGACAGGAGAAGGACGACCGGCTATGGCGCACGAAAGGGCTGTAAGCGCCATCACACTTCCTGAGCGGGGGAGCACTTCAGGAATGGATGGAGCTCTAGGGGTGGGGAAAGAAAAAAGGGAGAGGGATATCTTTCCAGCGGAGAAAAAAAGGAACAATTGGTTTTCGGTGGAAGAGTGAGAACATCCAGGTAGAGGGAGACTGCGTACCGCACCGGACGAGAGGGAAGTTTATAGAGGATACTGAAGAGAGCCCGCCGCGGAACGACGGGTACTCTATCTCAGGGAAAAAAAAGGGAGGGGGGGGGGGGAAGGGAGAGAAAGGGGGAGGAAAGGCTTCAGTGTCCGCATCCCTTGAAGGGAACTCCCAGAGCGATTTTGGATCTTGCGAAACGGGGGGGACGGGAGATCCTCTCCTGAGAAAGAGAAAGAAAACAAGACGTCGCTCAAAGGGAAACTGGCACTCCGAAAGAAGGGGAGATCCACTATATTTTCCGAAATGGAAGTGATACTCCTGATCCCTCGGGGTAAAAGAGAGCAATGACGGACAGCCTCGACAGGAAGAGAAGTGGGACTTGGGGGGAAGGGAAAAAAAAGCCGTTTTTTTCCTAGTAAAAAAGAGGAAACTTTGAGACGAAAAAAATCCACTGGGGGGAGGAAGGAAAGACCTGGTTTCGGTGAATCCTGAAAAACAGTTCGTGAAGAAGAGATGTTGTCTCCGTACGACTTGCTGCAAAGAAAGTCCGTTGATTTCGCTGCCGAAAGGAAGAGGGGGGGGGGAAAAAGGCCTTGGGCCGCGCGCCAAAAGGAAGGGGGAAAGGGTCTCTCAATTTTGACGAAGTGATGAAAGCCCATTCGCGCCCGCGGGGAGGGGTCCGGCCCCCCCTTGAAGAAGCGCTCACATCGGGGAAAGAAAGAAAAGAAGAGGAGGAAATTCTTTCCTGTTTGGAGTAGGAGGAGATGGAGCAGAGAAACTGCTTACAAGCGGTTGCGATAGATCCAAATCGACTCATCTTTTGAAGGAATAAAAAAAAAAAAAGAGTTGACGCGTGGGAAAAAAAAAAAAAAGCCTCTTGCTAAGTCTAGTGTAAACTGGAAGAAAAGGGGGTGGCCTATTACGGCCAGGTCCAAAAGAAAAAGCAGAGGCGACTAGATCCGCAGGAAGAGGGAAGGGGAAAAAGGGAAGCGTACAGCTGCTTAGGGGGGGGAGGTTGGTGGGGGGGGGGTGTTTCTTTCTCAAGGGGTTGGCCAAAGACGCTCCTACAGACTCGCCTCCTAAGGAGGGTAAGAGCTCTCCGACAGCATAAGCGAAGTCTTTATCATCTTGAACTCTAGGGGTCGCAAAAAGAGAGAGACACCACAACCAGCCTCCCCCCGAAAAAAATTCTAGCCACTATCGGTAACGGGAGGGGAGGGTATTTCTTATATCGGACAGGCCTAAAAAGATGAGCCGTCGACCAATGGGGAGAGAACCATCAATCATCGTCCAGCACTAGAGAAGTAAAGGGGGGGGGGGGGGGGGTCCTTAATTGAAAGGTATCCTTTTGTTGGGAGAGGCCAAACAAATCTGCCATAAAAAAAAAGGAGAAGGGAAGATGAAATCTCCGAGCCTCTATAAAAAAAGGGGGGAAGGAATTGGATCTTCGAAAACCAGAAAAGGGTCGGTTCATCTTTTGGGGCCGTCAAACCAAAAAAACCCTTCGACCTCGAAGAAATAACAGCATCCTTTAGGGAGGGAAAAAAGAGACGGGACGATGGCCTGTTCTCAAGG
>Ga0179591_1319523_pt1 | contig 14759 bp, 19 predicted proteins | sample CZOMad2_1_08_16f_FD_182891 | JGI IMG/M metagenome (GOLD analysis project Ga0179591, IMG submission 182891) | Vadose zone soil fungal communities from Angelo Coast Range Reserve, California, USA - CZOMad2_1_08_16fungal (PacBio error correction) | ecosystem: Environmental > Terrestrial > Soil >...
AAAGACATTTCCTCTAATATGGGTTCACGGACAGATGCAATAGACCAAAGATAAGGACGTGAGACAAGAAAAAAACTGGCACTTCAATATTAGTGTTCCTTGCCAGCGCTGAGCCTGTCGTTCGGGACAAAAGGAAACACGGTGGCCCATTGAGAAGTTGAAGACGCTACTTAGAGAATTCCGTCATGGAGGTGAAAAAAGAAAAAGAGTAGGCCTACAAACCACGGCAGAAGAAAAAAAAGCAGGGAAACGGGTGATGAGACCTCAAGGGTCCACCGCGAAAACCCGATAGTCCACACAAGCGTCTTTCTAGTCCAGGCGACGAAGAAGTTTGAATCGAACGAGGTCTGGACAGGGGGGAACCGACCTTCCTCAGGTATCCTTGCAATATTCAACGAGGTAACAAGCCAGGGGAAGAAATTAAACAGACCCACAGGACTCGCCGAATCTGAGAGTGGAAGGGGTCTTCGGCTGGTCATGTTTAGTCGCCCTAGCAATTGCGAGTACTCCACCGTGGGAATAAAGCGAGAAATGGAGTGGACGGAGCCAGAGAGGCAAATGAAAAAAGGACACCAAAACTCACAAAGAGCTATTTAGCCTCGTGAGAACACTACTAACTAGACTAAGAAGAGAGGGGGAACAAGGACCAACACCGGCTTCCACATGACCGAGGCATCTCGAACGGCAAACAAAGAACTCTATATAACCGCGTCGGCACGCGTCGTCGTTCCTTTGAGGGCATAACATAAAAAAAAAAAAGGAGAAAAAAAACTACCTTCAAGGGGCATTAGACCGTTCTGGGAAACTAGACTTGGGGGGACTGAACACTTAAGGAATGATGTAAAAGGAAGGTTTAGAGTGTAGAAGGGGGGCGAAACGTTTAGGACCAGTTTGACCCTTGGAAAAGTACACAGGTCCACGGCTGTGCTAAGATGTCCACCGGGAGAGAGGGGGGGCAATCTACGAAAACAGTCTGATCATAGGCGATGGAAAGCGCCCTTCACCCAGTTCCTTGTCGCTTATGGGGAGGGGGGATATAAAAAAAGAGGAGGCAGAGGCAAAAACGTATGTGACACATGTAAATGCGAGGGCTTCGGCTCTGGACCGGTCGACCGACGTGGGTCTTTTGAATGAACTAGGGGGGAAAAGGGAAAAAAGAAACGCAGTGACGGAAGATAGGGGGGAGTAAAGCCCCCAAGCTGTGGCTGGGCGCTGGAAGGAAAGTCTCACAAACCTGGTCAAGGGAGGGGAGGACATGAGAGGAAAAATTGACAAGCCATCCATCGAGTGGTAGGGTAGACTACGGGGAACTACGAAACTTCGCACTCAAAAAAAAAGTAGGCAAGAGTACAAGTGATAAAGCCTTGCTGGGAGGGCTGAGGCGAATAAGGGTATAACACTCCCGGCCGAACAGGGAAAAAGGGGGCGGGAACTCCAGAAAAAGCTGCAGCGGCGTTTGTGATAAGAATACACTAGGCGTACATGTCTTATATGGGATGGGACAGGAATACTCTTGCCGTGATTGAGGGGGGAATCCCGTCGAACAGACTCACGGGGTCTTTGGAAAATTAGGCAAGGGGAAGGGGGACTAGCATGAAAGGGAGAGCGGGGTCAGGTGGCTACGCAATGATGAGCACGGAGAAAACTGGTCCCCTCAAGTAAACAATCGGAAAGCGGAGAAAAAGGTAAGATTCCGGTGTCCTAGAACAGTTCGCGGTTTACTATACCAAGTGAGAACTGTGCGACAAAAGACGCTGGGGCTATAGCAAGAAAAAGGAGGGGGCGGAGGTTTGTTTTTCACTGGGTCCGTTAGTGGGCAGAATAGGGGAAAAAGGTTGGGACGAAAAGGTCGCGCTGAGTCAGGCAAACTGACGTGAGAGAGAGGCAGGAGAGGGGGATCCGTCAAGGGGTTTTTTATCCTTTTGGTGCCCAAAAACGCAGGGCCTCAATGGGCCGAAAGGGAAACTGGGATGCGTCAGACACCCAACTGCTGACAGGGTGCTAGAACGTTAGGGGGGAGAAGAAGTCAAGAGAGGACTATGGGACGGTCGCAAGGATCAAGAGGAAGGGTGACAAACGTGATAGAGGAACGGTTCACGTGAAATATGGCATGGTGGTGCACTTTATGGAGCGAGAAAAAACGTTCAAGGGGGGGAAGGGCAGGTGAAACAGGAGGGGAGGTATCCTAGTTCTGAAGCTGTAAGGAAAGCGGAGAGACACAAGTTACAATGAGGTCAATCCCGCGGAAGCAAAACGTAGGGAACACAAGTTCCAAAAACGGGGAACAAAAACCAGGTAACAGCAACTAAGCGCCACAGAACATTTTCCCCAAGGCGAGATGAAAGAAAGTCTGGAGAGAGGGGGTCTAACAACAAGAAAAAAGGGGGAGGAGGGAGAGAAGGAGAAGTCTGAGGGCTAACGGGTAACAAAGCCCGACGGGGCGTTGGAGAACCAAATTAAAAAAAAAGGGGGGTAAAGAGAAGAAGGGTAGAGGAACGCGCGACTTCTGATGATGAAAGGAAGTTCCAGGGGGTTAGGAGAAGGGGGAAAATGGCATGTAGTGAACTAGGAATGATACTGGGTCTGTGGCTGAGGAGGGAGCGGCCGAGACGAGAGCACCGGTCCGAAGATCTTTTATTGCGATACCCAGTCCCTTGCGCAATGCAGGGGAAAAAGAGAATAAGAACTAAAATCGGCCATACCGGGGATACCTGGGGGGGGGGGGGGACACAACTGTTCACTCTGTCCTCTTGGAAGGAGAAAACCCCAAATAAAAAACAGCGGGGTAACCGTTCAACGCACGCTTTGAAGAAAGCTTCAGAAAACTCGGGAAGGGAGGGAGGGAAGGGGATGAAATCCTCGAAGGAACGTCAAGTCCTGCATCTGGGCGTGAAGAAATGCGAGGGGGGAGCTCCGGCCCCCAAGCTGTCCCAAAAGAGAAAAGAGGGGAAGCACATAAGGTAACGAGGGAGAAGTTCCATAACCCAAAAGGTTTTCTCTATTTCTACGTTCACAAAAATCAGGCACACTGTTCCGTTTAAGGGACTGGGGTAGACAATCCGATAAAAGAGTCAGGGATTTAGCAGGAGGAACGAAGTAAGAATGAAATCCCGACTAAGGCCAGGAAGAGGGTGAGGGGAACCGAGAGGTTGTTTTGTCTGGTAACAAAAAGAGCATGGTGAAGGATTCGCCGGCAACTCTTTCCATTCTAAAGTAGTGAAGGGGTATCCAGGTCCAAGAAAACACTAACGTCACTCAGACCGGTAGAAGAAGGGGGACTTACTAATCTTTATTCCTAAACGGTGGGTCAGTTCAAGAAATGGTTCGGGAGAAAACAAAGCGAAGCACGAGCCGATGTGGAGGGGCTTGGCTGGGTCTTTACGGTCGTGCCAGAGGAGAGGCGGATTCAGAAGAGAAGGTGTAGACACCAAAAATGCGTTGAAGTGGGGTCAAAGGACGAGATAAAAGGGTAACACGGTCTGGGGGGCAAGTGCAAAGAGTAATTAAAAAGAACCGATCACCACGTCGTGGTTGACCGGCACTTGAGAGAAAAAATTCTTCAATTCTCCATGTCAAAGCGGCTCAAAAGGTTCTAGTCAAAGGGACTACTTGGGCGTTACAGTGGCGAGGGATTCAGGAGGGATATCCTGTCGGTCATGGGATCTTCAACGCTTGAGGGCTTAGGGATCCGCAGGAAAGCCGGAGTCGAGGGGGAAAGGGGGGGGGGGGGGTGGGAAGAATCTTGGTCTTTGGTCATTAGATAAGGGCACACGGGGGAAAGGGGCTAACACATGGACGAGAAATATATGGGGGTCGAGTAGTGTTACAGGGTGTGTGTTCTATGCACAGGGTCGTACGCTTAGGGGGGTCTGCGATGGAGGGGTCTGGGGAGAGGGGGGAAAAAAATGGACTCGGGAGAGTCAAGTTCAAAGTTCACAAACGTTCGAGGAAAACATAGGAGCAGGAGTCTATTTCTCTCTCCGGGTTTCAGCTGGTTGGATGCGGCGAAAGGGGGGAGTTATTGGGTGTGACAAAGAGCCGAAGCCAAGGAGTCGAGGGATGTAAAATGAATATTTAGGTATTCTAAAAAGAGGCGGGGGGGGGGGTGGTGGGTACTGATCTCTACCAATCGCCGCTGGGCACGTGGGGCAAGTGGAAGGGGGCAGCAGATGGCTCGGCATGTTACTTTTTTGGGAGGTCAGTCTATTGATGGTCGACTTGGGAAGATGCAAAAGTTCCTAGAGCGCCCTCAATCGCGTGGACTAAGGGAAAAAAAAATAAGAGAGATGGGTTGTAGAAGGGTAGCTTGGAAATTCACGACTCAAAAATTTCTCGTTCCTAGAGAGGGATGGTGGACAGTGTAGGAATTGGATTGTGAGATCGCAGAGCAGACGTTGGTGGAGGGGTGTTTTGCCGAGGGTTCCTGTTACTAACGAAATGGTGGGATTTGTTGTCGGAGGAGGGGACCATGTAGGGAAAATATGTGTGTCATGGGAACGTATGACGGACGCGCGCTGCAATTTTGAACTCACCTGGGGAGAAAAGCACACCTTGTGGAGTTGGGAAGTTCACCGACGAGATGTAAAGAAAGGAACGGAAGAATAAGATGCATGCAAGTTGGTTAAAGAAGGTGGTTTTCAAAAGGTGGACGTTACTATGCTGAACGGAGGGGACGGACTAGAGTGAAAAAATTCACACATAGGATACGGAAAGAGCGGGTGCAGAGGGTTCTCACTCAACCTTCTAGGGGTGATCGGGGTCAAGGCGGAGATAGCGGGACATGAACTCACGCTGGAGAAAGAAAGAGATGAGACTAAAGAAAGAAAGGGGGGAGGAGTATAAGAAGAAAAAGGCTCCGGGAGACTTTGCCGAGAAGTAGGGGTGACCTCGGGGGGGGAGAAAGGAACGTGAAAGAAACAGGGGATAATAATAGGGTGAGGAGGGCGCAGGGGATTTCACTCAAGAAAAAAAGAAAAGTGGAAACAGAACCTTAACATTGCCATCGGTGCTCTACCTCACGGGGGAATAAAAGAGAGGAATAGGAAAGGCAGCTCAGGGAAGGAAGGTTCAAAAAAGGGGACTGGAGGATCCCTCTATGCCTTCCTAAAGGGAAATGGGAGAAAGGCGGAAAACAAAAGTTAGAGGGGTCAGGCAAGTTACGTGGGATGGCGCCGAAAAAAAGAAATAATGGCGAGAGGGTCGTTTACTTACCTCTTCACTCCTGATCTCGAACAAAATAGAGGAAAAGGGAAAGGAGTTCATTGAAAAAAGACTTGGGGAAGAGCGCGGTCCGAAGGGAAAGACAAACAGTAGGGGGGGGGGACTGCGGTTTAACCGAAAAGGGGACTGAAGATCTCAGAGGAGGAGTCTGGGGTGCTCTCAGTTATGACAAAGGAGTAGAGGGAAGCCCTGGCTACCGAGTGGGGGGAACGGCACATGCTGGGTAGGGGTGCAGCAAACTTTGTCGGGAGGGTCTCTGTAGGAGGGGCTTTTCAGGAAGAAAAGCATAGGGGCCAAGAGGGGGGCCTTCAAGAAGACTCGGCAACAGGAGGTGATAAAGAGACTCCAGCGGGGCCTAAAAGGGAAAAACAGTGGGGGTAAGTTTGAAAAGGTTATAGGTGAGTTTAACTAAAGAAAATTATGGAAAAGAGGAGGAAAAGAGGCGAGAATAGGGGATGATAGTGTAGATGATGGATCAAAAAAAATTATCAATTTTTTTCGAAGGTGAAGTCATTGAAAAGCTATTCGAGGTCAATAAGAAAAATCCAGACTGTGCGTATAAAAGTTGAACCTGAGTTCATCTGAAAAAGTGGGGGTTGGGAAAAGGGTCATCACTCTCTAAAAGCGCCCCGTCGGACAAAATCGGTAAAAAATCCAAAAAAATCACCTTGGTCGCGGGGGGAAGTGGGCTGGTAGTAATTAGGACAGCAGCTTGTATGGGGGCTCCGGAAGAACAGATTGGGGGGCCCCGTTTACATTACAAACTACCGAGAAAGCTTTCTTCAGTACGGAAAAAGGACAAAAGAGGGAGGCCTAATGGCAACGCAGAAAAATCACATCTTTCACAAATCAGGTACTCAGGGAAAAAGTAAGAGAAAAAAAAGCTGAGGGGCGCTGCCGATCTACCAAAACCCGTCAGCATTTCCCGGGATATTGGACATACAATTCAGCCCTCACAAGGAAGAATGAACCCTACAGGACCTAGTCAGGCTAATGGACGAATGAGATAGGGTCTGGTCATTTTCGGGTTAATAGGGAGGAAACTCGGGAAAGATGAGAGAAGAAGACAAAAGTTCCAACTAAAGAGGGAAACACATCCCCAAAGCGTTGTGTGTTTGGGTTTCAAGGGGCTAGGCTCCTGACAGGCACACAAAATTCACACGAAAAGAAGGAGAGGGGGAAGAGGGGAATCGGAGGTGGAGAAAAACAGACTCAAACTGCAAGACTCGTCACACAGAGGTGAGGAGCATCGACCACTCCAAAGAGCTACGGAAGAGAGCCAGGACTAGAGGGGCGCGGACGACACGTGAGTACTTTGTAAAATATTCGACTTAAACAGATAGGGATCGCAGCACGCCGCAAGCTGCTTGAATATTCGATTAGTCTAAGAGAGGTGAAAGATGAGGGGAATTCAGGGTGGAAAATTAGAGAGTTGATTGGGGAGAGATTTGAGACAGAAAGATGGGCACGGTACTCAAATTTAAACGAAAACCAGACAAAAGGGTCTACTCAAAAGGATTTGGTTCGCGGGGAGTGACTGCCCTAATCGGGTACCACCTCTCTCGGGAGAAAACCTGGAAAATAGTCTTAAGAGTAAGGCCAAAAAAACCCAATCGCCTAAAGCGAATTTGTAAATTACTGGCAGGGGACTATACACAAATCAGAACGCTGTTGAAAGAGAGTTGAGGGTAAAGGCCATAAGTCCTCTTAAAGAAAAAGTGGCCCCACGTGTTTTCGGAGGAAGGGATGGAAACAAAGATAGTGACACGAAGTGGAACTGCCCCAGTTATTGTCAATCGAAAGAGGTCAGAAGAAGAGGGCAAAAAGCGTTAGTCAAAGAAGTCCTTACTCCAACATCTTCTACTTAGTTCGAGGGTTTGGATAAAGAAGGAGGGATACTAAATCATTCAGACGAAGAGGACTAAACCCCGTCTGTTGTCCCGGGCTGAGTCGCGGGCAAGCCAGGGGGGGTCGAAGGAAAAAAAAAAAAAGTAATGGGGAAAGACTGGCAGATTCCCTCCAATGCTCTGCCTTTATTACACGCCTCACCCGGGAGGGGGGAAAAAGGGTGAAGGGGATGAGTAGTTTCTGGGGAAAAGCAAGAGGCAGGTGTGGGGGATCAGACGCATGCGATGAACGTTTCAATAAGGGAAGCTAGGGGGGGGAAGACAGGGGTGTGGGAGAAGAAAGGAGGTCGCACCCATGTTGGGACGGGAGGAAAATGCAAAAATTTTCAACTCGAATAATCCAGGCAATGGTCGGCAGGGGGGGGGCGGGAAAAGGAAAAGGTCGGAACCGTTCGCGTACAAAATTGGGTGCGGAAACCAGATTTGCGGGGGGCAAGCGATCAAGTAGCAGGGATTGGCGTGACGGCAAGGAAAAGGGAAAGGACGGGGTGTAAGTTTTTCCGAGGAAATGATGGTTACGGGAAGACTTGCCTACACGGGTCTCTGGGGACCGGTGGGGGACGTGAGGAGAAAGACTGCAAGGGGAAACTTTAGGGGATCTGTCAAGAAGAACGAAGAGGTTGGCGTATGGGTCTCCCTTCGGAAAAAACCAGTCATAAAAAAAAAGACACCTATTCCAGGTCCAAAACTGGTGCAAAGGATCCGCGAAGGAAGGGGAAAAAACCTCCGAAAGGAGGACGCGGAATCCTGGTGATGGCCTGCCTTTTCTCCAGACCAAGGAAGGAACCAAGGCACTTACTCAGAGAGAGGGAAGAACCTCTCGAAAAAAAGAAGAGGGAGGAAAAATAGGGGGGAACGTAGACCTCTGAGATCAGTTTCTCGAAAAGGGGGGAGATTGGTCTAAGGTTGAAAGTCAGGACCCCCTTCGTGAGGACTCAAAGGGAGGAAGGAGGGGTCTGCTAAAGAATAGGTAAAACTTGGGGGGCGGCCGGAACTTAACATGTATGAAACCGGGTCTGACTTTTATTCTTGTTTTGGATCGGTGGTAAGGTGGGGGTGGTAGGAAGGGAAAAGAGGCACAAAATTTCCGAAACGAATCCTTTTGTGAAAATCAACAATACTAAGGAGGACGTGCCTCTCCAGTCGGCCATACTGGGATACACTAATGCAGAAATATGCAAAAAAGAGGAGAGGAAATTTGTAAAGAAAATGGAATCCAGATTAAACATCCCCCCTTCTGTCCGTCATAAACTAGACTCGGATCAGAAGCGTCGTACTGGAGCTACTGGGGGGAAAAAACAAAGCGGTTTAGATCTTAAAGGCATTCCTCGACATCAACACATTAAAATTCACGGTTATTTGAGGGGCAAGAGTTCCAAGAAGAAGAATAAGTGGTTCGAGGAAAGGGGGGAGACAAGTTGGTCTACCAACATCTGGAAAACCTGTACTGGGGATGAGGAGATCCAAAGGAGACGGGTCAAACAAGTATAAGTCTACAATAAAAACACCTCGTTCTTTGTCCTAGTCTAATAAAGGAGGGAGAAAAAGGTTGTCGTTTCCGAATTAGGGGTGGTAGGCTAACCAGAAGAACGCCTTAGGAAGGGGAGGTCGGGAAGATAAGCGTAGATTTGGAAATGTATTAAACGGAAAAGCTAACCTCTATCCTACACTCTATCGAAACTAATAAAAGGGTGTCAAAAGGGGGGGGGGCGAAAGAGGTAAACGGACAAAGGGGAGATCACGATATTGGTGCTCTTCTTGAAGAGTATAAGACGGAAAGGGGGGAGGGACTTCCGGGAACTAACTCCTGGCCCGCGTCGAGAGTCAGCTGGACAAAGGGAGAGAAAGGGGGGGGGGACAAGTGTTGTAAATTTTGAAAGACGGTGAACTCGTAGAAGGGTTCAGCCCCACATCAGAGGACACGGAGTCAGTTTGGGAAAGGAATGTAATATGCAAATTTAGGTTACCTAACGGGGCTCATGTTATAGTACACTGATAGCACGCGTTAACAGGATGTTATGGAAGGGAGATAGGAAGGGGGAATATGTGTGCCTGGAAGCTCCGGTATTCTGCGAGAGAGACACACAGAATCAGAATGAAGAGGGGTGGGGTGGCTTGACAAGGAGGTTCCATTGTTAGAAGTTGCGAAAGTCAGAAAGGTACGATGAGATGGGAAGGAAGGGGGCAACTCAGATTTAATTAGGACCAAAATTCCGTAGGTAAGAATGTAACGAGAGTGGCAGGGAGAAAAAGGACTGGGGAGAACAACGTGTGTGATAACTATCGACGGCGTTACTTCGCCGAAATGGAGAAGGGAATGGAGTAATAGGAGTGACGGTCTTGGGGGATTGGTTTTGATAAATGTTACTGACGGAGAAGAGCCTGTTTGGGATACCATTTTTCTATCGTCGCAAAAACCTGGGGAGAAAGGTAGGGAGGAAAAACGAATCAGGAGGAAACACTCGGCTTTCCCTCGTTGGTGTTTTAACATCTACATGGAGTGACCTCCGAAGTGAGAAAGCCGTTCGGGCTTCCTCGTTCAAAACAGTGAAAGGAAGAGGGGAGTAATCCCAAGAAAGGTGGTCGAAGGGGCCGTTGGGGGACTCGGCTTTTAAAAAAAGATTCAGCTAGGGGGGTCAAGAAAACTGGCTCCGAGAGAGAAAGAGAGCCGGAATCCCGAAAGTGAGCGGGGGAAGGCCTAAACAAAAAACAGATGTGGGTCTTTGGGGCTTTCTAGTCACCTGACGGAAGGAGAGATGCTAGGGGGGGGGAAGGAGGCTGGGGGGGGGAGACGGGGTGATGGGGAAAGCAAAAGCGCGTGTTGGAGCTTAGGAGGGAAAGGACAAGGGGCTTGGGGGGGGAGAGACAAGAAACAATTGGGGGAGGCGGGGGACGTAGGGAGTACATTAAAAACTCTTTTTGTCTGACAGACGGACGAAAAGTAGTGGTGGCTAGAAGGGCAGAAACCGGGGAAAACACAACACAGTGCGTGATTAAAAGCAAAAATATTTAGTGGAAGACATGAGAAGGACGAAAAGCATGCATGCGGAGGAAAGGGGGGGGAAAATATGGGGACGGAGGGTTTGCTGGGCGGTCATTTCAAAAATCATTCTTATACTTAAGGTGCAGTGAGCAGGTAGCGGAAAGGGAAGAGAGGGAAACGGGGGGGGGGGGAGTGTGGAAATATCGAGGATATAGTAAGGACAGGGGGAAAAAAAAAAGAAGTTCAAAAAAAGAAACGTACACTTCAGGATATTAAGTATCGAGGAGAAGAAACAGGCAAAAAAACAGGGGAGAAGATATAAGAAGAAATACATCGAAACAAAGACGTGAACAGACTAATTCTCTGCTAACTCGCAAAAGGGCAGAAGGGCGCAATTAACATCACAAATAGGTTAAAAAGGATGTAGTAAACTATCAGGAAAGAAGAAATAGTTCTCCTTGCTTATGGGACCTTAAATCATCTGGGGTCTGTTAACTTACAAGATCGTGAGAGGAACGCAAATCAAGGAGTTCAAAAATAGGAGATACGGTTGACGAAAGAATTTCCTCGATCTGAAAGGGTGGAAAAGACACGTTGGCAGGAAGTACCAGAAGAAGAGGGCGGAGAGAAAAAGGGCTTAAAGAGGTTCTTTCAAGTTGGGACATCTCTAAGATAATAATGAGGAGAGGGGAAGGAAGAAAGGGAAGCAAGTGAGGAACAAGTCCGAAGAGAATCTGCTATTACAAACAACAAATGAAGGGGGGGCCCTTTGAGGGCGCAGATTGCCTAGGGGAAGGTAAGAAAGGGAGGGGGAAAGTCTAGGAAAAGTAAAAATTGCCGACATCCTGGACTCTGTGCTTCTTATAAGGTAGAGTCGGGGGGGGGGGGGTAGTAAAGAAGGACATAGAGGGGAAAGTAGGGGAAGACTAGAGGACTTCCAGAGGAGAGATGTAGTTTATATGGAATCGTTTACATCGGACATGTTGTCCGGAACTCAGATTAGGACGGGGTGGGACTGAAGAAAGAAGGGAGAGACTCCTCACTCATTGGTGGTACTGGATCCCCGATTGAACGTAAAGCGAAAAAGGCTAGAGAGAAACTGAGCAGAGGGATGACAGCGGTGGGGGGGGCTCCTGCGGCTCGAGATCTCCGTCTTCCCTCCGGTCAAGTGAGACCAAATACCAAAAGGATAGGGGAGGTAAAAAAAAGGACTTTGGGGAGATGAAAATATCGAGGACCATCGGTCTACAAGAAGGGGCGGGGACCGGAGAGGTCCAGATTAAGACGCTGAGGGGGGGGAAAGAAAAAACAAGAGATCTGAAAAAGGGACATGACGGCTGTCAAGTATCGGGGCAAGGGGTAGTCTTAGTTCTCCCGAAATGGCGTGTGGAAGAAAAAACCTAAAAAAGTTTCTGGGTTAAAAGGGGAGGAAAAAGAAAAATGGGGGGGAGGTGAGATTCATACCGTGTAAAAAGCAGAGTTCACGGTGAGAGGAACTGAACTGGGGGTAGTGTCTCGTAAGACCACCCGAAAACGGTGTGTAGAAAGAATGTCCAGAAGGAGAAGAAAACTGAACGGTGCTGCAAAAACCTCTGGGGTCTGTGAAGGATAAATAACCGACCTGTAATAACTGTGAGGGATACAAGACTGAAGAGGTAATCGAGAGATTAGTTCAGAAGGATGCCCGTGGAGAAGCAAATCTCGAGCACAGGACTAGGATGTAGACAGTTATATGTTAAGGGAGGTCTAGGTCAACTGTGGAGTGGTAGAATCGGGAAAGGAAATCCATTTCAACTCTCCGTCGCCCACTCAAGAACCACAATTAGACCTTGAGCGCTGGAAAGGCAAAAAGGGGGCAAATAAAATGCTTCACAAAAGGGATCTACTATGTTATGTTAGAAAAATAACGGAGAGCGAAGTGTCAGAAACACCAAGAGGGATTCGGAAGGAACCAGCCGAACCCGCAGACAGCACTTAACGCTGGTGGAACGCCATGAGGGACAGGTGTAGTGGAGGAAAAAGAAAACCTGGCACTCGGCCGAATATACTCTTTCCACTTGCGCGCATGAAAGAACATAGAAAAAGATAGAGAAGGGGAAATAGGAGTGTACACTGGAGCTATTCGTGCACGTACTCTGAGGCTTGCACCACGGACACAAGCAATTCCCGTTCTTCAAAGAAGAAAAAGAAAAGTAGTAACCTTCGGTGTTTGGTGATACTCTAGCATCTGTGATGGAGGCAACCTCGTTCGATATAGAAAATGAAAATTCACGAACTCTAGTTTCAACTCTCCCGTTAATACTTATACCTACGTGTATGTTATCAGAAAAGTATGGACAAAAGGGGCAGGGACAGGGATGAACAAGTGGGTAGTTTTCGCTTTAGTCTTGTGGAGATGTAAACGGTTCGAAAAACGGTATGTTGCTCGGGGTGGAGTCGGAGAGAGCGGCAGAATTAGGTGAGGTTACCCCGTTCTACATGTGGACCTGAGTGAGTCCATAAGGGAGTTGGACCTGGAGAAATAAGAAAAATCTCACAGAACCTCTTCTGCTTTCGGTTGATCACCTTTACTGAGAGAAGGAAGGAGGAGATGAGAAGGGTGTAGGTAGAAACGGAAATCTCTTTGACCAGACTCGGTCAGCTTCTAAAGTTTAATCTTCCTTCATGTTAGACCCTCACCAACAAGGGGGGGGATTAAGTGGGAGATAGAGGCTAGGTGAGGAAATTCTCTTCCTTCCGAGGGTATGCTTAACATCACTTTTTGAAACTTACTCAAGTTTTGTAACGATAGAGGTTCGGGGTTTGAAAAGGGGAGATAAGAAGGACACCTTTTGAGGAGTTCTGAAAGCGGCGACTCTCACAACAAAAGAACGTCTTCAAAAAAATTTTGGGAAGGTGGACCCCCTTCGAAAACAGGGAGAGAAGATACTCCACTGTGGTGGTCCGGAGAGGAAAACTAAGTTTGGACTCGTTCAAAGACTTATTTCTCCCTAACGGGGTTTTTTACGAAATTTGGCGTGGTGCGTTGAAGCCAGGTCGGGGTTGGTGAGAAGGAAGATCAGAGATTTTTAAAAAGTGGGGTCCGCTTGTTACGAGGTTAAGGGACGACTTGTCTAAGATAGGTGTTGAGGGCAAAATATAACAGGAGGACGTTCAGGTGACAAGAGAAAAAAGGGGAAAGACAGGCTCACAAGGGAAACTGAGGGTCTCAGACTATCAGACATTACAAAGGGGGACTTTCCTAACAAACTACAGATAGGAAAGGGTCGACCTGTATAATTGAGAAGTTGGGAGGAGAAAGGATGGGGGGGAAAAAAGGTGACTCAAAAGGAAAACATTCTACTAGGACTAAAGGGACTCGCGTTCATAAAGCTCTCTGTAAACACAACATAAAGATATATATCATAGGTCGCTTAGACGGAAGTACGTCAGCAGGAAGAAGAGTCGAAGGGGTGGAGAAGGGAAGAGAAAGGGTGGGTCAAAAAAAGGAGGGATTGTCAATCGGGCCGTGCGCGATCGTAGACGTTGCCTTATGGTTGAAAAAGTCAGGGTTTGCGAAGAGTGAAGCGAGGGGGCTATGGAGGAAAAGAGGGGGCAAGCGGGGGGTGCAGGGAGGAAACGAACCTGCGAGCACACAAAACTCGATTAGGCTATACAGTGGGGCCCAGGGCGACCAAGACGCCGACCACCCGTAGTAAAGGGTCAAAAAGCGAGGGGAGGAGTGACTACTTCACTCGAAAATTGGTGTAAGGGGCCTGAAAAGGAAAGGACAGTAGGGAAAGGGGAACACCGAAGGAGGGGAACGGCTCCGGACGTCACATTCGCAAAGATCACACGTCTAGCACACGAGGGGTGTAAGAGAGCAAAAAAAGCCAGCGACAAAGGGAAACGAATTCTGAGAATGGTCGGGGACGTCAACACGAAAAGGAGGGCGGTGAGAAAGTCTCTTTCACACAACGAAAAGGGTCTAGATGGGGCTCAGTACCAAAGAAAGAGGATCGGTTGACGTCACTCGAGGAAAAAAAAGCTGGACGTTCGAGAAGTGTAGTTTCTAAAGATGCTTCAACCCTCGGGTAAGAGAGGGGGGGGGGCGGGAGCGAAAGAGGAAAAAAGAAAAGGGGAATGCTGGAAGAGAGGAGGTGTGTGAAGGGGTGAGACACGATAAGAGAGACTAAAGGGGGATAGCGCTACTGTTGGTCAAAGGTTGAAGGTAGCAACAAAAAAGGGGGGAACATAGAAAAGGGGGGGAAGGACAAGGTCGACCAAAAGGTTGTTTCAATAGTCTCAACTGATGACGGGGGTAGAGAAAATGTGGGAGGAGAAGGAGGGGGGGCCCACAGAAAAAGCAGAAGCTGGCGAACTTTTGGTGAATCAGTTCAAACAGCTGATTCGTTCGAAGGAGGGGAGTATTCAAACGAGTACACAAGGCGGGTAATGGTGGACCGGGAGGAAAGTCAATTAACCAAACGGATTTTCAGGGACCCCGTCGGTCAAAAGAAAAGGAAAAGGGAGAGAAGAGGGGGGAAAGTCGAGGAACGGGGGACGACCCTCTGGTCATATACATGGGGGGCGAGCAGTATGCTAAGAGGGTATATTACATGAGAGAGAGTGGGAGGTATACATGAGAGAGGGATCAACGTGTGATCATT
>Ga0179591_1358887_pt1 | contig 14759 bp, 17 predicted proteins | sample CZOMad2_1_08_16f_FD_182891 | JGI IMG/M metagenome (GOLD analysis project Ga0179591, IMG submission 182891) | Vadose zone soil fungal communities from Angelo Coast Range Reserve, California, USA - CZOMad2_1_08_16fungal (PacBio error correction) | ecosystem: Environmental > Terrestrial > Soil >...
CGCGAATGATATTCTTGGAAGGGGTAATAACGTGCGTTGGCTAAAAAGCGGACACCTTTTAAATGGCATCTTGGAGGTGGCAGATCCTAATTCGAGGGGGAAGCGAACGCCGTGGGCCGATTTCCAAAAAAGACGAAATCCTCTAGATGAGCATAGGCCGCTGTGGGGTAGAAAGGGGGGATCCACGCTCTTATCACTCGGGCTGAACTATAGGAAAAGATCTACAGAGAAAAGGGGAGACATTTCTCAATAATCATCGACGGCATAAGATGTAGGGAGTCGTCCGACAATCTCTTTCGGGGTGGGGGGAACTAAAAAGGCAGGGTTTGCAAAGATCTTCTTGGGGGGCGTCCACAGATCGCACTGCCACCAGGATGTCAATCAGGAAGAAGTGGGAAAGAACCGTTATCTTATGAAAGGGGGGGTACGGGTTAATTGACGCTTCGTTCTGAAACGGCGGTCAAACTCTCTCACCTACTCAGGAAAATGGGGACATTGGATCATGTCGAACGTGAGGGGACAAACGTTGTGGGAATTCTGCGATCGACTCTCCGTCACATACGTCTGTCATTAAATACTACCGGAGGCAGGGGATTCAGGGGGGGAGAAGAGGGAAGGATCTGGCCGGGGGGGTTATTGGGTTTCTTCCTAGAAATGAACTACCAAGGAGAACTCGAGAAAGGGGGTTTAGGCTGGAACCTGGAAAACCCTTCAGTTCGCCTGACCCGCCTTCTCTAGGAAAAAAAGTCTTCTGTTGAAGGTGCAAGAAGTGTTCCGGAAGAAAGGGCCTCTGAGACGCCAGAGACCGGTAGAAAATATTATGCATGATCTGCGGTGAATAGGTTTGCCTAAAGGGAGGTCCACGGGAAAAAAATTAAAGTCGCTTTTGCCGGTCACTAAAATCATTGTCGGATAAAAGCCATTTGTTCGAAGAGGTCTCCTTTCTTCGATATTCAGTGCTCTTAGAGGCGAATATGGGCAGTGAGGTATTAAAAAAATCCAATGGATACGATCTCTCTTCGAATCGGCGACAAAGGACGTAAAGACGGCCCATTCGGGTTACGAGAAAAGAGGAAACGAAAACTCTTCAGGGGGAACCCACATCTAAGAACAACTTGGAGGATTAAGGAGAAAAAAAAAGAAAAAAAAAAAAAAGAAGGTTGTCAACAATCAGATTTTCGGGAGTGAGTTGCCCAGTCGCGGGAAGGCGTTCGATCAGTCTCCGAGATCGGGGAAAATCGTCAGAGATCTACCTTACCATGGGGCGGCGTTTCAGACCGAATAAAAGAAAAAACGAAAAAGAAAACGAGGGGGACTCGCAGGGGGCTCAGCCCCAATGGGGATCGCCAATAATGATTGAGGGGGGGGGAACGGATATCAACCGGAACGTCATTGCGCAAACGCTGGACACTGGGTCCCCCAGGTCCATCAAAAGATCCCGTTTCGGAAGGAGTCAGGGGAAGACCATGGGTCTAGAATTCTAGGGGACCTATTAGAAAAAGTAGAGAGGGAATGACAAAGGGATCATCCGCTGCCGGAGGGGAGTGGAGACAGCCGAGCAAAGCTAAAAAGCGGCAAAGCGTTCACTCGAGAAAAAAACCTCCAAAGAGCTCATGCCAAAAAAAACAGCACATAGACAGATGGGAAGGGGTATTTGAAAAGAAATTTGACGGATATGGAAAAGCCGAATGCACCACGGACTCCAGCGTCGAAACAGGATGGGAAAAGACAGTCAAACCCGTGCCATTGGTCGTTTCTGAAGGTCGATCTCTAATGAAACAGAAAATTCTTTCTAAAAAAGACCGGGAAAGGGAGGGACCCTGGAAAGGATGGGAGCCAAGAATAACGAATGTTCCAGCCATTGATTAGAACTCATACGCATTCGGCGTTGAAGGGAAGGTTTGACGCCCACAAAATCTGCCGCCGGCCATAAAAGCAGCAAGCCGTAGAGCAAACAATATTTCTTAAAAAGCATAGAAATGCCGTGGGGGTTCTTTAACTGGGGCCTGGGGTACAGGGGGCCTCTACGCAATCTACGGGCCACTATCACGATATCGAGCCGACTAGAATCTCACAGAAAAAGGAGAAACCTAAAGGGGGGGGGGAAGTCAGGAAAGGATTAGCGCAAACCGAACAATCGGCCGACCAAAAAAAAGTCTCCGACTTCAGATCTGAACAGGCAAGAGCCCAAACGACAAGGGTGTCCTGCGGGGGAATCGAAGAGTAGGCAATTAAAAAAGAGTAATAATCGGAGCGAAAGGCGAGATCTCTTCAAAAAAGGAGAGATATCAAAAGAAAAAAAAGGGGGGAAATGAATATTCGTGAGAAAACTATCGGTTTTCCCGAGCGATCGTTGGCTATCTTAAAACCCTTGCCGCTGGGATCGGGTCAGTCAGATCCTACTGAAAGAGTGGTGAAATTGTGCCCCGGTTGGGAAAGAAGACGCGAGATGAGAAGGGAATCCGCTGTGGGGAGGCGCGGATCATTTCTCAGGCCGGCGAATATATTTCTATATACATGTTATGTCAAGCCGCCGAAAAGGGAAAACACAAGAATGCCGCTCAAGGCGATGTCGGGGCTGCAAGAAAGTCTCGGGAGTGCCTCTAGGTTATTAAGTTGCCATTTCAAAAAAAGGGGTTTGGAGACACAGAAAGGGGGGGGGAATGGCAAAATCAAGCGCATGCGGGCTGGTGCTCCCCGTTATGAAGTAAAAGGAGTGGGGAAAGACTTCGTTCGAAGACTTCGTCGAATGGAAAGAGGAGGGGGAAGGACGGAGTCAAAATGGAAAACGGATGGACGCTCATCGGAATACGGGGTGCCAAGGTTGTTGCTGAGCGACATCTCAGGAATACTGCTAAAGTGCCGGAAATAAGAGAGAAAATAGGAACTATGGGGGGAGAAAGGGGGAGTGATCTGCGCGTGGGGTTGGGGGGTGAAAACGGCGGGGGGCACCGCCGCTGATAAAAAGGTTTCGCCGAAGAGAGGAAGACCACTTACAACAAGGATGATCCCCTAAGTGAGCCGCTCGGCGGCTGGGACCGATCGTCTGAGGGGGGCCATTCCTGAAAAAGTGTTCCTAGAGCTCTGTTTCTCAAGAAACAAGCCGAGGAAAGGGAGCGACCCTGAGAAAGCTCTTTACAGACCCCGTGTCCATCGAGGTCCGGGGAAGGTCCCCAAGAAAGGTTGAGGAGGACGACTAGAAGAAGAAGAAAAATTATGACGGATGCGGCGGATAAGGGTGCGCTGTCAAAAGCGGCGCCCTGCAGGAAGGGTATGAACGCACGCAAATTACGTTATCATGAATAGAGGAAAAAAAAAATCTAGAAGGGACAAAACCGTCGTAAACCGTAAGGGGTGTCTACTGTTCCGAAATCTAAAGGGTGTGGAAAAGAACACAAAAAGGGAGTAGGAAAGAGTGGTCACAGAGGCCAGCCGTGTTGGCGAGAGTGCTGTCGTCAAAGGGGTACCCAGACCGGCTAGGAAAGTGGTTCAAAGGGTGCACGGGTTGATAAAGGTGCGGCGTTCATAGAATCGCCTTGCCGGGAAAAGGACGCGCAACAGCGAAAACCGACCTGAGAGCCTCCTAGCAATGGTATAAGCAAAGATGATCTGAAAAAACTCCTAAAAAGAAGGGGCAAGGGGAAAAAAGCAAATCGCTGGAAAAAGGGGGGGGTCACCGCCGATCAAGGGAGGAGAAAGATCGCCGGTCTTGGACCGGAGCCAGGAAGAAACGAGCCGGGTTCAATCAGACTTGTGTTTTGCTAAAAAAGGGAAAAAAAACCAAAGAAGGCGGGCGAAAGAATAATCCTCTGAAGGAGGTTCCTTCATCAGGAGTCGGCGAATCAACACCAATAGAGGGTCGTTCAGCTCCGATGCCATAACCAGGGGAAACCACTTGAGAGAAAGCAAAAACTCTTAAAAAAAAAAGAAAGGGTGTTTTGAAAAAGAGTGGTACGACAGCAGATTTGGAAAATGTGCATCGCAGGAACGTTGTGAAACCCCCTGGGGAGAAAAAATGGAGCAATCCGTTGTGCAGAGACGACGTCCGTTCAAGGATCCTGGGGAGAACAAAGTTCACCATAAAGCCCGGTAGAGAGAAGATAAGGGAAGGTTCCCAGCCGCATTGCTGACTCTCGTGCCATCCATGAAAAAGAAAGAACTCCAAAAAAAGAAAAATCGGAAGCAGGGAAATGATCATCGCCGTAGAGAAGATGGTCGGGGAAGACAGATCCAAGTGGGAGGATGAGGTTGGAATGTTTGTCCAGGTGGACGGAAAGGGCGGGAGAGAATCTCTGAAAAAAGAAAATGCCTAGGAGTCGACGGGGCGCTCCCAAAGGGGGGAGGGCAATTCTCATCAAAAGTTAGGGCGTAATTTTAAAACGACAATATAAACCACCAAGAGGAAAAGAAAAAAATCTTAAAAAAACCAGAGGAAAAGGTTGAAGGCTACAACGCATCGCAAAGAAAACCAGATAAGAGACAAACGAAGAAGGGTCACGGCGATCATCAAAAAAACACGGAGGTAAAAGGAGGGAAAATAGAATCTACCGAATTATAGTAAAGTTGGGGGGGGGGGGGGTTGAAAGTTCCAGAGTAAGGGGGATGAATCTACCCCTTGTACGCTGGGCACGGGGGGGTTGATCCTACTGGCGCTTGAAAGAGAAAGACAAGATTGTTCCGGTATAATAAACTAATCCGCTATATTAAAGAAGAAAAAATTAGAGGGATACAAAGAGAGCTGAAAAAAATCGATATCGCCGACGACGGGTTTGTCACAATTAGGGGGGCCGGGGCTGGTGTGTCGTGGAGTTGCCACGGTGTGGTGGTAGGTTTGAAAAAGGTAGAAAAAAAATTGAAAATTCCGGAAACGTTAAGGGGGGTTTATCTTCAAGGGTCGTTTTGCTTCAAAAATACGAGGTGCATGGTGATGCGGCAGATTCTGTTTTGAGTAAAATACTCAGCCGTTAAAAGATCACGAGGAAGAGGCTCCAAGCCAGCGAACCCGTGGCCAATAAACTCTTCGTTCAACTTCGGTCATTGACATTCGACGATCTGAGAAAGATCACGTTAACCTCAAAACTTAGGAGGGGCGTACTCCAGAACGATCACACATTGCCACTTGGGGATCGCGAAAAGAATAATTCCTCAAACTATGTTCGGACGTACTACAATCCTGTTTCAACAACATTAGGTGTGGAAAAGGCGGATGCACTAGGTTGGGGGGTGAAAAGCGGACATGAACGACCGAGAGAGGTTCGCCGAGCGGTTGAGAGCCACGGACCAGACGTAAGGACCCTTCGAGTTCTCAAGCAGTCGTCTTAAGACTGGGACGGTGGAATGCCGAGAAAAAAATGGATGGAAAGTCCCATCAGGACGAAAGACCGGGATAGGGGAAGATAGCCTGAGCGCGTTACAAAAAGGGGGAAAAGCGAAGTGCAAGACGTAAATGAGTTGAGATAGAATCATCGGGAGATAACCAGGGAGGGGCGACATGTCGGCGAGGTGGGTTGTTGCATCTCAAGAGGAGGAAAACTTCCAAAGTCGGTATGAACGGAGTAAGGATAACGCTATAAGAGTCGTAATTAGCGACCACCGAGTAGAATCTCCAGGGACAGCCTACTACCGAAAATCTAACGGGATTTGGAGAGCTCAAACACAACAAAAAAGAGAGATATGGCAAAACAATCTGTGGTGGCGTCTATTTTCTCCGGTTCCCGTAGCTAAACATACCGTCGAGGAAAGAGGAGAAGTTAAATACGAGCGTCAGATAAAAAACGAGGCCAGGAACGTTCAATACCGTAGACTGCGATGCGCCGCAGCGGAAAGCGGGCATCTGCCGCCTACATCGAATCAGAATCCAAGGAAATAGAAAGACAAGGATTGTCCGGGGAAGAGAATAACGGAACTTCCAGGGGTCGACGGCACTCGCGGGGAGGCGTTGTCTCGAATGAGGAAGTATCTGCCTCCTGTCGGAAAAGGCGCCATATGGGTATCTGAACAAGACGGCGGACGAGACAGTGCAACAATAAAAATAAAGCGCCGAAGCGTGAAGGGAGACCTCTGCCGGGGGGAAATATCTCAAAAAAAGAAAAAGCGCGGAGAAAAAAGGGCTCACGTTCAGCGCAGGAGAACCCAAATCCAAAGCGACATATAAGAATTCGCCCAATAAAAGGGGTACTGAAACAGATGTAGTACGGAAATGAGGAGATTCGGAAAGCGACGAATGCAACAAACCGAAGGCACCCAAAAGAGGATGAAAGAGTCGCTCAGAAGATTTGACATGGAAGGGGGCGACGTCGGAACGAGGCCAGGACCGAATTCTGAAGAAAAAGATTCACCATAGGCCAGAACGGGAGACGGAGACCAAGAATAAAGGGGCTTTTCAGCAGACTTAGAAAGGAGCTGATTTAAAAAAAAGGGAGGAGGACCAGGGGGGACAAGAAAAGAATGCCCCATGATCAAAGCAAACGGGAAACGAGATTGGCGACGAACAGATCCATAAAAGGACTGTCTGGCATGTGGATAGATTTTCCAACCTTTTGTGGGGGGGGGGGGGGGGGGGGGGGGGGGGTTGGGGGGGTGGGGGGGGTTGGACGTCGGAAAACCTGAAATATACTTGGGCGTCTGCCGAGAATTCGAGAGGGAAAGTCTCATAAGGGTCCGCTGCGCTCAAGAGGGGGCAAAAAGGAGAGATGAAGGTGACTTCGTGGAAAGGACATCGCCTCCCCAAAAAAGGAGCGACTTCCAGAGGAGGATGAACCCGCACAGCAAAAACAAGGGGGGTCAAGGCGTGACTCAAACGCATCGCAAATTCCCCTATTAAAAAGGAAAAGATCAGGAAAGACGCTATCTTCTCCCAAAAAAGGAGGAAAAGAAGATGAAAAAGAATCTTTTAGGTTCTTTGCAGAAGGCGAGCGTCAGCCGGACACCCAACAAGCGGGAAAGCGTGCCGTGGGGAAATCCCTGGCGCCTGGGGACTCGAACGAGTTGTGGTCAGGGGTAAAAAAGAAAATAAAAAAAAAGAAGCAGCGAGAGACGAACGCTGTGGGTTATAGCGGATCCAAAGACCAATCAAGCTAAAAAGCGGGCAAGACCTCGGGGGGGTGCAGGCTTAGCCCCAAACCAAGGTGGGGAGGAACATGCCCGCAGTCATCGAAGAGATTGAAGTCAGTCCCGACATCTCGGGGGGGAAAGGGTTGCTCTAAACGGAAAGACTATCCATGGGTCTGCTCGGGAGAATCTTTGGTTTTGTGGGGGACGTCAGGATCATCCTCACCAAAGGAGGAAATCAAGGGCATGCGCTTGGGAAAAGAAGGCCGAAAGGGCCGGGGCCCCCTATTTTGGCTTCGTTCGAAGACTAAAAATGGGCAGTAGCGATCGACAGGGGGAGCCACGTTCCCCATGTAAACGCTGGGAGCGACTCAGCCGAAACAGGGTGAGGAGGGACGGAAAACATCTCCTCACATACTGGCGGAATGAACTCCTCCAATCCTTTAAAAAAGATGGTCTATGTGATTGGGGAAGGTTGAAAGATCCAGGGGGGGGAGGCCCAGAAAAGACGCAGCGGGAATCAAGGGGATCCGAGCGTTGAGGGAAGAAGAGCACTGACCATCCGGCCACCCTTCGATTTCCGCAAGGGAGGAGGCGATCAGGGTATGGTTGGCATGCCTAGCAAACCGCGCCTGTCAATATCGGGGAAAAAAGCTTGAAACCGAGAAGACAGCTGGCTGGGGGAGCGACCTGAGCGGCAGCCCGGCGCGTTGCCGTGGCCGGACAGGCTGTTCCGGTTGTCTTAAAGAGGCAATCAAGATCATCCTTCATTAAAGAGTAAAAGAAAGGGCAAGAACATTACGGGATGGGGAAGAAAACGCGGCGGAAAAAGCGGGCGTCAGTTCGGTATGAAAGCCCATCCAATGGATCCACGAAGATTCTTACTCTTAGATCGGCGACCAATGGCTCGAACTGCGTCTTAGACTAGACACGAAACTCTAAGCAGAAGAAGGGCATTGGACCACATCTCGAAAAAAAAACAACACCGGGATTATAGGAAAAATATCTTGTTTGTAAAAGGCAGGGAAACTATGGGGGATCTGGCATTCAGAAAACGACCGTCGTTATTAGCAGGTGGTAGGAAGAGCTATGACGACGTCAACATCCTGATCAAGTTGGATTTGGAAGGATCCGAACTGCTAGAAGAGGTCTCCTCGGGACCCGCGCAACATGAAGCAGAGAATCCTCCTTCCGCATTCTCATCAATGATGATCTACAAGACTCAACCGGAAAATTGAACTTCTCTCTGTCCAACGGGTCTTTCACCGCGAAGGGAAAGGGGGGGAATAAGGGGCCCGGTCTTCGAAGGAAAAGCTTGGTAACGAGAAAGAGATGCAAATCTGAACAAGGCAGGAGGAAAGCATTGCACAAAGACGATAGGATCGAACTAAAACGGGCGAAATGAGCAGTTAAAATCGCTCTACTCATTGAAAGTATCTTCCGAAATCGGCGGAACCAGCAAAGAGGAGCATCTCGTGCCAAACCCAATCACCCCACGGGAAGAAGAAAACCCTTCTAAAAAAATGAGAGATGGGTGTTATAAGGAGGATCATGGTACGACAGCATATGGAACGTAGGTCACCGATCGAAGAAAGGAAACATTGGAAAACGGGAAGACCTGATTAACGATCAGCAAAAAAATCCGTTTGCCAACTGGCGACGTCTTTCAACGGGGGTAAAAGCCCTGAAAGAGAGGGCTCCCTAAAAAAAAAAAAGGAGAGGATCAAGAGGAAGGTCAGCCGCATCCAAAGGCTGATTTTGAAAGCGCGTCCGTTCTATGGGCGCCAACCAAAGAATAAACTCCAAGGCCCGGCAGCACTGACAAGACGAAACTATATTTTAAGGGCGAAACCTATCCAAGGGGGAGGGCACGGAAAACGTCAGGGAGAAAGTTTTTAAAAGGGGGGACGGCGTAGGGGAATAGCCAGTCAGGCACGATATCGTAAACTTGAGAACTAGGAAGGGATCCGCGGCGAGCAAACATCAAATTTGCAATTAAATGGGGGGGGAAACCCTGCAGGGAAATAGGCCTAAAAGTGACTCCAGCGCCATGAAAAAAAACCGGCACGAGAGAGACGGGTGTCCCCGGCTTGAAAGGAACAAAGCAATCGGCCAAATTCGAGAAAGACAACGAATAGCAATTCGTGACGGAATAGAAGAACAACAACACCAACGTATGAAGTCCGTAGACTATTAGTTGTTCAAAGAAAGTTGAAAAATTGGGGGGAGCGATCGTCCAAGACGGCTGTCCGCGGGAGGGACCGTTCATAGAGGGCGCTGGAAGTAAACTATTTTTGGGGGGAGGGAGGAAAAAAATTCAACAAGCAGCGAATGATCAAAGCCGAGATCTGAACGCCACGTGAGGAGAGGAGAAACTCGCATCGATTCGTCTAAGCAAAGGACAATGGCCATTCTTATCCCGCAGGCCCATTTTTGTACAAAGAAAAAAAAGGCCTGACGGGGGAGGGAGTAAGGTAGAGTTCTAGAAAAGAAGATCGTTTAAAGGCCTAGGCTTTCTGAGGGGCAGGGAAGGCGGCAGAGTCTGGGGGGGGGAAAAAATAAGGAAAAAGAAGAGGGGATGGCGAAAAAGGAGGAAGCACTCCCCGTTATCTATCGGGGGCCTAAAATGAAATTGGAAAGAACTTCGTTTGCATTAGAGGAAACGTACGTCCAAGTTTTCAAACTTCTGGGAAGGAAGTTCAAGAAGGGGAGTGACCTGGGGTGGGGTCTTCAGTCAAGTCAAAAGGTCGTACAGAACAAGAAATGGGAAGAATATGTCATATGTAAGTGTTTCATCTTTTGAGAAGGGGAGGCTAGGAAATGTTGGTGATTGGGGGGGGGGTCGGCCTCGCAGAAGGAAGCGCTGATAGCCGCTGTTCGCCCGCTCTTCTCGCTTAACCATCCGGCCGGACAACGGGAATTAAAGCCGCGAGACGGCTAAGTCTCGGTGCAATCCTAAAAAGACTGGAGAAGTTGAAAAAAGGCATCCGGGACCAGCGGTGGCCGAAAGAACGGGTAGGACTGAGCGGAGCTAAGTGTAAAACGGGAGTGTCAAGTCCAAAAGTGCCGTTCCGGGGAGTGATGGAAATGAAAAAATATGGGGGCCAATGTATAAGAAGTGTCACTTCGAAGGAGGTTTGCTCGCAAGCGAATGAGGTAGAGGGAAATTTGAGAAGAAACGATTCTCTGACGCTGGAAGATATAGGGATAAAAAGGAAGACGCCACGGGTCTTTAGGGACCTCGAAAGGGAAGCAAAAATTTTGAGGAACGAGCAACAACCAAAAAGGAGGAGGAAAAGAGAAGGTGGGGGTTCTAACAGAGCACCACGGGTTGCTTCTGGCTTACGGTCCAAAAAAAAAGTCTCAAAGAAGGGGGGAGCCGAGGGATGACGAAGCGTCAGAGATATGCTCCTGATCCAAGAAAGGTCGGAGTTTCAATAAAAGGAGAAGGAAGGATCTCCGAAGAAAGAAGAACAGCAATCGAAAGATACTCTACTCCTGAAAATTGGGAATCGAGGGAATCGGGCCTGAAAGGGGAATGTTGGAGCCACGAAGAGAGAGGATCCACGGAAAAGAGTTCAAAAACAGGTCGAATCAGACTATCCGCGTTCAGGAAAACCGCGCCAGATGTTACAGGGTAAATCTGGAAAAAGGAATGGGGTTTGCTAGGCCTGGGAAGGAAGACTCTGGACGAGCGGGGCGAATCGAAGGAAGAGGGGCAGGTGTTTCCAGGTTAATCGTCTCCAAGAGCCAAGAGTACTTTCCTAAAGAAAAGGAGACCGAAAAAGGAAAAGAAAAAAAAGAAGGACAGAAAACAGATGGGTGGTGGAGATATTTCCCAGTTGGGTGACTGAGATGGCGCAGGAAAAATGGAACAACTTGTTCATACACAGTAGAGACGGAACCGAGGGTGAAAACATCAAATCCTTGGAGGGGGAAGTCGTCCTGGAAAGAGGAAAGGCACAAGGGGATGACGAAACGAAGAGGGGGAGGAAACCGTCCCAGTCAAGACGAGACACTGTTCAAAAAAGGATTCAACTGGAAGCTGAGGAAACCTGATGGGTCGGGAGGAGAGTGGGGGGAAACCAAATCCATAAAAAGTACCATGATGTTAAAAAGTACGTAAAAAAAACGAGAGTGAGCACAAACAAAGAACGACGAGAATGAAGGCTAGGGGAAGGAAGAGGTTTGTACGCATTTTACTTTAAAAGGATTTGAGGGGTTGTGAACTATAATCACATTGAAGAATTCTAGGGATCCTCTAGAAACAAAACTCAGGGGGAAAGGTCTCCTGAGAAGATGGTCAGACTGAATGCCGACCACCACTCGGAAAGAGGGGGTCTTGAAAAAGGAAAGGAACTTAAAAGAGGCATGACGATTCCAAGGAGAGGGACAAACCGTAAGAAATATCATCGGGTCTACGGGGAGAAACACACACCGGATGTTAGGGGGAGGAAGCTACAAATTCTCTTGGGAACTCTGAAAGAAGGAAAGATTGACTAAAGAAGAAAAGACGGAAAAATTTTCTCCGGGAAGGGTTCAATCCTAAAGGGATGGAAAGTACTATACGAAAAAGGGGTCGGCCGAATTTTCCGTTTAAGAAAGGAAAAAGAGAGAATTGATCATTGTAAAAAGGCTGGGGGGATCGGGCCTGGAACTTCTATCTGGGAAAGAAAGAATCGATATCGTTCAGAGGGGGGGGGTAAAGGAGAGGAAGCGTAGAGGCCAAATACACAGAGGGTTGTTCTCAATATAAGACTAAGGAAGAGAGGTCGGTGTCGGACAAGGTCCAAGGGTTCCGTGGGGGGGAAAAGAATGCTCTGGGGAGAAGCGTCAAGAAAGGTCAAAGGACAAGAACGCAGAAGTGGATGGCAGAGAAAGAAGCTGCAGGGAGGGTGAAAAACTTGATCTGATCTAAGACATAAAGGGAATATTTGGAAAAAGGAAGGGGTCGTTCAAAAGAGATATTAGAAAGGGGAAAGTTCAGAGAAGTGGGCATGACTCAGTTTTCGAGAAAGGGGTTATTGCCTTGACACGGTGCATTCAAGATGCGGGATATCCGTCACATACCTAGGGAATAAAACAAAAAGTAGATTTAGGGGAAGAAGGTTTTGCTGAAGAGGAGAGAAGTTTTGGGGTGGGTTCGCTTGAAAATCAGAGAGGGGGGAAGGACAGGAAGTTAGAAAGAAGATTTGGGATATCTTAAAAGAACACTGACCATCCGGGGAAAGAGACCCCTTGCATGTAAAAAGAGGAATCCTAAGAGGAAGACAATGCCGAAAACCGCGTGTTCAAATAATAACAATGGGCCTAGGGAACTCTGCAAGGGGAAGAGAGGAAGGGAAAGTAGGCGAAGGAGAGAGGTGGGGGGAAAGTCCATCGGGAAGGGGGGAAACCGGAGGAGGATTCAAGACAAAAATCAATAATTGGGAAAGAAAACAGAGTACTGAGTCTGGTCGTCTGATAAAAAGGGGGGGGTTTCCAAAGAGGCGGGATCAGGGGAAACGCAAGAGACTACCGAACGCTTCGTCATCGGGAGATACAAAAAATGGAGAGAAAAGACCGGTTGTTAACGCGACTGTTGAAGAAAGAGAACACGCTGCCTGGATCTAACGGAGGAGGAGGAAAAGAAGACTGGTGGGGGACAGAGTTGGGAGTCCGAGTTGGGAAATTCCAGTCTCAATCGTAGGAGGTGGTCCGCCCTATGAGAAAGACTTCCAGAGTAGACGAAGATCCATTGGTTGCAGGTTTCATACCGTAACGGAGGAAGAACGTACAGCGAGAAGCAGAAGAATAAAAAGGACCGCCGTCCCGCGGGGTGATAAAAAAAAGATGAGAGGAGGGAAGCTCCTCAAAAGGCCTGGAGTACTTCGGGAAACACGGAGGTACAAACGTAAGCATTCGGGAAGGACCTTTTCGTCCAGGAAAGGGGTTGGAAAACGCATGGGCAAATCGAAACAATGCTCGGGTGGGCTAGTCTAGGGGGAAGGAATCCTACGGAACAGAATATAAGGAAGGTGATCATCTCTGAAACTGATCTGACCGGTTTTTTGGGGGGGGGGGGGGGGGGGGGGGGTTGGCGGCGACCCAGGGCTCATCGCGGGTCATCGCTCAAAGAAAAAATGATCAGGGGAAAAAGATTCTCAAGTGGGTTTTATGGGGGAAGGAAGAAAGAAGTATTGCGATGTCCTAAAGAAAAAGGAAAAAGGTGGTTCCAGCACGTCGGATAGAAACCGATTCGCTCATGAAAAGAGGGGGGGGAATTTGGGGAGTACGGTCTATAGGAAAAACCTAATTAAATTTCTAGCTCAACATAGGCCCCGTAAGGTGGAGAGGAGAACGGGAGCCAGGGGGAAAGCCTTCAGTTAGAGATTAAAAGGGAGGGAGGTTCTTAAGGGGAAAAGAAGAAACCCCGGAAGGGACGCCGTTCAGTCAAAAAAAGACTAAAAACGAAACGGGAGGACGACACCATCGCCGCGAGGAATTAGGGAAGAGGATTTCGAAAAGGTCCAACCGTTGGAGATGACCGCAATACATTGGGAAAGAATCTCCCTATAGCAGGGAGGTAGCCTATCGAAGTCCGCGGCTCTCCAAGGGAGGGGGGAAAGGAGCAGACGGAGTAAGTAGGAAGGATTGACCACAATCGGTCAAAAAGGAGGAGCGAATTCAGCGAAAACCGGAAGGGAGTTTAAGGGGGAAACGATCGCCAAAGAATCAGCATGATAGGGAACAACCGATAGATAAAAAGATCCTGAGGGGAAGGATATCAGAAGACAACGATCTTATTGAAACGGAGAGAAAGAAAAGGAATTCAAAGGTCCCATACTAATCTGGGAGGTTCGATGCGGGGGAGGGGGAAGAAGAATGTCCGCTGGCAAGAGGTTCAAGGAGAAGTTCGAGGTAAGACGCGGGTGGTCGGAATGGGGGGTCTCGTGAAAGAAACGAAAAACGTCGATGAGGGGCAAAGAAGATTTGGAATGGACCACAGAAGTATCAAATCTAGTCGATCGGCGACTAAAAGGGAAAGAGGATAAATGCTCAAGACCAGCCGTCCAAGGAACCAAAACATAAAGGGAAGACGTAGAGAGGAAAAAGGGAGGTTCGAAGACGTTAGGTAAAAGGGAATTGGGAGGGACTATGATGGCCGGCTTATATTCAATGGGGTTTGGCGTCCAAATAGAAGAAATGGGAGGGGGCAAATCACGCAAAACCAGCGGCTTGGAGCACCGTTTTATCCGCGACCGAGGGGATATTGAACGGGAGTTCTACAGAAAGAATTCGCGGGAGCAGAGAGGAGCCAAAGGACAAAGGGCAAAACGGAAGGGGGAGGACACAAACAGGTTTAGGAGGAGTGCTTGACCGTGGTGTAAAAGGAGGGGCCGAGAGGGAAGATCCGTCACCGCTGAACTGTGTCCATACTACAAGAGGAAACACCCCATAGAGGGGGGAAGAAAGAGGGGACAAATGAAGGTGTTGCTTGGGTCTCCTCGCTCTACGCGAGTGAGCCGCGGTTCCGGTCCTAAGTGTAGCGACTCACCCATGAAATTAGATTACTCAAAGATGACTAAGCGTCTTTTCGGTACGAGCAAACCAACGCAACCGTTTACAAAAGGGGCGGTTGCCAAGTGGCGCCGAAGGCAGGGGAAGCTGATGTCGACCTAGGGTGCGGTTACCAAAGAGGTGCCATAGAACGGAAAGGGAGCCATGGG
>Ga0179591_1384152_pt1 | contig 14759 bp, 27 predicted proteins | sample CZOMad2_1_08_16f_FD_182891 | JGI IMG/M metagenome (GOLD analysis project Ga0179591, IMG submission 182891) | Vadose zone soil fungal communities from Angelo Coast Range Reserve, California, USA - CZOMad2_1_08_16fungal (PacBio error correction) | ecosystem: Environmental > Terrestrial > Soil >...
AGGTTTCCTCACGCCTGCAGGGGAAAAGGAAGCCGTAGTAAGTCAGTCTCTTCCGGCGCGGGGGGAAAGGGGAACCCTGGAAAAAAAAAAAAGGGAAAAAAAAAACCGCCGAGTCTTGACTGAAGGGGGAAAGGAAGGGAAGGGAAAAAAAAAAGTCCGCCGACGTGCGCGGTAAAAGCGTTCCATACTCTTCCCCAGGAAAGGAAGGGGTAACTAGGTGCGGAGGGGGGGAGAGAGCATTTAGTCTTCGGGCCAAGAAAAAAAGAGGGGGGAAGCCCGGTAATTCTCCGCAAGGAATGCATTTAGTTGAGAAAGATAAACCAGGGGTCTTCCGGGGAGGGGGGGAAAAAGACCAGCCGACCGCCGTCTCTCGGAAGCAAAGGAAAAAAGAAAAAAAAAGGCAATCCCTTCGGAAACCAATTGTCCTGGAAGAAAGAGGGGGGCCTACGCTTGAAAAAAAAGGACCGGGGACTTCCTCCAGGTGAAGGAAGAAGGCCTGCATTTGTCGACGTCAGCAGTGTTGAGGAAAAAATACCGGAAAAAAGTCCACTGGCCTCAAGGGGGGGGGGAAACACGTTGAGAGGGGGGAGGGTAAGAGTTAGGTGGGAAGGACTAGGGGGGGGGGCGGGGTAAAGCGATGGAGGAAGTGGAAAGGGGGGGCGGGGGTGGAGGGGGGGAATGGGGAGGTGTGGAGAGGGAGCAGGGGGGGGTTCTGTGAACGTCCGTCGTAAAGGGGGGAAAGTAAACTAATTTGGAAAAAAGGACCGTCCAGCTCTCTGATCACTCGGCCAGAGAAAAGGAAAAAAAAAACATTTTGCTAGTCCCAACTTAGCTCGCCCTCCAGGTCCTGCAGGCAAGAGCACTGAAGTCCCAAGGGGGAAGAGAACGTCAAGCGGGCGGAATCACATCGGCGGAAGACCAAAGGGAAAGAGGGGGGGGAACGGCCATCTGCCTGCGAAGAAAAAAAAGTCGATCTATAGTCGGAAAAAAAAAAAAAACGATGGAAATTGAAACGCGTAGAATTAAAATCTCCTCGCCGGGGGGGGGCATACTTCTAAGAAGAGGGGGGAAAAAAACAAGAAGGAATTACTAGAAAAGCGATCTCTCCTGAAAAAGGGGAAAGACATGCCTCGGGGAAAAGGGTCAGGAAAGTGGAAAAAAAGGTACCTCTGGAAAGAAAAAAAAGAGAGTCCACGCTCTAAAAAAAAGGAAAAAAGTGGTCTTTTCATCCAAGGGGGAACGAGTTTCACTATTCTCCTCGGGACAGGAAATCAACATCCGGGAAAAAAAATCGTAAGTCTTGACCCAGAACGGGAAAAAAGTTTCCTTTCTCCTTTCGGCCATTGAAGGAAAGAAAGAAACCCTCTTCTGAGCGGAGGGGGGATAGGGAAGGGACGAGTCGTCGTTCTAGTCTTACAGGAAGGGAGGGAGGGGGGGTGTCACACAGTTCGGACCGCTTCAATTCTCGAAGCAGACTTGGTAACTGCGGGAAAAGAAATTCAAGAAGCCTCTTATTACCAAAAAAGGGGGGGGAAGCACAACTCACTAGACAGAGGGGAGGGGTTGCGTGTGGGCGACGAGGGGATAGGAAACCCTTGTTGAGGGGGGGGGGGGAAAAAAAGGGCTCGCAGTAGGCGCTACGCCGAGGAAAAGAAAAAAAAAAAGTGCTCGTCCCTCCGTGGTTGTAGGAAGGGCAGCCTCTAACTGTCCAAGGGGGGGGAGGAAAGTCCCTTGGGAGGGGGAGGGGGGAATTGGCCACGCCTCTCAAGAAAGGAGAGGAAAAGAGGCCTTGGCCCTCGACCACAGAAAGATCCGTGGTCACTGTCAGTCGTTGAGTGGGGGGGGGAAGGTCGTCATACGAAGGGGAGGTTGACTACATTCTGAAGAAAAGGGGGGGGGGGTCTGTGGTTAGTAAAGCGGGGGAACGTCCAGCACCGCTACGCAAAATAGTGGAAAAGGGGAGGAACTGCCCTTCTGCACTCGGGAGGGGAAGGAAAGGAGATTCTCGTGCTTGCAAGGGGTGTTCCTGCCAAAAAGAAAAAGTCGCGGTGAAAAGCCCCGCTGTTATAGGGGGAGGGGGGGGGGGGAAAAAGGAACTTTACGTGTTCGACCACGAGTTTGTCCGGGAAAAAAAGTCAATAAAGAAGAAAAAGAGCACGGAAACTAAAAGCGGGAGGGGGGGGGAAGGGGAAAAAAAGGTCATCTGACCCCTGGAAAACCTTGATCGCCGGGGGGTGAAAAAAAAATCGCGGGGGAAAAAAAAAGGAGGGGTTTTTCTCATGAGGGAGGGGGAGGGGGGAGGGACATCGCCTTGGCTCGGCAGGGGGGGGGAATCCTTGCTGTGTCGCAGTCAAGGAAGAGGGGGGGGGGGACTCAAAAAAAAAAAAAGGGAGAGATCGGTGCCGAACTTCTCCGAGGAAGGAAAAAAGTCTTCTCATCAAAAGATTCGCCGTCTTCTCGCGGGGGGAAAGGGGTGCGTGACCAAGAAAAAAAAAAAAATCAGAGAGCGGACTTTCCTGTGATACAGCAAAAGAAAAGGATAACTCTCCCCTCTACTCAAGGACTCCGCCGAAAGAAAGAGAGGGGCGGGTCGGGAGGAAAAAAAACCAGCTAGGCATTAGCCTCGCTGCAACCCGAAGCAGGAGGGGAGTACTCTTGCTACTCAGAAAACATGGCGCTGGATCACGCAAAAAAAAAAAAAAAAAAAAAAAAAAAAAGGTGGGCACGAGGGGAGGGGAGAGGCTTCGCTCATGACAGAAGAGAGAAAGGGAAAAGAAAACCCTCTCCTCTTCCCTGAAAAAGGGAATCCGCATTCACACCGGGTAGGGGGGGGGGGGAAGACTCGGAAATGGTGTTTCCCGCCAAGAGACAGGGGGGAACCTGGACCGCCGCCCCAGGTCAAGGGGGAAGGGGACCTTAATCATTCTAATCGGGAAATCCCTCCAAAAAAAGAAGGACCAGGCATATGCCAGGCATTAAAGGAGAAACAAAGCCTGCGTTGTTGCCCGGTCCGCAAAAAAGAAAAAGGTGTTGCGCGCACAGAAAAAAAAAAAACCCGGGAAAAAAAAAATGATGCCGTGAGCCTCGCATGAGAGGGGGGAGGGAAAGGAGGTCGTCTCTTACCTAGAAGGAGCCTCAATCCAATTACGAGGATACGGGGGAACCTGAATCGGAAAGAAAAGGCCATCTGCGTCCCGTACCGACGGAAGGGAAAGGAGGGGGGATCATCTCAGTGATACGAGGCCAAAAGGTGCTGTGCTCACCGTTTCCGAACCTAGGAAAGGGGAGGACATTAAACGCAAAAAAGGAGGGAAAAAGGACCATGCATGACAAAAAACGCAAGGTGGCAAAGGGAAGGGAGGGATTAATCATCAGTTCAATATAAGAGAAAGGCTGACTTTCACGGGCAAGAATAACAAGCAGGGGAAAAAACAGGAGGTTATGGCACGAGCCGGAAAAAAACCCCCTCGGCGGTCCAGGAGGGGGACCGTGCTTCCGCTTTCGTCGGTCGTGCAGGGGAGGGGGGGGGGGGAAGGTTGTTCAGTGGCAAGGGAAAAAAAAGGCCTGCCCTGGCAAGAGAAAGGACAATTCCGCTGCTAGGGGCCCTACTGCGGCTGGCCGAAAAAAAAGGGGCAGATTGCAGGGAAAAAAAAAAGTGAAGGACGCCGCCCATTAAGGCACACGCCGTGTGAAAGAAAAGGGGGGCCGCTTTCAGGGGCATTGAGCCTGTGGGCCTTCGAAGGCCACAAAAGTCGTCAAAAAAATGCCGGGGGGAGGAAAAGTGGCGTCGCTCAGGGGGAAAAAAAAAAGCTCATCCAGAAAAAACAGGGATGTGATCTTGAAAAAAAAGAAAAAAGAAAAAAAAACTCCGATTCAAAAAGGGGGTCGCGCAGTTAGAATAAAGGAGAAAATGATGCCAGAAACAGAGGGGGGGACAACGACCCATTGCGCCCATTGGAGGGGGTGGGGAGGAAGAAAAGGGGAGGCCTACCGCGCCCTCGGACAGGGGGGAAGGGGAAGGGTTCGCGTCGGGGGCCTAAGGGAAAAGGGGGAGGCGTTTTCGTGGCCCGCCGAGGGGGAAAGGTAGGGGGGTGGGGAACGGCCTCGAGTCTTCGGGGAGGGGGAGGAAACCCTGCGTATACCGAGGAAAAGGATGCGTCCCTGTCAGTCAGCGAAGGAAAACTCCCCTCGAAAGGGGAGGGAAGCGTTCTCTGTTCTGCAGTACGGAGGAGGGAGGGGGGGGGGGGCCCAGGGACGTGGCAGGCCGAGCGAGAATAGAGCGTACAATGGCTTCCTTAGGTAACGAGGGAAAAAAAAATACAAAAATTTGAGAAAAAAAAAGGAAGCAGGGACCTTGCCTTAAAAAAAAAAAAAAAAGGGGATTTCCTCGGCTCGAAGCGAAAGAGGGGCCGTTTAAAACTCTCTTCCCTGAGAAAGGGAAAGCCGAAAAATGGGGGGGGGGGGGGAAAAAGAAGAGGTGCCAGGCAGCGCCGCAGAACAAGAAGGGAGAATCGTGTCGTCCATGAGCGAGAGCAAAAAAGACCGTGCCCTTGCTGCGGATAAGGGGGGGGAATTCGACGTCAAGGCGTAGGGGGGTCACGGTGGACGTTACGCCAGGGGACGCAAAAAAAGGTGGCGTCACTGCGCGCGCGCTTGCCAGAAAAACTCGTTGACCGGCCAAGGCAGGCAAAAAAGAGGAAGGATACTGGGGGGGGGCTTCGAGGAAAAAAAAAAAATTACTCCCGCTCTTCCACGGGGTGTGGGTGGAAGAAAAAGGGAGGTTCGCGATCATATAGGGGGGAAAACTCGCCGCGAACCATCCTCCTGCGGTAAGGGACTAGAAGGGGAACCGGAATCTCGTGGGGGGAAAAAGAAGAAGTACGACACGACGCGACAAAAAGAGGGAGTCTTCGACCAAGGGGGTACGCTTCGGGCGGCCGGTAAGAAAACTGGGGGTTCATCAGCAGAAAAGAGGGAGATCTCTCATACAACAAACAGCGGAGGAAGGGGGGGGGGGGGAGAGAGGAAAATCCCTGTCGCGCGGAAAAAAAAGGGTCGTTTGCTCGCCGTCGAGGAAGCAAAGGGAAGGGGTCAAAAGGGAGTCTCGAAAAAAAGGGGGGAAAAAAAAAAACCGAATCGTGTCGCTCCTTTCTGGAGAAAAAAAGAAGGAAAGGCTTGTCTGGCGAGGGGGGGGAAAAAAGCGATGCTTGCTCGGCACGAGAAAGGGAAGCATAAAAGGGTGACAATCGACCCACCTGTGGCGGACGGGAAGGAAAAGTCGGCCCGCACATCTGCATGGGCCTGCCTGGCCCTGTCACCGGGGGAGGAAAAAAAAAGGTCGGGACATGCGGAAGAAGGGGACACTACGAGTGCTACTAAGCGGGGAAAAAGAGGGGAAACGTGTACTCACTAAAAAAATAGAAGGGGAGGCGAGCCCGACTCCAATTGTGCAGGGGGGAGGAGGGGAAGGGGGCGCTTGCGCTCTCATGGAAGGCCCGGCGCTAGCATGTCGAACAGTGGAGGGAAGAGTACGGGGCGAAACAGGACGGGCCCGGCCGCTGACCTCAGTCGGAGGGAAGGGGAAAGGGCGTCGGGGGGGAAAGGGTCTACTTCGCGCAGTACAAACCTGTAATCCCTGCGGGAGGGGGGGCCTATGCGTAAGTTAAGAGAGAAGGGAGGGAAAAAGGGGGTACCTACGTACGCCGGGGCTTGGCTGATATGAGTTGAAAGGAGAGGAACTGCTTGAAAAGGGGGAAAAAAAATTGTCGCGCATTATTGCCAGAAAGGGGGAAAAAGTTTTCTTCTCTGAAGGAAACGGCGTGCTGTACTCATGGAAAGGGAGGTGAATATAGGGAGAAACGCCATTATTATTCTCTCGAAAGCCGATCTCCGAGCTGGCTTAAGAAAGGCACCTCGACTTCGTGGCCACAGAACGGAGAATAAAATTCCAAGCGACGCTTTTCGAGGGAAACCTTCCCAGGTTCTAAAAAACTCGTTCTTTTCGCTGGTACCGCGACCTTCGGGGGGAAAAAGGCAACTGCAGAAGTTCGATGGGGGGGGAGGGGGGGGGGGGAGTTCGAACCGCTTTTAAGGGAAGCGGCTATAATAGAAATGGGGAATCATACGAAAAGAGGAAGGAGAGGTGGAGGTTCACTAAAAAAAAATACAGCAATGAAGGGGGAGCTTCTATATTCATCGGTCCGCACTTTCTAAGTACCAAGAGAGGGGAGGGCAATACTGGGTAAAAATAGAGCAACAGCATGAAAGCGGGAGGGGAGGGAAGGAACTCTTACGCCCGTTCTTGGACATTTCAGACTTGTTTGCAAGGAAGGAGGGGGGGGCGGGGTCAAAAAAAAAAAAAAAAAAAGGGCGAAAAAAAAGGCGCTAACTCATTTATTGAAAAAAGGTCTCGGCAGGAAGAAGATAGATTCCGGGACAAGGCTCACATCGGCGGGGAAGGGGGAAGGGAAACAAGGGACCTTCAACTTGTTACAACAAAAAAAAGTCAAAAACTAACAAGGCCGCACCACGGCCGGCGATTGCTTTGGAATAAGGGGGAAAGAGGGGGGGGGAGGTTCATTCGATTAAAATAAAACTCTCTTGTCAGGGGAAAAGGTCTGTATTGGGGGGAGGAAAAAAGGGCACGACTAAGTTTCGGTGATGATAGAAAGGAGGGAAGGAGTATCATCCCATCCTAGTCTGCCGTGGGGGAAAAGGATGGACTCGATCGCTTGGGGAGGGGGGGGAGAGAAAAATCTAAAAGGAGGAGGAGAGACAACCTTTATTAAAAAGAGGGGGGAGGGAGATTTTCTCTGCTCTAGAGGAAAGAGCTTGTGTTCCGGCTCGGCGGCCGGAGGAAGAAAAGTCGGGAATATGGAAAAAAAAAGAGAATGAAGCCCGACCCTGGTACTAAAGGAAGGGGGGGGAAACGAAGTTACATCCTGGAAAAGGCGCGAAGATCGACGCGGCTGGGAAAAAAAAAAAAAAAAAAGAAGCAAAAATTGGGGAAGAATGGACCGCTTCCTTTCACCAGCGGAAGAGGGGGGGGGGAAGAAAGGGGCCTCTTGCTGGACGTGGAAGATCGTTTGGTGCTGAATAAGGGGGGAGGAAAAAGCCGCTGTCAAGGGGGGGGACCTGGTCGTCGGTTCCAGTTGGAAGTGGGGACGCGGGAGAAAAACGGTGCATATTGCTGGGTTCAAAGGGGAAAATTTCGGCTCGATCTGCGCAGCAACTAGTGTTCCGGGGGGGGGAAATCGGCTTCAGCTTTTGACGCCCTGCGAATTACGCCAAGTTGATTGCATCACAGTCTATTGAACATCTTCTCGGAGTGGGAAGAACAAAAGGGAGGACACCATGTCTTCCCGGTAGGGGGGGGGTAAAAGAGGACGCAGCAGCCTCGCTTTTATCCGAAGGTAAAAAAAAAAAAATCACTTAATCGACTCGGGAGAAAAAGGGGAGCGCGGGCTTAATATCCTAAAAAGAATAAAAAAAAAGTGTCGTTCTTCGCCGTGGGGAAAGGAAAATGTTAAGAGTTTGGTTCTTCGTAAGGAGAAGGGGCCGAAAAAGAAGGGGGAAGGAAGAGCTCAGATGCTCTTCTGTGTCGGAGGAAAAAAAGGCGAGTCAGCTTTGGAACGGGGGAAAAATGGTGGACGCGGAAGTAGGCACAAAGGGGTCGCAAAAAGAGGCGACGAAGCTGAAGACAAAAAAAAAAAAAAAAAAAGGGGGCAGGCGTGCATTCGACCCCGGAAGGGAAAAAAGGGAGTAGCGAACTGGAAAGAGAGGGGGACCGCCATTGAAAAAAAAAAGAGACTGCTCAACGCCGCTGTCAAACAAGGGGAAGGAAAAGGAAGTCATCTGACGCCAGAAGGGACTCCAGCCGATTAGTTTTAAGGGGGAAGGGCCAGTCGGGACACACTTCAACTCAGTGGGGAGGTAGGCAAAAAGTTCATCGCCATCGACAAGGAAACGTCTAACACGAAGAATCCCAAGGAAGGGTCAAATCTGGGAGTTTACACCAAGGAAGGAAAAAAGAAAGAGAATCACTCCTGGATCTCAAGAGAAAAACGACGGCATGCCCATCACGTCACGTAAAATCAGCAAAAAGGGGAGGGTGTTTGACGTACGGAAAAAAAAAGGGGAAGGAAACTTAAGCTCGTGCTCAGGGTAAACCTCCGCTCCAAAAAGGAGACAAACTTGAACTGTAAGAGAAAGGAGGGGGAAAAAACCACGTGCATCGACGGGGGGGGGGGGAGGGGGGGGGGGGGAAAGCGTACTCTAGGACTGTGATAAGGCTAAGATGCCTACGAAGCGAAAAAAAAGAGGGGTTAGGGGACTCGGGGGAGGGGGGGGGGACGCGTAACGGGGAGAAAAAACATACTCCTTTGTGCCGAAGAAAAAGGAGCCTTTACTTCTATCATATTGAGGAAAAACCGACCAAGGGAAAAAGAGGGGGAGCCACTCAACTGAACGCAAAAAGAAAGGCTGTCTATGCCTTGCGGAAGGCCGCTGTGATAAATTAAGGGAGGAGGGGGGGGGGGAAATGTTTTCGAAAAAAATACCCCGTTCACGTCCGATAAAGAGGGAAAGGGGGGAAGGAAAAAAGCTTTGCTCTGTTGCTAAAAAGGTGTCTAAGCATCTCTCTAGCAGAAAAGGACTCGGAAGATGAAAAGAAAAAAGGATCAAGCCGCGGGTTTGCTGGAGGAGGGGGGAAGAGTCTTGTTCGCACTGGGGAAAAAAAGAGACCCCGGAACGGTCTGAGGGGAAAAAAGAGGGAGCGGAACGGCCTATTGGCGGAAGGAGAAAGGAAAGAGACGGATACGCTATTTAAGAAAAAAGTAGAGGGGAACGCCACGCGTCCAAAAAGGGGGGAAAAAAAAAAAAAACCTCGGTGTTAGGAAGGCGCAGGAGTCATCTTCTTGTTGGAAAGGGGGGAAGCCGGTTGCCAAGAAAGGGGGAAGAAAAGGGCCCTGGCGTTCCTACTCGGGGGGGGAAAAAGAGAGGAGGCACAGGCGTCATTAGGGAGAAAAGGGCTGCGTTGGCTGCTCGTTCCCACGAGGAGAGCGGGAGGGAGAAACTCGTTGGACAGGAAAGGAGGGAAAGAAATATGACGAATCGGTCTTCTCATGCAGGATTCAGGGAGAAATGGGGGGAGGGCTCCGGCATCTGAGAAAAAAAAGCTGAAACCAAACGGCCGAAAAAGGGGGGACCTACGCGCGTATGAGACTCAGGATAGAGGGGGGGGGGGGGGAAAGGAGAAAAAGGGACGCCCGTCTAGGGGGGATACGGTCGGGAATGCCCTTTGAAAAAAAGGACTTAAGGCCAGGGCGATCTTCAAAGGAACTGTTTCTACGTATACTTTCGGACGAAAAGGGAAGGGATGAAAACTAAGGAAAAGGGGGGAGCATGACCATTCTGGGGGGGAAGGGAAAAAAGCTTGGGGTCTTCCAATCGACAACTACAAGAAGGGGGCCTTACCTTCTACTGGAGGGGAAAAAATGGCTTGGGAAGGGGGGGGGGTAGCTTGCGGCATCGAAAGAGGAAAAAAAGGGGGGTTCACCTTCGGCCTTTGTGTTGTGGGAAAAAGGCGGGATGTCCTGGGTGTTCCTGGAGGGGGGGGGAAAAAGGCGGGTTCACTGAAAAGAGGACGGACGGTACTCGCGCTCTGGAAGGGAGGGGAAAAAAAAGAAACGGCTTCGCGGAAGGATCTTATTATCGGGGAGGGGGGGGAGGGGGAAAATTTAGTCGGGGAGTCGTCTCGGGCTAAGAAAGGAAGAAAAACGATTTTCTCCGAGCAACGGGGGGGTCGTCGCAGTTTAAAAAAAGGGAAATGGGGCCTCGGGGGAGGGAAAAAAGGAACGGCGCATGGACCCCCCGGGGAGAAAGAAGAAAAAAGGCGATTTTTGAAAATAAGCGCGTCGAAAAAGAAGGGGGGTGCGGGGGGAAAAAAGGGAAAAGGCACGCATAACCGGCCGTGACTGAGCGAAAGGGGGGGACTCGGTCTAGAGGTGCACATATCGTGAACGAAAAAAAGGGAGGGGGTACATCGGCTTGCCAAAGAGAGAGAAAAAGGGATAAAAAGATAGAATTTGGGGGAACCGCACTCCGCTTCTTTGTAGGAAAAAGGGGGAAGCTCTTGGAAAGGGGGGGGAGAAAAAAAAAACCTAACTTTCCATTAGAAAAGGGTGCTTGCCCTCGTTCCAGAGGAAAAAACGCTTCGTGAAAGAACGGCCCTTTGCAAAAAGGACAAGAAGACGACTTTCTCGTGAAAATCGCTTCCTTCGGTTTTTGAAAAGAGAGAGAGGGACGCTTCTGAAGAAAAAAGAGGAGTAGCGCATTCGTCCGAGGGGGGGCCTTGGCATGGAACGAAAAGGAATAACTCAGAAAGGAAAAATCCGGGAAATCAGAGAGGGGGGAGAAAGGGGGGGACTTCCTCCGCGGAAAAAAAGACGTGCAGTATGCTGCAGAAGGTACCAAAAAAGGAAAAAAAAAAACTCGGGCCATCAAAAAAAAAGAAAAGGCCGCTTACCCAGGGCGGAAGCGCTCGCGCCGCATGGAAAGGGAAAAAAAAGGTGAATCCATTGAGAAACGGAAAAAGTTCTTAACTGAGGGGGTCGCCATCCGTATCCAGGCAGGGGAAAAAAAGGGGGAAAACGGTGCCAGGAGAAAATATGAGGCTCACCTCTTTATATGCTTCAAAGGGAAAAAAGGGAAGGACCTTACTTCTTATTGTCAGAAAAGGAGTCCTTGTCAGCCAGGGAAAGGGGGGGACGTAAAAAACTTAAGTAAGGGGGGGGGGGGGGGGGGTTCTCAACCGTACGCACCAGGGGAAGGGTCTAGCAAAAAAAAGGGGAGTCTCATTAACTTCGAGGGAAAAGGGATGTGAAAAGTCAGCGGGCGGAATGCCCAATCGAGAAAAAAAAAAGTTTTTTCTCGGTCCTTGGCGGGCAGAAAAAGAAGGACGCTCGACTCGTGATCTGTCAGGAGAAGGAGGTGATGGACCTTGAAAAAAAAAGGGAAGAGCGCCTTCTGAAGGGGGAAAGGGAAAAAGGGGGGGGGAGACGGTACCCCATAAGGATTACGAGGGGGAAAAAGTCTTCTCCTTACATTCCGGAGGAGGGGAGAAGGAAAGTTCATAAGAGGAACGGCGTCAGAATTCCGCATGGTGCAAAAAAAAGGAAGGACTTCACTCTTCCTCAACAGCTCGGGGGGGGACGGTGGGCTAATCGTTCAGTTGGGGGAAGAGGTACATCAAAAAAGCGAGGTCGCTATCCAAGCAAGGGGAAGCCACTAGTAAATCGTATCTTACTCCTTATGCACCAGGGAAAAAGAAGGGACCGGAAAAGAAAGGGGGAGGGTCTCCCCCCCCCAGTGAAAAAAAAGGAAAAGGGAGAAACCTCGCGGCTGAGGAGGAAGAGTCTGCGGGCATGCTTACCAGGGGAAAAGGGATTGGGCGCGGGGGGAAAAAGAGGGGGGGACGCGGTCAATCCGCGGGAAGAAGGAAAAGGGGGGAGGGGGCTACTTCATAGAACCGAGGGAAGTTGCCTCACTCCTAGAAAAAGGAAGGGGGGGAGTTAGCAGAAAAAAAGGGGGAGGGGTGGCGACCCGTAATTTCTAGCCCTTGAGGAGGGGGCGTATTCTCTACGTCCTAAGAAGAGGGCCCACTGGCCTCGTCCTACGTGTGGGTAAAACTTCGTTCGGGAAAAAAAAAAAGAGAAAAAATGCCACGACGGCCTTCACTTAAGGAAGGAAAAGAGAAAGGGGACAGAGTGTCTTCCTCTCGGTGACTCATCTAGGGAGAGGTCAGATTTTTCTCATTTGTCCCAGTGAGTGGAGGGGGAAAAGAGACAGGAAAACGACGTAGGGGGGGGGGAAGAGGTTGACGAACTTCCGGCTAAAAAAAAAGGGGGGTGAATTAAAATCTTGCCTGAAACTGCTACCAGGAGGGGGGATATAAAAGTGCCGTCCTGCGACGAAAAAGGGGAAAAAAGAAAGAGATCTCGGGCTGCAGGGGGGGCCATCCCCAGCGGGAAAAAAAAAAAACGATTCAAGGAGAAAGAATGGGGTACTCGCTGGGAGGGGGGGGAGGGGAGCATGCTCTCTACCTTCCACGGAAAGACTGGCTCCATGCATCTGAACGAAAAGAGAAAGGCGGACTGGAAAGGAGGGAAAAGGGGGACGAAGAATGCCAACCCGTGATTGCTGCCTTGTGGGGGGGAAGGAGGGGTTTCTCTTGTAGCGTTCGGGAAGGGCTCGCAGGTTCGTCGTGCGTCGGGGGGAAGAAAGGGGAGGGGTTGCAAGTTAGCGGGAGAGCGGGCACACGAAGAGCTCTGTGCACGCGGAAAAAAGAAAAGGTGCGCTCATTCAAAGAGAAGCTTCTAAAAAAAAAAAAAAAAGAAAAGGGTCGTAGCTCCTCGCAAAAGATAGAGATCTCGGCACGGCTGTTCTTTGAAGCGACATGAGGGAAAAAAAGACTACATTTCCGAGTGAAAAATGGACCTGCCGACCCCCCTAAGGCGGGGGAGGGGGGGGGGCGGGGTCTAAAGAAGACCAGTAGCGCGCGTCTCACCCCAGGAGCAGGGGGGGAAAAAATACTTTCGGCTACAAAAAAAAAAAACAAGACCCGCACGCGCAAGGGGGTTAACAAAAAAAAGGGGGGGGTGACTCGAGGATGAATGGCGAAAGGGGGAGGAGGAACCTAACGCGCTGCCGATGGGAGAAATGCTGCTGGCGTCTTAGCGCATGAAAAAGGGACTGAACGGCAAAAAGGGGCATCTGGTGGGGGGAAGGAAGAAGAAGCCGCCCAGGCATGACTCTGAGGGATCAAGCAACGAGTGAGGAAGATCCGACCACGGCAAAAAAACCAGGCAGAGCGCGGCGCAGAAAAAAACCAGAAGGGAGGAGGGGGAAAAGGGAACTTATCCGCGCGTCCTGAGGGGGAATGTGCATTCGCTCTGACCGACAAGCGAGAAAGGGGGGGGGAGGGTCCGTAAAATCCCGAAAAAAAAGGGGGAAGGTTCGTCGGCTTCATTCGACGCGGAGAAAGCAAGGAAAAAGAAGGGCCCGTAGGCTCGGCCAATCTCGGGAGGGAGGCCATCGCCGCGCCGACAGCCGCTGCAGGAGAAATTTCAATAACCAGAGAGAGAGGGGGAAAAAAGCAATCCACTCGATGAGAGGTAGGAAAGGAGGGAGGGAGCGTGCTTTCTGCTTAGATATTAGAGAAGAACTATTGTCGGCTGACTGAAAACAAACTAGTACCAGGGGGGGAAAAGGAGTTTATTCCGCTTTCCCAGGGAAAGAGAAAGAGGAGGGGACTCTCCTGCGCTAGTCAAAGGAGGGCGGTCGTGCCTTTTTTCGTGGGGGGAATGGAATTGTCTCTGTGGGGGGGGGGGGGGCGGGGGGGGCCTGGCCTCAAGCCGCAGGGGAAACCCTCTTCTGTCTCCCCGGGGAGGATACAAAATTGGAAGTGCGTCTTTGGGAGGGGAGTATTAATGAAAACTCCGGGGAGAAAGGATGCACTGGGCAAAAGAGGGTTCTTAAAGCTTTTCCGTTGCTCGGGGAGCTACAAGGAAGGAGAAAAAATCCTGGTTCCTTAGAACAGAAAATAATTCAGTTCGATGAAAAAAATAAAAGTTATGCTCCAACGATGGGGGGGAAGAGGGGGGGTAAATCCAAAATGCGGAGAAGGCCGGGGGAGAAGGAATGTCTGCGGCCAGGAAAAGGGAGACGGAAAGGAGGGGGGAATCTCCTTGCGATAAGAAAAAAAAAAGGGGTGTAATCCGCGCAATGAAAAAGCCCTACGATTTTTGGGAAAAAGGAAGGGGGAAACCGCCCCGGGGGGAAAGGGGCGCGCCGCCTCCAGCAGGGGGAGGCAGAAAAAGCCTTCCCGTTGCCATTTGAGGGTTTTCTATCCTCGAGGGGGTCAACTGAAAAGGACGTATACGGCTCGTTCTACAAGGGGAGAAAAGGGAGACGTCCCATTGTCGCCAGAAAACACAGCACATTGTCGACGCGTTTCTCGGGGGGGGGAGGGGGGTCCGATTCGAGGGAGGAGGGTGGGTTTCGGGGACTTCAGCGAGAGAGAAGAAAAGGAAAAAGGGGGGGAAAAAAAAAAAAAAACAATCGTACGTAGGTAGCAGGGGGAAAAAAGTGGCTAAATTTGAAAGGGGGGGGGGGAGGAGTGGCCTTCCGCCTCGGCACCACCAAAAAAAAAAGGATGTCCCGGCCGAAGAAGGGGACGCTGTCGCTGCCGAAAAAAAAAGACTCGATTAGGTGGAGGAGGGAAAGGGGTGTCGTCACCGTCCGCGAAAACAAGAGGAGGGGAAAAGAAAAGAAGCTCACCATCCTCGCCAGGGGGCGGCTTGCTTCTGCGGAGGAGGAAAAGTACTGGGGGTTCACGGGGGGGAAGGAGGGAAGGACTCGTGCCGTAGCACTAGGTTGGACGTAAGGGGGAAAAAAAAAAGGGCGGTCTACTCGGGTGACAAAAAAAAAGAGCATGCCTACGAGGGTGCGGGCCGAGGGGGGGAAACGTAAGGCCTCAAAAAAGGGGGTTGTGAACGGGTTGTCCGCCGAAAAGGGAGGGGAAAAGAGAACGTCCTCCGCCCCTACAGCAAAAGAAGCGGGTCGCTGCTCGTCGGTGAAAAAAAAAAAAGGAAAAGGAAGAACTGTGGTAACAGGAAAGAAAGAAGAGACGCGAACCCGGGCTTCAGAAAAGGGAAGAAAGGACGCTGCTGCCCGCTCTCAGTCGGAAAAGCAGGTTGCTG
>Ga0179591_1188433_pt1 | contig 14757 bp, 17 predicted proteins | sample CZOMad2_1_08_16f_FD_182891 | JGI IMG/M metagenome (GOLD analysis project Ga0179591, IMG submission 182891) | Vadose zone soil fungal communities from Angelo Coast Range Reserve, California, USA - CZOMad2_1_08_16fungal (PacBio error correction) | ecosystem: Environmental > Terrestrial > Soil >...
GGGGCCGCCCCCGCCTCTGAAAAGGAAGAAAAAAAAAACTGGGGCAAAAAACTTAAGAAAAAAGGAAGGGGTGCCTTCGCATCTTCACCCGCCAACTATCGACCATGGGGGGAAAAAGTGAAAATCAATGAAAAATGGACATGTGACGAGAAAAAATAGGGGGGCGGGGGAGGGGACACATAGAAAACATGAGGTCAGGGAGTCAGGAACCCACAGGAAAACAATGAAAAAACCTTTTCTAATGCCACTCAAAAAAAAGGAGAAACGACTTCCATACAATACAAAAAAAAGACGGTAAGCGGGAACAAATAAGAGATATCCTCTGAGAACACAAAAAAAGTTAGGGGCTGGGGGAAAAAAAGCAGAATATCGAGGGGGGGACGGTGGTCAAAACAGGGTGGGGTCAGGGGTTACTGGGGGGAAGAAAGGGGGGGTCCATCTGGAGACCCTGACCCACAGTAATGGGAAAAGAAGACAAGGTTACGTCCTGCAACGTCAAAAGAGCTCACTCTTCCAATGAAAAAAATTCTTTTCAATGAGTCGACTGGGGGCAGGTCCGGTAGAGACAACAAAGGCGGTACTAATCCGATGCGGGGGGACTCAGGTCAGAATAGAAAAAAAAAGGGAAAACACGGCGGCCCATGCAACGGTGGCATCTGGGAGGGTTGCAAAAGCAATGGGAGTCAAAGTCCGCCCCAAAAGGGTTCTCTCCTGGGGGGGGGGAAAAAAAAATCCTGCAGGTCCATTGTGAGAGGGGGGAGAAGGATTATGACCAGGTTGGTTAAGAAAACGGTGGAAAGGAAGGGTGATGTGCCTAAGAATTGACCTGGGACAAGAGTCGAAAACACAAAAATAAGTCCCCGGCGTGCCGTGACGGAGAAGGTGTGGGTCCAAAAAGAGGAAATAAGGACATTCGCAAGAAAAAGGGAAGGGTACCCTTTGTGGTGAGGACCCCAATGGGGAATAGTGAGGGAAACACAATCAAAAGATAATGGTCTAATAAAGGGTTCCCCCACCCTTCCAAAACAAGAAGGGATTGCGGGCCAGCGGGTTATTGGGAAAGAGTTCAGCATGAGGACACAGGTCTCTTGGCGGGTTGATTTCCCACGGAAAAAGGTCAGGACCCAGGGAGATAAAAAAAATGGAAAGTGGGCCCGTTTTCTGGTAACAATTCTTCACCAAGCGCGGGTGTCAAGTCACGGCGTGGAAAAAAAAAGGTGATACTCTAAATAAAAACTTTGAGGTGGAGGGGGTTGGGGGGTTGTTGCACCACCGGGGCCCGGCCGGCACGAGTCGGGAAAAGAACAAAGACCGACAAGACCACAACTGTGACACTGGCCCCAGGGGGAGTCGCCTCAGTGAGGCAGGGGACGATGTTTTAAAAGTACCACCTCAAGAATGGGTAAGATAAATGGTAAAAAATGTTTGCTAAATCGAAAAGGTACCAAAATTATATACTTTAAAATAAAACTGGGTTAAAATTAACCTAGGCAAGACCCGTGTTGGGGTTAAAAGGTCAAAGGCTGGGGGAAGGAGGTAAGAATAAAACAATCAATTGGTGGTGGGGAACAACAATTGGGCGTCATGGGACCATGCAGTTCTTAAAAACACCAAGAAAAGGTAATTGCACGGACGGAAAGGTAAAACTGGGGGGGGAAACAATGAATGGGGAAGTGAAATTTCCAAGGAATTTTCTTGAAAAAAAAAAAAAAGGGACGCTGCATGGTTGGCAAGTGGGCGCCTGAGACAAAACCAGGAGAAAGTTTTTGGGGGGGCACTGAGTGCATCAGAAGGGGAAAGGGGTAGGGGTGGGTTGTTTAACTGATGATTAGACAGGGTTATTTGCAAAGGGTTGCAAGAAAAACTAAAAGGAACAAGGAATTGAAATGGAAAAAGGGGGAAAGGACCTGGACCGGAAAATGTAAAACATTCCCGGAGGACCTTTCACCCAAGAGGAGGGTTTCCGGGAAACAGGCTGAACTACATGGGGTTAATGAAAAAAAAAAAAGCATGGGTAAAAAGGGAATTCTTTCAAAAAAGGGTCCAAGTGGAATGGGCGCAGGTGAAACAAAAAAAACAAAAAAGTGGCACAAAGGGGCACGAGAAAACCGGTTTGAGGGGAATTTGCAAAAACGATCGTATGAACAAAAACAATCGATTTGGTTATTCAAGGAACATTGACCAAGGGGAGGTTCTCCTGGAAAACGACTAATGTGGACCAAACAAATGAAAAAGAAATTGAGGCTCGATGGAAGAGGTGGGGTGGGGAAGAAACAAAGAGCCGTGACAGGGGTTTCTTGGGTGGTGTGCTTGGGACGAGACGTTGAGAAGTAAAAATGGGAGAAAACCAACGGAACGTTAAAAAATGAACGGGAAGTCACCCTAGAAAACGAGGTTACAATTGGAGATGACCACCCGAAGAATGACAAAGGTCAAAAAGGCCGCAAAAAAGAAGGGAACAGGAAGAACAGTGTAATCATTGCACAAGTACCAGAAAAACCCCCCAAGCTTGTCTTCAGCAGACTCAAAGATTAAAAACGACCGGGCGTGAACAAAAAAGGCAGCCCAAAAAGGGTGTGAGGGGAGACGGAACTGTGTCGGGGACCAACGGGCGAAAAATTCTAGGCATTAATGGGGGAAAGAAAGGGGTGTGGTACCGAAGGTCAAAATTAATAGTAATCACCACCATTTTGTTTGGAAACTCCTAAAAAAAAAAGAGGAGTCAATGAAGGTTTAGAGGCTTACCTGTAGTCCGAATGCGAAAAAAGGGGGGCAAAAAAAAGAAGAATAGGGTCAAAATGCTCGAGGACCTCCACCTTAAAAGGAAACCCGAAAAAATGGGGCTTCAGGGAGACCCATAAACGCTCGATTGGGGTCACAGACGGGGAAAAACAAAGTTCTGAAGACCAAAAGGGAAAACAAATGCAAATGCCATAGCTTGGAAAAAAAAAGTAGTGCAGGGCTGTAACTGAAGGCGGAAAAAAACCACTATCAGGAAACCGACAAGGACGCATGGGTAAAAAAAAAGCAGCTGTTAAAGTCCGAAAAAGGAAAAGTGAGGAAAGTGGCCGGGTCTATGTCGAAAGGGCAAGAGAAGAATGTGGGGGTGGAGGTCAAAGGAGGACCCCTTTTTGAAACAGGGAATATGGGTTTTAGAAAATAGTAAAAAAAACCGACAGAACAATCCTGCAAGGGAAGCAATTCAGCAGATGGGTAACCAACGGGCTAGCGGGTTCACACCAAAGAAGGCCCATGAATGCCCGTCACATAAAACAAAAGTCCAATGGTAAGGGAAGCACAAAGGTGAAATGGAATTCAAAGAAGGGGTAAAGGAGAATAAGAAAGAACCGACAAGATCGGAACCTGGGCGTTTTGAAAAAATTGGGCAGAAAAAAAAGAGGAAAGACGTACAGCCCAGTCGAAAATTAAAACTGGGGCCCAGGACCAAAAGGCACAGGAAGGGAAGCTTCATCCCAAGTCGAAACAGGGAGAGAAAAAAAACCATGTAGGAGAAACAAGAATAAGAAAGAAAAAGCAAACTGGGACCGCGAAGACCAAACACGATGAACCAAAAAAGATGAGACATCAGGGAGGCCGATTCCGGACTGGGCACTACAAAGGTCCGTACGGAGAACGCTCCGGAACACATCCCACAAGTAAGAAGGCTACGACACCAAAAAGCAAAGGTGGCCCAAGAAGGAGCACGGGCTGTTGAGGACTCAACCTGTAGAGACTAAAAAGAGGACCAAATGGGAGGGGGGTCAAATCGACGGGTCTGTAGAAAATGCGAAGGGGCACGATGGATGAGACCTAAAATTTAACCACATCCGGTGGAAAAATGGACGTAAAAAAAGGGCAACCCCAGCTAGTCAATTTAAAAAAAGAGACACTGGGAAAAGAGAAACATTCTCCCTAAAAAAAAGCTAACAAAAGAAAGCACGGAGTAGTAGGAAAGAGCAAGATGGCTAGAAACCTGAAAAAAAACGTTGGAACCCAATGACGACGGGGTGGACCCAGTGGGAAGTCAAATGGGAAAGATGTACAAGGACGTGGATTCAATAAAAGGAAAAACAGGAGTCTCAGAAACCAACGGGGAACGGTGAACGAAACGGGGGACCTAAAATTCAGGACGAACAGGTGAAAGATCATACCGCAAGAAAATGCGCAAGTGAGGGACACGAATGGTGTTTCTGGTAGCAATTCACAAGGCTTTCTGCAACGTCATAGGGGAAGTTAAAAAAGGGAAATTCAAGGGGGAGGATTCAGCAGGAAAAAAGCTTTGGGGGGTCACAGTTTGTTGTGGTGTACAAGTGCCCAAAACTGCACAATGTTGGGGTAACGGGCCTGAAAAAAAAAAGGACAGGGGTGTTGTTGGGTACGATATTGGTCGCGTAAATTTGGGGGATTCAGCTTGCCCGCCTTTGTGGGAGGAAAAGTGGCCGGTCCACAGGCAGGTGAAGACTGGGTCCAAAAAAAATTGCTCATGCGTTGAAGGCAAAAAACTCCCATAAAGCTTTTGTCAAAAACGGAGGTGGGAGAAAAAAAGAACTGGCAGTAAGGCGGCCAGAGGGGGGGGTAAAAACTCACAAATGGGGAGATTGTAATTTCCAGGGGAAATTCAAAAAGGGAACCAATCGTGTTGGTTGCACAAAAAAGCGGAACCTGGGGGGGTCCATTCTGACAAATATGAGGAAGCTGGAGAGGTGGTGTATTATTACGCAATCTAAGCAACTAGCGGTGATCGTCGACACCCTGGGGGGCCGCCGTTGTCCCCGGACCAAAAAAAAAAAGGCTAACCAAAATGGGGCTCGCAATATACCGGGAAAAGTTAAAAACAGGGTTCAGGAGTCCAAATCGTGGGAAAGCATAGAATGCATGTCCTTGGATGACTGGGGGCAGGATAAGGTGGGGGGTCAGCAACTGGGAAGCAAGAGCAAACAAGCATCGAGGAAAAACTCTTTCTGTGTGAATTGGGCCTTTACAGGGGGGGTTCATTAACAGGGGGGTAAGATGAAAAAACAATATAGGGGGGGCTTTTAGCCATGGAGAAACACGAGTTTTGTAAAAGGGGTAAAACCACGGTTGGGTTCGGGGGGGGCCTCATAAGAAGACGGTTGGGGTCTCCATTAGGAAAAAACTCGTGGCGCAAAAACATCATTTGCACTGGGGTAAGCCTTTGGTGGGGCAAAGGAAAGAAAATCCTGGCAAGACCATGAGGCCCTTGTGTTTGTCAAAAAAAAAAAGGAGGGGGCATTGTCCTATCGGGAAAAACACGGGCGGGACAAGACCGGTTTCCACAGAAAGCCCGCGAGGGGAGCACAAGACCCTATAAAAAATTAAAAAAAACAGAAAAAGGGCGACTTTTTTTGTAAAGAAGGCGGTCCAGTACTAAATGGGGGCGTCTTGAAAATACAAGGGAGCAGCGGCGGTGTAAGACGGCAGAAAAAAAAAGTTTGTGAATTCCTTTGGGACCGGGTGGGTTCGTCTTGTGTGCTGTGTGGGAATTGTGTCGTGGGTTGGAAATGGGTCACGTGGGTGGCAGTAATCCTTGTTGACAAGGGAAAGGCGTGTAGTGGGTCTTCTTAAATAAGAAGGGGCATCAAGGGGGGGGGAGCGACCGTCAGTTAGGTGAAATACTGGGAAACAAAAAAAAAGAAAAGGGACTGTATGGAAAGGGAAGAGAAGAATTCTGTTCCCTGGATAATACGAAAGCAAGAAAATGAAAAAGGGTAAAAATGGGGAAGGAGCAGAACCGAGAAAACGGTCCAGGGGAGGGGGGACCGGGGAAAACTCCCCGGCCCCCTCTCTGGGTGCTCATCGACGGACAATGGACTGAAACACCATTGAAAAAATAGCCCTCCTGTGTAGTTTTGGAACTGCGGCCAAAACAGCCCCTTCACAGGGAAAAGAAAACTGGGGAACTGGGGGGGGAAAACCCATTTAACTTTGGGTATGTGAATTTGTGTTTCCCAGTGAAGGGGGGAGACGAATTCGACCGCCCTTGGGGGGAAATAAAAACATGGATCCGCAGGGGGTGGCCAGGAAAAAGAGGGTCCATAGGGGGGGAGAACAGCAAGCCAAACGGGTTTTGGGCTGGAAAAGGCGAAAGGAAATTCACAGGAAAAATGGGACCCCTCACCAAAAAAGAAAAAGATTTTTAGGAAAGAAAACTCTCTCCACGGTGTCAAAAAAAAAAAAGCTTTGGGCAACCAACACCAAATATCATCTTACACCCCATGCTCCACCAAACTACAGGTACAATCAGGGGGGAAAAAAAAAGCCCCGGGCGACAAAACTAAGTCCTGAGCAAAAGAAAAATACCACCCACCCTCAAGGAATATCCAGGGCAACAGAAAGAAGGGGAGGCACTTGCAAAAGCCAGGGTTAACGTCAGGAAAAATGCTCCAAAACTTGATAGGGGTGGGGGGGGGGGCAAAAAAAAACTGTTAAGCGTCCAGCCCCATCGGGGGAAAAAAGGAAAAGCAAAAAAGGAAACAAACAATCTCTGTTGTTGAGGGGGCAAACACGTGATAAAGGCAAACTGACCAATTCTTAATTGGGAAAAAACTCCGGCACAGAGGCAGAGCCACAACAGGGGGGGGGCTTTTCACTGTCGCCAACCATTTTTGCGGGTGACTAGGTCTGCTGATGTTGAGAAAAAAAAATCGAAAGCCGCACTGGGAATGGAAAGGGCCTGCCCGTGGACGGCGGCAAATAGGCACGCCATGGGAAGAGAAGCCAAATTGGAATTCCAAAAACAAACACACAACTTTTGTGGGATACGATAGAAAAGGACACGAAGTAAGGGACAAGGGAAGGGCCCGTGCGGCCTTGCACAGGAAGTGGGGGGTGGGGGGTTGAACATCAAAACCAGGGGGAACACTGGTGATTGGATAGCAAAGGGGGGAAAAGACCCTGGTAAACGAACCATGTAACCTGCCACAAAAAACGCCTTGCAGTTAGAAATGAAGGAAGAGAAAAAAAGCAGCAGAAAGCAAAAAAAAAAAAAAAAAAAATAATTTAACCGAAAAAGAGAAAGTGGTACTGGGGTGGGGTCAGGGTCACTCTAAGAATCCACAGGAAGAATCAGGTCAATGACATAGAAAAGCGCCAGGGCCTAAAGAAGGCTCCTTGATCCTGTGCCTAAGGAGTGGAAACAAAAAAGGGAAGACCTTCCACAAAGTATGTGAACCCACCCTGGACTTAAGGTTGGTTAGGGGAATCTCTGGGCACATTTCTAAGTTTATGAACATCTTCTTTAAATCCCTCACGGAAATAACAACCCAACTCTAACAACCCCAAAAGGGCCTACTAAAGGAGCCCCCTGGAAAGTTCGGGGAATAAAGGAAACAAAAGGAATAAACAACGTGCGAATGGAAAAACCTAGCAGGGGGGATCAACACAGAGGGAATGAAAAACCTCCAGAATGTCCAAGTCCCAGCCTTGGGACGGAACATGTGCAATCAGGAAAAAATCCCATCACCTTGCTTCAGAAGACGTGCAATGCGGCCGAAGGAACCGCCAGAGAAAAAAAGCCCAGTTAAAGAAGTCAGTAAGAAGGGGGACGAATGGGAAACCAAGGGGGTGTCTTCGACTGGGGAAAAAAACAGCAACTGCTTCAGGGGAGAAAGAAAAAACCTAAACAAAAACCCAAGCAAGTCAAAATGCCCTGCACGGTACCACGAATCCTCTCACAAAAAAAAAAGGAGGGGGGGGGGATAGAAAAAAAAGAGATATCGTCCTTGACAAAGGCGGGAGAGGGAGGCTGTCTAGTGGTGTCTTGAGGAAAAAAAAAACGTCCAAAGGGGAGGGGAAGACCAGGGGGGGAGGGGCAGCCTCTCACTATACTCCGTCCCCAGAAAAAACAAAAAGCTTTCAATGGGGTCGGTGGGGAACAGGGCGGGGACCATGCTGAGAAAAAAAAAGAAAAACGCTAAGAAGGGCAAGGCACAGGGACGCCCATGGAGAGCTGGGGCGGACCAAACAAAGGGGACTTCAAGGGGTGGTGGAATGTGCAGAGGGACTCTGGGGCAGAAGAATCTCATGAGAACCAAAAAAAAGGGTGGAAAGCGAAAAACCGGGTGTGGGCGACAACTCCGGGCCCCTTCCATGGGTTCGGGGGTATGCCGGGAAAAAAAAAAGGAAGCCAGGTGAAGCGCCCAAAAAAAAGGGGGACGGCAAGTTCGTGCGAGAGTGAGCCCTTGGAAAAGAAGACGGAAAATGAACAGGCAGGAAAGGCGGTGAGGACTGGGGTCCCAGACACCCTTGGGGGAGCAAAAGCAAGGGCGAAAGGTCCCCCCCCAATGTTGGGCGGCCCCGGGCCGAGCAAGAAGGACAGACAAGCGCCCGGCGAAGAATGTCGGGCCAAACACAATCCACTCTGGGGATGGGGAGGGGGAATCTTGATTAAAAAAAAGGGGGAAGGCGGGGGAAGAAAACAACCCTTGAAAGCTCTGCAGTTGGCGGAAATGGCCCGGGGGAGAAAAAACAAGTGAAGTCCATGGCGAACAGAACATTGGGAAAGGGGTGCTTGGGGTGTGAAACAAAAGGCGGCCAGGCGTCTGGGGGGGGGGGGAAAAAACAGAAAATGAGGCGAAGGGGGGAATCATCAGGAATCACCCACGTGGGTGCACGGGGTTAGACAGCTTGGGGAATGGAAACTGCAACGGGAAAAGGATGCCAAAAAGGGGGAAAAGCCCTTGACCAAAACTGTTCAAGAGGGTGCGGTCAGATGTGGGAAAGACAGTTTGTCAGGAACGACCTGCCAAGGTTGGGGGGGAAGGAAGAAAAAGGGCGAGGATCTGGAATAAGCTGGTCAATTCAAATGAGCGCAGACCTGACGTGGGTCACATGGTGGAAAAAGATCCCCTGGGGGGAGGAAAGGGCCAATAGGGGGGGGACCAGACACCAAAACTTGGGGGACTTGGGGCAAGGAACACCATTTCTTCACACAAGACAAGTCCTTTGCTCGGTGGGGAAAAAGTGAAAAAAGGGCTAGGAAATGTCCATAGGGGGAGAAACAGGAGCAGGAGTCATGTGGGGGAGGCTCTGCAATTGGGTAGTTTTTGCTGAAGGGGCGGGATAAAGGGGAAAGTTGAGGGGGGGGGGGGTGTTGAAAAAGGAGGGGGAAAGAGGAAGAAAAAAAGGGTGGTCGGGGAAAGAGGGTTGTGAGACCACCAAGTGTGAAAGAACAACCTAAAAAAGAATTAAAAAAGGTGGGGGGGAAGGGACCGTGGGGAAAAACGGCAACGGCTGCAAATCACTTGGGAAGGCAATTCAACACCGCGGGAAATGGCCGCAAATAGAAGTCGGTGTGGTACAAAAAAAAAAGGGGCATGCGGAATCCGGGGGGTCATGTAAAAAAAAAAAGAGGAAAAAGGTAAACATTTAAGGTGCAAAAGGGGGGCCAGGTTGAGAACCAAACAACCAAAGGATGGCACCCCTAGGGGGGAAATGGTGCAGTGGTCCCCGAGGACTAAGGAGAACTAGAGGGGGCGGGAGAAAACCGCCTAGGCCCAGGTAAGGGTCACATGCAGCATCATGGCCAAAATGATGGAGGAAAGGAAGAAGAAAAAGTTCTCTCCGGACTGGTTTTCTGGGGGGGGGTCGTGGCCGCCGGGGGGGGGGGGGGAACTGAACGGTCCTTACTGGAGGAGGGAGGAAGGACGCCCACTATCACCGCCGGAAAGCTGGAAAAAAAACAAACCGAAGAAGGGGAACAGACAAATGGTCAAATCACAAAAATACACCAGGAAAGGCAAAGGTCACTATTGGAAGAGAACCAACTTCTTTGAGGGGGACTCCGCATGCAAAAGTAATGACCGCAAGGGTCAAGGTTTAAGGTCCCTCCATGTGACCGGGGAACAAAAAAAACCCTTGGTTTTAACTATGCAATGAAAAAAAGCCATTGGAAAAAGGGAATTATGGAGCTTGGGACAGCCACCTAGAAATGAGGTACTCCCATGGGGGGGGCAAAGCCCTCCGGGACGGGGCAAGTTAAAGGGGGAAGGAGGCTTTACAGAGAAGAAGGGAGAAAAAAAAAGGCCCTTGTAAAAAACCGTCGAAAAGGGCGTAAAATACGCGGCAACCAGGAACGAGGAAAAAAGACCATTGTCTGTACGGGCTTCAAAAACCTCTTATGAAGGGGGGGAAAAAAACAATCTGAAAAACCTGAAACTGAATACAAAGATCCAAAAAAATGGCAAAAAGAGCGTGTGGTCGAACTGAGAGGAAGGGGTGGCTGCCTGGGGAAGGAAAAAACCAAAGTAAATGAAGGAAAACAAACACGGACAGCCTTGGGACTCCAGTAAAAAAAAAAAAGACCATGGCAAAAAACCTGGGGAAAGGGGGAATATGGCACGAGCAAGGGGGGGGGGGGGGAGGGGAAAGAGGGGGGGGTGCGGGGGGAAAGAACGCGGCCCCAAGGGTGTGGCAGACCAGAATAAAAGGAGAGGTTGGAGACAAAAGGAAAGGAAACCAAAACCCCGTAGAATAAATGAGGGGGGCAACATCCGCCTGGACCCCGGGCAAACGATTTTGAAAAAGAGGGGCAAAACATTCCATACCACGCCAAAAAATACCCCTCAGGAAAAATTGGGTATGGGGAACACGATGGGCAGCTTTGGACTGGAAAAAAAAACATCTGTAAACGAGGAGCAGCCAAAAATCTAACCTGGGGGGCGTTGAAGAGTTTAACAGTCGCCAGATGAGGCCACTACTCAACTGCCTGGGGAAACCAAAATCAACTCAACCGGGACCATCTGTCAAAAACCAACAGTTAGGGGAGGAAAAAGTCGACTCTACCAAAACCAAGGGAAAGAAAGGCAAGAAAACTGCAACGTGGTAAACTCGACAAAAAAAAAAAAAGTCCACACCCCGCACTTGGGAAAACTTATCAAAGGTGCAGTGAAACCTCATCGAACGGGCAAAAAATAGGCAGAAAGAGGGAAGGCGGACCCCAGGAAGCGAGGGCGCCGTGTTTGCTGGGGGAGTCGTCTCCCAGGTAGCTGAAGGGGGCAAACGGGGCGGGAAAAAGGATCATCGGCCGGGCGGCGAAGGAAAAAAGTTGTTCCCTCCTGAAGCCAAAACTTCGGTACGCGCATTCCGGCAACCGCCACCCTCTTCAAGGGGGGGAAAAGAATGAACATGGGGGAAAAAGATGACTCGAAACCACACCAACATCACGTGGGAAAGGGGGAAAGAAAATAGATGAGATGGCGGAGAGAAAAGGGAAGATGAAAAATGGGAACTCGGGGTGGCGAGGTGTGGTTGAAGGGAATTGGAGCGGAAAGCATGCTTGAGGAAAGCACCGCAAGGGGGGCCAAAGGGCCATTCGCCGAAAAACCGGCCGATGACCGTCCTTTTTGGGGGGGGGGGGGCCAGGCGGCGATAAAAAAGGGGGAAGAAACAATACCGGGCAAACGGCGCCTTTGATGGGAACCGGTGGGGGTCCTTAACATTCACAAAGAAAATGGGGAGAAGGTCAGCAAAGGGTGCAGGGAAGAAGGGTCAAATTTCAGGGCAAAGGAGTTAAAAAAGATCCAGGCGGGGGGCCTGGGGGGGGGGCTGAGGGCCGCAAAGAAAAAAAAAGGTCTGTGACTGGAACCAACACTCGACATGTTTTGTGGTAATAATGAGGTAAGGGTCAGAAAACTGAGGGAGACTCATGAAAACCGCCCGGGGAATGGGGACCACGGGACTTGGGGAAAAAACAGGCAGGTTATAGCGGCCTGTAGACTGGGGGAATGGGTGAAAAAGGCAACTCCCCAGGGGGAAGAGGGGAATGGGGGCGAACTGGTGACTGGGTCCAGATGGAGTAAGGACGTCTCAAAAACCAAATCTGTGGGGGGAAAATTGGGGGAAAAAAATAAGGGGGGTAGGGCAGGGCAGCGGCATCCCCGGGGGCCTCGACCTTGTTGGGTCAAGGCGCTGAAAATGCAAAAGGCGGCGTGTGAGAGGTGGGGGGTGGGGGGTTTTTTACGAAAGCGGGGGAGAAAATAACTTGGGGGGGAGGGGAGGGGGGGCGAAAAAATCCATAGGGGCCCAAGAAGTTGAAAAAAAACCGAAAAGGTGTCGGAAAGTTGGATCTCAAAAAAAAAAGGGGGTACCTTCGAAGGGATCAAATTTGTCGGAGTAGCACAGGGGAACAGATTCCGGGAAAGAAAAATGTCATGAGGGGGGTAATAAAATGAAGTAGGGGTTGGGGTGTCGCCCTGCAGCCAAACACCAAACAAGAAATCGTAGACCAGGAGAAAAAAAAAAAAAAAAATGAAAGGGGGGGGAACACTTCTGGGGGGGAAAAAAGCAGGGAACCTTGGAAAAAAAAGGGGAATAGAGTATAGTTGGTGAGGGTAAGCCGAAACACTAGAAAGGCCGGGGGCTGGCTTTAACTCTGTGTAGGAAAAAAAAACGCAAGGTAGACCAGCAGAGTGGTCGGGAAAAGGGGCAAGTGACTAGGTTAAGCCAGGGGGGGGAACAAAAAAACGTACAATCCTGGCAAAACGCCAACCGCGAAAAACAAAGCTTTTGGCAAAAGAAAAATTGTAGGGGAAGTGTGTAGGCACCTGCTGAGGGGGAAAAATTCAACATCTCCAAGCAAACAAAAGGGTCGAAAAAGACATAGAAAAAGGCCCGTACCCACAAGAAAACGGCCTTTTGTTACCGGACCAAGGTAGGGGGGAAAAGGGGGAAGGCGTAGGGGTCCAAGTCAGCGGAGTAAAAGCGGCCGGGGCCAGTCCTTTGGCCATTTGGGGGGGTGACTTCGTGTGGGGGGGGGGAAAAAACTTTGAAAGGGGTGCTTTTTGTTGGTGGACGTCAAAGAGTTGTGTAAAACAAAAAACAGGGGGCGCCGGCTAGGGGGTGAGGGGATTCATCCAGAAAAAAAAGACCTGCGGTGGAAAGGCGGCCAAAAAACCAATAAAAAAGTACGAGAAAACTGAGGAAGTCAGATCAACCATCCAAGGGGGAAGTTGGAACATTAAGGGCAAGCAGGGAGGGAACCGGCAGAAAGGAAGGGGGGCTTTCCGAACACAGGCACTCTGCCAGTTTCCCTAGGAAAAGGACGCAAAACCCAGGGCCAGGGGAAAGCCCGCCTTGGGGACGGGGGTCCACAAACGTGGCTGTAACAATGCCAACATAGGTCCACGCCTTTACACATTGGGGGGAAACCCCTAAGAAAAATGTAAATTTTATTACCTATAATTGTTTAAAAACCCAAAAAATTTGAAATGTTTAAAGGGAAGGCTGACGGGGGGGGGGAGTTTCTTGGGTTCTGGGGTGAAGGGGACTGGGGTATCATGAAGAAGATTGGGTCCGCTGTACTCCATGTTGTCGTGGGTTTAACTTGGGTTCAAATCTCTTCCGGTGACCCCCGTTGATTCCTTTGTGGGGGGTTAAAGGGGGGGGTTAACGGGAATTTACTTAACGTTTTGGATAGGGTAGTTGGGTTGGTAAATGTTTAAACAAATTAGGGGGGGGGGAAGGCCTTTGGTGGTGTCAGAAATGTGATTGAGAAAACCGCCGGGTTGGGGCCCTGGGGACAAAAACCATGGGAAAACACCGCCAGTCCAGTAAAACAAAAAAAAGAAAGGACGAGGGGGCGGCCAGGAAGAAGATGTGGGGGGGGAAAGTTGCCACGGGAGGGGCCGCCAAAGGTCCACCAATCATTCAAAAAAATTTTGACGGGGGGGAAAGGGAAATTGGGCAAAACAGGGGGGGAAATAAAACATGCCTCAAAAAAGAAGTGAAACACCCCAAAAACCCCTAAAATTGAAAAAAACGATGATCAAAACTCAACAGAAAAAAGGAAAAAGAACGGGTAGCAGGATAAGACCAATTCCACCCATTAAACCTGGGCCAAAAAATGAGAAGGGGGGAAATTCAGGCACACAAAAAAAAAGTTTGTCAGAATCGCAATGCAACTTGAGCGGGTGGGTGAAAGGTCACTCGAGAAAGCCCCATCAGGGTCCAAAACCCGTCATGACAGCCTCACCCAAGCTAAGGGGGTGTTACAGGGGGACAAACCAAACTGGGAAAAAAAAAGTACTGGAAGGGGGGAATGTTACAAAAAGTTTAATAGCAATCTCAAAAACAAAATTGGGGGCTCTTTCAGGGGGGGGTTCACCTGCAAAAAGGTTATTAACCCAGGTCCGGATCCAAAACTGCAGAAAAATGGGAACATGAACATCTAAGAATAAAAAGGGAAAAAAATTACTTCTTGGAAAGATGGTGGCAACTTAACAGGGGGAGGCAGCTTGGGCAAGACAGGGTTGGGGAAGCAGTAAAAAGTAGGTCACAAAAACCCAGAAACTTGTTATCAAAGAAATCAAGACGACTTGGAGGACCCAACCAGTACGCCAAGGTTTTGTCCGACAGGTGGGGGTTGTGAACCTAAAAAAAACATTTGAAAAATGATTTTCTTTCAGGATCTCCACAAATGTCACGACATGGGCATAGGAAGTTTTCACAGAGACCCAAAAAAAAAAAGAAACCTGCCCATAGCTTTTACCGGGTTGCGGTCAAAAAAACTAGGGGGAAATCATAAAAAGCTGGAAAAGCAGAAGAGGGGGGGCACGGTGCCTGAAACTTGGGAATTAAGTCCCCCAACCCATGATGCTTAAGGTTATGCAAAGGACACATTATCGCCTGGAGCTCCCAGAACCGTCGCATGAATAGATTTAACGATTCCTTTGATACAAAAAGTGGGAAAGACTTATCCAACGAAGTCCTTTAGCATTAAGTTGATCCTGTGCCCTGGGC
>Ga0179591_1305979_pt1 | contig 14756 bp, 17 predicted proteins | sample CZOMad2_1_08_16f_FD_182891 | JGI IMG/M metagenome (GOLD analysis project Ga0179591, IMG submission 182891) | Vadose zone soil fungal communities from Angelo Coast Range Reserve, California, USA - CZOMad2_1_08_16fungal (PacBio error correction) | ecosystem: Environmental > Terrestrial > Soil >...
ACGTGGAAGGAAAATGAGAGGTGAGATTGCACTTTCGACGGGGGGGACGTGAGTTCATCAGAAAGAAAAATTGAGGCTGTGTCATCCGTCACTTAGCAATGTAAGGTGGAAAAACTTAGGAGAGCATTGAGAAATCTCCCCCGAGAGAACGAGAGAAGGACAAAGGGGGGGGCTTGTTAGGGAAAAGTGACCATCAGCGCAGGGCATGGAAAAAAAATTTAGGGGGGGACCGGGGGGGTAAAACGAGCACATGGGGCAACAAAATAGACATAGGGGTTGGACAGAAAAACTTAGCCAAGTCTACGCAAAGAACCGGGACGGGGGTTCTTCGGACAGGACAACGGACAGTTACATTTACAATTCTTGCGGTATAGCTGGGAAAAAAGAGAAGACGATAGGAAAAACAGCAATGATGCAAAGCGTTGCAAGTCTCGGGACACGCACCGAGGGGAAAACAAACGGGGGAAGGCTAGAGAAAGGTAGCATGGGGTGGCATCGTGCCAAGAGTTAGACCACACCCTCTCTAAAGAAAAATCCTATTTCACTGGCACATTTAGTAACAAAGGAAGTCGAAAGATTTCATCTCGGTGGTATTTCGTCTGACACTTGGCCGAGGGCCAGTCACAAACAGCAGGAGGGGGGTGAGCATTCAAGTGCACTGGTGGCAAGCACGGTACTCAATCGTGGGGGGGGCCCCACGGGGCAGTGCACGGGTTGGGTCAATCGAGTGCTGCAAAATCGTCAGGGAATGCGTTTTCCTACAAGAGAGGGGAAAAAAGGCGTAGCTTGGGGGGTGGGGGGGGCCAAACCTTCCAGCACGTTCTGTTAACGCCACAAAAAAAAGGGGAACATTTGGTCAAGACGCGGTAAAAAAAAAATAGAATGAGAAGCGCGGCACTGATAGCAAATCTGTCCTGTGCACAGAGAGGGGAATTTAAATGACCTCTGTGGGACAGGAGGACTGCATCGCACACAGCACGCTGAGGTGGGGGAAGGGGGGGGGTCGGTGGTTCAAAACTCAAAGATCATTAAATTCAACACAACAATAAACAGGGGGTGGGGGGGGGAGGGTGAAAGATAAGAAAAGTATCGGTAGAGCATGTACATTAGCTATCTTAAACTGAAAAAAGTAACGCGCTGATCTGGAAAAACTAGTTCGTTACTGGCGACATTGAGAATACGCGCATCTGCCCAGTGATGGGGAAAAAAAGAATGGACACTTTAAAAGACATTGGTGGTGCAAAGGGGGGGAAAACCCATTGAAGCTCTCACTAAAGTGATTTAGACGCCGCACGCGGGGTAATTACGGCTTTGAAATTCGATGAGGGGAAGTAAAGGAACCGTACCCCAAATCTGCCAGAAGAAGTATCTAGTACGGAAAATACAATCTTTCGACTCCTTGTGGGGTTATTAGGAAAGGGTTCGGTAATAGACATATTGACAGGGGAGAATCTGTACATCGGTTGTCAACATTTTCCAGGTCCAGTCGCATAGCGGGGGGGAGGGGGAAGATACATGCTCTAGTGGGGGGGTGGAACTTCTTTCGTACTTCTCAACTCCGGGGAAATAGAGGTCCATAGTTCATTACGTGTCACGTAAGGAGGGCATATGGTGTTTAAAAGGAAAATCTGTCCGCGGGAGCATAAGAAAGAGGGAAGGGGTACGGGTCGAGCCATGAGGCAACAAAACGGATGAAAAAGGAAAAAACAGGAAGCGGCGCGGGGTAACGGGTCAAGACAGAAGGTAAAAAAGTGTGTGAAAAAATCGCTCGTTTTGAAGGAGGGGGGAGGGGGGGAAAAATTTTGGGAGGACGTTTCCTGATATATGCCAAGCTAAGTTCAAAAAGAAGCCGGGTTTGCCGAGGCTAAAAATCAACTTAGAGGAATGCGCATTAAGACCAGGCCCAGGGGGGATGCAGGAGACCCAGGGAGGTGGTCAAAAAAAACCGTATGTGTTAAGTCGATGCAAGAGACCGTAGTTTATTCTCGGAGAAGGGAAAGGACTAGATCACCACAATGAAGAGGGGGGGGTGTTTGAACACTGCACTACCTTACGTAGCGCATGAACGTACCGGTTCGGGAAAACAGGAAATAACCAATCGCATGTGGCAGACTAAGCAGTAAAATAAAGGGATATACAGTGCGTTTAACTAGGGTGGGGCAGGGGGGGGGGGGGGGGAAGGGGTCTCTTTGAGGGGTAAAGAACCTTGGGGAGCAAGATCATCTAGATCAAGTATTCGTCAGGGACTGTTCTAAAAATTGCCAGGACAGGAAGGGGGGGAAAAACTAAATCCCAAAACAAAAAGAAAAGAATTTTCTGCATCACGCAGATCGGAACGAGCGGCTGTCCGAAGTAATGATGGGGGGAAGGGGGAAGAAGGTGTTCTACAGAGCAAGAAACTAGTCTGGGGGCTAAAACGACCGTTAAGATTGGGTAAAGGAGCTATACCTTACGAGAAGAAAACTTCATGTACAGCAACTAGCGAGGAGAAAAGAAAGAAAATTTACACGCAATGTGGAAAGGCTGGGTCTCGGAAGGACCGACCCTGAGGGCGACAGTGGAATTTCTCGTGAAGAAGGCAGGGGTGTGCCTGCTGACCTGATGCGGTGCACAGTCAAGAGGGGAAGAAAAGGGATCATAAACGGACCTAGACAGTTAAAAAAAATCGACGACATGCAAACACAGGGAGGAGGGAGAGGAGGGGGGAAATAAACTCAATCAGACTGGGCACAACGTTGAAGAACTAAAAGTTAACAGGGAAATGAAAAAGCCCTTTTGAAAGTCTGTAAAAAAAAGAAATGAGACCAAAGGGCGACGAAACTGCACAGGAGGGAAGGCTGATTCACAACAAGTCTTGTTGGGAGAGCCTATGGGGAGGGGAAAACTCAAGGTTAGTTTGGTGGAAACGGCAAGACACCGGTGTAAAAAAGAAAAGTGATAAGTAGGCCTAAGGATGAAAAGAGCATAAACCGACGCAGTAGAAAAATAGTCGATTAGAGAAGACAGAGGCACACAGGAAGAGGAAGGGGCACTAGACACGGCCAGGATGACAATGACCGGCAAAGGAAAAACATCGAGCGTGAATCGTCCGACCTGGACATGAGGGAGAGGAGGCAAAACTGAAGTCCTCTTCCTGCAGCAGGTAACAAGAGGGGAGGAGGGGGGAATCTCAAAGGTGGCGGTCGTAGGGGGACGGTGATGCAAAATTCCACATGCGAAAGTCTCGTACTGCAGGGCAGAAGACTTCAAAAGTACGCTACGCGAAAGAGGAAGGGAAGAAAGATCAACAGGGAGTGTTCGATCTCGGCGTGCAGATCATGAGGGGGAAGAAAAAAGGGGAGGGGGGGAAAAAATTCTGTCTCGGAGCTCGTCGCAGAAAAGAAAAAGGGGAAGGGGTCTTCGTAACTCCAAGTTGCCAGGGGAAACAGGGGGGAGGTGGGGTTGGGTGGGGCATCGTGGGGGCCAACGAAGAGGGTATGTCTTCCCGACATGAGCAAAAAGTGCGAGGAACAACTCCAGCGAGTGGGGGGAAAGAAAGGGGGAGCAACCTCACACCCCCTCAGGGAGAAGAAATATATGAAAAAACAACGGATCGGCATAATGGTGGCTTGACTGTTCACAGAGGGGTCGATATGAAATGAGGGAAAGGGGGGGAACAAGTGAAGTCAGGATCCGAGAGCGCTACCAATCCAGCTCGAAGTGTGGTTGAGGGAGGAAAAAGGGGGGGGGGGGGATAGTAAGGAATTAGCCTTCTAGGTAGGGGGGGGGGGGACTTCGTCGAAGGCCCTTCCGTAGCAGACTTGAATAACAGGACGCTGTGCGGCTGGAAGCGCTGTGGTCAGTAGGGGCGGGAAGAAATGTGTAAAGCAATGCCAGCTACCTACTAAACAAGTCGGAGAGGGGGGGAGGGGGAAATTCTGTATACATCACCGTAGCAAGGACACACAAAATTGTGAAGAGGGATACGGAGGGGGTGACTACCGGAAGTTGCGATACCAAGGAGATTCTACGCATGCGAAATCAACCTCCAACAGTAAAAAAGATGGAAGGTAATCATCTCAAACAAACCCCAAGGAAGGAGGGTAAATTATAAATGAGGTAGGAAAGGAAGGTACTATATTCGAACGGGGGGAAACGACCTGACGCGAGCAAGTACCATACTAGCAGAGAACCATGAATGTGTCGGAGATCACTAGAGAGAAAGGTACGCCGGACGAGACAAACACCTTTGAAGGAGAGGGAGAACATCGTGGACGCGTTTGCAGAAATAAGCATCCAGGGAGAGGGGAAGGAGACATTTGCCGGGGGCAAAAGCAAGGGAGGAAAAACATCAAAACTATCTAGAGGGGAGAGGAGTGGAGGGGGGAAAGAGGGGTCACATAAAAGGATCGGTCAGTCAAATTCGCTTCATAAAAAAACTGCTCAAAGATCTGCATTGACGGGAATAAAAAGAAAGATTTATACAGATTTCGAAGAAAGGGATCTGGTCGAGGAGGGGCACACGTTCCGCCAACGGGGAGACGGGATGGATGACTTGACCGGAGCACTGTTCGTCAGGGAGGGACAGAAAGACAGGACAATCGCAGGATAGTTAATGGAGATAAGCTCAAGACATGCTGATACGGAAGGGGTTAAACTACTGACAGGTACCTACTGGCTCTGCAAAAGGAAGAATCAATATAATTAGGCTGCTGGAAACTAGAAAGAAGGGGGGAGGGACTGGGATCAGCATTCCGCACGGAGAGAAGAACGGGTGCTGCATGAGAAATAAAGAAGGGGTCAATGCAAAAAGGAGGGGGGGGGAAAACAAACTCACAAACCAAAAAAAAAGCCAACACCGGGGGGGGGGAGGGACGAAAAAAGAAAACCAAAATCAAAACAAGCCCCAGACCCCAAAACAAAGAAAGAAAAAAAAAAAAAAGACACTTCATCATGCGCATGACCTGGGCGCAACTAGCAGGTCAAAGGGAAAAAGAGGGGAAATCATAAGAATTTATGGCACCGAACGTGACACCCGAAAGAGGGTAACTGGACCACTCCGTGACAGGACAGCTCGGAAACCTATCGAGGCGGGATCCAGGGGGGAAGGAAAAAAAAGGGACACACTAAAATGAGTGCTAAGGGAAAAGGAAACAAAAGGCCTGTACTGATCTGCAAAGCTAGCATGTTAGGGGGAGAGGCGTGTAAAAAATGGGGGGGAAATCTCAAGCCGGTAGCTGAGTGGGATCAAAAGGAAGAAGGTAATCAGCAAACCCGGGGGCTCAAAGGAAAGGCTTGAAAAAAATGGAGTCCGGGCCGGGACCTCGTGCGGTGAAGGGGGAGGGGGGGGGGGGGAAAAAAAGGGACAAGGAGATCTACTCTGCAGATCAAAGCCGGTCACTTATTGGAGGGAAGGGGACTACAAATCGCGCCCGCTACAGTCGCGCTGTCCAAGGTGTGCCAGGGCCGATGCACCGCCGAAAGTTGGGTCCAGGGATGGCGGACAGAGAGTCTTCATCAATCGCCAACAAGCTAGGAGAAGAAGGGGAAAAAAAGGGTGGTCTGCAAAGTCCGAACGCAATGACGCGGGACTCCATGATAATTATCAAGAGGAGAAAGTACAAGGCAGGCGGAGAAAAGGGAAAAAGGGAAGTAGGGGTGAATACTGGACTCTCTCAGTGGGTGGGCCACAGTGGGGGAAAAATGTAAGCTCGGACAATGGGGAAAAGGGACACTGTTTCACAACAAAAACGGAACGTACGTTGGCGGTGTCACAAAGGGAGGGACTAAATGTCCGTAAGTGGGGGTCCGTTGGGGAAAAAGAGGGGTTATCAAAAAAGGTCGCAGAAGTAAAAGCCTGGTAAACGGGGGAAAAAAAAATTGGAACTCGCGCTTGGCCGAAAGTCTCGGTCCAGGAGCAATCTGCAAAACATGATCGGACATCTTCGTGGTTGTGGGGTGGGGAGAAAAAAAAGGGAAGGAATCGCTTCACCGATTGGCATCTCGCGGGCGGGAAGAAGACAAGCTCCCCTTGAAACATGCTAATAAGACGAAAACGTTCAGCTATTAAGCCTCGAATGAATAAGGAAAAGAGGCAGACAAGCAAGAAGAGCAAGCCTACAGAGGGAAAAAGCTCGAAAGAAACGACGCCTAGATCAAGAGACGCGATGCCGAAAGGAACAGAAATGGGGGGTGTCACCGACGGGGAGTGATTAACTGGGGGAAATGGCGGGGGAAAAAGGATTCAACTAGGACGTACATCTCGCATGAACGAGAGCGTGACTACCGTGGGAAAGAGGGGGAGCAGACAGGTCGGACGGACTTACAAAGGACAGACATGGTACAAAAGGCATCTCAACAAAAAGTCAATGAGGTAAAAGGCTCACAGGGCGTCTAACACGGGGATGCAACGGAAACGATGGCCGCACGGCTTCGGACGAAAATAATAAGTCTTTGAGCAGAGGACTAGTGGTAAAAGTAAGGGGAGGGCTTAGTCAGGAGACATGAGTCTGGGGAGTTTGAAATGGGGGGAAGGTGCAGAAGCCACAAACGAAAAAGGGCAACAGGAATGTGTCAGACAGGAATGGGTGACGAGGGAGACATTCCAGGGTGGTGTGGGGGGGGGGTGTGGTACTGGGGGGAGGAAATCAGAGATAGATGAGACATGAGACGGGAAAGCAAGTCGTCCATAGGCAAAGGAAGAGAGGGCCGGGGGATCGAGAAGGGTCAAAAAAGCCTCGACAACCAGTGAACTCAAGAAGTGAAAGAAGAAAAAAAAGCTCATTCAAAGCGAAGGGTGAGACCCGATGGCCCTCAGAGTAGTCGGTTTGAACAGGTGGCTAAAAAAGGTGACAAGCAAAGGAGGGAAACACATGTATGCCGTGCCATAAATGCCCGGGGGGGGGATAAGGTCTAAGCAGCCACACGGGAGCCAAGAGCAATTACAGGGACTCAAAAAAGTGGTCATATATCAAGGGGGGTCTCGGGGGCATAGGGAAAACGTGAACCTGCTGATAGAGACTTATCTACAGGGGGGAAAGGGGGGGAAGGATCTTACTGCCCCATGTCTAAGAGAGAGAAAAAAAAAACAGAACCGACGATGTGAGGGGAAAAAGATCAGAGACTTTACAGAGGAAAAGAACTCAACAAGACGGTAGTCTCAAGACTAGAGACGTTCAGGAATTGGGAGAGGGGGGGGGGGAAAACAATCCTAACTTGTGGCGTGGGGGGGGGGGGAGCTGGATTCACGTAGGAGAATGGAAAAAAGCTCCAAACAAAGGGGGTGGAAAGGGAGATTCTGACATTAGGTAGAAATACAAGCATGACAGAAAAAAAAGAAGGCTGTTCTGACTAAGCGAGGGGGGAAGGCATCTTAGCGACCGCATCCAGACGAACATTCATAAAAATGTAAGGAGAAAAGGAAGGGACTACACATTACAGGTCTTCGTTAGCAATAGGAAGAGGAGACCAGACCACGGTGGACGTGACAGTAAAATCTCCGACAGACAGCTCTACGGGGGAGACCCATAACAAACTGCGCGGCCCGGCCACTAAATTCTTAATCGTAGAAAGTGATGCGGAAGGAACACTCCTATGCGAAAAGAAAGAATATCAATATTCAAGAAGAAAGAAACGGGACAATAGGGAGCATCACTGGAACGTCCGCTGTCATGTAAAAAATAGAAGATTCTAGGCAAAAAAGGGAAGCAGACGCCCGGAGGGAAAGAAAAAAAAAAAACTGGAACAGGATCTAGCGCATGAGAAATAAGAAAAGTACTGTCAAAGCAAGGGGGGAGAGGGGGACGAGACTAGTTGACAGGGCCTTGTCAACGGTAGGAAGGGAGGAAGGGAGGGGGCGGCGCCGGCAGCACTGGAGAGAGAAAAAGAAATGAAGCATGTCGGGTACAGAAAAGAAGAAGGGAGGAAGATGGTTGATCAGCCAAAGGGGGGTGCGCTCTCGCTACAAGACAAAGGACACAGAAGAAAGATTCAAGGTCAGGAGGGAGGAATGAACGATTGAATCAACCCGGGTGCAAAATAAGGATCCGGGGAAAACCAGGTGGAAGACAAAATGTCGACTGGGCCCGCCGTCCGTGGGTGGAAGGCACCTAAAAACCACTTGCCAGTGAATATAGACAGGGAAATATTTGGGGGCCACACGGGTGTTTGTCTGGCTGCGAAAAGAAAGAGAGATCAAGGGATAGGACAGGGGAGATCGGGTGCAAGGAGAAGAGAAAAGTTTGTACGACGGATTAAGAGTACAAGGGAAGACACATCACGGTGAGAGGAGAAGAAGAGAAAATTCTGGAACGGAAAGCCTAGCATAGGGGATACAGGAAATGTTCGACCGCCGCAAATCAGAGGCGCGAACGAAAAACAAAAGAAAGTGAATCGAAAAGGCCTAAAAAGGGACGGGCTAATAAAGACGAAAGGGATGACTATATCTCAAGAATGATAAATAAAACAAGCATAATCATATGACCTGGAAAAGAGGGTTTTAAAAAATAAGGGGGGTAACAAGGGAAGAATTGAAAAGCTAAACAGGACAAATGAGCAGCTGTGACCAAGTTGGGGGGAGGGAACCGACACTTACGGATGGAAGAGAAAAAAGTCTTAGGTACACCGAGGGAGTATAAGAGGCTAAGAGGAGAAAAAGAAAGATGGAAACTATACTAAGGGGGACCTTAGAGAAAAAAAGAGCAGGGGGTCAATTCCAGATACCATTCGCAGTAAGCAGACGTGAGTGTTAGGGGAAGGGGGTGTGTGTAAAAAGTCATGACCGGATCAGGGGCCAAATCGGAAAGAAGCAACGGGGTATAAGTAATGCGAGACAGGCAGAAGGGGTAACAGAGTTGGCTGGATAGAAGCACCTTTTGGAACAGGGCGAGAAGCGGTGAAGCGTCTTTACAAAAAAACAACTTAAAAAAAAGGGGGAAAGAGGGGGCTGTTTAAGGCGCCTGAAAATAGGAGTTGGGGGGAGGGGAGTGGTCCGGTGGGTAGCACACGGAGGGATGACACAATTGATCAACACACATGAGAGTCTATGGGGGTTGGGGGAAATTCAAAAGAGGGACATCAACGACCTAAGGGCGCAAAATAAGGTTGGCGTATTGAAGGAGGGAGGATGGCGTACGGACAAGCGAAAGCGCGCTAAACTGACTGAGAGAGCTCGGTAAGGGCAAGGGGAATACTGGGGGGCTGAAAAGAGCCTCCGGTCCACTGCATGAATACACACCGGGGGACAACGCTCGGAATACTACGAGAAGTCGAGGGAGCAGGACAGGTGGGGGGGCCAGTGGTAGAGGTCGAAACCGAGCTTGCTGTGTATGGGGTGGCGAAAGATAGAGGGAGGGGTTCACATGACACTTCTGGGGCGCGCAAAGACAAAGCTCTGTGCAACCCGGGGAAGTGAGAAAACTCAGGGGGGGGTGGGTGGACTATGAATACTTTGACAAAATGAATTACAGGGGAAGGGGGACCTCTCTGATGGTGGTGGTGATAAAAGGTGGGGGAGGTATGTAAAAAAAACAGGTGAAACGAAAATACTCAGACTCTGCAGCGACAGCGCAGGGGAAGGAACTAAGTACAGGATGCAGCTCTGGTCTGAACATGTACAAAAAAGGGATCTCTCAATAAAAAAAAGATATCCGACCAGTTAGAGCAAACGGACTAGTCTATCTGTCAGTCCTGGTCCAACTCAAATGAGGAAGAGCAGAAGTCAAAAAAATGGTTAGGAAGAGGTGGGGAGAAAGGCCATGAAAAGGAAGAAGTGACACAAGAGTAAATATGACTGAAAATTGGGAAAGGTCGACATGTGTCCATCAAGAAGAAGAACTGGACGATGGACAAACACCAAAAACAAACAGCGATAGATTAAAGCAGATTATCCTGTGCTGAGGACGTAAAGAGAGGTGGGAAATAACGTCCTAACTAAAGTAGCAAAATGGGTACAAGGGGGGAGGGAATGAAAAGTCTAGAGCAAAAAGAATGCTAACTTAAACTCGGAGTGGTGGAACACGGAAAACTGCGCGATTTACGAGGGGGCCGAACCGGTTGGCGCATGAGACTAGCAGTGAGGAACGGAACATGGGGAGAAGGGGAAAGGTACGAAACAGCGTCATCCAGGAAAACTAGAAAATTGTGATAAGGGAAAAAGAAGACTACAGCAGGTCTCTAGGGGGACGGGGGAGAACAGTGCCACGAAAGAAATCTTGGGTCCAGTAAGAAAACTAGATGGGGGGTACGTGGACTTGGTGTGGGGAAAACTGTCGGGCGGCAAGAACAAAAAGAGAGGAGAAACAGAGGGGGTGCAACATGAAATCAGACACGTTAGCTGGTGAGAGGGACAAGTCGTCTTCGTCAGGGAGGGGGAGGGGGGCTGATGGCTTCCAGAACGACACAAAACCACCGGGGGGAGCGGAGGGCGACATAAAAAATGAACGTAGGTAAGGACGCGCCAAAGGTGGTGACGGAGGGGGGGAAAATCACGACGCGAAGACGTCGGAGAAAAAGGCTGAAGAATAAAAAGGAAAACGGCTCCAGCTGATATCAAGCAAGGGGAAAGGGCAAAAGGGGGGCAGTCTGATAAGAGCTGCGTAAAATATCCAAAAGACAGGGGGGGGATCAGCACCAATGGAACAAATGCCGACAATAAAATCGAAGAGAATGATATCCAAGAAGGGAGGGGGGGAGAGGAGGAAAGGAAAGGAGTGGGCAGGGCTAGAAAAATAACTTTCGACAACAGGGGTCCAAATTCGGAGTGGTACTGGGAAAATTGAGCTCAAACAGTACAGAACAACCGTAACCTCAGTAGACGGCTCGGCGGGCTTGTGGGAAGCAAGAAAAGAAAACGGGGCGTGGAATGGCAAAGCTGAAAGGTAAGTTACGGGGGGGACGCAGAAAAAAAAAAAAAAAAAAAAAAAAAAAAAAAAAATAGCCAGAGTTAAAAAAGATGAAAAAAAAGGAAGAACAATAGACACAATAGTAATAAATATACACAAAGAGGCATAAATAATGAAGTCAACACCAAAAACACAAGGATGATCTACGACAAAAAACAAAAACAGGCACGGGTTGAACAAGGTGGGGCTTCCTCCGGTTGCGGAACAGGGTGCTCGATGCTGCGTACGAGAAGGAAACGAACGAAGGGGGGGGGAAGTGCTCATGCAAGAATGTGTGCAGTGGACGGACGAAGGGGGGCACTTCTACCTGGTATCAGAGGGGGGGGGGGGGTGGTGTGGGGGGTGGGGGGGAGTGGTGGGGGGGGGGGACAGTAGTTGGGCCCGGTGGGATGGGGGTTTGTTGTGGGGGAAGTGGGTGTGGACGGACTGGGGGGGGGGGGAGGGGTGGGGAGGGAGGAGGGGGAAAGGTGATGGGGGGGGTGGGACAATACAGGGCACATTTCAGAGTTGGGGGTCTAGGGAGGCGACACGCAAGCGACCACTAGAGATGAAAAAGTAATACGGCGAAAGAAAAGTCCGAAGACGCAAAAAAAGACAATTCATGAATGTCATATACAAAGTAAAAAAAGGGGGAGAAGGTCAGTAAACATACCAAAAAAAAGAAAAAAAGTAAAAACACAAAACCCCCAAAAAAAAGGAAGAAAGAAAGAAAAAAAGAAGAGAACCCAGAAAAAAAGAAAAAAAAACACAAAAAAAACAATCGTTGAGCGTGTGAGACATGAATTCTATAGAAGGAAAAGAGATGTGGGAAGCGTAGGGAGAATATCAACAGGAGAAAGGGTGTAGGAAACCAGAAGGTGCGTGGAAGTGGGGGCGGAGCCGGGGGGAAAGTGCGTGGCAGTGTGTGGGGGGGGTGGTGTTGGGGGGGGGGGGGGGGGTGGGGGGGGGGGGAGGCAAAAGGCTGCCTGGTACTAAGCGAGAAAAAGAAGTAGCTCGAGGAGATAATATAATCGAAAGACGCGCGAGAAAATAAATCGCGAGCAAGTAAATCAGAAGACATTGTCAAAAACCCGTTCTCGGGTCAAGCGAGAGGGAACACTGGAGTCCAGGTAATAACCATGAAGAAGGGTGTAACTAAAGGAAAAAAGAAAATGATCATCTCTACGGGAGGAGTGAAAAGGACGAGAAATGATAGGCCGCCCGTCTGAGTAAGGCGCTCCAGTAGACAGGGGAAAAAAGGGGATTTGGATCGGGGCATAGGGGACACGACATGGGCAAAGAAACAAAAAAAGAAAACACAAAAAATCTGAGGATGTTAGAAAAAGAGCAGAGTTCAAAAAGTATGAGCCAGACTGGGGGGCGGGAAGGCGAGGTAGAAGGGAAAAGTTTGTTGGAGCCTGGATGATGAAAAAATCAAAACTATCCCTTAAACAAAAAAAGCTTTGAGGGTTGAAGACAGGGGGAAACTAAATCTACACACCAGCCCAATGGAAAATTCAAAAGTCAACGGGCTTCCGCCGCCATTCAGTCTCCTGAAACATGGGAGGGGAAGGTCAAAAAGTTCGGAATTCTCAGACAAAGGTTTCAAAAGGGGGAACTGGAGCCGGTGTCTGCGGGTTCCGTTGCTTAATGAGAAAAAAAGGACCAATCCAAAGGAGCAGCAACGTAGGGACAACTAGGAGCGCGGCCTGTTCGTGTGGGGAAACGGATGAGGAGAACATGAACCAATTGGCGTAAAAAAGGTGGCCTTCACAGGCGACGGGACCGAATCGGTAAAAACGGGTGCCGGAAGCAGGGGGTCCGGGAATGAAAAAGGCTTATGGACGACGGCACCGAAGAGAAGCCGAAACCGCGACAGTGCAAACAGGAGAACATAGCGTGGAGACAAACAAGAAAACGCGAGATCCGTGTCCTTAACGAGGGGGAAACGATCAAGGCCCCGCACCGAAAGGGGGTCTCTCAATCACCTCAGGGAAAGTAAACGTACACGGGCGACGAAGGGAAAGGGGGAACCATTCTCCCTGCGCATCCGGAAATAGACGAATCGATCTGCGCCGATGGGGACTTGCCCGCCGAACAGGAAAAGAAAAAGGTCAGGGGGGCTCACATGGTCATGGGATTAAAGGGGCCCGTTACAACCAATTCGCGGGGTGAAATACCCAGCAGAAGGAAAAACAGAGGTAAGTGGGGCGTCAGGAGAAGCAATAAATGACTAGGCCGCCCCGTACATACCTGGACAGGGTCAACCTCCCCCAGACTGGAAAGAAGCTGACTGGTCCCCCCAGAGCGAAGGAGGTAAACAGTTTTGGTGCCGACGAAGAGACCCGATCCCGGCCCCCCTGGGTCGTCGGATCTTCAGTGTAAAAAGGGTCATCGATCGGCGACAGAGACAACTAAACACGGAACAACACGGGAGCCTGTAGCCTGGGGACCAAGAAAAAGGGGAGAATCAAAGAAAGCTTAATACGGCCCCAGGGAGTTGGGGGGGAAGAAAAAAGGTCCGGCGGCGGTTAGCTTCCGGTCCTCTCCGCCCACGTCAAAAGCACTATTTACCAAGGGGAAGGACGCGGGTATCATCTGTTTCCGACTTTCTAGAATAGGGAAAGTATCTTCACGTAAAACACACTCGAGTGGAAAAAATACTACTCCATCAGAAGGAGTCGAAAAAAGGCCTCCCGCAAAAATTGGGGGTGTGTAATGGAAAAAAAAAAAAAGACCAAAGCACGGAGCAGATCGAAAATCGGGAGAAGGCCAGGGGAAAATACACCCCGATAACTCACAGGAACGAAAGGAAAAAAACCATGTTCCCGCCCGCTAGGGGGACTGGTTGCATATTTTCGAGATCATTTGAAAGGGGAAAAAAAAAAAACAAGTCTGAAGGAACCCACAGGTTGAAGGGGGACACCACTTAAACGATTCCCCGCGCTGAGGTGAATAAGGCCAAAAAAGTAACTGGGAAAGAGGATAAAGCCATCGGAAACGTGTCGTCCACCACCCAACCGACGCAGGAACGGGAGCGTAGTCGTGCAGAGTGAGGGAAAGGAGATAGGTGGTGTGTTGGCACGATAACGTGGGAGATGGGGTGAGAGCGGGCGGGCCCAAGGCGGGGAGGGATAAAGAACACGGGACGAGAGGAACATATAACGGGGCGGGAATCTTTTCAAAACCTAACTTACCGCTCATGGGTGGGGGGGGGGGGGACTAATTTGAGGAACTCGGCGACGTGGACTAAAAAAAATCAAGTTTTGTTCGAACCTTTGGGGAAAGAAAAAAAAGTTTCAACACATAAAACGCCCGCCATGAGCCGATCCGAAAAGACTGGGGGAGGCTCCCATCTGCGACAGCAAAATGCAAACAGGGTCTAGAAAGATCCAGACAGTACCACTTCTCTCTCTAAAATCACAAAAAAAAAACTCAAAAGGAATTGGTTATACACGGGAAGAAAAAGACGCCCGCAGGTGAAAGGGGGGCCCAGCACCTCCTGCCGCATCAAAAACGGTACAGGGTAGCACACTCCGCGTAAGAAGAAAAGGACAAGAAACAACTTCAGGTACGGGCTGCCTGCTCCACCTCACGCAGCGGCATTAAGGGGAGGGAAAAGAACTTCACTTCCGCAATTCCTTCCAGAGTCAGGACCTGCAGGTGGGGGATTCCTAAGCTGAAAACTCAGGGCTGAAAACCGTCACCAAAGGTCCGGTCTTAAACAAAAAAAAGAAACTCAACAAGGCCACATGGCCTTGAATGAGAAAGAAACTTCGGGGATCAATTGAAGAGATCCCGGTTAAAGAGCTCCGATATCAAGGCGGAACAAACATATCCCTGCCAGCATGACTGGGAAAAGGGGGAAGTCTCATGAGAAGTCGGTGGTGACCCGGG
>Ga0179591_1343619_pt1 | contig 14756 bp, 9 predicted proteins | sample CZOMad2_1_08_16f_FD_182891 | JGI IMG/M metagenome (GOLD analysis project Ga0179591, IMG submission 182891) | Vadose zone soil fungal communities from Angelo Coast Range Reserve, California, USA - CZOMad2_1_08_16fungal (PacBio error correction) | ecosystem: Environmental > Terrestrial > Soil >...
CCTCAAAAGAGCTAAGACACCAGGGAGAAAGTACGCTTACCGTTCGGTTGGATCAAAAAAAACCAGAAAAGGGTAGGACCAGGGGAAACCGTTTGGCAGGCGAAAAAAGCGGGCAACGGGAAAAGGGGGTCTCGGGAAAAAGAGGGGAAATCACCTTGTCACGCGACGATTAAGAGAGATGATATGAGTAACGGGGAAAGAGAACCGAGGAGCCTGTGCTCGGAAAGAGGTTCGAACGAAAGTGGTCAGAAAGGAGAGAAAAAACCGCTTTCTGACAACTGGGAGCATGTGGCTAGAAGAGATTCGGAATGACCGATTTCAGAGTAAGGATCGCCTTGGGGCAAACAAAAAAAAAATCGGAACCTGGAGGGGCTTGACCTAAAAACTAAGCCGACCTAGATCACTAATCGTAAAAAAAAAAAAGAAACGTCACGTACAAAAAGAACAACCCCCCCACGACGAAGGGGATTAGGATGTTTTAAGACCACCAGGGACCCTTAAAGTCCCCTTGTACGGGAGGGAACTAAAGATTTGCTAGTTGAAAAGGAGGGTACGCAATACTTCCAGCCTCGAAGGGGTCATCAGGAAAGGGCCGAAGATCACGACCGAAAGAGACAATTATCCACTACTCCCCCAGGTGGTACAAGCAAACACTCAGTCAGAGGATAAAATGTCATTTTTGAAATAAGGCCGCACACTAGGAACGAACTGGTCACCTCTTCTTACTTTGGGAAGAAGAGAAAACTTTAGGGAATCTACCGTCGCCCTAGTACTGGGGAAGAAGGGGATCCATTCGGTACTAAAATTAGGGACGTTGGAAGTACACATCCTCAGTGGTTGCTTAAATTGACTCTTGGAGACCCCTTCTGACTCGGATAAACTTTGTAGGGGGAAGAGTGACTCAGAGAAAAATTTCACTGGTGAAAAGGGGGGGCCTCTAAACAAAAGTTGTAGAATGAGGGGGGTTCCCCGAGAAAGGTGTAGTAAAAGGGGCCGGCGAGAACCACAAAAAAAGAAAGAAGGCGGGTACGGTTTGCCAAAAAAACTGGAAAACAACCGGGGACCCAGGGATGTGCAATAAAGAGGAGGGGAGTATGAGGAGATCACCGGTGAAACAAAAAAAAAAGGCTAAGGCCGTGAGCTGCACATGGGAGAATACTAGACTCCGCTGTAGGGCCGGGGGGGGTAATGCTTTCATGGTTCACATGGTGGTGTCGAACTATTGATTCTCACTGGGACATCTGAAAGGTACAGCTTGGGTTCCTGTGATGAAGAGGGAGGAGGTGACCCCTTGGGAGGTGGAAGTCTTGAAGAAGGAAGAAGGGCGAAACGGAAATCCTGCGGGGGAGATTAATGGAATAAGCGAACTTGTTGCGCGTTTGGTGCAAAACACAGATATTGGGGGAAGTCAGGCTCAGGTGAAAACTGCCAACAGGGAGTATTAGGGTGGCCCAACAGGAGCCATCGGGAGAGGGGAGTTACCCTCAAAGCTAAAAACGGTGAGGAAGTTGACCCCTTGAGTATAAGACGCAAAGTCTCTACTCACTTAAAGCGGGAGCCCGGACTCGGACGAAGGAGGACCTTACCATAACTAGTGCTGAAAACGAGGGGAAAACTAAAAAGTAAAATTTGTAAGGGAACTGGGGCATCAGCAAAACCTGGGGGTCAATGGTCAAAGAGCAAACTACTAGTCGACCTCGCAAGTGTCGGACTAAACTAATTAACCGGGAAGGAGATGTGTAAATGGTATATCTCCCTCAGAGGGGGCCAGGAAGGACGAACTCACAGCCTGGGAAGGTCATGCCGTGGGGGTAGACAGGGCATTCTGGAGGAACCGAGGAGGGTTGGGAAGGCACCGGGCTAAAAAGGGATCGGCACTTAAAGAAATGAGTTTTGATCAGGTCCTAAGTGATGGACGGACTTTATCACGAGAGGGGACGGTGCAGCCGTCCCGCCTAGGGAGGGAGGGAAGAAAAAAGGGCGAGACAAAAAAGGTATTGGGGGAGGATGGGGCGTTTTAAGCACGCGGGTGGAGAATTCATCCGACTCTAGGAATAGGGTTAATGCAAACAAGAAGATACGAAATTTAGGGCAATCCACGGAAGACCTCTAGAGAAACCAAAAGACCTTTCGACTTTAGAATTTAAAAAGGTGTTTGGGGAAGGGGGAAGAAAGACCAATATAAAGCGCACTCAAGAAAAAAACTCCCGACAGCGGAGACTCCTCGTTCGGATTAGGTCGGGATCGGCTTTGCAAGCAACGGGCTCAGATATCTTACTCCTACCGATCTGGGGGTGGGGGGGTCCTACTTATCTGACTTCGAGCCGTATTGGTAAACTCAAGAAGACCTAAAGGGAGAAAAAAAGGTCTTTGGGAACAAGTCTGCCGGTCGGAAAAAGTGGTTTCGAGGTCGGGACCTAGACTTCGGTTATCCGGGGGAATGAAAGGAAGTACTGGGGTGTTCACTCCCGGAGAGAGATACTATGCGAAGGTCATGAAGACGGAAATCTTACATGAGGACTGTGTCTTCCGAAGAAAACTGACGGCAGGGGCCACGCATAGGACAAGGTTTTGTAAGCAATCCTGTTCCCAAGATATTAGAGGCCCCACCTTGAAAGACAATCATTTGCTAGGTGGAAACCACTCGAGTCTCGATCTTGAAAAAAAAGTTGACCAGGAGGGCTGCCAGCAGTGTTTTTGGAAGGGGGCCAAACATCGTGACTGTCTCCCAAAAAGAGTTAAGAAGGTCACCTTTGCTGAAAGAAGAACGGGCAACGTTTTGGCGTCAGTGAAGACTGACTGGGGGGACGTCCTGGTTTTTCTTGAACAGATTGATCTGTATCTGGTATATTAGGAGTAAACGGTAAAACTTGGCAACTCACCCCTAGGTCGCGTGGTAAGCTAAAGGTGGGCCTAACCAACCATTGAGCGAAAGCGTTAAAAAGGGACGGGGGGGTTTTTCTTGAGAGCAAAAAGACGGACCACTCATTTAGAGAGTCACTGTCCAAAGAAAAGAGTTGAAAAGGGCTGAGACTTGATGGGGGGGGGGATGCTAGAAGTACTGTAGGCTGCGCCAGGGGCTCAGGGGGGGTGTGTATCAAAACTTAAGAACCGCGCGTATCCGCAAAAACTCAGGCATGTGTAGATAATGGTGGGTTTGTCAGGAAAAGCTGGGGGGTAAATAGCGAACACCAAAGCCTCTGAGGGGCAGGGCGTCTATAAGAAATGCGTACGGGCAAGGGGGGGAAAAAAGGGTTTGTCTGGGGGGGGGGGATATGTCGGGAGGGCCCGAAGAGGGATCAGAGATCCAGGGGTGCAAAACCAGTCTCTTCTCGGAAATGGAAATTGAGGGGTAGTAGGGCATCAGTCGAAAAAAGAACCATAATAAGAACGAGTTTGGATTAATCGGGTGGGCCGGCTAAGAGGGCTGGTCAATTCGGCCCCTGAGAGGAGTTGGGTTAAAGGGAAGAAGGGGTACTGAAAAAAACCCACCGCACTCAGAACAAGATAGTCTCTAAAGGTCAGGGGGGGGGGTTAAAGCAAAAAATTCCGGTTCAGAAAGCAAAATGTCGTCGTCTGGGATAAATCTGAATATCTCTGGGTCAAGGGGAGGACTCCACTAGGTTTTACTTTGAGCTCCCCTAGGGGGAACTGTAAAGTTAGGTTTTTTATTGGTTTCAGCCAAGGAGGACGGAAAAAGAAGATATCCTCGAGAGGGTTCTGATTTTGGTCACACTAACTGGCGAGTTTGTTTCCACGGAAGAATTTTGGTCGCTGAAGAGCAGGAGGGGGGTCTTAGGCAAACACCGAGGTACGTAAGTTCCCTCGTTTCCAGGGAGCAGTGATCATGCTTTTAGGGCGGCCATCACTCTCAGGGATTAATAATGACAGAAAGGTTAGGTATTACCCTAACTTAATCAGGGAAAAAGTCTATTTTGATGTTCAAAAAAAATGGTAGAGCCAAAACTAAAACAAGGTGATTGTGTGGAACATTCAGTGCAAAAAGAACTGCCTGGAAGAGACCGAGCATTTGGGTTGACACCGGTCAAAATTAATAAGCGACTAAACAACAACATATTAATAAAGAAATAGGGGAACGTATTTGGAAAAAAAGGACGGGTGACCGGGTCCCCCGGGTTTGAAAGAAAAAAAGTCCTTTTTCTCTTAAAAAGACAAAAAAGATGTAAATAAGACTCATACAGGGGACGAAAAAAAACCTCACCACAACACCACACAAATAAAACACTCTCGGGGGAAGATAGGAAAAAAAAAAAACTCATGCCTAACGGACCAAACTGGAGTGAGGCTAACAAAGTGGTTACAAAGAATGCCGACAACTTAAAGAGGGCAGGGGAGGGGGCTGTTCCGACGCGGTGTCTGCATCAGCGGAAGTGACTCTTCCACGTCCAAAAACATTATGTGGACAACGAAATAGAAGCTGGCCTATTCGATCCAATTCAACTGTCCTCCCACCGAAGCGGTAAATTTTTCAAAAGGTACTGGTCGTAAATCTTGCGAGAAAATCAAGAAGTGCCTAGGGGAAAGGGGGGTGGGGGGAAAAGGGGTGTCCTCTCCCGGAACCCGAAGGTCTTGGCGTAAGCAACTGGGGATTAACTCACCAACAACGATTAGGGAAACTTGTTTTTGCGGGCCTAAAAAAAAACTTGCTTGTTGAGAAAGAGGGCCAAAGGCAAAAACCTCACCTTCGCTTGGCCTATGATGGAAAAAACACACAGATGGGGGGAAAAGACATTCCAAGGCGGACCCTTTTTAAGTTAGGTTGGACTCGGGGACCGCTAAAAGTTGGCCCGGGAACTTCCGGGTGTCCACCGGGAAACCAGGAGAGGGGGTAGCAGAGGGAAGAGGGCAAATCAGGTAGCCTTTTAGGACAGAGGAAGGAGATAAAAAAAAATCAAGAAATAACCAAAACCAAACGAAAATTCGGATCAACATGCGCACGAAAAAGGGGGCAGGACGTGGAAAAAATACCCCAGGCACGGAACATCGCTGGGAACTACAAAAACCATAGGGACTGAAACCTGGTCATACGACCGGTGCTACTAGACCACAGCGTCATCGGGGCAGCGCATGGAAAGGGGTCCGCCTCTGAGGGAAAGACCAATATTTCCACGGAGGAACCTCTGGGGGCTATTGAACTAAGTAACCCGACCCTGGCCAAAAAAAGGTTCTGCTACGTGGCTGGGGAGTCGGGCGGGGATCAAAGTCTTGACATTCTTTTTCAGGTGTTATACCGAAGTCCCCTCGAGGGGAAGAGCTCTGGAGCCCATCCTCCAGCAGAGAAAGACGGCAATCCAAGATTTGCTCAGGCCTATTGCCAACCTTTCTTCTGTTCTTTCTCATCAAAAAGAGGATTGCCACAAGAGTGGGGGGGCCCGGTCCAGTGTCCGAACCCTGGAAATCGAGAGAATTAGTAACATAGATTGTGTTGAAAGATACTAATCATCATCAGGGGGGGAACTGCTGACAAAAACTACACTGTCAGCCCCTGCTGAGTAGTCTTACCAAAAAAGGACCCGTTTACTTGACAGCACCTAAACGAACCGAAGTCCTACTGGGGGCAATCTCAAAAAGGAAAAAAAAAACAAAAAAACAATGGGCCCCGGCATCAACCAATATTAAACCAGAGGTACGGCAGAAGGGTCAAGCCCCGGGTTTGCCACTGTTGGATTTGAAAGGCCTTTAAGAAAAAACCTCCTTTATCGGAAACTCCATATTAGATGTCAAAAAGGTGCACCTACTAAGCACTAAAGGGGCAGCTCGAAAATACCTCGGAGAAAAAGGGGAGTCGAGTGTACTTTCAAGGGGGTTGGGGCAAAATTTGGTGGCACGAAGAGGTCTTTTTCAAGGAGGCACCGCCATTACAGGGGTGTGGTGGAAAGACGCGGAACAGGGCACAGACTCTAGCAGGGAGTAGTGAACAGGACGGCTGTGATCATGGAAAAAAGAAAGCACAATACACTCTTGGCCAGAGGAAAAACACGTAAGACGCATCTGAAAGCGACAAGCACCCAAACCAATCGTTAAGGCAGTGAATGAAGAACTGAAGGGGAAAAAGTCTCCTTGGGTATACGGGGGCTGAAAGCGCTTGGTTACAAAACGGAACCCGTATGGGCCGGGCGAAAAACTCACCCAGAAGGGTATAGTCCGTTCTCAGCTCGAACCCTCTCGTCGACACATTCAACAAGGAAATCCAGTCTACTCTGTGGGGTGACATAAAAAGAAAAAAGGGGGGGACGATCTCCCGGGTAAAGTAAGAGCACCGGCGCGGGAAACGGAGCAAAAGAAATATCCCACGAACTAAAGCCCTTAGCGACTAACTAAAATAAAACGCGTACGGAACCTCAGAAGGAACTGGCGTTATAACAGCTGTCTGAGAGAAATTAATAACCGGCAAGACTATCCCCATCAACAACCTCAAAAATGAAGAAAGGTAAAAAGTCATGGAAAGCAAAAAATTTGACTCTAAGCCAAATCAAGTTGACTAATTGAAGGACGCATTTTTGACCTCGAGGGCAGTGTGCTATTCCTTGAGGATGCCAAACATCTGATCGAGGTAGGGATTCACGAGGTGAAGGCGCAACGATAGTATCGCACTATTGCATGTTGTCGGGTGCAGATCAACCGCGGCTCGGAAAAAAGTCATTTGGGGGGGAATATCCTCTCAGAAAAAGGTTCCCTGAAGCAGAAGGACCCAAAACTGAGACGAAGCCCAGAGGGGAAATCACAGGCAATTGCAAGAGGGCACGTAGACATCTGGTTAGGGGAAGCTCTTCTGGTACATAAAAAGGAAAAAAGCACTGGGAACCTCGACCTCTGACAAAAGAAAAGAACAGGAACCAATACACATCCTGTTGGGTGAAGGGATTCCCAAAGACCCAAATGCGTTCGACAACAGAAAGAAGACAAGTAATCCCAGAGAAAAGTGGGCTCATCTAGCGTTAGTGGAAGGGAAAGTCCAGAAATCTCCGCTCAGGGGGGGTCTGGTCCGACCTACCAATGTCAGAAAGAGACAGGAAGGGTCTTGAGAGTCGGTAATCTACCATGGGAAAAAGGAAAATAAGTCCCTGGTCAGTACTCCAAGCCCTGGCATTGACTGGACTAGACAGTGTAATTTTGACAGGAGTAGATCCAAAAAAGTTCACCACTCAACCTGAAGAAAAGTAGGCCGGAAACTTGACTACCGGGTCAGATCTCAAAAGGGGGGGGGGGAGGGTGTCAACCCAGCGGAGAGAGGGAATTGTAAACGAAGAAATGGTGGGCTACCTACTACTCGACGGACGGGTACTGTTCTACCGGGAACAAAAAAACAAACGATACTTTGGGGAAAAAAACTGGGGAAACTCAACGAAGAAAGAAAAGCTTTCTCAAAAAAAGACGGCTTTTCTCCCGGGGGGAAAAATAAACCGAGTGGGACTAAGCACGGGAGGGGTACACTCCCGCCGACCAACGAATTCAAAATTTAAACAGTAAACTTGCAGGCCTCCAAAATAAATAGGGGGTCTCCAAGAGAGCCAGTCGTCGCTTGATCGCTCTCTATGTCTGGAATAAAAGTACGGATAGTCCCAGAGGACAAAAAGGAACCTCAAAGATTGTGAAAATAAAGGAACGGGGTGGATTCCTAACCGAAGAAAAAATACTCGGTGAGGCGAAGCCCAAAAAGAGAGAAACGCCTTGAACATCCGACGGTAGCGAAGGCAACCGGCTGACGTTTGGCAAGCTGGGGGGTTCAAGCCCTGGGAAAAAAAAATTGATTAGACTCTTTACAAGGAAGTAGGTCAGGTGGGAAAAGAAAGAAAAGTGCCCTAGAAAAAAAATGGAAACAAAAATGAAAAAAAAAACAAAAACTCTCCGCTTGCTCAAGAAGAAGAATTGGTCTGCAGCCGTAACAAAGGGCAAACACTGTGACAACGGTTACAGTAGCTACCACTGACGGAAATCAACTCGAGGGGGCTGGAATTGTCGCCGTAAAGGACCCCAGAAGAAACATCTGATGATCGGACATGTGCGAGCAAGAAAGTGAGACCATCCTCCAAGGCGAACCAACGGGGGGGGTACACCTGACTAGATAAATGGAGGTTGGTACTACGATACTCACGACGGAAAAGCCAGCCTCGTCTCTCCCTGGAGTCGAACGGTGAAAGTGCATGAAAAATCATGGTCTTAGGTCCAGGAACTTAAGCTCGGGGGTCTTGGCTGGGGGACTTCGACGCAAACCGGAGTTCTTAAGTGTGGACTAAAAAACTGATTGGCTCACGCTGAGGGGATCAACGTGAAGGCTATCCGAACGGTCTGATCGGTTGTCCAAAAGGAACAGCCGGAACCCAGTATCGTTTTGTAAGCAAAACGCAAGTTAAAGGGTAGGGAGTTAGTTTCACTCTCCACTTTTGGACTCTGACGAAACAATCCACGACGAGGGAACCTGACCTTCTCACTGTGCCCACTGGTGGTCAGGATTTAACTCTTCTTATATACAAATGAGAGAGACCACCGCTACTTTCCCCGAAGTAAGTGACTCATTAGATTAGAAAAAATCAAACACCTCTGCAACAAAAAATCTTTATTTTTTTTCCCCGGAAGTTTCAAAACCTCGACTTTGATGCGGCCTACTGTTGTCAACGAAAGGATGATTCAAAATGAACCGACAGGAAGGGGGAAAGTTTGTTTATCACAAGAAAGGTGACTCCTGGACGACGGGACAACTGGCGTAAAAGGCTTTTTAATTAGGTCAAGGCACAGGGTGAGAAAAGAACCCAAACTTGACAAAACTTATCATGTTCCCGTGAAAACTAAATTCACCAGCCAAAATAGCCTTACTAACTCGAGAAGAACCCAGGCTAGTGTTGTTGGTTAGGAACTACGATTAAATAGACATACACAAAGGCTTCAATTTGACGGCCAAAAAAATACGTACGTACGTAAGTGAAAAATGCAGACTAAAGCGCGACGGGATTGGCTAAAAGGGGGGGTTGCAATCATCCAAAAGGGGAACCCGGAAAAAAAGGAAAACTCTCCGTAAAAAGCTCAAGACCAACCACTCCTGGGAAAGGGCTCCGATGGGTTCCTCTGGTAAAGGGAGCAGGGCCTAGAACATAAAGAGGCTATCCTAGCATAGAAGAAAGTAAGTTCTGGTTCGAGAGGCATGCCTGTTCAAAGGGGGGGAATAGACTCGAGGTGCGCGGCCGTCTCCGTTCCTATGAAGGAAAAAGGGTCCCTCTAACAACTTTGGACCTCATTGACGGTTCAGTGATCGTTCAGGGCCTCTGAACGACTCGAACGCTGGTCCTCGAAAATGGCAGTACAGTTGGGAATGAGACGAAGACATTTATCCGGGGTCCTTGGTCGGGGGGAAACTGAAAGGGAAAGACGTACTCGCAGGTTCGACACATGAAAAGACGTAAGGACAAAAACCAACCCGAAACAGATATGGCGAAAGACACAGGTAAATGGGTAGGCGCCCGAGGATTGGGAACTATCAGATCCTCCTGAAGGCTTTCCTAGGAACAAAACTGCGTTCGGTGCCTTCTGGGGTAAGAAAGTTAGAAAACAGAAAATGATACAAGGACCTGAACCGCTGGGGATTCTCCCTCCTGCGAATGAGCTTTGCATCGACCCCCGGTTACACAACCAGAGAAAAGGGTTTCTGCACGAGCTAAAAGGAAGGAACGGGGTCTTGGGGTACTGCCGGGCCTTTCGGAAAGAATCGTACTCGTGTTTATAAGATAAAACCCAGAAAAACATGAGTCATTTTCTGGGGAAAAACAAAAACATCAAGGGTGCTCCGCCGCTCTTCTTAGCTCTATGGCAAACCGTAGACATCGTCCCATAAAAACTCTTCAAAAGAAAATAATAGAAGTTCAAGGACAGAGGATAAAACAAAGGTTGCTCACAAAGGGATGGGGGTAGTAAGATACAAAAAATACTAAAATAAATCCCGATGAAGCTAAACCTCGGGCCTTGGAACAAAGAGTAATGCTCGAAGCAGGGGGTGAACGGGTCTAGGGGAGCTTAGGCGGGGAAAAAAGGTGGTTACGTCATTCCCATGGGGCATACTTGGACAAATCACCTCAGTGCCGAAAAGGACTTTCAGTTTCCGTGGGAATAAACCAATGACCGGAAAGGTGCCAACTCGAACCCGCTGTGGCTCCGAGAGATAGAGTCACGGGCGACCAGTCGAAAGGGTGCATAAGAAGAAAAGAAACAAAGGGATTCGACCACAAGTCAACACCTGTGGGAAAAGGCAAGGTCTTGAAATCATCATCTAAATAGAAAAAATCAAGTACAAATCAGGCGAATGAAAAGAAAAAAACTATTCTCACCTCGGGGGGGACATGGGGTGTGCGAAGGGATGGCAGCCGGACTATCCAACGTTCACCAACGGTAAAGAAGCCGTGTCCGGGTATAAAAATATGCCAGAGACGCGGTCAATCAAAAAAACTTAAGGGTTCGGGGGTGGCGAGGGGGGGGAAACCAACAGCCAGACTCAAAGAATGCAGGCGACAGTTTGGGAAAGCCCACGGCATACAGATCCCGTGCCCCTGGGAAGTACTTAGGGCGATGGAAGGTGTGCCGGGCGTTACGTCGGCCACCCCAACGCGGCAAAAAAAACGGACGGCGGCGAAATGACGGTTGGGGGGATCAAATTTCCGTGTTAGTACCAGCGAAAAAAATCGGCTTAGCCACGGGAGAAAAAGAGACCGTTTTACTGACAAAGGACAACTAGGGGGCAGTGACGACTCCCTATGTAAACCTACTTCAGTAAACTGGACAAGGAAAAGGCCGAGGAGGCGGACTGCAGGAACTCAATACTTACGATTCGTGTGTACAACGATCGTTATCGGGTTTGAGGATCAACAGGCTCTGCGGAAAGAAGCAGAAGGAACTGCCCACCCGGGGCCATTCAATGTCAAAAAAAAAAGCGGGTAGGAGATGAGGATGGACGAATTATTGAGTCCTTGACTGGTTTGGAGGGGGATAAAATCCCTATAAAAGGACATAAGTGCTTTGGGCGCAGTTCTAAAAGGGGGCAAAAATCACCGACCAGAACTTAGACCTCGTCGACATACCAAAAGGTCGGCAGGTAAACATGGTTGGGGCACAATAAGGGGGATCCAAAAAACAAACAAGAAAGATTGATTAATAAGACTGCAGGGCCTTGGAGAAAAATGGGGGGGCCAGCGTGCAACTGTAAAAAGGCTCATGAAACCAAAAGTAACTTCACATGGTAGAAGGACTACCATGAACCCCTCAAGAAAAGAGAAACTGGGTTGATAGGAGGGGAACAAGAAAAACGCCTTCCGTAATGTCGCAAAAAAAGGGACGCCCACTTATATCCGAAAAAAGACTAGCTGTATGTCAGCGAAAGCAGCGGACTGAAAGCTATCAACATGAAATCGGAGGGACAAATTAAGATACAGAATCCTAGACTAAGACAACCCTCGAAGGGACAGAGCGCCTCCACCGAATAGGGCAACGGGTTGAGAACTTCCCGGCCTGACAAAAAGGGGGGCAGGCACCGAGCACGATATCCGGGGCGAACAGGGCCAGACAAGGATCACCACCGCAAAAAGCAAAAATGGAAAGCCTCACTGATCGGGGGGGGGCAGTGCACAACGGGACTGACAGAAAAAGTCAAAAACCTCCAGGGCCGTTTCCCCACGCACCGAGCTGAACACCCGAATGGGGCCTACTCAACGGAGCAGAACAGACAATGGTCAGCAGGGTGGGGCCCCAAAAAAGTTAAAACAGTACCGGAACAGGAAGGGATGATGAGAAAAGTAAGTCAGGTTAAGGGCCTGGATGGATATCCTGGAGAGAACAAAGAGTAACCACACATACCCGAGAAATACAATAGAAGCCACCCGTCAGGTAGGGAAAAGCTTCTAATTGACCAAGCCGCCGGAAATAAAAAAAAACGCTCCTGACAGAGGTTTGGGGGGGGTACTGATTTTACGACTAAACACAATATAACCAGGACCTAACTAGCAAAAGACTGAATAGTTCGTCGCGTGCGAAGGAATCTATCATGCCTTACTGAAAAACCCCCGGGCCGCCTTGCTTTAAGGGAAGTCGTTGAAAACTGCCGCGAAAGTTCATGGAGTTTCCACCGCTGGAAACAAACACTTTAAGGGAAGGCGCTCACTGACAAGCCCAGACGTAAAATAAAACCTCCACACAGTACGAAAAAACATGGTCGCGATAGACCCCGTGCTGGGTAATCACCAGTTGCAAACTGGGGTTAAGGAGGGGTCAAGTCCGGGAAGGAAAGACGCAGTCAGGGAGTGCTAAAACCATGGAGTGGGGAATTCGGAGGGGCATATCTGCAAAGGAGACTAGAACGGCAAAAACAGAAGGCTTCGGACGCAGCCAAACCGAAGGGTTCATGGGAAGGGTATCCCGACTGGGGCATGGAACTATAGCCTGTGCTGCTTTAACAACAAAGGCACATCAGCAACCCCCCCCGAAGACCACGAATAAATAAAGCGCACGCAAAAAAGGGGGGTTCTGCAGTCGGGCGGGAATCAAAGACGCAAGTAAGCAGAGAAAGCTTGACTATGAAACCGACGAAGGCCAGAAAAATCGGCAAGGACCAACTTATCTGATAGTTCTTTGGGGGGAAAAAGGGTTGAGTATCCCCCGGGGCAACAAAGGTGTGCAACTTGATCATCGGAAAAAAAGGTGGACTTTGACTAAGGGTCCTCTGGAGTCAAATCGTTTTGAACGAAAAAGAAGCCGAAAACTGGAGATCTAAAAAGGCTTAGGAAAAAAAGAAGGGAGTCATCCTAGAAAAGGGTGGGAGATACGAAGGCATCAGCGGAAAAAAAAACTGAGGGGAAAGGTCCGCGTTGCTAAATTAAAAACGGGGCAGCAAACAGATAGGAAGCCAGCCGAGGCATAGAGCGGCCATGGTAAGAACAAGTGCCTAAAAAAAAAACGTCCACGGTAACTCAAACTCGGACTAAGAAACTCCCATAGAACAGAGATCCGGCTAACTCACGCGTCGGCGAGTCTAAAGATCCAAGAGGGGGGTCCCCTCAAAGACGAAGGACGGGTTTGTCTAAGAAAAGGGTAGGGACTACCAGGAGAATTTTGGACATCACTCCAAAAAAAACGTACCCGTCTGAAGCCGATCCAGCATCAACTTCGAAAACCGGAATCCGTAAAGGAATCAGGAACACTGGGACTAACTATCTCGTCGGCCCCGAACATGGGGAGGGAGGGGCCAAAACGACGTATGGATGACTAACAGGGAACTACTCTCCAACAAAATGCATCCACACTGCTGTGCAATGGTTCCTCCCCAATGACGAATTTTGTTAGAACAGCTCACTGGGGGGAAAAAAAAAGAAAAAAATGAGGGAAAAAAGAACGGTTCTTGTCAGCATAAGAAGGCTAGGGGACGGCAAAAACCATATCCGGATTGCACCCCACCGCGGAAAAGGGGGGGTATTTCTTCAGCCTTAGCCGCCGCAAGCAAAGTAAATAGAAAAAAGGGTGGGGACGACTACGTGGAACAGGCTCTCTAAGCGTCACTATGGCGCAAAAAAAAACAACCGGACTTCAGTTAACCGTCGCCCTGGCCTGTCAATGCGGGCAACGCCGAGCAAAAAAAAAAATTGGGCGAAATAAAGACGGCAGGAAGGGGGGCTTTTACGAGCGGCGGGAGCACCCCTCAAACACCATCTTAAGAATTGCGGCACAAAACAACCTTCGAGGAACGGCCCGGGAGCGGGGTCAAGAGAAAAAAAACACAGGTGCTAGCAAGCCAACCGGAGAGCGAAAACGTGCAAAAACACTGAAGAACAAGGGGGGGGAGTAAGTAGAAAAACCAGATACAAAAAAAGACATAGTCAGGCAATAGGATGAGGACCGGACCGTGGAAAAGAAACAGGGCCGCAGCGGGGAATAAAAAACGGAGGAACCCAGAAAAAGGGTCGCGCTACGGCCAACCGGTTCCGGGCCTGCGAGGGGGGCCCGAAAAAAGGGGGGGCGGGTGGACGGCCAACTTAAAAAAAAGAGACAGGTAGAAGAACGACAGGGGTAGCTTAAAAAAATACAACAACACCAGGGGGCATCGCCTGCGGATTCTAAAAGGAAAACAAGGGGGGTCATCGGACCAAAAAAAATCAAATAAATATAGGATTTGCGGAGATCAGCGGTGAGACTTTGGAAGACATAGGGAGAGCAGTGTACGTACTCAATGAACTTACATAACACCATGGTCAAAACAGAACGAAAGGGGGGGACCGACCTACAACTAGAGCGATAAAAAAAAAGGTCAAAAGGTTCACAACAAAAGAGGGGCTTACAACTAACTGGCTGGGTGGAAAAAAAAGGAATAAAGACACCAGACCATAAGTTATGGAAAGGATGAACTTGAGCCACATCGGCGGCTTAGGAGCGCAGGGGAAGGCTTCTCAATCCAAACAACGTAGGAATAAGGGAAAAGTCCGGAAGGGTAACGAGAACCAAAAAACTCCAGCAAAACTAACAAGGGGGGAACGTGCTACAAAGAAAAGTACGAGTTACTTATAAAGGAAAAAAACTGCCAACGCTGCATCAAAACGTAAACGACCGTGAGTTCACGTACTTCCACAGGAAAAAAGGGGCCAAAACGCTAAAAGGGCTTAGTGCTCTTAAGAATTGCCTACCAAGGTCTCAGGACCGCCCCCATGAAAAAACGGACAACTACTCTGCGGGCGTTTGGAACCCTGAAGCTAAGATTGGGGAAAGTAACC
>Ga0179591_1366862_pt1 | contig 14755 bp, 21 predicted proteins | sample CZOMad2_1_08_16f_FD_182891 | JGI IMG/M metagenome (GOLD analysis project Ga0179591, IMG submission 182891) | Vadose zone soil fungal communities from Angelo Coast Range Reserve, California, USA - CZOMad2_1_08_16fungal (PacBio error correction) | ecosystem: Environmental > Terrestrial > Soil >...
CGGCAGAACATAAAGTGGGGGGAGGTCAAGGGTTATCTCGCGTCTTTTTTGGGGCCCTTCTAAAACTAAGAGGCTTCCTGGTGCCATAGGACATTCCTGCGCGCGCGGGGAAGGAATTCGCGCGGATTGAAGTAAAGTGAGCAGAGGACGGGTCTAAAGCGAAAAAAGAAGAGAAGGATACTGCACTCCTGAATTAAGATCGTAAAGCATGGCTTTCCCTTGTGAACTCAGGAATAAAGGCCCTGACCTGGAGAGCCCTCCGAGAGAGTTTCAGGACGATCATCGTGAAAAAGCAGAGGCATGCTGCCAAGTGGGGAGAACTTCGTGCGGCGGGTCAGAAGTGCAACGGAACGACGGAGGTTCTTCCATCTGCACAGACGCAAGGGACCGATGCACCTCTCAGAATGATGGGGGACCTTTCCAATTGGGCAACCGCAAGATGGATAGGCGATGTCGATGGCCAAATGTCGAATCAGTCTGATCATGGCCGTCTTGGTGGTAAACTATGGAGACTCACCTAGTACATCTAGGGGTGTGGACCAACCGAAAACATGGTTGATGCTGTCGGAGTTGTGGATAGGTGTATAGGGTCAATGGTGAAGGATGGTCGACGGTCTGACTGAGAGGAGTCCAGAGTCTGGAGCGAAAGAGCGCGCTTAACATAAATCGAACTCGCTGCCAGAGGGGAAAATAGAGGAGTGCAAGCCCGAGCGCAAGATCCGCGGGTGCGAAGGGCGGTACTCAGAAAGCGGATAAAAAATTCTTCATAAGGAACGAGCCTGTAAAGTGTCATATTATATAAAGACTAATGAACAGAGGGCAAGATACAGGAAGGTTGGTAATACTGTCGCAGACCACAGGTCAGAGACGGATCCCAATGTTTGTCGAGGCAGTCAAGCGCTCACACAATGGATGGCCATAAGAACTGATCGGCATGGTCATGCTAGGAGAGAGCGGACAAGACCATAGGGGATGTTTTTGACCGCAGAGACGCTAATAATGTCGGGGACGGGGAGTAAATTTGTTCGTGCTCAAATCTGGGAAAAATATATTCAGATAAACTGCGTAGAAGGGGCATGAAGGAAGGACAGGCGCCGATGCTGGATGTATAGAAAGGACGCAACTCGCAGTCAGGGGGCCTGATCCCCTACTTCTCGGATGTCTGTGATATTCAGGTTCGAAGAAGGGGATGAAGGCGTTAAGAACAGGTTGCTCCCCCAGAGTGAAAAAGAAATGCGTCGAGTGGGAGGATGGTATATTAGCGAATTAGAGAAAAAAACAGGATATTTTGGAAGGGACGCGCAGGTGGGACGAGATCTTGCGCAAGACCGGCAGAATCGGTTGGGCTAAAAGAAGAGGCAGGCAGGCTTGCGAGGCGAGGGGGGGGTTGGGAAAGAACTCCCCTGTAGCAGCCTTGCGCGGTTGCGTAAGAGAAGGCGGTATGATGAAGGGAAAAATCCTGCCCTTTGCAGAAGTTAAGTGGTCCGGGAAAGGGGAAAAGACCGGGGCTTCTTCAAGGGGGGAGGTTCGTAAAGGAACCTTACCGCAAATAAAGAGCGGTACATGGCAGGTCATTCCGCGAAGCGAAAGAGTTGATCAGGAAAAAAGGCAAGGAAGGAAAAACGCGCGTAGTGTGACTGCTAGATAAAACTCTTTCAGAAGAAAAGAAGATTCTCTTTCTGTCTCGGATGGGAGGAGGTCGACTTCTGAGAGGGGAGGCAGAGCGGGGAAATTGCGGGATTGACCTTGGGGCGCCCTTGAAAAGAAAAAACGACGAGGGAGATTTGCTGTAAGAGGGGCGTCAGGCAGTGGAGAATGGGAGTCGAAAGGCACTCTATCTTGGGGGGAAAATGTGGCTCCCCAAACTATTTGGAAACAGGTGGATCGGAAACGGCTGTATTTGTGACCTCAGGGATCAGGGTGGTTCTTGGGAAGCTAAAGTAAAGAGGGCATTAGCGAGCACAAAGAACTGGGTAGGCAGCGGGACTACAGGGCTCGAGGGGAAAAAAAGCGCCCCAGGCACGCGTAAAGATGCCGGTTTCATAAAGCCCTAAAGGGGAGGACGGGTGCAGAGCAATTTGGACTAAAGGGGGGTGGAGCTATGGGAAAAAGTAAACGCAGGCGAACGGAATAAAGAGAACTGCGTCTTGTGGATGGAGGGAATGTCCACGTACCTAAGGACAGCGTATCGTCTTCAATCATGACGCACAGGGAAAAGAGGGCTATGACCTATCACGAAAATGCCAGAATTCCCGTAAGCGGGGGTCCAAATATCGGGGGGGACGAGGAAGGACGATCTGTCCCGAAGAAGGGAAATCAAAGGGGGCTAAAAAGGGTAGTAAAGGAAAGAGTTGTGCGTTTTCGCGGCGAAAGGTCTCTAACACAAGGTCCTCGTGCATGTGGCTATGCGTAAAAAGCTGAGCCCGTGGTGACTCACGCTTCCATAGCTTCGGACTGGAAGCCTACTATCTCCGAACGCGATTGAAAAGGGGTGGGGGGGGGGGGGGGGTGGGTGGGGTTGGGTGGAGAAGAGGGGTCAAAGAGGCTAAGTTCTTGTGGAAGTCTAATGTCAAGGGAATCGGCTAAGCTTCTATCATGATAGGGGAGGGCTTAAATTGAAAGTCAGACTCCGATGGGAGTCATTTGGTGGAAAAGCCTTATGAAGCGAGAGTAGCAAAAAAAAAAAAAAAAAAAATTCGGAAATCGGGAGGTCGTTGAGCCCTAAAGGATGGGCCAAACAATAAGAAAGCTTTTAGGTTTTAAGAAGGGAGGAGATGTTCATACAAGACCCCAACCAGGAGTCCAAAGGAACGATCTTCCGGGGAGCTCTTGGGGCAAAATGCATAAGGAGACTAGGGGAAAGAAGGTGAGCGAGTCTAGCGAGTAAAAAAAAAATATTACTCCGGCAGAAAGATTTCACTTCGGTCGCTTGTGGAAAGAAACTACTAAACGGGGGGAGAGACTGCGCGAGGAGAAAACAGCAGGGATCTGTTAAAACTACGCAGGCGGGACAACGCGGATGGAGCGTGGTCACACCTAAATTTGCGCAAAAAAGGCGGACGAGCTGGCAGCCATCCAAACAGAAAAGAGTGGTCTGTAAGAAAAAATCAAAAAAAAAGAAATAAAAAAAAGAAAAAAAAGGTTGGTAGGAAAGATGACGACTTGGGAATATCGGGAGGAAAAGATAGGGATCGAGAGTGTTCCACGTCAACAAAACCAAAAAAAAAAACAAACTTCCTTCCTCCGATCAAGGGGAACATAGGAGTTGTTGCGTAGCTGGGACCCACGAGCAGGTTAGGCAGGGCGGGGTGCGATAGGACTACGGAAGGATAGGGGAAGGGAGCAAAAAAAAAAGCGAAAGGGAATTGTGTAATTGATGAAGGATACTGCTTGGAATACTCTCACTCGAGGGGTTTAGAATTGTCTGCGAAGGAAGGGTCCGGGGAGGAAGATTATGGGCACGGCATCGTTCTAGGGCTAGTAACTTTCTGATAGCGGGATCCTTACATGAAGATGACGGGGGTAGCATACTCTTGCAAGGGGGGTACGGAGGGATTCTCCACAAAAAAACAAAAAAAAAAACACCCCCCAACAACAAATCAGAATGATTATGGGTAATCAATACCGGAAGACTATTCCACCTGAGGTAAAAGCCATTCACCAAAGATTCACACCGGAACGGAAAAAAAAAGGTGGGGACAAAAAAAGGGGAGCTATACCAAGGTGACTTATGTCTTAAGGCCCTGACGAAGTCAAGTCAAACTAGAGCATGCGTCCCGCAGAAAAGGGGGGATGAGCGAAAAAAGGCCCCCTCACAATACGATAGACAAGGGCTCGATCGTCAACATAACTCAGGGATAATGCTAGTTCTTAATATCTATGAAGGTGCGTCCTAGGGGAACACAACAACACAACCGAAAATTTTTTTTTCTAGCCTTTTGGAAAAAGAGACTTAAGGTCTATTAAGAAAGGGGAATGGGGGTATGAGGATGCTCGTTCATAGAGTGACTACTAATAATTATTTAAGAAAGGAAAGCTGGAACAGTATCGCGCAGACTGCTTCGGCTGAGGTGGAACGCTCCTCCATCCGGGAGAGGGGGGTTCCTGCTGCAAAGACACTCAAGTTCGGAGAGAGGATTGCAAGGGCATAAGGAGAAGAAACAAAAAACCATGATTTAGAGCAGGAGTAGCCCGGGGAAAAAAAAACTTGGACATTGCTTCGAGGGGCAAACTACCAGGATCTAACTAACAGGGGGGGGGGGGGGGGGGGTGTGGTGGGGGGGGGGGGGTCGTTGAGAGGGGATTCCTTTCTCGCGAAGACTACTGGTGAAAAAAAAGAAAAGAAGGAGGGCATCATTTGTCGTGCGCGCAATACCTACATCCGGACAAAGTCTATCAACCTCATGTGCAAGAGGAGGGTTTCCCTCGGGGGGAGGGAGCGCTTCTGTGTAGATCGTATCAGGGACGCTCTAAAAAAAGGCAGGCCCGTGGGAAAGGAGACTACAGATGATTCCGATCGGTATCAGAAAAAAGGACTTTTTCCATGCGACAAGAGAAAAAAACTATAGGAAACGGAACATGGAAAAAGGGCTTGCGCGGAGGAAAATGCAAAAATGAAGAATATGGAAAAAGGAAGGAAGGGGGGGGGGGGGGGGGGAGTGAAGACATGGGGAAGGGGAATCTTAGCTCGCATGGGAGAAGGGACGAGAAATGCCACTGTTTGCTCGAGTTTGGGGGGGAGGGGAGTACGGCTAAAAAAAGATGGGGGGAGGCGAGCTGCGATTTGGCTGGGGAGCTACACCTTCTCAAGGGCCTGTCGTGAAGGCTATTCTTGGAGATACGTCATCTCTGGGAAAGAAACATATCCGCGGGGTGAAAGTTTTCCCCGGAGAGAAAAGCGAAAATTTTATTCCGCTGGAAGATTTGCCGAGGGATGTCGGAGAAAAGTACTTGGAGGTCAACAAGAATCTTGATTTTCCAGCACCGTGAGTAAAACTAAGGTATCATTTGTTTCATGACAGGGAACCAACGTCAAAAAAAAAGAATGGCGCAAGACCAGCAGCAATTGACGGTCGGAGTGGGGAAAGAAAAAGGTCAAAAAAGTCGAATGAGAAAAACACTTAATCTATCGATGGAAAAAAGGAGAGCTATGCCTGTGAAAGCATATGGCCATCCTCGCGATCGAAAGATGAAAAGGAAACCAGGGGGGGCCGGCGACGAAAAGACACGGGGACGCGGTCACAAGCGTCTTAGAGTGAAAAAGAAAATTCTGAGGGGGGGGGGTGGGGAAAACGACAGATGCCGTAAGGAAAGAAATCTTGAAACGGGTCACTTAAAGAAGAAAAGACCGTCACCCAGCAAAAAAGCGCCGCAGGTTGGGAAAAAGGGTTTGGGGGGGAAGAGGCCTTTGTCGGAAGGGGGTCGAAGATCTCTAGAATAGCTCATCACCGTCAAAAAAAAAAAAAAAGAGATTCAAGGACAAGCTCAGCGAAACAATTCTAGCGTCCAAGGGGGGGAAGGGAGGACTCCTTGGGGGGGTCGGGAGGGGAGCTTGTCAGAATTTCAAAAAAAGAAAACTCGACCGGCTAAGGACATCACCAAAAAAAGGAAGGACGTCGACTCACTAAACATACTGGGGGACTCACTAACCGACCCAAGGTATGTCTGGGGAAAGAGAGAAGGAAGAGATCTCATAAAACGAAAGGAAAGAGGATCGGCTCGGGAACATAGGGAAAAAAAAAAGTATGGTGGGGTTATTCAGGAAGGAAAAAGACTGTTGTTGGGAAAAATAGCGCCGTCGTGTCTTCGGGGGGTTAGAAAAGGACTTGCCCTTCGACCGTGGAAAGGAATAGGCGCAGGGGGGGGAGGTGAAATTCAAGGATACCAGCCTGCGGGGGGATGTAAGAGTCTTAGAAGGGGGACCTTATGAGAGGCGGTGATCATGCTGAGGGCAGGGGTTCTACAAGAAGGTCCGTCCGAGAGAGGGAGACCCCGCTAAGGAAGGAAGGGCTGAAGACGAAGACCATGCAATCAAGGATGGGCGGAACAGGCGGGCTGAAGGAAGAGCGGGCCGGGGAAAAACTCTTGAGGGAAAACATAAAAAAACATCCCAGAAAAGCGGGACGGGGAAAAAATCATAATACGCTCTTGCAGTAGGACATGGCGAGAGGAATGAATCAAATTATGTCGAAAGGCCTTAAAGGTGCGTCAGAAACATCAATCTTTCTAGCTAAAGCCTTTATGGAGGGGAGGTACACATGTAACATCCGCGATAAAGCTGCATTAAAAATCCGACAGAGGGGGGGGGCTGGAACTTTCGTCTTGAATGGGCATTTAAGGAGAAAAAGGGAACTGTTCTTACGTCTGAAGAGGGGAGATCCTAGGATGGATCGGGGACAGCCTCCTACGGCGCAAAACAGTCAATTGACTTGCTAAGAAGGATCCAAGCAGATCAGCAATCCTTACACGCTAAGAACGTTAGGAAGGACTTCTGCTAGGGAACAAGGAGGCGGGGGATCAGCGAGCGTAAGACTTGTATCAAGATATCGGGAGAAGGTCAGATCTCAACCGATAATTTAATATCGCCAGAAAAAGAAAAGAAACTTCATCGCAAGTTGGTCAGGGGGAAGGTCCTGCACAAAAAAGGAGGGCCCGAAGCAAGGTAGACACACACACTCAGGGAGCTTAAACATTGCGACAATATTCTCTCCCCTTCACAGGAGGTGGTAAAAAAGAAAAGGGCTCCTTGCGAAGGGTAGAGACATGTTAAGATCCGTGCTCTATGGGTCGGATAAGTCGAAGTGGGTTCGGATAAAAAAAGATGCGCCCTGTCCGGGCTGTCAGGCGCCGATTCAGGGTATAGAATGGGCTAGAAAGCCAGCGACCAGATCAGAGGAAGTACCCCTGACGCGAGCGAAAAGAGGGGGTAAAGGCCAGCATTCCGAATGGAGGTGAAATCGGCCTGACGCGAGGGCAGACGATATCGGAAAAACGCACCTCGATGAAATCCTATGTAGAGGGAGGAAAGAAATCACCAAAAGAAGAGAGAAGTGTTAAAATCGCGAGGTGCGCTAAAGAAATGACAAAGGACTCGGGACTCAGAAGGACTGAATCGTGGGGGTCTGGCGAGTGAGGGCATAGGCTGCATACGGGGGAATCCTGCGGCCAGAAAAGGAAGGCAGGTTTCTTCACGGAGAAACACCTGAAAGGGGGCGAGGAGGAAGGGTTAAAGATAAGGCCGGCATTCGATCATCGATACGTTTTCCATGAGGGAAAACGGGGAGGAAGATGCTTGCTGTGAGCGCGGTCATCGCTTCTGATCGCGAAAAGGAAAGCGGAAAGCAGTGATAGTGGTCAACACTAACGCGGGAAGGGTGTTGCCAAACTCCCTGCCGAAGCAAGTCTCCTTCGGGCGGGAAAAAAAAAGAGCTCTTTCAAAGGATCTCTGCTCGGGCTACTTATTAGAGGGAAAAAGGGTGCCTAACGCAATAGTTAAATGTCGGGGAGGGAAGGGGAATGTTGGGGGGGGGCATACTATTATAAAGACTCCGAGAAGGGACAAAAAAGGAGCGTAGTATGTCTGGAGACGTGGCTTCTCGCATGGGGAGAGAAGATGCGGCTAGGGAGGGGAAAAGTCGTTTCTCCAACGGAGAGGGAATTTGGACCTGGGCCACTCGGCAGTTGTGTGTCGGTCTCTTTATTCGTTCGGGGGATATCTCCATGATTGAGGTCATATAAACGGGGGGGGAGCACGGCGACACCGGAGAAGAAGGGGGAGAGGGAGGGGGGGGGGAGGCAAAAGGGGGGAATGGAGAGAAGAGGAAGGTGAGTGAAGGGAGGGGAGGGGGGGCTTGCAACCTCCTAATGCTTTCTTACTATTATCTTCAATGACTCAAATACGAACGGAAGGGGAACAATAAGATCTTAGAAGGGGGAAATTCCCTTGCGGATTAGTATATAGGGGTGGTTGCTATACAGGCGACCATCTTCAGAGGAAGGAAATTTCGTGGGGGGGTTGCTCGCTGCACCAGGGCCTTGAGGGAAGAGTCAAAACGCCGTATACCTGCCTTATGAGCGGAAGGGGAGCGCTTACGGGAGAAGCACTGGGTACGCTTCATGATGGGGGACGAGAAAAAATATCCGGAAAGGGGGAGGGGGTCAGTCGAGGAGCCCGGGGAAGGGTACCGTCTACAGCACCGGTTTTTAGTTGCAGTCTAAAGTGCCGCGGAGGAAAATCTATGCTGGCGGGGGGAGTCCATTGCCTTTGGGGGACGGAAAAGATTGCCGTAGAAGACGCGCAACTGCGCGGCGTTGCAGTCAGATCATGAGGACCTTCCTCAGGGGAGGGGGGGAATAAGTCGGGTGGGAAAAAAGGGCAGCCTTGCCTGGCGAGAAAGTCTTTAGAGAATTAAGAGAGAGGTCATGTGCACATCAATTAACCCTCCGGGATCATTGTGTGGGGAACCGTACCAGTCCAAAGATGTATTGGTCGCGGGCGTAAGTCGGAATTTGACTATTCGGGAAGGGAAAAGAAAGCCTATATCTCACCTAGGGGACATAAACCAAAGGATGGAGGGAAAAAAGAGGGGGAATCTAGGCTGTCTGGCTGTAGCAGGTTCCTAAAACAAAAAAAAATATTCATATACGCGAACTACGAAAAAGTGGCGGAAGCGTCGTTTGTCCAAATGAAAAAACGTCGGAGAAATGACCCGAGATGAAATCGGGGGAACGGGACCGGGTCGGCAACAGAGAGGCTTCTGGGGCATAAAATGAAAGGGGTTTACATGGACTGCTGCTGTCTTATTCAAACGCAAGCGGGTCTTTGCTACGGATAGGGGGGGGGGAAAATAGCCGCAAAGGGAGGGGGGAGGAGTTGTCAAACAATCAAGTGGAACGGCAACTTCTTGGTCAAAAAAGGGAATTTTCGACAGCTGTGACGCCGAACACTCCACACAGGGAGGGAAATCACGCGAAGGAGGGAGTGATCTTAGGCAAAGACAGAGGAGACTATATTTTCCAGGAGATGGAACTAAAAAGGTAAGGGTGATATCGTCCTTAACTGTAGAGTGTGCGGCGGGGATAAAAGAAAATGCAGAGTCAGACTATGTTGGGGGATAGAAATATGGTCTGCAGTAAGGACATTTCTCATCCGCAGAGAGGGAAGGAGGGGAAGAATTGAAGATGAATAAGGCGGAGTGGGGACAGACCTCACCAAAATTATCTGCCTAGTTAGTGCATGATATTAGGGAGAGAAACACTCGCCAATTTGCCGTGCCAGGGGAGGGGGGGGGTGGGAGGGGGGGGTCAAAAAAACCAAGAAAAATCATAAGAAATTCCGCGTCCGCCTAGTGTGTGCCAAAGACAGGACATCCGACGCAGTAAAACGATGTCTCGATCAGCAGAGGTTGTGGATGGAAAAAGAATCTCTAACCCTTCAAGAAGGCAGATGGCACAAATAATGAATGAACTGTTTGAAAGGGAAAGGGGGATTTGATGCTAACGCTTGTTAGGGTATAGATGCGCAACCTAGTAGATGAGGGACGAAACGCTTACGTTCTCCGCAAGAGTGAAAGAAGTCAGCCGAAAAAATGATCACTAGAAAAGGAACAAGCAGAAGGGGCCACGGCGAGATACATAGGAGAAGGGGAAGTAAAACGCCGGAGGTCTGAAAGGCGCAAGGGCGGGCGTCCGCCCAGGCAAGAAGATTCGAGGGAAAATTTTGGCCGATCAACGCAAAGGAGGAGCTGTACAGATCAAGGTGAGAAAAGATCTGAGTGCTCGGTCGGGCGGTAGAATGACGACGAAAGGACAACTAGAAGAATGCTAGAGAGACAGCGCCGTAAGGAGGATTCAAAGAGAGGAGAAGGATGCCGCCAGAAGACAACCTTTTGTCCTGCGATCAAAAAAATCTCTTCCGTAGGAGAGTTGAATATCGATGAGATTCATGAGCAAGGATAAACCAAAAAAACGAACCAAAAAAGAGACACAAAGAGGGAAGCGAAAGGTCTATAAGCGGTACGGCGTTCCTCTTAGAGGAAGAGCAGGCTTCAATCAGAGCTTTAAGCTTCTTTGGTTAGCGTGAAGGAAGAAAAACGGAGAGAGGAAGGGTTGCACTATCTTGAGGGCAATGGAAGGAAGATTTCAACGGGGGGCAAGGGGAAAAGCACGTAAGGAGAACAGAAGGTCTAGCTCTTGTGGGGGGGGGGGGGGGGGGGGGGGGGGGGGGGGGGGGGGGGGGGGGGGGGGGGGAAAGTTGGGGATAGTTGCTCAGGGAGGAGAACTCATGGAAACCAGGCGCCTGAGAGCCATAGGGAGGAGCTCAGCTGCCTGATCTTGGTTGTTGGGGGGGTGTGTGTTGTTGGGTTGGGGTGGTGGTGGTGGTGGTTTGGGTTTTTGGGGGTGGTGGTGGGGGGGGGGGGGGGTGTGTTGTGGGGTTTGTTGGGTGGGGGGGGGTGGTGTGGGGGGGGGGGTGTTTTTTTTTGTTGTTTGGGGGGGAGGGGGGAAGGGTTTTTGGTGGGGGGGGGCCTGTTTGTGTGCGGGGATTTTGTCTTTTTTGGAGGTGTGGTGTGTGGGTTGGGGGGGGGGTTGTGGGTGTTGTTTGTGGGGCGGTATGGTTCGGGTTGTATTTTTGGGTTTGGTTTTCTCTGTTTCCCCGTGTTATCTTGTGGGGTGATGTTTTTTTTGTTGTGGTTTATTTTTCTGTTTTTTGTTCCTTGGGGGGTTCTGTTAGGGGTGTTGTTGTTGTGTATGATCGGCACGGAAACTTTCGAATCGATGTCCCGGTACATATAAACTCGGATCCAAACGACATATTGCGGAGCGCAACGGAGAAAAGGAAGGTGAGGGGCGCGTGACGAAAAGAAGAAGCACTGAAGAAAGGGTACACTCAGAGCGCCGGCAAAACTTACTAAGTTGGGAGGGGGAAAGGGTCGACTCACAAGTGGTTCGCTTCTTCGGTGGTCGGGCGAACAGAGGAAAAAGAAGGGGGGGGGGGGGGGGGGGGGGGGGAGTTCCTATTCAAGTTCGAGGCTACGGATAAGTAAAGAGTCGCGACCAGCCCTAACGTAAGAGTGAAGGGGTCTACATCAGGAGGGAAAGAAATGTACATCATGGGGTTGGGCGTTCTCGCCGATGCTAAGCGAAAGGATGTTCGCTTAATGCACGGGAGTGTCAAATCAGGGGGAAGAAGGGCGAACCAGAAGTCGAATATTGTAGTTTGTTTAGAATGAAGCAGTCAAAAAGGAACGCTCGAATCAGGAAGTCCGTGGTGCACAGCGCAGAGGGAGTCGGCAATCCGACATTTACAAAGGGAGGAAAAAAAGAGCGGCATCAGGGATGCGGACTCTCTTTGCCCTCCAGGAGAGACGGAATATAAAAGATAATTTCGAAGCACCTTGTGGGGGGGGGGGGAAAGTTTGTGGGGAAAAAGAGTTCGCTATATGTCGCTCCGTGACTTTCTGAAAAAGGGGGGGGGGGGGGGGGGGGGGGGGGGGGGGGGGGGGGGGGGGGGGGGGGGGGGGGGGGGGGGGGGGGGGGGGGGGGGGGGGTGGGGGGGGGGGGGGGGGGGGGGGGGAATTAGAGAAAGAAGTGCTCTTAAAGGAATTACAAAATTCTCTAAGAACATCCGCCCAAAGGCAGGGTGCAGGGAAGACGATAAGGTCGTAGGGGGGGGGGGGGGGGATGTCTCAAGGAATCTCTTACCCGTTATTCTTCGCATTCCTGGAGTGAGGAGGAGGAAAAAAAAAGCAAAACTTTAGGGCGCGCAGCATAGTCTACACGGGAACGGAGAACTGCCTTTCGGCTGAGGAGGAGGTCAAGCCCGCAGAGGCCAAGAATTTCTAGCAAGAGGAAAAAAGTGAATCACGCCTTCTGGAAAGGGGGAGACGCACAAAAAATAAGGGAACTCCAACCAGACATTTTCTGGTCATAAAAAATGGTCAACACTTCACAAAAAAAGGAGTTAGAAAGAGAGAGAGGGAGAAGATGGTTAACTTTGCCCAGAATATTCTGGTGGGAGGAGCAGCCTGCCGAGGGGGGGTTCAGAACCTCAAAGGGCGGTCTTCTCTTGGAACTCACGGCGCGGGCCAGAAAAGGGGCTTGAACTTATTAGTAAGCCGCAGGTAAGGACGCCTCAAATGGGGCTGAGTAAGGGGTATCTAGAGAGTGGATGAGGTCTTGTTTCGTTCTATCAATGTCGGAGGAAGATTCTCCGGATCCCGAGCCGAGGAGGTTTTCTGGAATAAGCCGTTTCGTCAGGAATGCAAACTGGCGAAGCCAGGAGGGGCTTTGGGGTAACTGGGGGGGTCCGGTTGCCGGGGAAAAGGGGGGGGGAAGGCTGGGTGCAGAGACTTAAAAACATAAAACAGAAGTTCTGCTACCTCTCTAGAGCTGGCTTCGCTAGGGGGAGGAAACCGTGCACTGAAGTAGAGGAATACAGATTGATGTCGATTGCACAAGTTGATCGTCATCTCTTCTGCATCGGCTTCGCGGGGAACGTGCCAGTAGCGGGATCTGCTTTCCTCACATGTCAGAAAGATAAAGTCTCTCGGGGGGTTTACAAGAGACTGAAACGGGGGCAATTTCATGGCTGGCGGCTGATTAGTATAACTATGGAAGCCGCGTCATGGAAAAAAATGAAGAAACTTCTTACTTCGACCGTTAAAAAAATTATCAATTACTGAGAGGAAAAACTGAACTCTTGGACAGGCTGCGTTCTCTCCATTCGCCGCGAAGGAAAACTCGGGCTTTACACAAAGGCATCTGAGCTTGAGAAGGGGGATAAACTTTCCAACAGGATCGTGCTGAGCAAATGAACGGAAAGGGAAGGGGAAGCCGATAAAGAGAACCTCTTCATATCTGAGAATCTAGAACACAGGAAGCCGTGAAAACTGCCAAGGTGGAGATTCAACTTGAAAGGGGGAGGAAATAGGCGCAGAGAAAAGACGGTCATGGCCGGGAGGAAACTCGAACTATGGGAAAATAGGTGGGGGCCGCGCCGGGGGGCGCCGCTCATCGGCCTCTAGTGGGGAAAAGAGAAAGAATCTAAAAAAGTCGCGTGAAGAGAAGGATAGCAAAACGTCCAAAAACCATTTGCTACCATGGAGGGGGAGGCGGTTCGGTGGGAAGTTGGAAAATAATCAGTCGCGGCAGATCAAACTGTTTCGGCCCTAAAACTTACAGCTGTTGGGTAAAGGAAGGTCCGCAGTTCGGTGGGAAGATAGCATTCACATAGGCCAAGAAATTAGGGACAGAGGATGGGCGTAGGAAGGATAATTCACAGAATCGAGCAATTCTAATCACTATTCATTAGAAGGGTGGGAAGAAGGAGGTTCTTAAGTCAGTATATGCTCTAAGGAGTTAAAAATGAGGGTTGGAGGGAAAAGGGGGGATCCGGATAGCGACTGCCCCGCTCGGGAATAGAATTTCGCTCTTGGAGGGAGCAAACCTCTACATTGCGATGAAGAGGTAAAGTAGTGAGCGGGCGGGAAGGGAAGGAAAAAGGAGAGTGGGGAACGATGATCGTTCGTTTCCTGCAAATGTTTTCGACGCAGGAGAAGGGAAAATGATCAGTAGAGCGGAGAAATAGTGGAGGTCCGGCGCAAGACAGAGTTAGACTGCCAAAGAAGGAAAGAGAGGTTAAAATCGCGAGGGAGGAGGAAGCTAAGCATCGATGATACAAAAAAATTATTCATTTGAAGGCCAGTAAAATACGCTCGTCGAGGTATCGTCCCTCTCCGCGGGGGAGGTGCGGGTTTCAAAAGGCCGATCGGAGGGACTGGCCGGGTCGCGTGATACTTTGGGCGAGGGACTTGGAAGGAGATTTGGTACGTAGGCTAAAGTCGGGGGGAGGGACTGCAGGCAGGGGCGACTCGAGGTGTGGCCTAGGGGGGAGACGGCTCAAAGCCAGGTTTGTCTCGTTCGGTGGAATCTAAGTTATTGTGCCGGGCTTATTGGGTTCGGGTCTCGTGAGGTTCTTGATCAACATAAAAGAAGGAGAGAGAAGAGGAGAAGGGCTGGGATAAGACTATAATACTTAGTGCAGGAGATTCCCTGACAGAAGAAAAGGTCTCTTGCATCAGCTTAGAAAAAAAAAAGAGAGGGGTGGCAAAGGAAAGAGAGCGATCCTGCCTTGCTCGCTTTCGAAATATATAAATCTAGTGAGGGTCTGACTAAAAATATCAGGCGGGCCGTAAGAGGGGGGACATTCCCATGGACTCGCTGTTGGGAGGGGGCCTCGGCAATCGGAAAAAGTCAGCAAGGATACGTCTCTCCGTCTGGTCAGCCCGGAGAGTTACAAAAAGTTACGAATCATTGGGTCAAGACCTACTATGTAGCCAAAGGGAACTGGGTTGATCGGGACGACAATCTTCGAAAAGGAAAAAACTAGAAGGGTCCCTCCATATTCCTCGCCGCCGGTGAGGGGGAAAGAAAGGTTCAAACAGCATTGGGGGAGGTGGGCGGATAGCCTTCGGCACATGGGGGTCTGAGACAAAAGGAAGGTGACAGCGTCTATAGGGCTGGTCCTATCCAAGAAGAACTCTCTTTCGGGGACGGCATCGCGGAGGAAGAGTCAGCTTTGGGGTGATGGACTGCGGGCGGAATGACTGGGGGAAGGGACATAAGGAAAAACTTATGAGAGAGTGCAATTGCTGGCAATGCAATTCAGAGAAAGGGGGTGGGACCAGAAAGGGAGCGTAAAATACTTAATGCTAAGATTTGGGGAAACGGTCGGAGGGAAGATGTCGCAATCCCCGAA
>Ga0179591_1160328_pt1 | contig 14754 bp, 27 predicted proteins | sample CZOMad2_1_08_16f_FD_182891 | JGI IMG/M metagenome (GOLD analysis project Ga0179591, IMG submission 182891) | Vadose zone soil fungal communities from Angelo Coast Range Reserve, California, USA - CZOMad2_1_08_16fungal (PacBio error correction) | ecosystem: Environmental > Terrestrial > Soil >...
GGGAGGAGTGTCAAGTAGAGGGCATACCGGAATGGGAGAAACGTTGGAAAGTTCAGCACAAAATCGAGTGAGTACCAGAAAGAAAAAAGATTTTGATGAAGGGAGGGGGCGATGCAAAAAAAACGGGTGACTACAAATAGGATCCTGAAAAAGAAGAGGAAAGCAGTAAATTTGAATACTGGTAACAGAAGGGGGCGGGGGGGGGGGCGAGTTTTAAAAAAAAGGGTTAGAAGGGGGACGTTTAGAGGGAAGGGGGGGAAAGGGAAGGGACTGACCTGAAGAGAAAAACGAGGAAAACTAATCGGGAAAGTAGAGTGGGGAAAAGTGTAGGGAAAAGGAGAGGTGCTCACTGCGGGGGCGAGGAATAAAAAGCTATGGGATGGAAGGTCTTTAAAAAAGGGATCGGGGGGGGAGATCAAAAAAGGAAAGAAAGAAAAGACGAGCATTTAATCGGAAGAGGACAGGGGGGGACTAGCTGAAGAAGAAAATTGTGGGAAAGAAACGAAGAAATAGATCTAGGGAGGACACTTTTAAAATCGGAAAAATGAATCTAGACAGCAGCAGGCATTGTAAAGTTGGAAGAGTGGCATTTGAAAGGGGGAACTGTGGGAAAAGAGAACGACGGTGTAAAGGAGAAAAGAAAGGGGAAGGGGAAATTATTGTTAAGGGAAAAGCAAAGGGGAGGACGACAAATTGTGGAAGGGCTCCCATGTGAAAAGAAAACACTTAAGGGGCGGAGAAAGAAGTGTCTTCGAAAAAAAAGAGATGAGGGGGTACCGCAAATAAAGACGCAAGCAAGGATTAAGGGGGGAAGAAGAAATATTAAACTCCATGTGGGGTAGGGGGGAGAATTAAAAAAAAGGTCGGAGAGAAATCGCGTCACTGAAGGGAATGAGAGAAAACGGTATATGCGTCAGGCTCAGAGGAACGATCAAGTACCTATCGGACGGGAGGGAACCGCAACAGGAAAAAGACTTTACAAGAGAAATTAGAGGTTGGGACTCGCAGGGGAACAAAAGGAGTGCGGGGAGGAAGGAAGAGAATGTACCGAAAGCTAGACTTGGGGAGGGGTGGCAAAAAAGAGGAGGTCAGAGATGGCAAGAGGTGCGGAGTTAAGGGACATCGAAAGACCGGGGGGGATAGAAGGAGATTAGGGGAGCTTTGTCCAATGATCTAAGAGACTCCGTTGAAAGTCACGCAAACAATGAAGGGTGCATGAGGGGCAATTATACGAAGATAGGGAAGGAAAAACGGAAAAAGGCAAAAGATCAATAGCCTTAATGGGTGGGGAGAGGGGTCGTTAATAAACAAAAAAAAACTGGGAACAGAAATGGTGGGGGATGGATTTGGGGGAAAGACAAAAAAAGGACCATCGGGACAAGTATGACAGGACCTGACGCCATCATTAAAGAAAGGTACGAGAACAAAAACTGTCTTTCGGAAGGGGAGGGAGGATAGTGGAATTCACTTTGGCATGAACAGAAAAAGCAAACCCGACAGGTTGTTAAATAAGTGGGCGGGAAGGATCGTCATCCGGCCGGGGGGGGGGACACGGGGGGAGCAGTCGACTCAGGGATTAGGGGAGAAATGCCCCAAAAAAGGAAACTCATTAGAAAAAGGGAACGAAGAGATGAAGGTTAGTCGGGGAACTCACGCATACATGAGGAGGGGGTCGGAACCAAATAAAAGCAGACATCACCAACGGCACGGTACAGAAGGGAGAAAGCTTGAAATTACTGTGTCAAGGAAGGGAAGTCTACGGAATGGGTCAGACAGGAAAACTCACGTAGAATAAATGTATGGGGGGGGGGGGGAGGGGACTACCAGTTGTCGGTGATCGCACTCTGGGGACGGGGCAAGCGGAGTAGAACCTTGGACAGACGTGGCCGAGGGGATTGGTGGGATTGCCTCAAGGAATCAAAAGAAATGAAAGGGGACATTTTTAGTGGAGGTGTGAATAGCAGAAAGATAAAAAAAAGAGGAGAGAGATGGACCCATTGGAAGAGAGAGAAGAAGGGCAAAGAGAGGGAAGGAAGGAGAAGACCTCCTGGAAAGAAGGGTGGAGGGGTAGTAGAAAGAAAGGAGAATAGGTGGAGGGAAGTTGAAAGCTGAACTCCAGAATCAAAAAGGCCCCGACTTGCGGAACGGAAGAAGTAACTCAAGACCTTAGGAACCCGAAAGGGCTGTCACTACAACCAAAAGGGGGGCAGCCACCACTATATGTCTCTTAACGGGAAAAAATTCCTCCAGTCCGCATCGGGGGAAGTCCTCAATTCTAAAAAAGAAGGACAATCGGGAAGTTTTGCGACTGACAATACGGTGGGGTTAGGGGGGAGGTCTGTCGTCTGCTAGGGGAAAAGGATAAAACAAGAAAAGGTGGAGTTTGGAGAGGGGGGAATAATAGGGAAAGACGACAGTATGTAAGGGTGACGAGGCTAACTTTCAGACTTTTTGTAGAAAAAAAAAATGCGTTTCCTATGGGGGGAAAGGAGGTAACAGCAATTTGGAAAGGTTCGTAGTTGGATTACTTAAAATGCTATTGGTTGGGAAAGACAAGGCATCCCGAACCCGAAGGGGAGACTAGAGAGGGGGGGTTAGAAATTCTTCCCATGGGGGGGGGTGAGGGGCGTCCGAATGACATAGAGATGCAAAAAGATAATGATGAATTAAGGGAATGCCTCGATGCAAAAGGGAGGGAAAGAGAATAGAAACCACAACAAGGGAAAGGTCAAGTTCAAAGACAATGAAGACCTAGGGAGATCCGAAATCGGATAAAATTTGTGGAAAAAAATTTTCAAAGTTAAGCGGACGAATCTGGAGCGATGTGAAAATAGGGAAAGAGTCGCTAGTAAACTCACTTAAGAAAACGATGGCAAGGGGGCAGCGGGAGGTGATAGGCAACTGTTCCGGAGAAATTGAAAGGAGTTTACAAGGAAAAAAGTCCGAGGAAAGCGAGGCTTAGGAAAAAGAACAAAAAAAGAGACTCCGATTGACTGACAGAAAAAATCTAAGAGATCGGGATCAAAAACTTGATAAGTCGAGGGACTTCAAACAGAAAAGTTGTCCTGGAACTAAGTACCAGCACAAAGACCTCGATAGACGAAAAACGTTGTACACCGTGTTCGTGAAACCTGTATGAACTTGGGTTCAGGGAGAAGTTGTTCCTGGCCACATCAAATTCAGCCTCTCAAAAAAAAATATCAGGGTGAAATTCTCGGGGGGAGGAGAGTTGCGGAAAGGAAAGCGAATTAAAAGGGACCTTAGCAGTCACGGAAGGAGATGTATAGCCCACTAGGGCCACTTCCAAACCTAATAGCCGGAGGTACATGACGCGCGAAAAAAGGGAGGGGGAGGTCCCTTGAAAGGAGGAAGTTCTACTAGTCGCGTCTTGGGGAAGATGGTTTGGGTACCATATCGGGGAAGGGGAAGTTTCACCGGGGGAGGATATTGGGGGAAGGGAAACTATCGTTCAGGAAATAGGAGGTGTTAGGGTAAAGGGAGGGTGCGTTTGGGGGGAATTAAGCCGAAAAAAGACTCAGAACAACAAAAGGAGGAGGAAGAGAGGTTTCTGAAAGGGCTTAAACGAAAAAAAAGGGAAGAAATCCATAGAAACAGTTGAACGAACGAAGGGGACCTCACTCAGAAAAGAGTGGAAAAGAGCGGCAAAACTAGTCAAAAGGAACAAATCGAGAAATACTCGGAAAAAAACCGACAGAGAAGGGGAGACCGCATGTGGTGGGGCTGAAAAAAAACGTGATTCTGAGGTTTTCAGGGGCAAAGAGGGAACGGAAGCTCTCCCAGGCAAGAATAAAAATAGGGTGGAAAGGCGCAAAGAATTCGTTACCAAAAAAAAGAAAGGGTATGATTGCGGGGCGAGGGGGGGGGAAAAATAAAAAAAAAGGGACGACGCCTAACAAATAGTTGCAAAGGGTTTTGTGGAGGAGGGATTTCGAAAAAAGCTCTTGGATGGAAGGGGGGGGGCGCAGTGGAGGGACGCAGACTAAGAAAGCGTGATCCAGGGAATCTCAAAGGGGGGGAAATTGTAAAAAGAAAACAACTCGACGGAACAAAGAGGTGTTGGACTCAGCCGAGATGATCGTAAGGGGGGCGTGGCACAATTTGAAGCAATTTCGGAGAAGGGAAAAATTGAAATAAAAGCAGGGCGGGTTATGTGGAAGGGGATGGAAAAGAAGAAATGTCCATGGGTAAGAGGGGCGGCAGGAAAGGGAGCTGCCTGTTTAACGATGAATATGGGTAGCGCGCGTCAGGCCAGTGGGACGTGAACCTCCAGGATCGGGTGGGGGGGGGAAACTGGTTGAAGGGAGAACGGGGGAAAGGAAAAAAAGAATGGGAGGAGCAAGATGTGGGACATAAAGGGGGGAGGGATAGACGACCTGAATGACAGACCTCTGTGACTATGTAGACGGAAAACCGTGGGGGTCGGAAGGAGGGCTAAAAACAGGGTGGGCAAAAAGAGGGAGGCAGTGGGCAACAGAGAAAGGGGCGTCATTGAAAATTTCCGCCGAAAAATAAGGTGTCGTGGGAAAGCGCGCAAGAGACAGCGGGAGGGAAGAGTCACTTGACAGATGAAAGGAGAAAAACCTGTGACGCTACCACGAAAAGAGTTTACGACTTAAAAAGATAGAAGAATGCCGACTAAAAGGGGGAAACTGACGGGTAAGAGAAAAAGGGACCAGTTGAGTAGTGAATCCGTTTAACCACATACCGGAGGGTCTAAAATGGGGGGGAAAAAGCTAAAGAGTTTTACCTCTAATGATCTTTGGGATAACCCACAAGAGTGGCAGCAAGACAGCGGTCATCTATGTGGGTCTGGCGTATGGAGAGCCGGAGAAATACTTTATGGAGGGGGGGAGGGTGCGGGATTGTGGGAAGGGAGGGTTCACCGGGGCAATCAAATCTCTATCCATCCTTGGACGCGAACCACAAAAAGATCTATTGGGGAAGGAAGGAAACAAAAAAAATTCTGGAAAGACGAAAAAGGCGATAACACAAAAGCAATCGAAGGGGTGGGGCTAGAAAAGTATGCATTAAAAACTACCAATGGAAAAAGATTATTGGGGATTAAGGGGGGTAAATCCCCAAAGGTAAAAGGGACAGTACTGCAAAAGGGTCCCCGGAAAACAAAGGGAGCGAAAGAGTAACTACCACTAAAAGGTCTTAAAGGAGATGCGGCGATGCATTTTCTTAATTTGGGATGAAAAGGGCCAGAAGAAGAGACCATAAAGGGGTTTCCAATGCTTTGGAAGACTGACATAACGTAAGTGGGGATGCTGTATTCAGGGGAATTTGTGGGCACGGAACGGAAAAAGGAGGAGTAGAGACCAGAAGAAGGAAAGAGAAGAGCGATCAAAACGGGAGGAAGAAAAGAGAGAATCAGACATTGGGTCGGTCAGAGAAAAGAATTGCAAACCACTGAAAGACCAACGTCAGAGAGGCAACAAAACGGGATTACTGCCGAGATTTCGACGGAGCAGGGGGAAACAAAACAGGGTCGCTCCTAGGGGGGGGACCTGTTTACGTCAAACAGGGGCCGGAAATTATACTCCTATTACGAGAAAAGTTTCGGTTGGGAGGAAACCTAGGACGGAACTTACTGGGAGGAGACTACCCTTGCAGGAGTTTCCCGTGAACGGGGTAAGCAAGCAGAAAATAACTTCAACGTGGCGGGGTAGGGGTAGGTCTGGGATGAAAAAAAATATAAACGGGGGAAAAATAGGGAGCGGATTTCCATGTGTTAAGAATAGGGTCCAAGGAGAAATAAGTCCTGACAACTCAGGGGGGGTGAGCGGGGATGAGATCAAGCAACGATGGAAGAAAGATAAGCATTGGAAAAAGACAGCATTCACGCGATAAAAAGAAGGGAGCATCGTCAGAGTAAGCGCACCCGAGGGGAAACAAGCTCTGAAGGGGAAAGCACTGGGTTGGGTGGTAAGGACACATATGGAAGCGTAAACAAGCTTAGATGTCTCGAAAAGGGCAAAACCAAGACCAAACGAAGGCTTGTCTTCCATAAAAGAAATAACTGAGGAAGTTTGGGCACGGGTCAGTTGTCGCTTTCTGCGGAGTATAGGGTAACGCCAAAGCGTGTTGTGACGAAAAACGGGAATTAGGAGCACCAAAATATTGAAAAGGAAGGTCAAGGGAATGGGGGTGTGGACTCCAAAACCCTGGAAAAAGGGGGAGGAGGAAAGTCAATTGGACGACCGCGCGTTCGTGGATGAAACTGCAGGAGAGGGGTTGGTGGGCAAGTAGTGGTCGCCAAGCAAAGGAAGTTTCCTAGGAAAAAGTGGGAGGGAGAAAGAGGAACGAGAAGGAGGTCAGAAAGGGAGCTAACCCGATGAAAATCTCATCGAATTCCGGGGAAAATCATCAGGAAACAGGGATATCAGATACACAGGAAACCGTAGGGGACATCTCGGCAAGGACAGGAGCAGAGAATAAGCTCTAAGACAGGGGGGAAAAGGGGTGAAAATTAGCTGAAATCTTAGAACGAGGGAAAAATAGAAATCAAAAATGGTAAAGACAACTCAAGCTGGAGAAAGTAGAGGAGGTGGCTTGCAAAGTGGAGTCGAAAAGGGTATCGTGAACGAAGGGAGATCAATATCTGTTCAAAATCGCAACAAAAAAGAATCAAGATCTGGGGGCCCGAAAGGTGCAACATAGAAGGAAGAACTTTAGGGATCAGAAAAAGGAGAGGGACTTAAATCCAAGTTGCAAAGTAATCGGGACGAACAAGAAGCACCTGTGGTTAAGCGCCAAAAAGTGAAAACTCCTTCAGAGGGAAAAGGAACGGGGGGAAAGGATTTGTCTTCAACCCATCAAAGAAGAAGCCCTCGCAATAAGAGATCGGGCTTTCATTCTTCGGAAAAAAAAAGGAGGGGGGGTCGTCTGGAAAACGGAAGGAGTCAGCGCGCTGATCATGTTGAGAGGGCCGATCACAAAAAATGCAAAAAAAGAAAAAAACCGGAAAGTCTTTCAGAAAAAAACTTAGGGGACAGGGAACATTTGATGGAGGGGAAAATCGAGTCTCAGAGGTTCCAAGGACTCGGGGGAAAATTGCGTTACCTTTGGTAGGGAGTGCGGGAAGCACAAATAAATGACGGCAAACAGCTAGGGACACGTATGGGTCGTCTGCAAGGGGGCGTTTTGTGGGCAGGTCCGCCCATACTAAGGAAACACCAAAAAACGTCGGGGCAAAAAAAAGGGAGAGGGTCTTGTCGGCATCGGGAAAATTACACAGACCTACAAAATTGGCATACGACCCCATCACAGCCGAAAATGAGGTGAACGTCACAACATAAAGCCCGGAAACATTCAAAAATTCATGGGAACAAACTCCCCTTAGGAAAAAAGAGAAGAAACAAGAAATGGTAATTCCAGACCCAGGTGAACTTAAAAAGGGAGTTCGGTGAAGGGGGGTCAGAGTTTGGTCTCAAACTGGCCCAGTCTTCAGGCCTTAAATCATAAGGAGTGGAATGAGCAAATCGACTTAGGAAAAGGAATGATCTAGTGTAGGAAGAAAGCCTGGTGGAACGACAAGCTCTCAAGAAAAAGAAGTATACAGGTTACATTAAAGTGGGTCAAAAGGTGTGGGGAGCGTATGTGGGGAAGCCCAGGTCGCTTTGGGGGGATTGCAAAGTTACGGAAACTGGGTAGTACCGATCCTCATCAGGGCAATGGAAAAAACAGACAAGGAGAGAGTGAAAACATTGGTAAATGAGAACGGAAAACTCGACTTGCAGAAAAGCGTGTGGAACTATGACTCAATAAAGTGAAGAGTTCCTTGGACTTGAAAAAAAAAAAGAAATTAAATGGGTCGCAAGGACATTGGTGAAAAACCTCCGGCATGAGAGGGCCGCTTTCGTTTAAAAAAAGCAATGGGACGAAGGTGTAAAAATCGCGCAAGAACTCTTAAATTGAACAATGCAGGAGATAGCAAACGAAGGCAAGGGCATTGGGCATTGGGTCAAAGTGAAGTTACGGTGAGGGGGGAGCTTCTCGCGACTGAAGAGTTGGAAAAGAAGAGGATATTGGGGCAACTTCATATAAGGAACTGGGAAGATAGGGGGGGACGATGATACGACCAAGTCGAAAAGGAGGGGTCGGGGAGACGAATGAAATCCCAACCATCGAATTAAAAAACGACGAGGTAGTACCATTGGGTAAGGGGAAGAACAAGAGTAATGGGAGGGGTGGGAAAGTCAAAAACGATAAAACCAAATCGTGAATGTCCAGAGTCAAGTTGTGTGAGGGCCATAGGAGATTTCAGAACAAGAAGGCTACAAGAACAAATAAAAGGGGGGACGATCAACTGAGAATAGACTCCTCCTCCCTCATAAAAAAAGGGCGGTCAAAACGACAAGGGACTCGGGTTAGTTAGTAACTTTAAGCCATCATCGGAAAACAGCTATTGGCGAGGGGAAACTTCGGTTGGAGGAACGCTCGTGGGGATGACACTCCCAAAGTCTAAAACATGCTTAAGAGGGCGTTTCTTACGGATGCCGTCGAATCTGTTATGGAGGACTTTCTGGAGCAGGTGGAACCAGACATCTAGGAATTTAATCCTTGGACTGTCAAACACATAGCGAGGGGATCGGGGAAAGGTAGCAATCAAAATATTGCCACTTGATAACAACCGAGAAATCTCATCAGGTGGGGAGGAAAAAGGTTTTAAACGAAAAAAGAAAACAAGTTCCCTTAAGTACTTGACGAACAAACAGTTTAGGAAACTAAAAGGCCAAGTGTACCTGCACGCCGGAAGCAGAGGTTAAGACACGAAACGACAACTGGGAGGCAAAAAAATTCTTATACGTTCGGTCACGGGGGGAGAGCATACCAAAAGGAAAAATTCCCCTTTTGTTCAAGCGGGGGGATACAGAATACAGTAATCCCTGAAACGTGCAGAGAAGTTGGGTGTGTCACGACAGACATGGCCTTGGGGGGAGTGGGGGGCAACCGCCTACCTTCAGAAAGAGACCTCAACAACAAAAACTAAAAAAAGGAGGAAAAGTTAGTCTGGAAAAGCTCACTCATAAGCTCGGGAGAAAAAAAGTCAAATAGAACAAAAAAGGACTGACTGATCCGTAGAATGAAAAAGTGAAAAAAAATGGTTCGGATAGGAGGGCTACGGCGTCAGCAAAAAAGGTCACGTATACGCCTTGAAAAAAAAAAAGGGTGAGGGAGTCGCACTCTATCGAGGAAACGGGGAGGAGGGGGACCACCAGGGTAGGAGTGGCAGAATGGTAACGGTTTGGGGGGGTCGCATAAGTACCTCAACAAAAATTCGGGGAAGGTATGAGTTTGCTCTGGTTAAGCTGCTACACAAGAGGTGAGCGGCAGTTCCTTGGAAAGGAAAGCCTAGCTGAAGATCTGAGACTAAAAAGAAAGACACTGCGCTGGGGATTTGTTTAAGCGGAGGGGGCGGCAGAAGCGAGTCATCAGGATGTACATGGGAGCAATTAAATCGAAAAAAAACTCCCGCAAGGCAAGGTGAAAAAGAAAATGGTATGTAATAAAAGCCAAATGACATGAACAAGTGCAGGAAAAGCGCATGGGTTGGAAGCGCGAAGGTCATTCGAGAGATTCGGGGTAAAGTCTAGGACCTCTTCTGGAAAAACAAGAACATGCTGGGTACCAGTGGCTTACTAAAAACTCAACAGAGAAGGTTTGCAGGAACGGACAGGGGGGGGGAGAACGCGGACGGGGGGGGGAAGAGGTCAGGAAGCAGTCAAAAAGAGCTGGAGTTGGCGTGAGTTCTTGCAAAAAGGTTGGGGAGTCTCAAAGAAAGGCATTATTGACAGGAGGAAGTCGGCCAACGAGTGGAAAGTGAGGTTACTAAAAAAGGAAACACTGCGTGTCCAGTGAGGCGAAAGTTCCAAACGGACAGGAGAGCGTCGTGCACAGCCTGGGGAAAAAGAAGAAAAGGACTTAAGAAAAGGAAAGACTTTGAATCGGGTGGGTGACGGCCCATCCGGTCAAGGGCGGCAAAAAAAAGGAGGCTATAAAAGGGAATCTAGGACGAGAAATCATCATACCACGGCTGAAGAGTCCAACACAAGGTCGGACGAAAAAGGAAAAGGCACAGGCATGCCATTCAGATCTCCGATAAGGCATAAGTGTGGAAAAATTCCGTTAGTGTCTAAACTTAAAACGTCGATGGGTACAGATGAGGAATAGGCATCAGAAAGGGAAAACAAAATCTTCGGAAACGGGGGGGGCACGCTGAGGTTCGACTAAGGGTCCGGCTGCAGGGGATGAACGGCTGTTGGACACCTCCACAAGTACGCGGCATGGGGAAGAAATAAAGTCGTACACAAAAATGAGGGGTCTAGTCAGCAATTTAGACGAAAAGGGCATCAATAACTTAATAGTTAGGCCACCCGGATATCTCGCGGAAATCAGCGTTGAAGAGAAGAAAAACAAAGCCAAGGGTGTTTTGGGGAACGAGAACGAAACCACAAAGGTGAAAAAAAAAAAAATTTAGGTGTCAAACGCGTAGAAGAGGGGGGACAATGGAGCGAGTTGTCGTTACGAACCATCACAAAAAGGAAAGACTACGGTCAGCAGAAAGGGTCATTTCCAATTGTGGCGGAGAAGATTAGGGCAGTTCAACATCTGAAAGAAAAGGAAGAGTCATTCGGGAGAGACGGTCGGGGGGGTGTCAGGAGAAATATAGGACAAACGGAAACCTAGAAGTGGATCATCTTAGTCCTCCACAACATCAGCAAAGGGAATTCGTGGGGGGATTCGTCTTACTGGAGGGGGGGGTTTGTGGCACGTATTTACTCGTATTACTACGTTTAATTTAGTGGTGAGGGGGAAAATGGGAGTCAATGGCTTAAATTGGGACGAGGACTCGTCATGTCACAAGTGGGGTCAGGGGGGAAATGGGGGAAAGTCCATAGGTCGCAATCTCTCTGCTAAAGAAAGTGGAAGAGAGGATGAGGGGGAGCATCGCCTTCGAAATCCGGACTTTCAGTCAAAAGAGAGTTAGTGGGGACAAGCCGCTCTTTAAGCGCCACGCACAAGAATCGACAGGAAATAAGCGTTCCCAAGGGGAAATATAACTCCCTGCTTAAACGAGAGAAAAAGGCAATCTGGAAAGGTGGACAGCCGAAGGTGGGAGAAAGACGGGGAGAGGAGGGGGCAAAGTGGGGAAGATGGGGGAAGGGCTCAGCCAAGGCTCTACGCGGAAATAGTATGAAAGGTCGCGTCTCGGATTACGACGAAGAAAGGCAAAGAGATTCTTTTAATAAACTGCGAAGCGAAATTGGGAAAGAAAGAAGCGCTAAAAAATAAGTGGTGGATCGTACGTTAGAAAAAGATGTCACCAGTTTGTGTCCAGGATTAAAACGCGAACAAGGGGTTCTATTAAGGGTGGACGGAAGGAGGGCGCATAAATCCGGTGGAAAAAAAAAGATAAGATTGATTGGCGCGTGGGGGATGCCGGACACTGCGAAATGGCAGGAAGGAGTGTCGTCTGAAAAGAATGGGGACCTGAAGGGATTTTCCACCTGAAAAAAACAGTGCAGGTATGAAGACGCTTCGGAACGAATTGGAGCATAACTAAGGGAGGGGAAAGGTTGGGTTGGGGACGGGAGTCGGTAGGGGTCGAAAGTATTTTCTGGACCTCAAAAAGATTGGAAAAGGTACTGCGGAGGATAAAACGAGGAGACGCAATTATGACGTTTGAGAAGAGAAGGACACTTGGAAGGGAAACTGTCTTGCATTTTGCGGTTGGATGGTAAAAGACGACGGTACCGGAAAAGAGTGAGAAGACAAAAAGGGGAAAAAAGGGGTTGGCATACAAAGCGCTCTAGAGCTGGGAAACTGCGGGAGACAGGAACTTTGCCTTAGTTTCATATGAGCAGACAGACTTGGATAAAAAAGAAAGAGTTAAGGGCAAAAAGGTAAGTAGACTCCCGGAAAAAAAATGGGACTTTTCTAGTACTCGCCAATAGGAACGAACATGGTCTGTTGGATTAAGGGCAAAACTGTACAGGCGGGACGGCTTTACTGACACTGAAAGAGGAAAAATACTCACAGAAAGGTTTTGCGGAGGTCTTTCAGCTGCAGGTCGATCTGAAAGGTCTCATACCGGCAAACCTGTAAACCTGAGGAAAGGGAAACTTCGCTGTGGTATTATTATGAGAAAGGGGTAATAAAACACCACATCAAGGGTCGTGCAGAAAGGGGCGAAAGCCCGGACATTCTAAAGTAAAACGCGCCTCCGGGAAAGGGAAACAACAGAACGATTCATTGGAGGAAAGCGTCAATTGGATGGTGCTGTGTTCGGAGACGGTAGAAAGCTTGAGAGGGAAAGGGTCGGGAGGGGAAACGTCTTTGGGGGAAAGAAAAGCTCAATAAAAAAAACTTTAGGAACCAGGTGAGACACGCTCAAAAAGAAAAAGAGAAGAGGGGAAGGAAGGGCGATATGCGACTAGATCAGGCACACTGACGATGATAGAAGACGAACAATCCAGCGCATCATGGGGTGCATATGGGACTTTAGTAATTATCCGTTCAACTGTCAAACGAATTTTCTTGTTTAGTGAGGAAACATCACAACAGGTTTGGTTGCGAGACGAGGGAACTGCGCAAGGTTGACAGGCCCGCGAAAAGGCCAGGCAGGGTATTAATAGTGTCTAAAAAAGAAATGTTCGTTCCGTACGACGCTGGCAAGAAATGGGGGATAGTACATGGGGTTAGAGCAGAAGTCGAAAGTCGAGGTTTGTGCAAAAGGACAGGTGGGAAGGCAACAAGGGACAATCGCTAAGTGATTGACTATTCGGACGGGGGTGGGAGGAAACAGCACGAAGGCAGGGGACTATGAAGTGGCCCGCGACCTGTGACTGCGCGATCTGAGAGCTAACCGGAAGAGGAAGAAAAATAGGGGAGATTGCAAGGATTGGGCAATGATAAAAGCATTTATGGCGCTAGAATACCTAAACAGAAATATCAAGAACTGGGATGAGGGGGGGATAAGATCAGCAGTAAAAAGCAAGACTTGGGTAAAGGGGGACACGGTGTCATTAACAAATACGTGGAGGCAACGGTAGGAAGAAAGTTTCAAATGTTACAGGGAAGAAGAGCTTGTCCTATGAGTTCCGTGGTACGACTTGGGGAGTAAGGCGATAACAGGGGGCCTGCCAAAAGAATCAAAAAAATAATTAGGGGTAAAAAGGTTTGGATGGGTCGGGGGTAATATCCATACTCTGCCTCCTCAAAATAAAAGATGAAAAAATGAACCTTGGGGATGATAGCAGGGAAGTGGCAAAAAAATCGCATGCCCATCAGGACCCTCGAGGAGTGGTTAGGGAAGAAATCAAAAATAGGTTGCAAGATGCTTCAGAAGGAACTCAAACAGCAAGTCACACGCGCACAAAGAGAGCGGGGAAATCGGAAACCAGGCCCTTAGTTGGTTTGCACATCTACACACGCGTGGTGGGGGGGGGGTTGCGAAAAAAGAAAAAAAGGTCGCGGTCTCTGTAAAGATGGTATCAGCACCTTCGGCCACAAAGGGGCACGACATAGGGGTCGTGGCTTCCCATGCCAATCTCTAAGAAATGCCAAACGAGTAAAGGGGTCGGTGTCGAAGAAGTGGGAGCGTTCTGTCGTAGGAGTAGAAGGTCAGGGATCGGAGGGAGTGGCGGTGCGAACAAAAGTAAGAATAGTGAATGCTTTCCGAATTCCTGTTGTCGATCACATCAGGCGGGGTAAACCGTGGGGGATATTCTCCACCTTGGAGATTAGGAAAAAAAAAGACGGCCAAGTTGGGTATCTACGACGTTGCGTCAAGAGGGATACGGCAATTAGATTGGTTGGAGAACAAGGGTAGAGCAGCAGCCGACTTTTCAACGAAGAAAAGGGGGGGAAGCCTGCCTCGAAGAGGTAGGGGCTCCGCATCTAAAAATAAATGGGGGAAAATGGAAGACGGATTCTCTGTCCAATAATCTCAAAACGTCGAGAAGATCAAACCCGGCGACGTAAAAGAAAGATGACGGGGAGGGAACAATGTACTCATGCAGAGCTTCAGAAACTAATGTAAAAAGTGGACCCTTTTAGATTATAATGCCGAAATGCGCGATGTAAAATAGGAAATCTGGATCAGTAGCAAACGCAGAGGAAAGGTCCGCGAAGTTTGCAATAGGGTGTTTGGATAAAGTCTGTTGCTCGAATAGAGGGCTCCTAGCGAGGGATGCATCGACATCAGCTACGGCCATCAGACTAGGGGGGAATCCACGAGTAATGAAAAGGAAGCGGTCTAAGTCCGCACCTAGGAAGATGGTGCTCCATTATCTATCTTTGTGCCGAAACAAAAAAAGATGAGCGTCGGTGGGGTGCCATGAAAAAAAAGGGTAATTCTGTCCTTATTTCAGGTCCGAGGAAAAAAAAAGCCAATAGCGATTTGGTCAGAAGTCAGGCCGCGGTTCGAAGGAATTCGCAAGGAATCAAGTGAGGTCAAATCTGTTGAGAAAAGATCCTTCAACAGATTCTGATACCAGAGGAACCGTTTTGGGAGGATCGTGGACAAAGACGCCGTGCACTGGGACAAACTGAAAGTAAGGATTGGGTCTGATCTCACCCAAAAAAAGAACTTACATTGAATGGAGCACTGCCGAAACTAAAGTTTGGAAACATGGGAAGTCGTAGCCGGTAAGACGCTGTCTGTGGTCACAACGAGGAGGATCGGGGTTTCGTCTAAAGTTGGAGGGAGGTTTAAAAGAGGTCACA
>Ga0179591_1376131_pt1 | contig 14754 bp, 20 predicted proteins | sample CZOMad2_1_08_16f_FD_182891 | JGI IMG/M metagenome (GOLD analysis project Ga0179591, IMG submission 182891) | Vadose zone soil fungal communities from Angelo Coast Range Reserve, California, USA - CZOMad2_1_08_16fungal (PacBio error correction) | ecosystem: Environmental > Terrestrial > Soil >...
AAAAGGAAGAGGTCGGAAGGGGAAGGAGAGGGTCGCGTCATCTCCCGCGGAGTTCCAGGGAAAAAAAGAAAGAAACTTTCTCCTCTTACTTTCCAGTGCGGGAAAGGGGAGGATTGAGAGCGTCCATTGCAAATCTTTTTGAGAGAAATGTTGCAAAAAGGGGGGTTAATTTTTGCGCCGAGGGTGTTCAAGAAACGGGAAAGAGAAAAGGGAAGAGGGGGATGGCAGCGGAGGGGGAAGGTAGATCTGGACATAGGTTTTCCTATGCGTATGGGTAGGGGGTAGGTCCGTTTCAACAACTCCAGAAAAGGGGGGGAGAGAAAAAGTAGAAACCCGAGAGAGGGAGAAGGAAGAAGCTACTCTTTTCAGCCGGAGGTGATGTGCTACATTTGGGAAGGCAAGGGAGAGGGGAAAGGAGGGGCGCATCAGTATGGTTTTTTGAACTTGTAAGGGAGAGCGTAACCCAGACCTTGGTTGAATGAAGGAAGAAGGAGAACGGACCTCAGCGAAAGGCACAGAGGAAAAGAATGCCGTGAATTCACCTGAAGTTCTTGATTTCCTACAGGACGAAGTGATTACCTCCCTTGTGGGAAAAAAAGGGGAGATTGGAGAAAGAAGAAGAGGGCGGTCATCCATCATAAAGACTGAGAAGAAGGCAGTATTTTCTTTTCTTCTTAGGGATGGGGGAGGAAAGGAAGGAAAGAAAGTACTGGGGAAGAGAAGAAGGTAATGAAACTTCTGTCTTTTCTGGAAAAAAAAAAGGAACCCCCAACAAGAAAGCAAGAAGAAAAGAAGGGCCCAAAAAGGTTACTTCCGCTTCTTTACAACCGAGATCCTCTCCACCAGCATGTGCAGAAAGGGGGGGAAGGGGGAAGGGAGGGAACTATCAGGAGAGGGATGAGGGACTATGCACCAAAGGAAACAAAAGATCCTACCGGGGGGGGTGGACGAAAGGGAAAAAAGGGGGGGGAAAAGATTCACAACATCTCCTACTAAATCCATCCCGTTACACGGAGGGATATGTTCATCCTTCTAAAGGGACGTTAGAGATGAAAGCAGGGGGATCCTCCTTCCAAGAAGAATCCAACTTGTCTTCACTCTTGGCAGAGGGGATGGGAGGAAAACATCAAAAAAAAAAGGGGAAAAAGGGATGGACGACTTAGAGTTATCGATCATGTCATATTTCATGCCGAAAAAAAAAGGGGATGAAAAAAAAGGGAAAAGGAAGGAAATCCCGATCTTCTTTATTCTGGAACTAAAAAGTCCTTTTTTAGATCGGAACCTTAGGGGGGGAGAAGCATAGGGGGTACCATTTGCCCTTGGAGGGTTTTGATGGGGGGAATTCGGGGAAAAAGGAGTAAAAGGAAGACTGTTATTCATCCTGACTCACTCTTTCAAAAATCATCGCACTTAGGTTTACGGAAAGTCAGGGCGATAATAAAAGGAGGAGACAGAGAAGAGGGGGATAGGAGGCTCATCATCTCTCCATCCTTCAGGCTTCTTAGCTGCGGAAGAGAAAAACATCAGCAGGCTACAGTTACTGCAGCGATGGAAAGAGAAAAAATAAGAAGGGGGGAGCGGGAGAAGCCAGAGGGCTTCGGTCCGGGGGGGGGTTGACGCCTTCTCTAAATGCAGAGGAGAGGAAGCAAGGAAAAAAAAGAGGGGGGGAAGGGAAAAGAGAGGGGGGGAGGCTGTCAACTTCTATACAATTATATTTAGGGGGGGGAAAGTTGGGTGAGGGGCTCAAAGAGAAAGGGGGGCGGAAGATGACATTCCTCTTATATGGAATATTCAATAAGAGGGAAAAAATACTTTACCTTGTGAAGCCGGGCGAAGAGGTGGGAGGGAAAAGGGTCAGGGAAACCATCTTCTACAGTGTGTACGGGAAACTTCTTATACTTACTTCATATGGGAGAAAGCAAGATTTGGGGGAGGTATGGAAAGAAAAAAAAAGCAATGGTGAGTCGCCACAATTCCCAATCCCCTCGATAAAAGGGTCTTCAACCTCTCCAGTCAGAACTTCACAAGGAAAAAAGGGAGGTAAAGGGGATGTTATCCAACAACTTTTCGGTTATCGAGGGGAGAAAAAAGGCTGCCTCATCATTCTATCTCGAGGATGGGAAAAACCGGGGCAAGAAAGGGGGGGGCAATTGCGGCTTCGGATCGTCCAAATGTCGAAGAAAAAAAGAAAAACCATTTACAAGTATTTTCGATGAAGCATACAGAAGGTAAGGCGGTCCAAAGGCCCCTTCCCCAGTAAGTATTTTCGGGGAAACGGCTTATTTAATATTCCCTTCAAGCGAAGGAGAAGGCCCAGGAGGATAAAAAAAAAAGAAACCATCGATAAATTTACCAACCTTTACACTCGAGGAGCTATTGTCATCGCTTAAAAATAAAAGGGGGAAACGACCTTTGGGGGGGGAATGGGGGGGGGGGCCTTCTTGCAGTCTGCTCAGCGGACCTTCACCCCCCCAAAGAATCGATGAGCATAAGACTAAAGAAGAAAGTTACGAGAAAAGATGCAAGACGCTTCTCTGTGCATCTTGCTTTACGGAAAGGGGAAAGGACGCATCCCTTCGAGAGGGGGTCGGGGGTTGGAAAGGGAAGGAGGAGCAGAAAAGAAAAGGCTGAGAAGCGGGAATTTGATTACGATGAAGACAATGATTCGCCCCTACTTTCCCGTAAAAAAAAGGGCGTGGGAACTTTAGGGAGGGCAATACAGTCCTCGTCCTTTGCCGCGGAAAAGGCAAACCCACCCGACTACACAATTGCAAATGGGACCCTCAGTTGACAAAAGAATACAAAGGGAGAAGGACGCACAACCTCCTTTTTTGAGGAAAAAGAAAGAAAGAAGAGATCGTTAGTTTCAGTTACCCGTTCTCAGTGGTATGGAGGTGGGGGGGGGGAGATGGGGAACCATGACCGATTACATTCTCTGCGATAAAAGAGGGAATTTGACGATTCCAATACTTTGCCCAAGGAGAAGGGAATGACCGGGGGGGGAGGAAAGTGAGCCCCTCTTTTGAAGGAGGAAGTCCTCTATAAGACTGAAAACTTCCAGGTTCGGCTGACAAGAGAGGAAAACGGTGGATTTCTTCTCTTCGGGGGAATATTTTCTTTATTCTTTGTGCCCGAAAAAAAAACCAGAAGGTAGATCGTAGGGGGGGGAGGGTTGTTGACTTTCTTTTTCCCCGTAGTAAAGGAGAAGGACGACCGAAAATGACAAATACTTGCTCCCTGTTCGCAAAAAGAGGGAGGGGTTCAAAGAGAGAAATGTGTTTTCTTCTGGGGCTTAGGGGGGAAAGGAAGGGAGGGGGGGGGCTGGTGTGGGGGGGGGAGGAAGGGTTCATTACCGTCTACGGAGATAGTGTTGAAGGGGGGAAAGATAGTTTAATCATTAATCACCATCCCTCCAAGAAAAAAGAAGGTCTGGATTCGAGGAAAAAGAGGACGACAATATGTCTGCTGTCTCTAAGTTAGGGCCACCATGTCCTTTTTACCACACGGGGTTAGATTGCAGGGGAAGAACTGAGGGGGGAAACTGACTTTGCCTTACCGTCATGCGCAAAAAGAAAAGGAGTGCGTTCGACACCGGAGGGTATCTGGGGAAACTAGGAAAAAGGGGGGCTGGTAAGCTCTTCTCATAGAAAATACGGAAGCCGGTCCGCACTTCCCGCGACGATACATGGAGTGACAGAAGTCGTAAGGAAGAAGAAGAAAGTCCCAGACGCCCATGCACCGCCTGGGCGGGCGCCTATTCGTAGTCTAATATATCGAGAAGATGTCATAGGGAGAATCGGGGGGGAAAGGAAAAAAAGGGGAAAAGAAAACATACGCATAGCACTCTTTCCATATCTCGCAAGGAAGAAGAACCCGTTCACCTTTTCTCCATCAAAAGCGCCGTGGGGGAAAAAGGGGGAACCTTCAAGAAAAGATGCGGAAAAAGAAAAAGAGAAGGCCTTCATTTGCAAAATTTCTCCCTCAACAAGATTGCCAAGAAGAGTGTGCACGCAAAAAAAAAAAAAGAATACGCGAGAGATCCTCACTTGCACTTCCAGGAGAAAAGGAAAGGAAGCGGGAGCTGACGCGACACTCTCCTAACGGTGAGGTAGCGAGAAAAAGAGGGAAAAAAACGGGAGAAAAGAGATAGATAGGGGGAGAAAAAAGGGAAAGAAACAAGGTTAAGGAGAGGTGTCTCGTCGCTCAGCGAAAAAAAGATGTGCTGGCCGGCGACTTTCTCCTCGGACGGGCACCAGTGAGAAGCTCGTGAAAACGAGGGGGGGGGGGGAAAAAGGGGGCAAAGCTGGGGTTGAGTGAGAAATTTTGCCCCTGAAGGAATCTACGCGAAGAGAATGTCACTTGAAGGGGGGAAAGACTATAACTCAAGAGAGGGGGGATGGCGAAAGGTGCACTGCTTCGGGGGGTTCTAGGTGATGAAGGGCTCGTAGGGGAGAACCTTGGGAAGGAAAAAAACGCTCGACGTTTTTTTTTCGGGGAAGTGGACAGCTCGTCGTGATATATTAGACTACGAAAGCTGGAGAAAGTCTTGCAAGGGAGGAAGGTGCAAGAAAGGGGAGGAACACGTCGATATTTGTCAACTGATAGCTGAGAAGGGGGGGGGGATGTGAACTTGTTACTTCTCTTTCTAAATGAAAGAGAGGACCTTGGGGAAGCAATGTCTCTAAAAAAAGGAGAAAGAGATCTCCGGTGTCTACCGCACTCGGGCGCATTCCTTTAAGGCAAAGTAAGTGAGAACCGGACAGTGGGGGAAAGAAAGGTTTTCCAACTTCCCTTTTGAGCATACGGGAATAAGAAAGCCCGATGAGGAGGGGGGGGAAAAAAAGAAGCCGCGAACGTCGCCGTTTTTTTCCCTCCGGATCCAGGGGATGGTGCTTCACTTATTCCCCCTCTACGAGCAAGGGTCGAGGCCACAAAAGGGAGAAGGGAAGGGGGGGAACAGGTCAGCCTTCACCCCACCAAGCCAAGCAAGATACCATGGAAAAGGGAAGAGCCCCCTCGCGACAAAAAAAGGAAGGGGGAGGAGTGCCGCTCTTTCACACCGCCCGCTTCTTTCAGAAAAAACCAAGGCAGACAGGCAGTATTTGGGTCCGGTTTAAGGCAAGAGGGGTCATGCTGAAGGAAGGGGGAAAGACCAGAAAGTCAACAACAATCCAAGATAGACCAGAAGGGGGGGGGGGTTTTTGTTGCTCTCCGACAAGACCGAAGAGGGAACAATGGGCCGGAAAAAAGCAATTCGGGGGGAGAGAAGGGTCATCCTTCTCAAGTTCGGGGAGGGAGGAACGCAATGTGATCCTCCTTCCAAGAGGGAATGGTAAATTGGGGAGAAATATTGGCAAGGAAATGGGAACACTCAAAATTCTCAATGGCAAAAGTAGGGGAAATGGCCGACGTAGCGGTTATCTCAGAGCATTTGTCCGAGGGATAGCACACCTACAGTGGAAATGGAAAAAATACCGAGAACTTTTTAACTGAACTCACTATCTGAAAAAGGGGCGGTGTTTAGGTCCCCAAAACCTTCAGGGTTGTTGGCTTTGAATTAAAGGCAGGGTTTTCATCATAGAGGGGAAGTTTTGTGTTTGATTTACTGCGTTTCGGAGTAAGCGGGAAAAGGGGATTAGGAACAAAGGGGAGAATAACCAGCCAGAGCTCATCTCACTTGGAGGGGGAAAATCCTTCTCCTTCTTCCTCGTAAGCCCAGAGTAACGCCAGAAAATCAGGGTCTTGTATGCTAGTAGGGCAGAGAGCCATCCTTCAGAGGAGGACTCAAAGAGGAATCATTCACTACCTTTAACGGCGCATAGAAGATAGAAGGAAACTGAGGGAGAAAGATGAAATCTTCTTCTCATCAACCCAGCCATAGAAGTAGGATCAATCTATGTCTTTGGGGGAATTACTCGAATAGAGGAAAAAAAAAGAAGAGGTCACTTACACACCATTTACACAAAAGGTTTTCAGGTACTGATAGATAGGGATTTATCAGAAGAGATTGTCAAGGAGGGGAGGTGTTCATTTTCTCGAGGGGGGGAGGGCTTTTTGAGGTGCGGTTTCAGGAAGGGGATGGGGGGGAGAAGACGGGGATAGGTAAGGAAGAATTGCTCGTGAAAATACTGGCCTGGGAAAGGGGATCATTACCGTGACCGAACATGAAATTTCTTGAGAAAGGGAAAGGGGTCCAAGGGGAAAAATGGGAAGGTATCCGCCTCGCACTTCCACCGGGAAAGTCATATTGAACAACGTAACTTTTGCTCAGGGAGGAAACAGAGAATCTCAAGGAAAGCAGGAAAAAGGGGAAGGGCACAAGTCCCCCTCTAGCAACCCGCATTTGTGGGGGGGACGCGACTAACTGAAAGGGAAAGACCCAGCAAAAGGAGGAGGTAGGGAAAGAAGAAGGGGGGGGAAGGTATGTCGTTATAATGGGAGGGGGTATAGAGGTGCTAAGTGGGCCTTGTGCGAAGAACAAAAGAAAATCTCTTCGGGGCCCTACTCCAAGAAAAAAAAAAAAGAGGAAGGCAAGTATCTCAGTGTCACTTTCGGCGGCGGATACGGAGTGAAGACCCGGGAAAGAAGGGGGGGTCATGTTCGTTCCTGAAAAACCAAGGTCCCTTCTTTTCACGAAGGTGGGTGGACACGCTAGTCCTATCAAGCTGGGATCCGCCACAATAATCCTAGTACCGGAATGTAAGCACCATCCCCATCCCACCATCTATAAAGGCATCTCATTGTAGAAATCTAACATCTAAGGGAGGGCAGGGCCCTATACTTCAGGAAGTGAGGTTTTTGTTCAATGGTGGAAGTGAGGGGTAGGGAAAAAAAACACCAAGAACTCTGATCCTAAGCCCTCAGGGGGCTAGCCAGGGAGGAGAAGGGAAGGGGGAAAGAGCTTCTCTTTCCATATGCCTGGGGCATGATTGTTATTAGGGGAAAAGAGGGGAAGAAACAAAGAGGGAAGGGTAGGGGGCATACTAGCATAACATCCCCTTATTCTTGAGGATGACGAATTATACGGAGAAGGTATAGGAGAAGGCCCGAAGGGGAGGCGAAAGGGAAGCGTTAGTCATTATTCTAACAGAGGACTCAGAAACTCATTCCCCTCAACCAAAAAGGAAGAAGGGGGACTCTAAAGGGACAAAAAAAAGTCTAATGGGCACCGTGCCACCCTACTTTTTTGAGGAAAGAAAACTCCAATAAAAGGGGAGGGAAAGGGATACGGTATTTTTCTCAACTATTGGGGGGGGGGGGGTTCTTCATTGACTAGGAAAAGCTGCGAGAGAAAAAAGAAAAAGGGGACCGAGGCCAAGACTTTTTGGGAGACTTTTTAGGTAAGAGGAGGGGAAAGGGGAGACAAGTTTTCTTACTACTATGACATTAGGGAGTATCCTTTGCTTTAAAAAAATTCCAGAAGAAAGGAGGACCCTCTCTCTCTTTAAAGAGTCACCCGAAGGCGGCGCTTGTTTGGGGGGGGGAAAATTGGGTAAGGACTTGGGAGGAGGGGCGGGCGCAACAAAAACCAGAGGGGACGATCCTTTGGACTTGTTGTTGAGGGCCGGGGGGAAAAGAACCCAGCAGTCAGAAAATACTGCCTTGTGCACCTTCTGGTGGAGAAAAAGGAAAAGCGGAATTAAACATTCCATTGGGGGCGCGAGAAAAAAAGGTGTTGCGGAACAGGGGGAAGGGGGGGGGGGGGTGAAGTCGAATAAACTACAGAACGGAAACGGAGATAGTGTTGACGGCGGAAGGTTTTAAGAAAAGAAAAACAGAAGGAATGCTTTAAAATTCTACATTTCGCGTCTTTATGAGAAGGTCTCTATTTATCCATAAAGGAATAGAAAAACCAAGGGGGGGGAGGGGGGAGAGTGCACTCCTTCATCACTGTCAGGGTCTTCCTTGGGAAGGAAAGGGAAAGACGAGGAGTGCCCGGAGTCTCTGCGGACTAGGTCTCTAGAAGATTTCAACAATTTCTGGGAAAGAGGGGGGGCAATTACCAGAAGCAAAAGGGAAAGGCTATCAGTGGCCCCATCTCGACGTGTTCCTCAAAAGATGTCGCAATTCCATACGAAATCAGCACAGACGGGTTGCAAGGAGTACTAGATCGAAGAAGGTAAAAGGGGGGGGAGATTCCAGAAATAAAAACTTCTATCTTTTTGAAACGGAAAAGAGATACTCATAGGCAACCTCTTTCCAGTATAGAAGGCCGGAAGACCGCTCAAAAATTTGAGGGAAGGGTAGGGTCTTATTGAGTTCTATATTCCCAAGCTTCCTTGAAACCAAATTAACCCCCTCTCCGGAGCGTAAAGGAAGAAAAAGGAAAACATGGGTTGAAGAGCCGCAAGTGAGAGAAAAATAGCCGAGAGAGACGCACTGGCCACTCCTATTAGAAAGTCGCCGGCAGGGGAACCTCGTATCTTTACGGCTCCCCCGACTCAGAAAAGGGGGGGGAGAGAAGAAAGGAGCTAGAAAGAAGAGAGAGATGTTGCGTCACTTCTTCACGACTATGTGGTAAAAGAGGGTAGCGTCATCCCCGCGGCTTTCTGGTAACACACAGAAGGTGAGGGGAAAAAGACTGGCCGAGGGGACGATCGAAGGAGCCAGGGCGAGCGTAATTGCCAATCTTGTTTATGGAGAATTGGGGAAGATCCGTATCTGTGGTTCATTGGGGGCAAAAAGAAAATCGGCGGAAAAGACTTGAAAAAGGAGGAACGGGCTGCGGTGGTTCTAGTTGATGCAAGGAGGCGAAAAGGGGAGTAGGGTCGTCAACCTTGGCATTGCTTTGGAGGACGGGAAAAAATTCGGGGGGAAGGAATCGAGGAAGACGAGGATAGATTGCTACTACTTTGTAAGCATACTCTGGGGGGAAGGATGGGAACGTGCGACATGTCCTTCTCTAAATCGAGAAAAGGGAGAGAGGGGAGGGGGGTTTGTCACCTTTTAAATTCCAGAGGATCCTAGCTTACCAGACCTTGTGGAAAATAAAGGACGACTTAGGGAAAAAGAGGGCGAAAAAAGGGGGGATAACGCACTCGTTTATCTCGCACGGGAGGGGCTTGATTTCCTACCTTAAGTGATGCAAGAAAGGAAATAGAGTTGTAGAGGGATGGGGGAGAGGAAGCCATCATAAAGGACGCGAACTGTAGAATTTTCAAGCAGGGAGGCGTAGTGATTGTTATTAATTATTAAATGGGAGAAGGTCGACAGAGGAAAAAAAGACCAAAGACGGTATTTTTCTTCTCCTTCACCCCAACAAGAAAAAGAAATTTATAGCCCCGCGAGACAAAAAGGGTACTAAGAGGATGGAGGCTTTCCTTCTTCTCTCCACCCAGCAGGTGGCAAGGGGAGTCGCGGAGAAGTTCAAGAGGGAGAAAAAAAACCCAAGTGGAAAAAAAAAAAGATAGAAGAAAAGTGAAGCGCCGACAAGACCTAATAGGGCACCAAGAAAAACAAAGGCCTACTAAAGCCATCCACAGTGGAGGGGGGAAAAGAGTAGGGGGGGAAGGGAAAGTTGGCATTCTTATTAGAAGCAATGGTATCCTCCTGACAAAGGGGGTACAACGGAAGGAAAAGCTTAGGCTTCTATTTCTTCTTGGAGTCTCAATTTCAAAAAGTCGTGGAAGAGAAGAGAAGGGGAATTGGGGGGAGGGGAGGAAATTTTCCAGAGTTTCAATGAACAAACCCTACATTATACATCGTTGAGGCCAAGAACGGAGAAGGAAAGAAGGGCTAAGGGGGGGAGGGAGGGGGGAGATCTTAACAGAGGTTCCCATAAAAGGTTGTCTGCAGGTTTTGTCACAGAAAGGGAAAGGACGGGGGGACGGCGTTTCTGATTACGCGGGCAGGGAGGAAGGAGGACTCACGCCTTTCCAGGGACCAAAACGTCGGGTGAAGGGAGGGAAAACGAAAAAAGAGGACCAGAAAGAGAAGAAGCAAGGCCTGGGATTCTAGTCAGGCTCATCGCGAGAAAGAGGGCATCGAATCTCGTAAGTTGGCGTCAAGACCGACCAAAGGCGTCCATAAAGGAAAGAAGAGAAATTCGAAGCCTTGGGATCGATGGATCCGGAAAGGAGTCGAGTCCTTATATCATCGATTTCGGGAAAAAAGGGTACTGCAAGAGAAAGAAGAGGGGACACTACAAAAACCAACCATTGAAAGAGGACTGATCTTATTTGGAAGAGAGGAAAGGAAAAAGCAAAACGGACTAAAAAAGGGGGTCATTTCTCTCTTTTTGGCTTTGGGAGGGGGAAGAAGTCGCGCCGTTACATAGGCATTCGGGAAACATCTTTCGGAAGAGGGACAAAAAAAGTTACCTTGGTGGGGGCGGGTCAGTGAGGTCAGAAACCGATTTGAGAAGAGTTTGAAAGAAGTCGAGAAGTTTGACGTATCCTCCGCCGCAATTGGATCATTTGAACAACTAAGTTGTCAGGGGGGGAGGGGGAGTAGTAGAGAGAATAGAGGGAGGAAAAAGTAGCACCTCGATAACCTAAGTTTTTGGAAGTTCAACCTCCCATTTAACAGAAAGAAAAGAGAAAATCAAACAACAAGAAGAAAGGGAGGGGGATGTCCGGTAATTGTGATGTTAAGAGCCATCGAGGGCGAAAGGGGAAAAACTTCGAGGAGAAGAGATGCGGGGGGAAAAAGACAAAAAGAGCAACCTTTCTTTTTTCCTATGAAGTCAAGGAGAAAAAAGGCGGATCCGGCAACTTCCGAAAGGGGGGGTGAAGGGAAAAAAATCCGGGGAGGATCATGTGAAAAAAGAGGAACACCTTCCTGCCCAATGTAAAGTATTTGGACCAAGGCTTATTGATATTCTATCAGCTGCATTTCAGCGGAAAAGACAAGAAAGAAAAAGGGGGGAAGCACAGAAAACCAAGCCCACCATCGATAATTGACCAACCTGGAAAGGTGACAGCTATTTTACATCGGCTTGAAACGCACGGAGCAAACAAACATTAAAGGGGGGGTCAAGGGGGAAGCCGGCTCCGAGAGTTCTACCGTCCGTCATGGATCCGAAGGACTCGAACTCCCTCTGGCTGGGGGGAAAAAAAAAGGGACGAAAGGCGGGAAAAAAGGGAACTGGAAAGAGGAGGTGGCAGATATGCTGCCTTCCTGTAGCCTGCTGGAGGGGAAGGAAATTGGCTGCTTCCGAATCTATAAGTCCTGAAGGAGGGCGAAGAAATACCATCAAAAGGAGGAGGGAGGGGGGAAATGACGAGGAAGACTGCTACTGGATCGCACCGGAAACCTATTTCGATGATTATAATGGGCAGGAAGGTTGAGTAAAGAAAAAAAAAAATTACTCAGAAACCTCATTCCCCTAAAACACGTTCCAATTTTACCAGCCTGAAAGGGAAAATTAGAACATAGTAAGTTTTTTGATACCTCACCCCGCCAGAACAGGGGTCATTTCCCCCTTTCTCTTGTATTGGGGAGAAGGGGGGGGGGGGGGGGAAATCTGGACCATTACCTATGACAGGACCTCTAAGTAGAGGAGAAGGTGTAGAGACTGGGGCCATTTCTTCACTTTTGGAGGACTCTCGAAGCATCAGAGGGGCAAAAGATGGACTGAAGAAATTAATCCCATTGCGTTCATACGAGAAAATTCATCGAACAGAGCCGAATAGCTGGAAGAAGGACGTTAGTCGGGCTTTGTTGACAGGACGTGTAAAATCAGGAGGGGGAGGAACACAACAAAAGAACGAAGGGGGGGGGGGGGGGGGGGACCTTGTTGTTTGACTGGGAAACCCCCCCCCCCCCAGAGGAGTAATTACGAGGAAGAAAAAAGAGGAACTGCTTTTTTATATTAATAAATAAGGGGCGGTGGGGGAGTGGTTTCTCTCTTTTTCTATCACGGGAGGGAGGGGAGTGGGTGGGAAAAAGGGACTAAGAAAAACGGTCGAGACGGAGATCTTTTTGAATTCTTATGGGAAGCATTAATCACCTCCCTCCTCATCAATCACATCCTGAGATACAGGATGGGTCTGTGGGGGGACGAGAAGATAGTTATCCAATACCTATCTCACCATGTAAGAGGGGGGGACATCCACTTCTTGAGGAAAGACCGGGGAGAAAACTCAAAAGGACAGGGGAAAAAGAGGCGAGATACAAGAGTTCTTTCGACACCGTAGGAGGAAAAGGTCTCTAGCTACGTAAAAAGGATGAAAAAGGGATCGAACGGAAGACGGTTCGAACTTCCGCGCTATAAAAGGGACTCCAAGCGTATATAGCCGGCAAAAAAAAGACGGGATTGCCCAGAGTATCTTCTCCAGATTCGTAGTAGGACACGTTTGTTAGGGCAAGGAAAAAAGAAAAAATTGAAAAGAGAAAACAAGGAGACCATGGCCCCTCTTTCCAGATCTCGCCTTCCGGAAAAACCAGGGCATCCCGTGCACCTTTCGCCATCAAAGAAGGGGAGGGGGGGGAAGGGTCACTGGGAAAACCGAAGGGAAGGACGTAGACTTCCTTCATTTGCCAAATTTCTCCCGAGAGCAAGGAGTCCAACAACCTCGTTTTCACCGAAGAGAGAAGGGAAAAGATTTCAAAAGAAAAGAGTGTGGGGGGAAAACACCTCTCTGAACGGTGATGTCTCTATAACCTCGTCGTGCAGAAGTGGGGGGAAAAACACCGGAGGCTTCTTCCCCTCTCTCGACTATGTTGGCCGCACTGCGGCAAAAAAAAAGGCGTGTGGGGAGAGAAGACGTCAAAAAGAAAGGCTGGCCGTCGACTTTCTCCCTTATGGGGGAAAGACTCTCTCTCTTAGGTGGAAAAAAGGAGGGGGGGGAAAAGTACAAAGAAGGGGGGAGATTGGAAAAAGAAAGCTGGGTTACTTTGTGTTGCGCCGAAAGCTATACCCTCCCTAAGACCATACCTGAAAAAAGACAAAATTGAAAGGGGGGATAGGGGAAGAAAGAGGTTCCTATGCTTCTTGTCGTAACCTTGGCATTGAGGGGAACAACGCTCTACTTTTTTGGGTTTTCTTTCGGAAGAGAAGGGACAGAAAAAGAATCTTAGAAGAGGGGAGAAAGAGAAAGAGAGGTGGGCGTCGGGGAACTTGCGACAGGGGGGAAAAAGGAACACTTCGAGATGGGTGACAAAGGGGAGGGTTTTAAAGGAGAAGGAACTAGGGGAAGAGACAATGGCTCTACGTCTTCTAGAGACCTAGGAAAGCGAACGCACTCTTTATCTCGCACGGGCTCATTCCTTTAATGCAAAGGAGAAAAGGGGAGGACAGTGATTCCAGGAGAAAGACGGGAGGGGATACGGTGGAAGAGAGGGGAGAGAATTCTTCCTCCATCATAAAAAAAGTCTCCCTGTATAATTTTCAAAGCAGGATAAGAAGAGGGGGATGGAATGTATTAGGAAAGAAGGGGGCGAAGAAAGGGTCCGACGGTAATGAAACGTTCTGTATTTTTTCTTCGCCTTCACAAAAGGTCACCCAGCCAGCACTTGATAGCCCCGCAGAAAGAATGTCCGCAGGATTAAAAAAAAAGGGACCATACGTCATGGCTTCTCTCAGGGGGGACAGTATTCTCCTTTTCTTGTCGTAAAAAGAGAGGGTAAGAGACAAAGAAGGAAAACAAAAGAAGACACAGAAAAGAGGGGGGGGTGTTGCGCTCCGACAAGAACCAAGGAAAGAAAGAAAGACAGTGAGAAGAAAGAGGAGATTGTAAAAACGCGAGGTATGTTTCAGCCGAAAAAAGATGACGTGAAGGGAATCACGCAGGGAGCCAATAGGGACTTTCATCGTCGTCATCAAAAGGGTCAGCTCTGCAGGAGAAGAGGGAAATCCAATGGAGGGGCAGAAGACGACGTAAGGTTCTCTGACGAGAATTTCCTAAAGGTGCAATTCCTCCTAAGGAGACTCTAAAAAGGGGTGAGAAAACAAATACCGAGAACTGTTTAACTTGACACTCACGATCTTCTGGGGAGGTTCCTCCAAAAAGTCATTTTTGGAGAGAGGAAGGTCAAGGGGTTGTCAGGTTGTCAATAAGGGCCTTGTAATCCTGGTTGGGGGGGGGGCTTGAAGGAGAAGAGAAGAGGTGACTCCACGCTTTCCAGGGCAAGGGGGGACGGACATTCGGTTCGATTCCAGGAGAAAGGAGGAAACAGGGAAAAGGGGGAGGGATCTAGTAGGCTCATCCATCGAGCCATCCGTGAGGGAAGTTGCGTCCTCATCCCAATCAAGACAAGGAAAAGGTACAAAAGAGATTGAAAATTACCTTCGAAGCGGGATTCTTCTCATCACACCCAGACAAGGAGAAATGGGAAGGGAAGGATCAGAAATCCTTCTATCATACTTCCGACGGGAAACATTTACCAACACCGAAAAATTGGGGGGGGTAAGGGGGTAGGGGCACGCGATCCGTGATGTTTAAAGGACGTACTGACAAGGAGGCAAAGGCGCGGAGGGGATTTTGGGTGCTTTTTCCACGTCGGCCTTTCATCTTTCTTCATTGGTCGGAAAGGGATCTCGAAGAAAAGAAAGACCGTGGAAATACTTTACCTTTTTGTGCCGGGGCAGTGGGGGAGCACCCCTTATTCTGTCACGAAAGCAGGGGCCCAAAAAAAAAGGAAAGTTTTGAAAGGAAAAGAAAGGGGGGCCACCCTTCTGAGAAAAACCACGAAAGGTTTTGCTCAGGGGGGAGGGGGGGGGAAGGGGAGGGAATGAAGAAAGGGGGGAAGAAAAAAAAGGCCCAAGTCGCCCTCGATAACCGAATATCTGAAAAAGGGGGGAAGAAGAGAAAA
>Ga0179591_1262891_pt1 | contig 14753 bp, 12 predicted proteins | sample CZOMad2_1_08_16f_FD_182891 | JGI IMG/M metagenome (GOLD analysis project Ga0179591, IMG submission 182891) | Vadose zone soil fungal communities from Angelo Coast Range Reserve, California, USA - CZOMad2_1_08_16fungal (PacBio error correction) | ecosystem: Environmental > Terrestrial > Soil >...
AGCGTGACGACTGAAACCCTAAAGAAATCGGTCAACAAACCCAACCCCACGCCTTCCGCAGCTGGCGGCAGAACAAAGCGGAAGCTTCTTCGAACGAAAGGTGCAAGGGTAGGGGGGACAAAAGGGATTGGCCGGAAACGAGCAGTATCAGCGTTGAAATGGGGAGAATTGTGAATGAAACACAAAAAATCGTGGGTTGGCCGAGAGGAATGGGGGGGGGGGGGACAAGTGAGAACCATAATTGGATGTCAGGGGAAATATCAGGAGGGAAGAAAAGGAGGGGGGAATATAACCTTAAATTGTTGGGGGAGGTATCCAGAATGGGAAGCCCTCGGGAGGGATTTTGCGACAGGGATCAAAATATGCCCAGCTTGAAGACAATCTGCTGACAACCTTTAAATTTTCTAAATCATAGGAGGGGAAAGAGGGGGATTGGACTTTCCGGTAAGGGAGAGGGAGATCAAGGTGCTGGACCGGACATGAAGGCCTACAAAAAACGGAAAATCCTGCAACCCCTCCTGTTTCCGCGCCTGGGGGGAGAATAGGTTCCTGCAGGTAACCCGTTTACCTCGATGGCGTAAATCAGAATTTCCCGGTGGGTGGAAAAAAATCTGAAACTAGACTACACAAGGGGGGGGGTACTAATGTAAAATGAAAATCAAGACATTTGTGAGGGGATACGCACCAACGTAAATCATCCCGATAAAAAAACCCAAGTTTCTCAAAGGACACTTACCCTTCTGGGGGGTGGGGGGTATGTAGGAGACCTACCTTCAGAGCGCAGAAGAAAAACAGGGAAACTAACTCCAAAAGCTCAAGGGACAAAAAAAAGACCAGGGAAGATTAAACGGTCAACACGTCAGGCGGGGTACCTAACCTCGCCCACAAAAAAAAGAAAGAAAAAGTTATACTGAATGGTTTAGACCATAAAAGGGAGAATAAATCAGGGCCAAAGGGGGCGTCCAGCAGCCATTACCTAAAAAAAAAGGTATCAAAAGGAGCGTTCTCATAATTACTTTCTGGCAAAAAACGACGCCCAAGCTGTTGTAGCTTCCTACATAAGGGGTAACCATCCAAATGAGGACGGCCATTAGCCTCCGCACTACAAGCCAAGAAAGAAAAAAGGCGGAGGGGGAAACGCAAAGGAGGTAAAACCTGTCTTTTTTTTATTAGAGAAAGGGGGAGGGATCAAAAGTAAAAAAGCCCTCCTGCGGTGATGTACGTCATAAAGAGGCAAGCGAGGGCAAACAAAAATCAAAAAAAGAAAAAAGGGACATAAATCAGGGAGAGGTAAACAAGAAACAATCAATCCTAAAAGAAACTTCTGGGGACCAGATTCCGCTTTGAGGGGTGTACCATCCTGGGCGACGGTACACCTTTTGTGACGAAATCAAGAAAAATGGGAAGATATCTCACAGAGACAAGGGGCATAAGGCACAAGTTGAAAAACCAAAAAAGTGGGGTCACAAAAAACCTCATGGATCGGGGGGAAAAAACGTAGGCGGGAGGTGAAGAGGGGAAAAAAGGGCTAAGAAATCAAACTGCTCTCCTTTTTCTCAATCAACCTAGACTGGGGGGGGGGGCACTGTGTTCAGTGTATCATTCCTTTGTGCGAGGGGAGTTACCACAAGGGGATCTCCGGGCAGGTGCGACGGCCTTACTGTGTTCCTCGGGACCACACTAATGGAGAAGTGGAAGAAACCAAAGGGGAACCACCCGCAATCTTCCTACAGGGGGACAAAAAAGGATAAGTCTTGCCGGGGAATCTTTCGGATCGGGCAAGAACCGTCGGGGACGCCAGATCCTTCGCCGAAGGAGGGACGAAAAGCAGGAGGGGGGTGGTCTTTAAAACTAGAGTTCTGAAGGGGGAAAGGGCCCAGAGAGAGGGTTGAAAAAAGCAAAGAAAACGTTCACCACCAGAAAAAAGCCCGAAGGTGACACATTTGTCAGAGGGGGGTATCAAAATCAGGAATGGAGGGGGGGGAAAAATAAAAAAAAAACTACCAGCAGGAAAAAATTGACTGTACTGACTTTATTGAATGACAGAAAGGATGTAATGAGTACATTGTGCACAATCGGGGAAGGAAAGGTGCAATTGGGTCTGAAGCCTCGACACTGAAAGAGAGGAACTCAAGAAACGTTTTCAGCGGACAAAACCGAAACAAAGACCCAAAGGGGCAAACCCTCTCAAAAAAAGGAAGTGAGGAACTCATGATCTTCACTGGGGGGGAAGCCCAGGGAAAAAGAAGAGCCCCGCTCGAAGGAGCCAAGGCCCTTCAGGAGACGTCAAAGGACAGGGAGGGACTAAAGTAAAAGCGCATCCCTTGCAGTGTCCAAAGAACGAAGAAGACAGGCAAAAAGCGAAAAGGCTCGCAAGGGAAGAAGGTAAAACTCCAAAAAACTCGATCTATTCGGCAACACGCGCAGGAGGGGAGGTCAAGTTTTGTGCAGCACATTCCACCTGAGAAGGCCGCTCGGAACGTGGACTGCCGTTTGGCACCCCGTTTAGGCCATGAAAAAAGAGGAACACAATCAACGACAAGGTGCTCCGGAAAAACTTCGTACGCTGCACGCAGGGTGAAAGGGGGTTTATATGGGGGGAATCCTGGATTGCCGGTAAAGGAGGAGGACCACGCTCTGCAAAAACAAGCTCATTCCCCTGTCCAACAGAAGTCGGGGAGAAGAGGAGGGGGAGGAAAGACCACCAGTGACAGTCAGGAACAACGGTTGGGCCATCAGCACCGAAAATCGGAAGGCATGGGTCTCATCGAAAAAAAAAAAAAGGAGGGGGAAAAGAAACATCTTTAATTCAGAGAAGAGAGACCAGGATGCTCAACCGGGTTAATCCGTGCGATTGGCAGTTTGCTTGTTCCCACGAAAGGGAAGAAGAAACGGCTGGCAAAAATTTATGTATTCAAGGATAATGAGCGGGGGAAGCTCGCACTGTACCATGTATCAAATAATAACCCTACGGAAAAACCCGTCCGGTGATTGGAAAGCGATCTCAAAGGGGGGCCGAGAGAACGTGCTGGCGTTATTTTTTATTCTTTGGAGGAAAAATATGCCGGGAACGGGGCTGAGCTTGGCAGCACACAGGAAAAAAACCTGAGGTCCATGAAAGTATTAGAACTGGAGGAAGGGGAAAACAATTAAAGCGCCGATATGAAGAAAACGGAAGGGGGGAGAGGGCAAAAGAGGGGCAGGGAAATGGAAGGGACAAAAAACTTTAGGTCCTTGAGAAAAGCCATGGCTCATTCTTCTGAGAAGAGAAAGGAAAAGGGATAAGCTTTTACTAATCGAAACCGGGGGACATACCTGGAAAAAAAATCAGAACTGCAGCAGAAAAGTGGACACGGCCCTCGAGGCGGGATGAAGTGCTTGAATGGACGGAAAAACAGGGGAAAAGAAAATACTGGAGACAAAAACTTGCTTGGGGGGGGAGGAGGTGTAAACCAGGGTCTTTGGATCAGTGACAAGTGGGGTATTACGGCATGACACCGCTTGGAGTGTCCGCGCTTTCTGGGGGGGTCCTGGACAAAATGGTTCTTTATCCGGGGGGCACAGGACGTAGGTGGTTGTGGGGGGATCCTGTAGGGGGAATTCAAGGAGGTTGGGTATGAGAAATTTTAAATATTGAAATTTATGTTTTTGCTGTTGGCTTTAGGGGAAAAGAAAGGGATAGATTGTGGTGTCTCCAGATGAAGAGGAATGTTCGCGGGTGGGCGAAAGAATTTGAGGAGGGGGGGGAGGTCCTCACCCATAGCGTACTCTGAAGGGGGAAACAGATTATCAGGAACCACCATCACGCTGCTCAAGAGCGCAGGCGAGTTTAGCCTCATCCCCCGAAGGGTGGTGCAAGGGATCCGGCAAAAGAGTATCTCCGACAGTAGCGGATTGGGGAACAGGCCTAATTCTTCAAAAAAAGGGGAAGGGGGACCCGTTTTTGAGCACAAGGGTCAAAGGGGGGGGGGGGGGGACGAAAGGGAACCAAGTAAATTCCTAAGATCCATCCGGGATCAGAAGTGGGAGAATCAGTGGGCGCATCTCAATCAGGGAAAACAAAAAAGAGAGTGCTGATTGAGAACTAACTGCTTTTCGGTTAGAAGAAGTGCGCGCCGCCGAAGAGATGAACGGGGGGTGATTACAAAGCTGGGGAAGAAAGGGAAAATGGCTTCACCGGGAAAGATACGGAATAGGGAGGTTTTCACCGGACTGACCACGGGGGAAAAAGACGGGGTACTCGGACCACGATGTAATGCAGAGAAAAAGGATCTCAAAAGAATTAAAGGGAAGATTGATAGGTTATCTGTCTCTGTGAAAAGGAAGCCATTCGACGTTTGATGGGTTGGGGTGTGAGCTGTCTCTGACTGGGGAATATGAGGGAGGCAGCAAAGAATAAAAGAAGTCCCAGAGGCGGTGGACTTGTTCAGCTTTCTCACGACGTCGGTGGTTTTACAGAGGGCGTTCAAAGCATCTGTCAGTGGCTCTAACGGGACAGACGTGAAGCGGCAGGGTTATCCATTGGGTTGTACCTGGATTGTTAGGAAGACTACCCGAAGTAAAGAAGGGGGTTGGTGAACGCCGTGACTTATGAAAAGAGAGAAGATGTCATGGGGAGCTTAGGTCAACCGGGGGAGGGAGGGGTCAACAAAAAAGGTTTTCGGGAAAATGGGGACCGTTAAAAAAAATTCTGTGAAAGGGGAAAAACCTACCTGGGGGATAGTTTCTCGTTTTAAGTGGAAAAAGGGGGAATGGACTTTTGGCGTGAACGTAACAAGGGGAGGCTGCAACGTCGGGAACTACTAATTCTTTTTGCGGGGGAAGGGGAGGCTTGTAGTGGTCGGCGACGATAGGACGCAACTGAGGGTAGCTTCAGCCGGAATGAGACCCCAAGAAAGTTCGCAAAGGGGGGCTTGGTGCTATCGGGGGTGGGGGGTCATGGGGGGTAGTCTTATCGAGAAAGCAAAACCTTTATGAGGAAATAGTTAATTTGAAAAAGATTTTTTCGGCAAAATCTTTACTCGAGGGGGGGGAAAAAAGCAAAAAGGCACGGGGGACGGGTTCATATGCCGAGGGAACCAATGGGGAAGAGGAAGCACGCGGGAAGCTAAGCAGGTGTTCTTAGACAATAAATTGAACTTGGGTGCCTTTTCGGGGTGCGTGGGATTTGACGCAACAACTGGAAAACACCCAGGGTTAAAGGTCAGACCGGGGAGAGGAGGTGGGAACAGTAATATTGTCCTCCAAGGGGGGGCACTTGGGGTCAGCAGATTTGTCGTCTCCGCGGCCGAACGCAGGTGGTGTATCCCTGAGACCAAAGGCGTAAAGCAGGTCGACCTCGAGACTTCTTTCATAAGAAAACAAAAAATCAGGATGAGGAACAAACAAAGGACAAAATCATGAACGTGAAACTCAATCGTGGGGTAAGGGGGCGGTGAAAACCCCATGCGATGATCGAAACCCAAAGAAGAGGGGGGGGGCCGGTTTCAAGTATAAAAACCACTTGAAAAAAATTACTTTCCGGAGACCGGGGGTCAAGGAATGGGGGACGTTTGGGAAAGACCTTTGTGTCCTTACCGTGGAAGGCAAAGGAAAACTCCCGCGGGTAACGCATGCCGGGAAAAAAAGCGTTTGGAGTGGAGCACCGGAGTGGGACCAGCGAAATCGTCAGGGGGGGGATCTGATCAAAAAAACGGAGAAACGAAGACGACGATGGGCATACGCCACACCACACGCGGGGTGGGGGGGGGGGGGGGGACGAGTGAGCTCAATCTGGGAACATGAAGAGGGAAACGGTGCAAAAAGTTTAATGAAAAGGGGAACGTAGCACCGGGGAGAGGGGGTCTCAACCTCATTCCCCTAGTGGGGGGAAAAGAGGAAGTGGGCTGAACACATGTGATGGAAAGCAAGTGGGAAGTCGCCTCACCAGAGGGGGAAAGGGAACAGAGCGGTGTTTTTCTGGGCATGACAGTGGGGTGCCTCAAAAGAGGGGGTGTGTCGGCTCCATCATTTGAAGGGGCCAGCCTCGGGGAGGGCGCCTTGGCTCAAACACACGTCGTGAGGGGAAACGCGGACCAACAATCTGCGCAGACGCACCTGGCAGTATTCAAAAAGAAGGCCATTGGCAATCCACAAAGGGGAGAGAATTCTTGCTCTTCATAATCACCAAGAGAGAACTAAGGGGAAAAAAAGAAAACTGCAAGGGGCGCTGGGTCTTAGCGGGAAAAAAAAAAAAGTCAGGCTTTAGAGTGGGGTCTTCCCGGAAGGGGAATCGATGGAAACCTACCCTGAAGAAAGCAGGGGGGAGAGTAACCCAAATCGATCAAACCAATGTGGGGGGGGGGGGGGGGGGGGGGGGGGGGTGTTGGGGGGGGGGGGGGGGGGGGGACTCTTTTCCCTAATGGGGGGGGGGGGGGAGTACTCACGCTAAAGCCGTCCCTGATACAAACCCTAGTGCAAAAACTAAGACAAGGTCTAGCACGGTTTTGTTAGGGATGTACAGTAAAAAGATCTTCCAGGGCAGAGCTCCACTCAAAAGCAGCCGCTAAAGAAAAGAAAGTCCAAGAAAAAAAAAGGTTTCCCCAGGGGCAAGGGACTGAAAGGCCAAAATTTTCAACAAAGGTAGGGAAAAATTCACACGCCACTCTCTAAATAAAGGAAAAGAGGTCCGGTGGAAATGGGACGAAGAAACACTTGGAAGCAACAATCTCCGTTATGCAACAGGTCAAAGGCCATTTATAACCACCTTACTAGGAAGGCAGGGGAGGAGACACCACTAGGACCAAAGACGGTTAACATGTCTAGGTGAAACCATCCAGAGGGAGATATAAACCGTCATAACTATTCACTTACTACAAGAAAGGAAAAAGTCCCAAAGAAGGGGCTGCGGGGGACGAACTCGTAAAAACCGACGCAGGTTGTGAATGTGAAAGAGAAAGGGATCGCAGGGGATCCGCAATCTCTGGGAAGGACGGGGATGTGAAAAGGCATCAAAACCAGCAGACAAACCAACAGCAACGTACAACCGGCTCTAACGGGAGCATGTCATTGTAACCATCAAAGAAAGAGAGACCCTAAGTCAGCATGAAGACAGGATACTTGAGAGTTTTGGCCCGTCTTCAGCAATGCAAGAATGGGGAGAACTAGTTACCCCACGAATACGGACGGTTTGTCCTATCCAAGAAAAGATTCGACAAAAGGGCATGTCCTCCCGTCAGAGGTTTAGACAAAAAAGAATATCGACCACTTCGGAACTGCAACTGCGAAGGGGAAAGGAAAAGGAAGGAGCAAATATTTCTAAGGGTTTTGGCGAGGAGAGCAGAAAAGGGGGGACTCTGGGGGAACCCCCCACCCAAAAAACCCAAAAAACCAAACCCCACCCCCCACCCCCCCCCCCCAAACCCAAAACACCAAACGCACCCCCCCCAAAAAAAAAAAGCCCCCAACCCCCCCCCCCTACCCCCACCCAAAAAAAAGAAGGGGTTGGATCAGACCTTATGGCTGCGGAGCGGGAGAGAAACGGTTACAGACACTAAGTATAAGTTCACAACACACTAAAAGTAAGAAGATCATAAGGGTCACAACCATCTGCAGGGCAGGAAGATACTATTGTGTCGATCTCAAAAGATTCCCCGGGGTGGGGAAAGATCTCAGTGCTCTAAAAGGGAAGGGGTGTTGCTATAAAACAGGGGATGACGCACAGTACAAAGGAGTGGTGAGGAAATGAAGACCGTTCCTATGGAAGAAGGTACACCTGAAACAGGAACGAGGGTATACAAACCGAAAACATATGGGTGAAGAAGAAAAATCAACCTTAAAGAAGGACTGCAATGATGGAAATAAATACCTGATTCAATAAAATGGAATACGAAGGTAGTAACAACAGTGGGGGGGACACACTCATGCACCATCGATAAAAGAGATGGGGGAAAAAAGGGAGTGCTGACTGAAACACAACTAGCGGAAAAGCCACAGGGGGTCAATAAACGAACGAATACGTGACCTCGAACAAAAAAACTGGTACCCAGCCGCTCAAACATCAGATCAACGCCGTATCCTTTTTGGCCATTAACAGAAGCAAGGCATAAAAAAAAAAACTAGAAGGTACCTGAAAACCATTTCTTCCAAAGAGGAATAAAGAGGAACAGGAAATCATAGTACGCTCCATGCCAGTGTGAAAAACTACCATAACGCTAAAGGATTTGGGGGGAAAGGAGAAGAAAGTGTTCGGCCCTCCATGGAGCTCTTGTGCGCATGACTGCAAGAAGCGATGCAAAGCTTTCTTTGGGGCAACAAGTTCTAATTGGGAGAGAGGGCTAAGGGGTCACCGGTTGACGGAAGGGGGCAAGGAGCGCCCAACGTGACATAAATAAAGAACATCCAGGGGGAGCCTTCTCGGCGGCTTCTTCGCTTCACTCGAAAAACGAGGGGAATGGGGAAAATTGCAAAGTCAGTGCTTCTTATGGAGGGAGATGGCCCAGTGAAGAGAGGGCAGGGTCAGGTAAGGTGCCAACTTGATCGTAGAGAAAGGAGGGGGGGAAAAGACCACATGAGGGTCCAAATAACAGAAAATCGCAACTTGAAACTGGGGGGAAATCAGCACCTCATAACCGCTCCTATCAGCCTGAATATAGAGGAATATCTTCTCGAAAACACCAACGAGAGATATAGTTACAGCTTGTCTTCAAAGGAGGATGGAAAAGAAGGGGTGTTGGTAGGACTTTCCCTTTGGAGGGTGAGGGGAGTTTGGGAAAAGATTTTTTTTCCTACGAGCTCGCTACGGAAGAACGGGTGGCACATTGACCTGACTGAGCGCGGGAAAACAGAGGGCACTCGCCAGGAGAACCGAGAAACACGGCTTCACCAGGCGTCGGGGAAAAGAAAGAGGGGGGAAGCGGTTGTGCCGCGGATCAATTGTTGATGGGGGATGAGGTGTCTTTCGGGAAGAGCCGGGAAACAGGGGCTTTGCCGAAAAACTGGGGGCCACAGTCTTCCTTAGCTTCTGAGAAGGGGGTGGGCTGACGGCGGGGTGCCCCGCCACTGATCGCGCTTTGCGGCGAGCAGATAGTTTTTATTTTCCGAAAAGGATTGGTTATCCCCCAGCAGGGGAGGAGGAGAACCTGTCTGGAGGAGAGGGACGGACTGCAATGGCAAATAGGGGGCGTACTAGCTGAAACTCTCGAACGCAATCCTGCTGAGAGAAACTGGGGGGCCGGCTCATGACTAGCTTTATTCCAGATGGGGAAAGGGTGGAAGACAAGGGAAGATTCGGGAGCGGAAAAAAGGGGGGAGTTTGGTGAACAAAAGGGGCGGTTTCCGTTCCTCAGGTCAAAGTGGAGGGAAGGTTTGCGGACACCGGAGGGAGGTCCGGAGGTGAGGCAGATGGGAAAAAGAAAAAGCAATGGAACGAGCCTAGGGAGGAGCAAGTTTGGGGGAAGCTTTCTTTGATGAAAATGGAAGGGAGGTAAAATTACAGGTAAGTAGTGTAGGATGTGCAGCTTTCTGTTTAAGTTAGGTAGTGGAAAAAGGAGAGAGGGTGGGGTATACCTCTTAAAGGACTTATGTTTCAGGGCGGGGGAGGGTGGTGAGAATTTGGTGACAACCAAATCGAGTCTGGGCCGTAAATTCAAGGCTCCGCTTTTGTGAAGAAAAAAAGAGGGACGGTCGCGCAAGTATATGGCCTCCCATCACCCAGGGAAAAAGAGAGTTCTGCAGAATATCAGCAGACGGTCGCGTGCGCTGTGTGAACAGGAAGGAAAGGGAACGTGTGTCAAGGGGGAGAAAAACTTCTTTGAAACCAGGAGGGCGAGGAACAGAGAACCGTCCTCAACCGTGACCACGGGGTTTAGGGGGGAGCCAACCGGAAAAAAGGAATCCCCCCAGAAAAGGGGGAGGGGACGGAGGGGCCAACTTAACAAAGAATCAGATCTTTGTCGATCGGGGTGTTGAAAAGACTGGGGGAAGTTTTAGGTAATTCTGCATCCAGAAGGGGGGAGAGAGGGAGGTGGGAGCCAGGAAAGACGTGTGGAAACTCGACCATTGGGGAGTGTTGGGGGCGTTGGCTTCGGAAAAGGGAAGTCCGGGACACCACTTCCAGTCATGATAGGGATCGGGAGAAGGGGGCGTTGGTTCCCCTTGAGAAACATTTCGGAGGGAAACTTTTGGATGTGAGGGGTGGGTGGTGGGGGATCGGGTATCGGAAAAAAAGCCCTCCCAAGAGAGGCTTGGGGAGGGAATCAAAAATTGAGGAAACTAAAAATAACTCCTCCCCAACAGTTGAAAACTGGAGGGGGTCGAAGGGTTCGGAAAAAAACCAGCAAGTATGGGCGTGAGGAGAAGGTGGAGTGTCCCAGTTATGCTGCTAAAGGCCGGTTAAGAGCCGATTTAGATTGTTACGGGGGGCAGCTAGGTAACTCATTTGCGAGGGGGGGGGGGGGGGGTTAAGGGAAGTGATTCTGCTAACATTAGGAAGGGTTTGCTGCGGGGGGGGGGCGGTCTCTCTTGGTGGGGAGGGGGTAGGCCTTTACCACCTTTGAGTCACCCCAACGGGAGGAGACCGGGGGTGTAAATTCATAGTCGGGAGGTGCGGGTAGTATACCAGCCAACACGTTGGGAAGTTAAAGGACGGGGGGGATAAAGCTATTCCTTTAAAAGGGGAAAAAGGAATAGTTTTGGGTATGGATGGGAGCATGTTCAGTACAGAAGAAAAAAGTTAATTTAGAGCAGATACACTGTACAACACCAGCCAGAAAGGGTGGGTTGACTCTGGGTGGGGTATATGTCAGGCTTTAGCGGGGGGGGGAGGATAGGATCAAAAACAATTGTCTAAATGTTGAGACATTGGGTCATAAAAGCTTACTCTATGTGAAATCAATACCGGCAAACGGGAGTTTCTTGTTTCCTCGCAATAGGGGTCAAAGGACGAACAAAAGAGCTTAGAGCAACCTTCAAAAAAAAGAGAATTCAGTTTAAAAGGTGTCCGTGAGGGTCGGGTCGGGATGATCACATATTATAATATGGTCTGATCGAGTCCGAAAAAAGAATGAACTATGGGGACTCCTTTCCTTGTCATAAAAGAAGGGGGGGGGGGGGCGACTCCTATTTCCTACCTCAGGGGTTAGAACGGTCAACAGGGCCCCTTAAAGAGGAACCTTGAGGGGAAAACCCCAAGAGGGGGGTCAAAGACGTGATAGGCGATCATATGGTGGATACGCATAGAATTGAAGTGTTGGGATGGTAAAAAAAGACCCCAATGAAGATCTGCTCCACCACTATTGTGTGGGGGGCTTAAATGTCCCGTCATACGGGAGTGAAAAACGAACCGTCATACTGGGCGGGAGACCCGCTCAAGATCCCGGTTGACCTTTTGCAAAGTACTTCGGAAAGAAGCTTCCCAAGGGGGGAAAGAAGACATCCGGGGAAAAAAGAATGTTACTGCGGGAAGAATGAAGGGGGGGGGAAGAAGCATGGAAGCTCTCCCGGAAGGAGAAGAGGAACGAATATTACAACCTCAGGCTAAAAAGCGGACACACGCTTGGTTTCGGCCTGGCGCTCGAAAGAGAAAGAGTCAGAAAAAAGGGCGGGCAAAAGGTTGACAAAAATGGATCCAGGCAGGGAAAGCAGGGTGCCCCTAGTAAAGTGGTGGGGGGAAAAAACAAGGGGAAAAGGGAAATTGTGAACAAACCATCGGAGGGGGGAGAACTGAAGCTGGGGGCAAGAACCAAATGAAAAAAGAAAGATTTATGGGGGCAGGGGCACCTGATCTGGTGTTGAGTCGGTAACTAGAAAAAGTTATGTTGGCCGCAGTCCTGATGGTGTTGGCGTCTCCGGAGGGTAATATGACTAAAGACGGAGGTCTCCGGTTAGCCATGGGCAAAAAGGGAGGTCGGAGCTCAAGACAATTGAAACCTGGAAGAATCGGAGGAGGTGTATTGGACTTCGGGGGGGAAGGGATCCCGCGAGTCATCTCAGCGGGGGACTGGCAAAGGAGACGACAACGGAAAAAGAGTGCAACCCCATAGGTTCAAGAAGGGCTAGCTAAATAGGAGAAAAAACCCATGGGGGACGGGGAAAGTCTGACTAGATTTTCGTGAATCAGGCCAGAGATTCCGGGAAAAAAAGGGAGGATAACCTCGGCCCGAAAAGGGGGTACACACAATGGGTTGGAAACGAAACTAGTTCCTCAGGTTAGGGAAGAAAAAGGAAAAACTAAGCCACATTATCCAACACCCCAAGGGACACAAAAACTCGAAAATTCTTGGGGGGTAGGGGAATGTAAGACTAACGTCGTAAGAAGGGGGGGGAACTCGAATAACAATCCAAAGGGGGGAAATCCACTAAAGCGGACGCATCGAAAAAACAAGCAAGGCCAACGGGGCAAAACTCCAGACGGATAACATCACGTTACTTCCAAGTTATGTAAACCCGGGGGAACGGCGCCGACCGCTAGAAAAAAAAATGTTAGAAAAACAAAAAGGTGGGTACCAAAAATGCCCTTCCATCCAAAATCCAAAGGGGAGGAGGAAAAAAACAAAACATGTAACAACCTGGGTCGCTAAGGAGAGGCAAAGTAGCTTGAAACCCTGGCTGGTTCAAGAACAGTTACAAGATTGGGGTGGAAAAAAAATCAAACTCTCTCTAAAGAGGCAGGCCGTCAGGGGAGAAAGGCAGAGCAAAAGTTAACAGCCCAGGCGGGAGGTGGGGGGGAAAAGAAACATCGGGTCAACCCCCTCCAAAGGAAAAAAAAAGTTGGGGAGGATGGGGAAGACTGTCGCAACCGGCCTCGACAAAAGCCGTTATTGCGTAAAGAGAAGGAAGGAAGAACCACCCAACCTCTCCAACCGGAGGCATACATTGGAATCTGTAGTCGCTAACCAACTGCAAGACTAAAATTCCTTCGGAGAGGGTTGCCCCGGGACTCTCTCTCATTGGGGGGGGGGGGAAAACGAAAGAGAACACACTAGCCGGCGGTTGTCAGGAAGAACCGTAGACAAAATGATCCCATCACTCTTCTAGTGGAAAACTGGAAAGGAGTTGGTCATACCAATACTCCACGTAGGGGCGTGAGAGGAGATTGGGAAAAAGTCTCGCCTGGGTTCTCAAGAAAAAGATCTGGGTGGGATGTCGGGGAAGAAAAAAAAGGTGGGAGCTTAGTCCACCCTATTGTAGAGAGGTTGAGAAGAGTATTACTTCTTAAGGTCCTCCCAGAAAAGTAAGGGTCCAAACCTGCACAAAAGCTTCCTCAGGGGACCACAAGAAGGAAAAAACTTGTTCGAGACTAGGAAACGGATCTAGAAAACCGGGGAGATTACATCAATTTTTCTCCATATCCGAGAGATGGGGGCGGGGGGCGACCGCAAATGTGTTTGGGGCGCGGGGGCTGTCCTGGCCACGGACAGATACGAACGGGGGAGGACAAAGTAAAATCAGAAGGTCACCGTCACAATTGTCAAAAATGGGGAAAGGGACTATGGAGGCCAAACCGATCATTATTTGCCACCTAAAAAGAATACCGTAAAAAGGCTGCAGGATGAAAGGAGGAAAGAGTCAAGAAAAAACTGTTTCATGACACAAAAGGAAAAGGAGAAAAAGAGTCAAAAGGCTCTATGGAACTTGAAAAAAGAACCGCCTTAATCCCTCTCTACCCAGCCGGGTGTCAAGAGAAATCACTACCAGACGTTGACCTGCTAACAAGGAAACCAAGGGGAACACCACCTCCCCAACAGAAGAACGCTCACTGGGGTGGGAAAGGAAACGGGAAAAGCACGTCCACAGAAGAGCGGTGATCAAAGTTCTCATTTCTGCTTCAAGGGGGGAATTGCAGAAAGGGAAAGGAAGGTTCGGGTAAACCGCCAGATTTACTGCACTCCCGCACATAGGACTCGGGGACAACAATTGCGTCGACAAGGAAAGAAGTGGCGGAAAGAACTAACGCTCTATTTCCGGCGACTTCGGCAAGCAAGAAAGAACAGGCGGCTTAACAATGGAGCAGAACACCGGGGGGAACTAATCAGACTAATTTGCAAGGGGGGGGTGAATGAAGGCACTCTAAACCTCTTTTCAGAACAGGAAAAGAAAGCCTCCAAAACAAGCCTGCTAGATCACCGCTTCCAAAGGCTCGACTCTCCGTATTGTCCCCGAGGGGGGGAGGGAGAAAGGAGGGCCCATATTGGCTATTTCACGCCCTTCAGAATGTGAGACAGGGGACAGGGGCCAGCAAAGGGGCGTGGGACAGACCCACAGCGCCCAGGCCCGAGAAACAAAAGACCTGGTTCAAAGGACCACCATAGCAGAAAGCTGGGAAGGGATCGCTCAACAAACAAATTATTAAAATATAGTGAAACAATGGAAGGGGTCAAAACGGCGGGAAGATAAACCGGGTGGAACAACCGTTTTCGTTGTGTTTTCATGAAAAGAAAAGTGGGTATCCCTAAACTCGGAGGAGCAGAACAAGAAAAAGCCGGCCGTTTCACTTCGAGGAGAGGGAAACAAAGAAAGTAAATCATGGAAAGGAGCCATACCTATCAAACCGACGGAATGAACCTCGGTGCTATCAGCGTTGTGACGGGGAGGAAGAAAGGCTGGAGGTTGATTTCTGGTCTTGAGATGGGCCATGGGTCAAAACTTTACCAGTCAAAAATGAAAACCCAAAGGTCCAATGAGCTGGAAGATAGGGAGTCTCTGTAAACAATATCCGCCTTTATAGAGGGGAGGGGGGGGGGCCGAAGGCGAGGGAACATAGAGCGGGAAGGGCC
>Ga0179591_1382812_pt1 | contig 14753 bp, 14 predicted proteins | sample CZOMad2_1_08_16f_FD_182891 | JGI IMG/M metagenome (GOLD analysis project Ga0179591, IMG submission 182891) | Vadose zone soil fungal communities from Angelo Coast Range Reserve, California, USA - CZOMad2_1_08_16fungal (PacBio error correction) | ecosystem: Environmental > Terrestrial > Soil >...
AAGGGGAGGAGGGGGAAAAAAATTGTTCTTGGCCGGGAAAACCAGACCACACCTTGTGGCTAAAGTTTTTTGGGCAGCAGACGGAAAAAGGTGGGAAAATAACCTGACTCAACGGACGGTCGATCGTCAGGTGGGGACTCCTGCTGGCCGGTGGTGGAAGAGGAAGGCTGACCCAGAAGTGAAAGATTCAAAGGAATGCGAACGTGCCGAGGAAGGAAGCCAATTCAGGTCCGGGGAAAAGCAAAAGGCTGGACCCGGATCTTCGTTCAAAAGTCAAAGAAAAGAAAGTTCGACGAAGGCAAGTGAGGAGAATAGCGGGAGCTCATCGTCGCTCGGCTAAGAAACAGTCTACTATCAGGGTCGTGACTGGGGCACTTCAGGGAAAGAAGGGAGAAAATGATGGAAAGGGGAAAATTGATGCAAGGGAGAATCCGAGAACGGTGACCGGGAGAAAAATGCTCCGAAAATACGACAGTGGACCAAGGACTGTCGACCTAAAAAAAAAAGAGGTGGGTCCGAGGGAAGGTTACAAACCCCCGGACCTAAATGTCTAAAAACTAGAAGAAGTTGGGGGCGTCACCTTGACGCCTCATGGTGTGCTGGCATCCAAAAAAAAACCTCTTAGTTCAAAAAGGGGTAATTCTAGCCCAAGCTAGAAGGGAAAACTGGGAGGCAAGGTCCCACTTCTGCCTCGAGACACTGAAAAACAGCTGAGTCCACTGGAAAGCTGAAAAGGTTACATATCAGTTAATCTTCCCCATGGCAGTCTCCGCAATCAAGCCCTCTTCCTCTGGGATCTCGTTCGAGAAAACCCAGAAAAACCCCCCAAACCTCGACCGTCAAAATGTAAGGAGACCTGCGTCTAAGAAAGTCCTCTCAAAGGGGAAGGTGTAAACTTCAGCTCCACATCACGTGAAATTCGATTCACATCATTGCGAGGTTCTGCTTCCGAGTAGGGGATCAATTCAACTGCTTAAGTGCGAAAAGATGGGCGTCCGTGGACCTCTGTGAGCTTGTAGCCGAAGTGTGCAACCAACCCGGACGGCCACGATCTCGAAAGGTCGCTGGTGGGAAGTCGGTCTTTCTCTTTCGAAAGCTCAAGGGGGGTCAAGGGAGTATGGGTACTGCAACCGTACGAGGAATATCTGCGGAGAGTCCCACTGCGAGCTCTCTCCTGCCAGGGAAGGACCGAGAGGTTCGGCGGGTCGGTCTGGGAGCGGCGAACAACGGCCGCAATCCAGTAAGGGGAACCTCAAGCATTGGGCTGGCTATCCGGGCGAGACTTCTCTCCGGAGGAAAAAAAGCGATCAAGGTCAAGAGGCAGAGGGGATTATTATTAGACTGACAACGGCAGGGCGACGGAGAGAGCCGAACCAACGCTTCTCAGTCGCGGGGGGGGAGACCAGCGTGGAGAGATGTGGAAGAGAGGAACGTCGCCAGAAAGCAGAACGGATGGGAGGGGGGTGGATCGAGGCCTCCTTGGCAAGGGGGGGCGTGGCGAGGTGTCATCGGGTAAAGGTCAGATCGAGTGAGGGGGCCGAAATCAGAGTACACCGCGTGGCTCTGTCCGAGAAAAGAAACATAGAGAGAAGCTACGAGCTCTGCGGAAGGGCTAATTGTTCCGCCTACAGTGGATTTACAATGCGGGCCAAGGGGGGAGTGGTTGAAACACCGGATCTGACCGGACGAACACGGCCGAGAATCGGAACCTCGAGGCCACGAAAGCTGATCTCGCGTATGTTGGAGATGTCCCATGCCCTGTTCAACGGAATAAAAACAAAATATCACGATTCCCAGAAGGACCAGCTCCCAGCGTCGGGGGGGCTCCCTCCATGTGTTGGAAAGGGGATGATGCCGGACACGCCGATGTGGGCCTGCGTCCGGACGTATGTCGGGAAGGGGGGGAAGGGTTTGGGGTAGGCCACGGTCCAGGGAAGGGTCATACCATTCCAAGGATACTTAACTAACTCCTCTGGGGCCTCTGAAGAACCGCCAGTTAGAAAGGTCGCGGCACTGCAGAAGCGGCCGTCGTGAATGATCCTCGTTAAGAGAGGAGCCGTTTAAAGGAAAATGAGGGAAGAGAGAGATGGGAGGACGTGATCCTGCTTCTTCCTGAAGGCGAAAAAGCACTTACTTGCGGACGCATCCAGATTCCTCCGGGACGGCAGACCAGGGAGTCGCGGGCCAATAGTGAGGCTTCTACTGGAATGGTGAAAAAAGTTGCTAGAACCATCAGACAAGTGTTGGACGAGACTCCTTACCCGGCTACCGGCTCCACAAACATGTCAAGAAGTTGGGGGCGCCTACAGGGGGGCAAGGAGACTGGGAGACGTTAAGGAGAAATCGGATATCGACAAGGGGGGGGTGGTGAGCGGATCTTGCGGGGAAAATGGGGGGAAGGAGGGAAACAGGGGGACGATCTGTGGCGTTGGCTAGTAATTAAGGACACCCCAATCTTGCGCAGGGGGATTCCGCAGGTTCCAACCATCCTAAAAGACCCGAATCTTCTTACGACCTGGTCAACAGAAACCCAAACACAGGGTCGCTGCATGACAGAGGGAAGTCTCCGGCTAAGATCCTTCTCTGGCGGAGCACAAAAGAAAAGAAAGGTGAGCAACCGCGGCCCGACTGGCACGATCGAATGCCCTGGTATTCTTACAGAGCATACTCTCCGCTCCAAGCCGCGATCCCAATACAAGGCCGAGATCTTGCTATCCTCTCGACGGAGGATCACCGCACGCCACCCGCAAGGGGGAAAGCGTGGTCGGCATTCTAAAGAGATCGAACTGAGGGGCCGTTAAAGCACTGGGGGAAAGGAGAAGTCAGAAAAAGGAGCGTCCCCTAAGGGGTTGGTGCCAACGTGCACATTTCGTGGCTCGCGGAGGACTACAGAACCGGGAAGCAAAACAGGGAACACGTCGGAGCTACTTTTTTGAACCTACGAGAAAAACGGACAGCCGCATCAAGACACTGGGCGGCGGAGCCGCGTCCTTAACGCGGGGGAGGATGAGATACAAAGAAGGACGCAGGCTCTCGGCGTGCCCGAGACGACTTCCCCCCTCTGGGCGCCTAAAAAAGTGGAGGTGTGGTCGGCCTCCCTAAGAGACGACAACGATAACCGATGGCAAACGGACCCCAGGCGAGTCGCGGGGGACGCCGACCGCCGTTGAATGCTCAAGGGAGGGACCCTCGACCGAGCCAAAGGGTCTGAGCGGAAGGATCAAAGGTTCAAGGGGGGGGATCCGGACCGCGTGTTGAACCCACGAGCCGGGCTGCACGGCTTTGCAAGGACAGACCTTGAGCAGAGTCAGGCCCTGCCCCCCTGTGCAGGGTTAAAAACGCCTGGCTATGGGTACGGAAGCTGCACAGGGGACTCTCGTCAGTTACGAAACTTCGAGCGATGGAAGAAGGCGGTCGTGGCAAGAAGAGGTGTCGAGTGCTCCTGGAAGAAGGGATTCACCGCGGTCGAACGCAAGCGGCATCTGGGGATCCAACAACATCATCACCCTTCTCACGGCGTGCAGTTAAATGGAAAAAGGAGCTGAGGGAGTCAAGGGGGGTGCTGGGGGGGGGGGGGTCAGGAGGGGGCAAGAACCGAAGGATGCGGGTCTTCTCAAAACTGACGTCGGGTGCATTGCGATAGGCCCGGTTTTGAAAAGCAAAAAGTGTCGGGGCCCGGAGGCAGAGGCAAGTCGAGAGATCCTCCTAGTGATCCCCCGAAAAAAACCCTCTAAACAGTCCCAAAAGAAAAAAAAAAGGGGGCATGAGCGAGAGGGCTCAAAGATTCTCTGCCACATGGGGAAAGGGAGAGAAACTGAGGGGACCGTGAACGTAGGAAACGGGTCCATCTCCGGGAAAATATCAGCGCCAAAGAACAGATTAAGCAAATCAGGCAAAGAAAAGAATAACACCGAGACAGGTTCATCTTGTTTAAGAGGGGAAACCGGCCAGCGTACTTGTCGAGTAGCGAAAAAGACCATCTCTTTGATGTCAGGGTGTCCAGCTGAAAATCAACAACGTTCGAAAAGGGCTGCGGGAAGAAACAGGGTAGAAACGCGCCTCGGCGAAAATCATCTCTCTCTCCATCACCAAAAATACAGAGGAGGACTTCTCTGAGGGGCTTGGGGAGAATGTTGGGGAGTTCCACCTCAAAGAACACAAATTGCGCAATTGGAAGCAAGTAAAAAAAGTTGGGAACCTGACCGCGTGTCAGATTTACTACATCCAAGTGGGAGAGGGAAGTTGGGTATCTAGCGGCCCATCCGAGATTCTCTGTGATCGACAACTTCTTCAAGTCGATGGGAAAGAAAAAAAAAGGAAGGGCAACGCGATCAGCCAAGGCATCATTCTCTTTAAACCCAGGAAAAGTTCGGGGAAGTGCAGGCAGCCGGGTCGCAATACTTCCGGGAAAAACTACGCTCAAAAGGCGCCGCGACCCTTTCGAAGGTCAAGAGAGTCAATGAGAGAGAACAAGAAAGAGGTCGCAAAAAGATGCTGCCGCAGCCAGGCAACTCAGACGACGGTAAATGATACCAAGGTTGAGACATTCACACCCGACAAGGACAGATCTGGCCGCACGGAGCGGTTTGGCACAGGGGGAGGGGGGGGGGGGGGGGGGGGGGGGGGGGGAGTTCAAAGTGTGCCGTTGATGGGAAAGTTTAACCTCCGACGATTGGGGGGAGAGATGGTTTTTATTTGGGGAAGGAAAAACCAAGAAGCCGGCGGTTTCGATCTGTCCAGGGATTTAAAAAACGGGGGAAAAGGCCACTGAGCGGGGGCAAGGACCGCACTTCTGCCTCTGCATCTGGCGCGTCGCTCTGGGGGTCAAAGGGGGGGGGGGGGTCTTTTACGGAAGCAAACCGGCCTACAATCCCATCCTGACGCTGAGGAGACTTTCAATCTGGGGGGGGAGTCCGGAGGTACTACTGCCGAAAGGCTTATGGTTATCCAGGCTGGAGAAGAACTCATGTCGCTCAGCCTCCCTCGAAAGCTGAGGTTTGAGACGAGAGGTCGTCAAAAATCGCCTGCAGAGAGACGATACGATGGCTCTTCCGGTTTCCCCGAGTTATCGTCAGAAGGGGAGCCAAGAAGCACCTTTCCGGCCCCAGAAGAAGAAGAGAGTCCGGGGACTGGGTTGTCGTCTTTATGGGGAATTCTCTACGCCGGGAGCGTTGACAGTGAACGAATAAGAAAATGCGCTGCTTACTGGGCATCGTCAAAAGGCAAAAAATACGAATGCTGACGGAAATGTCTGTTTTATCTCAGGAACGGGAGAAGTCACTTAGGTGGGAAAAAGAATGGGAAGGGAAGGGAGATCTTCTATAAGAGTCCCTAGGACTCTCACGATAGAACGTGTTGGGGGAAAGGGGACGAAGAGATAAGGGGGGAGGAAAGATGAAGGAACGAGCTCCCCGTTCAATTCTCAGCCGTAGAGGGAGCGCAAAGCCTAAGAAAATCGGTGCATTAGCGAGCGGGGGAAAGATGTGCAAAAAGGACTAATAATCATCTTCGGCTCTCCAGTCGAAGGAGAGGGGGAGGGTGGAGCGGCCCTAGGTGGGGAGCGGCGGGGGTCATCATTTGTCATCGTTCAGACTTGGACATGGAGAGTAATTCGAAAAATCAAATGACACATCTGGGGAGCAAAAAATCAGCTCCCTGAACGCTTCTATCCTCCAAAAAGAAACAAAAAAAAAAAAAGGAAGCCAGCTCCCGTCAGAGTGTTGGAAGAAATCGAGGAGCTATTTTGGGATGTCCCAAGGCGGATGGTGTAAAAAAAAGAAGAGAACGAAAAGCGTTCTTTGGCCTATCTTTGAAAGGCCTCTAAAAAAGATCGGGAGGGAAAGATCTAGGGAGAAAGCCCAGTTGAAGCAAACATACGAAAAAAAATGTAGATGAACAAAGATGCACAGCTCTCCGCTTCTAAAACTGCGCCTCCATGTACCGCTCCAGAAAAAAAAAGGTATAAGGGGAAAAAATGGAGAAAAAAGATGGGAGAAGGGGGGAGATATCCGGACCGGAGGGCTTCCAAAAGAAAATGGGTTGGGGGGGGAGCAGCAAAAGTGTCAATGAAACCGGTAAGACCATTCCAATCTACTTATAACTCCTGGGGATTGGAACGCTTAGGAAAACAGGGCAGACAAAAAAAAGTCGAAGAAAAGAGAAGAGGCTGGGGGGAACTTGAAGACTCAAGGAAATCATTAAGAAAAGTGAGGACTCTATCAAACGGAGGAGAAAGAGAGATGAAACAAGACGTGATCAAGAACCTTTAAGGCTATCAATACAAGCTTAATAACCGAAGAGAAATGGGAAAGGACCACGCGGATAAGAGGAAAGCAGGAGGGCTACGTAGGGGAAACGGCAGGAAGATGATAAAAAAAAACTCCAAAAATTACCGATGACGAAAAAAGCTAGCAAAAGAGAGTTATTGTTACAACGGAGGCTCACCGAGGGAAATTTGGAGCGCGGGGAAAAGGAAGCAACGGCTGGTCACTACTAATTTGCTTGGTGAGGCGCAGGTTCTTGAAGATAGAGCAAAGAGAGAAAGAGTAATTACTCTATTCATTAACTAGGGGAAGAAGAAGGAAGCAAGTAAAGGCAGACTGTCTGTGAAAAACCAACCATCCAAGACCCGCACGGCGGAAAGAAGAACGCTAGAAAAAAAGGTTGAAGTCAATCGGGGGTCCTAAAATTACGTTAGGGGAGAAACTCGCCGGAGGAGAACAGAATGCCAAGGGAGCACCTAGTGAGCCTCTGATTTAGGAAAAGAAATAATGAATGGTGAAGGAAAAGGGAGAAACAACTCGGGAAGAAGCCAAGGAAGGATCCACAAAAACGAGATCCTGGAGAGGAAACCCTCTCTTCAAAGCAAGGGGAGAAGAAAACCTCTGTCTCCAAGAAAGACGATAAAAGAATGCACGGAGCAAAAAGGACGTGGGAGATGCCGGGGAGCGGCGAATAGCATACCGCACCGGTAAATAAACCCCCATAGGACGAAAGAGTCTCATTCCTTACAGCTGAAAGTAGCCAGCCCCGGAGACAGAGAAAATCCTGAAACGTATTAAAGGGGGGTAGAAGGCCGAGAACTGAGAAGAAAGACTAAGAAAACTTTTCGGAAGCTCGCAGGGGAAAAAACAGAAGCATCGAGGTCGATTCTTCTTCCAGTTACAGACATCCAGAAAGGGGGAAAATAAGCGCGTAAGACGATCCCAGACGAGAAAGGGTCCCAATGAAGAGACGGGCCTGAATTGTTAGGTTTGGCACACGGCAGTCCTCGGGAAAAAATTCGGGGCAAACCGCTGGCCCGGCCGAAACTCGCGAATCGTCTCCGCAGGTTAAGAACGAGACATCTAGGCTTCATCCGCCACAGGACCTTTTGGGGAAAGGCACGGAAGGACGCCCGTTCCAAGGTGTCGGGGCGAAGGAAAAAAACCTGAAGGAAAAAGGTCTTAAGACGAGTCCGAAACTTGGAGGTCAAGCCTGCGCAGCTCGTCAGAGTTTTAAGGGGAGGGACCGCAAAAGGAAAGAGGCCCAGGGACACTAATTCGGGGAAAAAATAAAATCTACTAGGCCTACCTCCGGTTCCATCAGAACCTAGAGGGATGCCCTTTAATAACAAAGGGAAATGGTAGTGGATGATAGAATACCTTTCCTGTCGGAACGAAATAGAAGTTTTTGAAACCCAAAAATAAGGATCACCAAACGGGGGAGCATGTATAATGTCTTCTGAGGGAGGATGAGGACCACCTGTGTCGAGCGTGAAAAAAAAAGACCGCCAAAAACACGCGGACCCTCTGCTGGTCTTCTGGACATCACGAGAGGGTACAAGGGGGAAGTTAAAGTAAGAAAGAAAGTAGCTCATGACCCTCTCTCTTGAAAATGGTGGGGACAGCGACGCTAGAAGAGTGGAGCGAAAACCACAAAGGACTAGCGAGACGACGAAAAAAGAAACGGTATCGCGACAATCTCCGAGAAAAAAAACGAAGGTTAAAAAAAAAGCCTGCCTCAGATTCTAAACGGGAAAGGGGCTTGGGCCTAAGAAAAGACAGGGTTCCATTCGACTAAAAAAAAAGGTGTAAAGCGACGTCAGAGAAGTTCTTGCAGAGAAAACGAGAGAAGAGAGGAAGGAGATATGAATAAAACCGGACAGCCGAAAAAAAAAACCGGGGCGAGTAGGCGAATCGACCAGCGCTTTTGGACAACAAAAGTTCTAGAAACGCATTTCTGAAAATTGCAAAATGTGGGTTTCTTTGGGGAAAAAAAGGGGGGACCCCGAGGGTAGGATAGCTCCCAAAAAAATCTCTAAAAAACGAGGAGTATAAAATAAGGAGGCGACGAGTTGTCCAGTTGAGGGTGAAAGAAACACAGACCACAAAATTGGAGGAAAATTGGAACAGCAAGGGACGCGCAGGGGTCTCGAAGCCGCAGGTAATACTCAAATTTGGCTCTGCTGTCCTGTGTCAGATAAAGGGAAAGAAGTGGGGGGCCATAGCGGGGGCTTCTAGGGGAAGATCAAGAATCCTCATTCAGAATTTCGTAAGAGTCTAAAAAAGCTTGAAAAGGAATCTGGGAAAAAAGGAAAGAAAAAGTTGTACGAAAGGAACATGGGAAGAAGATAAATATTGAGCAAAGCTAATTTCCGTCGATTTCTACAGAAAGAGGAATCTTAAAGAGGGGGGGTGGGAACAGAGGAGTAAAGTACGTCTGAGCTTGAAGAAATTCTGGAGGTAGGACCCGATAAGAAGGAAAAACATGATCGTCAAACGGATTCTCTCAAGGCTAAACCCACCCTACTCAGGTGGAAGAACCCACTAGACCTCAGAAGTTCCAGGGGGGAGGAGCGACTGCTCATAGACCCGAAGAAAAAGGATGGACCTCCGGGCCAAGAGTTGGGAACGAACCTTTGAAGGGACAAGGGATGTTTTTTGCTGGAAGACAACAAAAAGAGCATGAAAGGGATTGCTCGAACTCTGACCAGGAGGAAGTGAAGAGTTTCTTCAATTCACCTCAATTCGAAGAGGTCTGATCTAGTCTGGAAGCCTAGAGGAAAATGGAATCCTCTTTTAACCAGAAGGCAAGGCAGAAGACTAAAAAACTCTAACTTAAGAGGCCTGGTAGGCAGGAAGGCTGGAGGAAAAAGAGTCTTAAAAGGAGAGACTTAAAAAGTAGGGAAGAAGTTACAGGTCGCTCCTTCAAAAGAGAAAAATAGGCGGTGCGCAGAAGGGGGGTTCGTCCTCAATAGATTTAGGAAAACTTCGAGACCCCCGGGCGTTATACTATCGGTAATTGCGCGACCTTGTGAAAAAACTGGTGGCATGAAACAGGACGGTAAAATGCATAACACAAAAAAAGACAAAGACAAAAAGGGCCTGCCCCCTACGGTCTTTAAATCTTTGTGATCTTGGGGAGAAACTAAGGGAGAGTAAGAGAAATTAGTACTATGGTCCTGGGGAAACAAGGAATACCGGATGAGCGATCGTCCAAACGGAGCTATCGCCGCCCGGGGTCTTGAGTTGCTAGAGGAGGCAGAGACTTGGGTTTCCAAAGAATCACCTCTGCAGGAGATCCGGGGAGCGATGAAGGGAGTCAACGAGAACAAGATCTGTCAATGTTTTCCACACTCGTAGGGGACGCATCAGAAGGGGAGGAGAGAAGAACGGAAGAGGGCGAATCGGAATTGAGAGGGAAAGACTAAGATCGCTTGCAGAAGGGTGTGTACTTTCATCTTTGAGAAATAGTTTGGAAGAAAACCTCGAAAGCCAAAATATCATCTTAGGAGACTCTTCGTGGTCACGTTTATGAGAGGGTCATAAAAAAAAAATGAAACTATAGGGGGAAGGGGTAAAAACCGATCAAGAGGACCTCTGGGGCACTTTGGCGGTGCTCAAAAAAATGCTGAATCCTTATAACTTCATACATGGGCGGAAAAAAAAAAAGGGGGGGATGAATCACATGTTCGCCCGGGCAAGGGGACGATTAGGGGCGGGAGGCGGAGTTGGAACACCGCAGGTCTGTAAAAAACGCAGACTCGCGTGAGGAGGAAAAAACGGAGACACATAGATCAAGACTCGCTGAAAAATTCTCGATGTGGGAATAATGAAAAAAAAAACGCGAGAAAAAAGAAATTCATTCTTAAAACCGGGAGGAAAGCTTGCAGAGTAAAGAGCCCTCCATGGTATGCGGCTCCAATGGTCGGTAAAGGTGAGGAAATGAAAGAGGGGATGTGAGCCGGACCGGGGTAAGCCAAAAAGAGCAGGTTGGAGTTGCATCCACTTTCAACCTACTTAAAAATTCAAAAAAGGGATAAAAGGAGGAGGAACGAAGTGGATACCAGAGATCCGGGCAGGGATCTTCAATTACGCTTTCCTGAAAGAATTCAAGATCAAGAAGCATCATCGAAAAAAAAAAAAAGAGGAGGGAAAGTCCAAAAGAAAAAGGATCCTGAAATGAAGGAGATCAACACGTAATTCCGCCTCAATCTCAAGCGGCAGTAAAATTCCTGGAGGGCAGTGGACCACTGGGGGGAAGCGAACGTCCAATCCTGGGGGGTCTAGTGAGGGGGGAATGTCCGCGGCAGGGTAATTTGCTGGAGACCAAGACCATTTAAGCAGGGTGGTAAAAAAGTAGGGAACCACATCGTTGATCAGTTTGCGACGGTAAGGCAACGTAGGGATATAAGGGGAAGAGAGGGAGGCTTGCAAGCACTCAGGCACGAAGAGGTGGTGAGGGGTACAGAGGGTAATTCCGGGGAATGGTCAGGAAAAGAAGGAGTCAAGAATCTGGATACGTTGGCCGATGATCAGAACGAAAAAAAACGGGAAAGGAGGGACCCGGGGAAGTTCCGGAGACAGGAGGTTCCAACCATCAACTCAAGGAAAGGAAAAAATGTGCGCTTAAAGGAAGAAAATGTCGGACGAAAAATTCAGGAGGGAAAAGCCAGACATGAAAGGGAAGGGTAAAGTATCCAGGATTCTCTCCTGCGGTATTATTAACAAAAAGAAGAGGACGGCAAGGTTTAGCGCCAAGGGATCTAGGAAAAGAACGTGCATCAGCTCATAACATCAACGGAAGATACACCCTCCAACCCTATATAAGGGGGAAAGCAAAAAGGAATCGATCAAAACAAATGCTCACGCTGTCAATCCCACGCTAAAAAAAGTTCAACTTCTTAAGAACTACTGAGGGCAAACTTCAAGGGTGAGGAAAGACTCATAAAAAAAAAACGGGGAACGCTTCGCAAAAATATGGGGGGCACCCTGTTAAAAAATAGGATCAGTACAGACTCACCGAGAGGATCAAAACTTCACCAAAGGGTGAAAAAAAACCCGTCGGTGCCGGGGGGTAAAAAGACGACTAAAGAAAGAACTCATAGGCCCGGGGAGGGAGACAACTCAGTGGACAAGAGGCAAGAGGAGGGAAGTCAGGACCATACCAAACAACAACCCAGATCTCAGTGCCTAGACTACGATCGTCTTCGAGACCCGAGCGAAGAAAAAAAAAGGGAACAAGAGAGAGGGCCCGGAAGGTGTCGGGCCTGTGCAAAGGATAACAACTGACAGTTCCCATAATTCCTCCAGAGAAGTCTACCCTCAACTTTAGGAACCTTGAATCGCCTAAAATATGAAAAAACGAAGCAGAGCACCTCCACTCGGGGGAAAGCGGAGAGAGAAGGGCAAATATTACGAAAGGGGGTCTGAAGCGGAGCTTCCTTCGGAACTGCAGAAGGATCCGTCCAAGAAACTAGATTCCTTCCATTCCTCTAAGTTCATTGTTAATAAGGATGCTTTCTAACGATGGGCCTCGTCCCCCTCGTCTTGAAAAGGGTGAAAAAGTCAGCGCCGGCCACAACCTAGGCAGAAATGCGGGTCCTGAAAACAGGGGCGAGGCGACGTAGGAATTGCAAGTTGGGAGAACTAATAGGAAGAAAGTTGGGAGCACATCAAAAAAAACTCATGAGACCCCAAAAAAGGAGGCTACGGAAAAGGGAAGTAGTCGGGGCAATTCGGGAACGGGAGAGGAAGGGGAGAGTGTCAGGTCCATCCAAACCCGGAAAAAACCTTGGGGAGACAAGGTCTCCAAAGTCGGGTGGCGGGCATTGTAAGGTAAAAAGGGGACAGCAGTAAACTACAAAAGAAAGGGGTGCAGAATCCAAAACCATCAGACGGGGAGGCCAACTAAGAGAATCAAATTCGAGACTCCGAGCCGCCCTTGAAGCCGGGAGCCTTCTCTGCGCAGTCCCATTCCTTCTAAAGCCAAATGCGGGCAGGCGGGGTCTCACTGGGGGCGGGCTGGCAAAGAAAAAGGGACATCCATCTAGTTTCGAGTCAGAACTACTAAAGGGGAGGAGCGTTACCAGTACGGAACTCCTATCCTTTCAAAAAGCATCAGCATTTGACAGTGGAAAGGAAGGAAAAAAAACAGGAAAAAATTTTGGATGGAGACTGAAAGAAAAAGAAGGTTATGCCTTTTGTGCAGAAAGGGAACGGGGAAATCAGGGTGAAAACAAAGTGCGCAACCTGTTTTTTCTTTGGAGAGGGAAACCATCACCCTCGGGGGGAACAAATAGGCAAAAGCCTCGTCCGCACAGACGAAGTCAAAAAACGGATAAGGAGGGGAAAAAGATGTGAGGGCGGGACTCCTGGGCTCTTCCTAGTTGGTAAGCCGGGGGTAGGGGAAGAAATCAAGACAGACAAAAACAATGGGACAAAGTTGGTGGCCATCAATTCGTTCTCTAAAGGGGGTTACTCAAAAAAGGAAAACATCAAAGGTCGCGTGTAGCTAAAGAAGGTGGGGGACCTTATTGCCGTTTTTGGGGGAATACAATTGGGAAGAAAGACCAAGTAGATTGGGGAATACGGGGAGTCCTGAAGAGGTACTATAGCAATTCATGAGTTCTGAAAAAACGGCAGAGCGAGGAAAAGTAAATCCGGGGAACCAAAAAAGGTTCAAACTGCATGCAACCTGGTGGCTAGATCAAGGGAAAGAAGAGGCGAGATCGGCCGCTCAAAAAAATTATTGCGGGACGAAGTCTAGGTCTTGTGATCAGACTACCCGAGGGAGGCGGGAAGTGCGATAGTTGTCCAGTAAAGTAAACGCGACCTTATAGCAAATGATTCTCTCAATGCACAAAACCAAAAGGGTTGGAGAGGGGAAAAAGCCAACTTTTCGTTTGGGGGAAAAAGCGTCTAAACCATCACACGTAATTTTAAAGGCCGAAGGAGAAGCTAAAGGGGTTACACTAAGGGAACAGGAGAGGATTTGCTGTCCTGCCAACCAATGCTGGAGTGATACTGTCCTCTGTAGTAGTCTCGGCGATAACATAAAGAAGGGGGGAAAAGGTTAACATACAATCTGAATAATCGGCTCGAAAGGGGGGCTGGTCAGGGGTCGCTCCTCAGCTTAAAGGGGCCGGGAGATTCAATCAGGCAATGGCAGGATCACCCAGAACAAAAGAAGGCGCAAGCCTTAAAGAAATGGGATGTTCGGATTCAAAAACCAGGAAGGGCGCAATGTCGGGGAATACAGTCTAAGTGACATACCCGATTAGAACTGGAATGTTTGTGTGGGGGCGTTTTGGGGCGGCGTCGGTATTCCGATAAAAAAACGTGGAGCCAGGCCATGCGGGCGAGTGAGAGGAAGGTTCAACCTCTTTGACCGGGGGAGCCGATTCCTTGTCCTTAAAATAATCAAAAAAATGTACTGAGAAGGCGTGCATAATTGGGGAAATCAGATTGAGATAACCGAATCTATGGATCGGATGTCTAAAAGGGGGGTTTTGAAATCAGAATCAGGAATACAGGAATAAATCTTCCCTCTAGTGCAAAGGCGCCCGTAGAGAGAATTCTTTGAGGTGGAAACTCGGAGAGGGGACTGGAAAAAAGGATGCTCCGACTTGGCCTAAAGGCATGTCTGGAAGACGTGAGAGTGATAGGGAAAAGGGGACGGAATCGAAACCATCTTCACGTTTTAAAAAGATATGGGAGGGAAACGGGACGGGTCTAGTAGCTCAGAAGGCCAGAATAAATGATATCTCCTCCGAAGGGAAAGAGCGTTCCGGGGGGGGGAAAGCGTGGGGAGAATATTTTCTCTAGCCGAAATAGCAAGCAGCGATCCAGGATCAATCTTTGAAAATGGGGCGCCAAAGGGCAGGAGGAGGCGATGGAAGGGGTCATAGGAAACAGGTCAGAAATTGTTGCTATAGTTTTCGGCAGAAAGCTTTTGAAAAAAAAAAAATCGGGTCCGAAAAAAGGGGGAGACGAGGGAAACAGACTCAAAAAAATCACGGGGAAAAGAACGTAAAGTGGGGGAGGGTTCGAGTTACAGAAGAAGGTATGGGTCGTCGTATTGTTGGAAACTCATAGAAAAAAAAAGCGGAGCGTAGGGAGAAGAGGGGAATGCTCCCGAAACCACTTATCAGCGCTGGGAAGGGAGGTTCAAAGGAGAAAAAAAGGGGCCAAAAGGAGAAGCCTCAACGCCATTCGTCGTGACCGCCGGATGCACTTCGGAAAAAAGACCGACAAATCAAAAGGACGGTGATGGATGTCCAAAAAGTCATCACAAAGGAGGTTCTCCTGAAGGAAAGAGGGAGGTCCACACTTGCGGGCATTGTTTGCTTGTTGAAGACACTGCGCCCAGGACGAGCGAAGGTGGCGGCAACTCGATCCTAGTTCTTACCATGTATAAGGGAAAAGCGCTTCGGATGAAAGGGAAGGAGGAATGAGGATGAAGAGAAGGAAGAGGAAGATCACGCCGTTGTC
>Ga0179591_1317096_pt1 | contig 14751 bp, 23 predicted proteins | sample CZOMad2_1_08_16f_FD_182891 | JGI IMG/M metagenome (GOLD analysis project Ga0179591, IMG submission 182891) | Vadose zone soil fungal communities from Angelo Coast Range Reserve, California, USA - CZOMad2_1_08_16fungal (PacBio error correction) | ecosystem: Environmental > Terrestrial > Soil >...
CAGTAAGCCGCACGGACAACTGTAGTTAACGGAAACGATCCTTCGTAACCGAGCCCTCGGGGCGACGGAACAGGGAAACCAAGGAGGAAAGCGCACCTACTGCATCTACGAGGTATGGAAGGTCTGGATAAACGGGCAGGCACACATTGCTTCATCGCGGGCCCTTCTGTGGAAAAAAAAGGAGTGGAAGGCCTGAGGAGACGGCCGCGTCAAGAGAAATACGGCCAGGGGTCTCGTAACCGCAATGAAGAAGCATCGATAGCATTCCTCTGGGAAAAAGGAACCTGAAGGGAGGGGTTCGAAAGAGGTCTCATAACTCGTCCTCTCACTAAGCTTCTAACGGCGTGGGGAAGTATACGCCACCTTAACGATCCTGTCCGGCAGACGAGTAAAAGGAAAAAGAGACCTTCAGAAGATATTAGAAAAAAGGAACGGCGGGATCCCGTGTGCGAAACACGTACGGCGTGCCGGAAAAGGGAAGGGATGGCTCGGTGGGGCGGGAGACCCTTTATATGAAGAAGAACGAAGGCGTAAGAAGGAGGGAAAGCAGGAGCAGCGTCCGTGATGAAGGAGATAGCCGCCGCGATTCGCGCCGACAAAAAAAAAAATGGTCCTTCCTTGAGAATGCGCTAGAAAACGTTCAGGCTCGCGTTCCCAAAAAAAAAGGGGATGAGTGGTTCACCCGGAAGAGAAGGGAAGTAGGAGAGCGTCATTCCTCAAGGAACCCAGGGAACTTGGTGGAGGCCGAGAAGCGACTTCTTGTCAGTCGGCTCACTACGCTGCTCTTGAACGGAAAAAGAGGCGCGGAGGAAAGAAAAATACTTAGCGGCGGGAAGGATGCACTGGTCTCGAGACACACCACCATCACCGAGGGAGGAGAACCGTACGTTCTTCTCGTCCGAAACCTTTGGCTCGGGGATGAGAACTAGGAGCTCAGAGGGAGGTGGTCCTCGACTGGGGTATCGACGCCGGACGGAAAAAAAAGGGAAAAGGAAGTTTTCTTCGAAAGAAAGAAGGACGTTCGATCGAAAAAAAAACTATTAAAGGGCTTGGAACGAAGAGCGGAAGTTCAGGCCTCATGCGAGGGGAAAACGTTTCTCAAGGTTATACGGAGAGTAGCGCTCTACAAGTGGGGCTGCTGAGGATACCCGAAGGAAGGCTACTCAGGGCCGTTCGACAAAAGGATTCACGATTTTCCGACTCCTGCAGGAGATTAAGAGATCAAGAAAAAAAGAAGATGAAGGTTCGCGCATCGTGTTCTCTGCCTCACCTTGGGGGAGAAGAAGACTTCCGCGTCTAAACAGGGGGCTCCGATCTATTACGAAAAAAAGAAACTTGCGATGAAAATTATTCTGGAAGCTAACATCTACAATTCTAAATAGGTCTAACGAGAGGGAAAAAAGGGCCCGAGCTCACAAGCAAAAGCTCATACCATCGTTTGAAGGTCGTTCGTATCACTTCTTCAGCACTTATTATCCCAAAGCAGGAGGCTTTGAGAAAGGCTCGGGATACCGAAGGCGGGCTACGACTAAAACCCCTCGCTTGCTTGACAGGACGACGTCTCCTTCGTCTTCTGCAGAAAAAATCCGCTGCATACAGAAAGAGGGAGAAGGGGCCTGTGGGCCGGCTGAGAAAAAGACGCCTGAAGAGCCTCGAGATTCGAAAAAGGGCCGACGCTCGTTCGGCCAGATCCAAAAGAAAATCGCTCCCTAGCTGCGCGCAGAGAGCAGGCGGGAAAGCCTCCGAAGGGAGGGAGGGACTCCGACTCTCCTTGCATTGCTACCTGCGCAGGAGGCGCTGTGTCACAGGCCGCTGAAGAAGGGAGGAGAGATATGAAGAGGGAGAAAATACCGAGTCCCTGTTTTGTAGCGGCAAAGAAGGAAGAAATAGGACAAATCGAAATGAGGAGGAACTCGAAAAAGTCCTGCTCGCTGGGCCAGGAGGTGAAGGGAAACTTCTACGTGCTCCACCGGGCCGAATGCGCAGGACCGCTGGAATAGGAGGTCGTCGCAAGAAAATTCGCGGTGCGAGTGTGTTCTCCGCCTGGTGGGCCAGATCTGCGAAAAATGGGAAATCTAAAAAAAGGATGTGGCCGTCCGTAAAGACCTCTACCCCGCTCGCAGCTGAGAAGACCTCGAAGAGAGTCTTGTGGCGACCGAGGGTCCCCTTCGAGCAAATCTTGGCTGTGGGGTTCCGCCTGAGGGGGGGGGGGATAGTTCTCTCTAGGTCCTGCAGAATGAGAGGGAACTTCACCGTCAAGCGCGAAGTAGAAGGGAGAAGTCTCGGGCGGTCTCAGTATCCCGATAGAGAATAAGGGAAGGAAAGAATCCGCGCGCTCCGATAGCGTGGCCGCACAGAAAAGAGGAGGAAGTCTCTTATCAACACCACATGAAGGGAAGAGTCACATAGAAGCGCGTAGAACCGGGGAGATCCTGGAAATAGGTCCCCTCTGGTTAAAGAAAGGGGGGGGTCCTCTTTTGCGCGAATCAGGGGGCTCTAGGGTGGAAGTAATAGATTCTGGGTAACTGTTCTCAGAGCCGCGCTTTCAGGAGACATGATGGCAACTCCTGGCGAGGGGGGAAGAGGGGGAGGGGGTGCTTCCGGAGATCCCTGCATTGAAGCCTCTCAAGCAGGGAATAATGATGTAGAACGGAACCTTGGGGGGGACGCTCTGTCGCTCGTCCGAAGGACAAAGGGGGAAGAGCTTCTTCACACCGGTCAGGGTAAGGCAGCTATGTGAGGCTGCTTGAGGAAAGGGAGGCTCGGTGACCAATCTAGCGGGGAAAGGTCCTTCCTTATGCCAGCTTCTCTCTCGAGAGAAGATAGGGGGTCAAAACTTTTAGGGCAGAGTAGTTGTGCGTCGCTGTACAAATTAGCCATCTAAAAAAATGCCCTCGGCAGGCTCGTCTTCGAGGGGAGGGGAGACTAAGACTGTGGGTGAGAAGGAAGGCTCTAAACGTCGTACGTATCACCAGAAAGGAAAAACCCATCTCTTTGCTCGGCAAGAGGCGGCCGCTTCGAGAGTGGACATCGACCAGGGGACTCTTTCAACGGAAGATAGGGAATGTTGGGTGAGACGCGCCTAGTGTTCCAAAATCTTCCTGTGGCTCCTGGCTTGGAAGGAGGGAGGGGGACCTCCCCCGCAAGGCGCGCGCTGGGGGGAGGAGGATCAGAAAAAGAAAAATCGGCCTCTACTCATCGTATTTTCCTCATCACCTGGACGGACCTCTAGTTGAAAAACAATCGGGCTTCGGTGTCTTGGCGAAAACAGAGCTAAAAAACGTTGGGGGGAAAAGGGCGGGACGCCCGCGTGTGGCCGGGGATACGAAGGAGGGGTCGCTGTCCCCGGAAATAGTGGTTTGCTGGAGAGAGAAACAACTAAGGAGAAAGAGATGCAGAAAGGGGGCAGTGACGGTAAGCTGCCCGGAGCTATCAAACTGGAAAGGTTCTGCCTCGCAAAAGTTCTCCGCGTCGCAGGGAGAAAGCGAGAATGCAGCTGGTTGGGCAAAGAGAAGGAAATGTGCTGCGTAAAATAAGAGGAGGACAAGGAGAGTCTCTCCGCCGAAAGAGAGCCCCACATCCGCCCCGCGCTAATCGGCGGGTTTTCCAGGGAAGGGAAAACGAAGGTACGTCACAAAGGAAGTATGTCCAGAGAAAATCCTAGCGCTCGGAACTCCTGTAAAAAGGCGCTCTCTGTCCAACAAATCATCTCCAAAAAAGGAGAGTGTCCGTAGGGGGGATTCAATAAGGGGTAACTACTTTTATAATTCCTTCGAGACATTGAGAGCGCCATCCGAGGGAGACCACTATCAGACTAGGAGGAGAGTCCGAGGAGAAGAGAAACTAAAAAGAAGGGAGAAGAAAAATCTCTCGGGTTGAACCCGAGAGTCTGCACGCGAGAAAGAGAAGACTCATTCCGTTCCGTCACGAGTGCTTAAAAATTGTAAAAAAAGTTGAAAGGAACATCGCGCCCGATAGGCCACTTGAGATGTCGGTTTGCCCCGCAGAGGGGGGGAAAATGTCCTTCGGGAAAGCGCTTGCCGCAAGAGGAGGCTGCAGAAACGTCTTGAGACAGGGGGGGGGGAGGGCTCGCCCGCGAGCCCCATCGACCGAAGCTCAAAAAAAAAGTTAATCGCGCAGACGTCATATGGAACAGGCGCGGCGTCCATTGGGGAATTTCACAGAGAGAAGTTATAAAGATAAAAAAGCACATATATCACAGAGAGGTAAAACAAATATGGAGCTCCGAAATTGACAACAGGGGGGCTCCCCGTTCTCTGAAATCAGCGTGGAGCTTGGTTTGGGGAAAGAATGTCTGTCGAGGTGTCCTGCGAAACTCTATGAGAGGGGGGGAACGGCGGAAAAACGTCGTCGGAAGAGAAGAAGGATCGCGCACGCTCGCGAACTTCAGGTCGACAGTAAGCCGGATTGCCTTTACGGAATCACCTGTAGAATTTGGCGCAGCTAGGGAGGAAAAAAGCCACGCGGTTAATCGGACGCGGCCCAGTGCGGCGTCGCATCAAGCGAGGGAGAAACAGGCGCATGAGGTTTTGGATGAAACGCCGGGATCATAACGGGGGGCGCGGGGATACGGGAGAGGAGACTTGTTTCGCGAGCATCTTAAGCACCAAAAGAACCGACTCCTGCAAAGCGACGGCAATAAGATCTCCATGGGAAAGAATCGGGAGGCCCGGAGGGAAGTTTCCTTCAATCGAAGCCAGGAGGCCAGGCCTTGGAGAAGGGAAACTCGAGGTGTCCCTCTTCTTCGTCTCAAGGGAAAAGTTTGGAACATGGAAAGGTGTCGCTCGAGTCTCAGGGTGAGCGCGAGACGGGAGACGCGGCCTTGTTGACCAGACATCGAAGAGGGAGCCGAATGCAAGGGCGATTCTTGAAGAAAAAAGGAGCTGCAGCGGGGAGTGAGACGTCGAGGTGTAGCGCAGCAGCTGTCGCGAATAGGTAGGGGGGGGGAGCCGAAAATCGCGTCGGCTTAAAGAGGTCGAAGTCGGGCTCTTCAGTGCAGGTTACTTCGCAAAGGAAAACTCTATCTTGGGGCAGGGGCTTCAGAGATAAAAAAAAATCTCCTAACCGAGGGGCGTCTGAAAATTCACGCCATCGCTGCGGAGGCGCTCCGGGGGGCAAAGAAGATACGTTGATGAGGTTGCAACCCGCAGCTTTCGCTCTTAGAGGGGGAAGAAACGCTGGATGGCTGGCCTTCTTTATGCGGAGGAGGGTCTCATAGCTAGAGGGGACTAGCGCAGCCGTCGGGATAGAGCTTCAGGAACACGCGACTTTCACGCGGGGAGTACATACTTCTGAAAAAAAGCCCTCTGTGATACCGAAATTCTGCGGCAGAGGAAAGGGACCTCGCACAAGACTGCGCATGCATGAATTAATTTGGGGTGTCCAATCTGGAGAAGAAGATGCACTGTTTACTAAAAGCGTGGGGACTAGACGGGTCGACTGCCTCTCAAAGTTCCGTAAGGAGAAGAAAGGCCGCCCACTAGAGGAGAGAGGCCACTTGAGCCCCTTAAGCCGAGGATATTTCTATGCACGAGAGATTCCAGAAGCGCGAGAAGTTCAACGAAGCTGTCAAGGGGGGGGGGGGACAAGAAACACCTGAAAGGGAGGAAAAAGGCTCGAGGTCCGTCGAGACCGCACGCTAGCACAGAAAAAAGACTCGGCGACATTCACGTGGATAGTCCCATGTTTTCGGCAAGAAGGCTTGGAAGGAGGGGGGATGTCCTTGGCGTTCGACCTTGAAGACCTTCCACCGGCCGAAGGAGCCTCCGCGCCGAGGAAAACGGGCAGCATCTTCTTGAAGATCCGCAAAAGCACCAAAAAAAGAAAAGGAGGCCTTGAGGAATGCGGTCGACGAATGGCCATCTCCGCGGTAGCAAAGTCAGAAAAAAACAACTAGGAGTAGGAAGAGAGAGGTCAACCGCGGAGATGGACTCTTCAAGAAGAGACATAAGAAGAATACCTACGGGTAGAGGCCGCCATCAAGGGGAAATATCTCTGCCTCACGAAGAGGGAGACAGGTTTCGTACACTCGCGGGAAAGGGAATCCTGGAGGAGAGAGGACACGACGCCACAGACAATCCCTCTCGAGGCCAAGGCACGCAAGTAAGGCAGAGAAAAACGACAACCTGTGCCGAGAAGACGGAAATTCCTCCGGAGGAGGGACTCGCCAGGGGGGGAAGACGTACCGAGGAGGGGGACGGAAGGATCGTTCATTTGAAAGAACTTCCACAATACCTTTCAGACAGGGAACGAGGAATACCTCGCGAGGAAGAGAAGAAAATCCGGAGATCAGACGGGGTTCTCAAGGTGGAGAAAGAGCTCTCTATGCTCAGGGGGGGGCATTGCGGAAAGAAAGGGAAACATTCTTCCGTCCTCTCCAACGAAAAGGGAGATCACTTCACGGAAGGAGCCCTCGCGATGAAAAGCGGGTCGACACTTATCACAAGGAGAGTTCTCTCAGAGGGGAGCGTCCAAAAAATTGGGGGCGACCGAAAGGAAAAGAAAAATTCCTCGGCATCAACGCGAGATTAATAAGAAGAGGGGGGAGAGTACTACCCGTTGCGTGCGCTCCGTTCGAAAGAGACCATAGGGCTGGAGAGGGGGAAGGAATATGGAGGACGGCTCTGGAAGGGAGGCCATCCGAGCGGGAAAGAGGAAATCAGAGGGGACACGTAGGAAGTTCCTCTGCATCTTGATGAGGCACAGAATCATCACCTGAAGTACCTTGGAGTAGAAGGATTCAAGAACCCGCCAGGGGAAGAACCTGCTATTGCCTTAGTTAAAAAACGACGTCGGACGTCGGGGGTCTATCTTCAGGAATCGGGAAAAAACTCGCCTCCAATCGGGAAGGTAAGAAGACCGCACAAAAGAGCTCTGAATAGCCTCGTACAGAGAGCTTAAGAAGTGCAGAACAAGGGGGTTTTTCGGCCAAACTTCGACTGGGGACAGAGCCACCAGAGCGGAAATGTAAGACTAAAAGCCCGATCGCGTTTGTCCGACCTCGAGGGCGGGAAAAACTGCTAGATGAAGGGAAAAAAAGGATGCCCGTGAAATCGGAGGGAGGCTCACCGATTACCTCTATCGAAAGGATCAGCGGCAGGAGAAGGGGGGGAAGAAATGAGGACCATCGCGACAGGTGGGACTCTGGCCACGGCAAAGGAGGAACGGCGTGAATGAACTTCTACATAACGGCCCAAGGCGACCGGGATTCTGCCAAAAGTGTGGCCAGAGAGGGGGAGGGTTCGGGTGGATCCCCTTGCCGAGTGTGCTTGCAAGAAAGCAGCGACAGGGTCTATCTCAGCAAAAGACAAATCGCTGGGAAAGAAGACCGGGAACAAAGGGATCGCGTAAAAACATGCGACTTCTTAACACAGAGTGATGCGATCCGCCGACCCACCGTCGCCTAGAAGAATGCAGGAGAAAACTTTTCGAAATCGGACTTACTCACAGAATCATTTCGCCACCGTCGAGGGTGTTAAAGACACCGGAAAGGAGGAAAGGCCCGTGACCGGGCGAGCAAGGGCGCGAGCCGCGGGCGGAGAAGAGCGGACGGGCCGCCTCCCACGAGAGCTCGAGTAGCGTTGCGCAGACCGCCTCAGGAATGAGAGGGGCAAACACATAGAACACGTAAAATAACAAGAGGCAAGGGAGAAATATGTCTCTATCCTTTTAGGAGGCAAGGTTTCCTCTTTTGAAAGGAGGCCTCTGTGTGCTTGTGAATAGGTAAAGTCTCGCTTGCAATTTCTGTGTCCTGAAAGGGGGGCTCGGGAAGGAGCCGGGACGCGCAAGGAGGGAAACTGGAGTCGAGTTGCTAGGGGCTGGCTGGAAGAGGCATTGGGCCACGCCGCAGTGAGGATCAAAGGTCCGAAGAGGAAGAAGTGTGTGCGGAACGCTTTCACGAATGAATGCACGTTACGAGACCCGAAAACCACGGGGGAAGAAGGGACGCGGAGGAATTGTAACTCGGCGTGGCTTTAGCGCGGGTAGGCCGTTTAAGCATATCGTAGAAAAAACTGGCCTGAAGAGGAGGAGATCGAGCGGGGAGAGGGGGTCACCCGAGACGGTTATCTCCAGATCTGGGGAGTAAGAGCTTTGACCAGGGGCCATCGGGCTCGCGAGGAAGAGCTTCGCGGCTATGGCGCGCCTCCCTGAGGGGGGAGAAGCTTCTAAAAACACCAGCAGTGGAAAGAAAAGGTTGCGACACAAAGAGTTGCTCGCAAGATCCTACGGCGGAAAGCTGTCGATGATGCGTGAAGAGGGACCGGGCGCGGTGTGTCATCGGGACGGATCGCTCAGGGTATGCAGGGGGAGGGGGCCTCCGTAGTCGCGATTTAAGAATGTGCTAAGGCGGCCTTCTTCGTGGAGACACCCCCCGCAGGGAGCAGGTTGAGAGAGCGCGGCGGCTCCGAGCCTGTCTCAAACGACAGTATTTTCCGCATGGCTCTTGCAACCCCAAGTTCGGGAGGGGCTCTCGGAGTGTATAAATTCGCGCTCCGAGGGGAAAGGGGCCCGCTATGCCGCCCACGCGGTTGGGATGCGACGAGGAACGATACAGAGGGGGAGGAATCTCTCTCAAAAAACAAGGTTAGAAAAATATAGGGAAAGAAGGGGAAAGGATGTGAACGGAGCCCTCCATCTCTATCAAGCGGTATTGCGGGGGGAGGTCGAAGGAGGAGCGCCGACTATAGCGAAGCCTCGGCCACGCAAAAAAATAAATGGTTCACCTCTAGTCTCAAAGGGTGCTGCGGAAATACGGAAGGGAGAATGCGAAGAAGCGGAAACACAAAAGCCACGCTGCTCTCTCATCGGCGGGGTAAAGACTGATGCCAAGCAGAGAAAAGAAAGGGGGAGAGAAAGCCGGAATTCAAGAGGCAGCGCTAAACACACATTGGAGGAGCCTGAGAAAACACCAGGGGAAGAGAGAAGTCCACGCATCAAAAGTCCGCGCCTAGGCGTTGGGACAGAAGGCACCTGATCTTTTGAGCCAGTTATGAAAGGAAAGAAAACTTTGAAAGCAGAAGGGTGTATCGCCATCTTGCCAGTACGAACGAGCAACAACGTATGCTAAGAAAAGAGAGTTGCGATTAAGACGAAGACCTGAAAAAAGAGGGAAATCGCAAGGGGGAACCGATTCTTTGCGCATCTACCATCATTGAAATGCGCCTTGGCCGCTCATGATTACCCGCGCCGACGACTCCAAATTCAAAAGGGAGGAGGCGCCATTGTCGGGTTCAGTGGGTGGGCCTCATGTGACTGGCTGGCAACTGTGGGGAGGAGGGACATCGCGTGCCGACCAGTCTGAGCGGAAGGAGGGAAAGGACTGAAGATTGAGTAGGGGGGAGAAGGGCCTTGCTCGCGAGTCAACCCATACGACTCGACGCCAAGGTAATCACAACGAAATTTGAAATTGAACCTGATAACGGGAGGAGAGAAAACCAATGCCAGTACAATAGACTTCGGAAATAAAGCGAAACGGGCATATGAAAAAAAAACCAAATAGTTTTGTTTTTAAAGAAGCGTAAAAGCTTATCTCGAGGAATAATGGGAGGGGGACTCGGGGAGGAAAGGGAGAGAAGTTTTCTCTGTGTTGGTTCTTCATCGAAGGGAAAGAGGCTCATTCCTTCGCAACGAGCGAGCGCGCGGGAGGGCCGGCAAAAGGGCTACTCAAGGAGGGGGGAGGGAACGAGCTAGCAAAAAAAAGAACGGACTTCGCGCCTTGCCCTTGGTGTTAGAGGAGGGTGGTGGTAGGTACGGTGGAGGTGTTTTCTCTCTTCTTCTTATTTCCTCAAGGTTGGAGCCGGGGTGGTCATTGTGGTGGTAGGGGTGGGGGTAGGGTGGGTGTAAGGAGGGATGATAGTGTGAGTAGTGAGCTCGTGGTAACTGGCAGGCAGTTGGGGGAGGGCCTTAGGAGGTGGAGAAAGAGGGGGTTCGTTTGAGAGTTGGGCGGAGGTAGAGGTGGTTGGGTTGCTAGGGTGTAGAAGTGCGGTCATGTACGTTCAAACCTCGGGGGGACAGGCTCGATCAGGGAGCTACGACGAAAAAAGACCACGCGGTAATCTAATCGGAGACGGGACCAGGGAAGAAGGAAATCACTCTATGCGGTTTCAGAAGAATTAGGTTTAAGGGGAGCAAGAGAGGATTTGACGGGCTCGCCACGATGCTCGTGGAGGGAGAATAGGGGGGTCGCGGAGGGAGGACATCACCCACCATTGCCCGATACACAGAGAAGTCACCGCGAAGTCGAACTAAGAGCGGGGGGTCCTCTTTAGGGAGAGATTTCCCGGCGTAGAAGTTTGGAGGGCCTCCTCCCCAGCTAAAGGGCTTGGGCTATCTTACGATAGATTGTAGGGAGGGGCTTCGGAAGAACCTTTATTTGTCGGTCAACATTACTCAAGGAGAGAGAGAGTTACTCGGTGAGCGCGGAATAAGATTCCTCTTTTGTGAATATCGAGGAAGGGACCTGTCAAGGAGCTGAAAAAGGCTCCTCGGCTAGGCCGGGCTTTCTACGCCTTCGAGAGGGGGGCGCCCCGTCTTTTCGCGACGTCGGGGGGGATCTTGCCTAAAATCTCGTAGTGGCTAAGAGTCATGCGGAAGGGTTTTGCAGAGGAGTAAAAAGGAGGAAAATCGGCACCTTCTCTATTGGTACGATTTGGCTTGATCTATGACGGAAGACAACTAATCCTCCGGAACAGTCTTAACCAAGAACGACATAGCAGCGCTCCGGGAGGAATTCGTGAGATATCTCACGGCGGGAAGGTCCGTTATGGGGGTGAGAGCCGAAAGGGGGAAGCGGATACGGTGCTGGAAACGAGGGGGAAGGGAGCGTGAGAAAGGAAAGCGCCGGAAGATAGCGCGGGAGCATCCGGTCGGATGGAAATGTTCCGTTAAAACGATCGTAGCTCAGTCACCGGAGGGGGGAAGAGGGGGGGAGGTCGAGGGTACCTCTCAACCTCGTTTAAGGGAGCCCGTCATTCGAGCGGAACGCCCACTGTGAGGTCAAAGCTCGAACTTCATGTTCACACGGGGGGGGCGCCGGCTTCATCGGGTGGAGAAGTCTGTCGGGAAGGGAAGAAAGGAATCTTTCTACGGCAAAGCCTAGAAGGTCCTGCCTACGAAAACCGACAATCGGGGACTCCCTTCTCCACCTTGAGAACAACCGCTGCATCGAGCGCTATTGGGGGAAGCTCTCCTTTAGAATCCTGCGTCTCCCGAAGAAAGCGGGAAAGTGCAAGAGAAGAAGGAGGGAAAGGGAGCTAGTCCGTCTGCGACCAAAATAGACGGCATCACTCGCGATGTAGACGCGAGAAAAAGAAAAGAGCCCAGGTTTGTCTGCGAGAAGTACTGCTTGCCGGTGATGGGGGGGACTCAGGAGGGAAAGAGGAAAAGCAGCTGCTCCGTCCCGGACTTCCTTCCGGCTCCGATGTACGAACAGTCGGAGAAAAAGTTCGTTATGCCGAGTCTAAGCAGAAGGAGCTGCCTCACCCCAGGGGAGTCCTTTAGGGGACCATCTAACGAGGGGACGGAGATCGAAACAACAACGGATGAGAGAATGTAGTGGTCACCGAGGGAGAAATTCGGCGATCTCATCCTCAATTAAGGGGGCTGGTGTGTTTATGCCCGGGAGAGAGGGGGGCACGCGGTCAGAGATTGGCCAAGACGCCTGAGCTAAGGGAGTGGCGCTCCTGGATCCCGGGAAGGACAGGGAAGGATCAGCTCCTCTGAGCACGGTTAGCGAAATGCACCTGAAGAAGGAAAGGCACGCCTACTTGCTGACTCGCGCCGACAAAGGGGGGGAGAGATCGTACTTTAATTCGCCGGGAAGCGGCTTTCTCGCCGGGGGTCCAGAGAAATGAAAGCGCAGGAAAAAAAAGGGAGGGGGGGGCGTCTACGTAAACAGCATCTACTACAATCTTAGAAAAAGAGGGGACGCGCTTCTTCTAGATCGTCATAGACAGAGAGAAGACGGGGATAAAAAGGCTGCTTAGATAAGGGAGGGGGCAAATTGCGTTCAGACATCCGCAGGACCGGACTAGGAGAGGAAGGGCGCCACAATGTGTCACGCTTTAAGCAAGGGGCCCGAGGCCGAGGACACGGTTATCCAGCCCTTCGGGAGTGAATCTCAGGTAGGGGGGGGGGGAAAAGGCCTCACCGTGGGAAGGGAGCCGCTCTACTTCGAGGCAGCACCCTCGGGCGACTAATAGGGGGGGAGTACGACCCGGTGAACTTGGGATTGCCTATAGGGGGGGGGGAGGGGGAAAGAAACATCATCCCACTGCGAAAGCGAGAATTCCGATCTGAAAAGAACGATCTCCCAGCCTGGCACAAGCAATCCATCGGGCAGGTAGGAATCGGAGATGGATATCTCCAACCTCATCACCGAAAAGAAGTTTCTCTCGACTGGTAAAGAGTGATTCTCCCGGAGAACATGTCTCGAAAAGTGGGAAGATCTTCGTCGATCTTCGTTAATAGAGTCAGAACATCTCCGAAAGAGGTTCCTTTAGAAAGGGCGACTACCTTCAAACGGGGGGAGTATCCGAGAAAGCGGCCGGGAAGGGGAGTTCGTCCATATCAAAACAGTCGTCTCCCTAGATTCAGACAAAAAAAAAGAGGAGGCCAGAGATCACCGGAGAAGGAGGACGATTTCCTTGGGACTCAGGGACTCGGCCCTTAGGAGAAAAAAAGGGCGTATTCGGCGACAGTTTCCAACCAGGGACGAAGATGCTTCTCGGTCACAGGGGAAATCGATCTCCGAAGGAGAGCTTTTTGCGAGGAAAAAATGACTAATAAAGAGGACCAGGAGATATGTTCTGATAGGCCAGTCCCTGCTCGCTGGATTGGAGGCTTTTTCAGGAAGAACTTATTCTTCTGGCTCTCCGGGCCCGAATCCGAACAATGACGGGCAAAGGGGGGCTACGTGGGGCCCTTCTCTGTGAAGGTTTGACGGCACCTGGGGTTCTCATGATCGGACGCGAACATTCGTCAGTCTACTATATCTTTAATTCAAGACAACAGGAAGAACCTAGCTTTATCGCGGAACAGGACGCCGAGGAAAGAAAGCGTGGATGGCGAGAAAAGCCTGTTCCCAAGAGTGGGGGCCGAGGTGGGTGGGAGCTTGAGGTGGCAGCATAAAGAGTCTCTCTCCGAGACACCACGCGGGCTCGTAACCCGGGAAAGGAAAAGCTAGCTAAGTGGGAGAAGGGGGGGGACGCCGATCTGGGGGAAGAGGCGCAGGGCTTGGGGGGGGGAAAGGAAAACAAGAACCCGAGGAGCTCGCTCAAGAGGGTCAGGAGGACAGGGGGGGGGGCCTCCTCCATCCTTGAAGACGACAAAATATACCACGAGGGTCACATATAAAGGAGGAACATTGTTCGTGAGGAGGTAAAGGTCAAGGACGCTTTAACCTATTGGGGGGGGGGCCTCTGTGGACATCGTGCTTCGGGTCCGTGGGTGAAGAAAGAGTGGAGTATATTCTTGTCTTGTTGCGAGCCGCTCTTTTCAGCATGTTCTAATGTCACCTGGCGTAGGAGTGGGGCCGCGCGGCGATCCATTGCCACGAAAAAAGCAGGCGTATGACGGATTCTCCGCCAAAGAAAATTGGGGGGAAAGCTACGAAACGGGGGGACTCGCTCGGAAAACCGACATCGGGGAAAATGAAGGAGGCTCGAGTGAATTGGAGCGGCTTTGTGAAAAATCTCGGGGGTTCGCAAGAGAAAAAAAAGGTCCTGCCGTAGTCCAAGGCTTTCTAGAGGAAAGGAATCTGTGGTCCCCGACGCGCTTTTCAGAGGCTTCAGGAGAGGGGGGAAACCGTCGCATCCGAGTCTCCTCGGGCGGGGAAAGTCGCGGCGATTGTTCCAACTAAATGCTGAGAAAAGGAAGATACGTGGATCATAAACGGGGCTCACCATCGAGTGGAGAGGAACTCTCCCAGAAGCCTGCGATGGGAAGGGGGACCCGAAGGTCTCGAAGGAGGAGCCCTCTCAGGGGTTCCGCTCGGCATTCTGGAAGGGGGAGGAGTCCTTTGCTCGGCTGTTCCTTCGGAACGAACCCCAATCCTATTCTTAAGCACTGTTTTGGGGGGAAGAAAGTCTGCGTTCGTACTATCCCCCCTCAGAGGAGGAGCGGACTCGATAGGTAAGAGACAGCTGCGCCTCAGGGTTCACAACCCCAGGAAATTCGGGTGCTTGAGGGGGCTAGATTCGTGTCTCCCGCGGGAGGGAACTTTTTTGCTCGATGGTCCGACCGCGAGTTTCGCTTTCGTCGGGCTTGGCGAAATTCCCTCTCCTTTTGTGGAGTCCTCATCAAGACTCCCCATCTGCGGAGGAAAAAAAAGAAGAGGGCCGCCCACGATTCGTTGAGGTAAAGCGAAAGAATCGATCCAACCACACTCGAGAGATAGCTTGCACACCTAGGCTCTAACTAGAGATCCCGAGCGATCCACGAACGTAAGGTTCACCTAAGGGAGAGAAGACAGTTTGCTGTCGGATAGCGGAATGACTCTAAGAGGAGGCTCGCCGGCAGCCGAACGCGCCCCCATAACGAAGCTCTTTCGGCGTCTTTGTTAACAACTAATGCACGCCTCATTAATATCTCCGGGGGAGGCCCCACATTCATAAAATGGAAAGCGCCGAGAAAAGAGAGCTCTCAGTCTGTAAAGAGAACACTCCTCATCGCAGGCTCGATTATGGAAGAACTCGATGGGTCCGGAGATCCCGTCCGACTGGTAGAAGCCTT
>Ga0179591_1187659_pt1 | contig 14749 bp, 19 predicted proteins | sample CZOMad2_1_08_16f_FD_182891 | JGI IMG/M metagenome (GOLD analysis project Ga0179591, IMG submission 182891) | Vadose zone soil fungal communities from Angelo Coast Range Reserve, California, USA - CZOMad2_1_08_16fungal (PacBio error correction) | ecosystem: Environmental > Terrestrial > Soil >...
CCCACTGTTTAAGTGGTTCAGTAAGCTCTGAGCCTGTACTAGCCTTAATGATGAAAAGCTGACCCCCGGGAAGGAGGTGGATTGTACGTAAGCAGGAATGAAGAACGACTTCGACCAGTGAAGCGCAAATTCGAAGGGAGAAAAAGGTTGGTCATCTCCAGACGGACTTTAAGAAAATGGGAGAAAGAATGAAGGGAGAGGAAAGAGAGCTAGGAATGTGGGGGGGGAACCGGAAGTCAGGTCAGTTCTTCAGGCGGTGCGCGTTCTTGGGTAGATTGCTGAGGGACCAAAAAAGCATAAAAAAAAGAACCGGCCAGGGTCCTGACATCAGAAGGCTGTTTGCGACATGGGGGTAGCCATGGGGGGGAGAGGAAACGTGTTCGAAAGGATACACAAGCCGCGAGAAACAAGGGATAACGGGAAAAGGAAAAAGAACGCTGATTAATAGCTCTCCAAGCAACATCACGTGTTAGTAGGCTAGCATCAAGTCCAAAAATGAAAAAAGCTTAGCGAACTTTTTTCTGCCGTCAAATGAAAAAAAGAGGGCGAAGGGGATGCAATCAAGCAATTCAAGGGGGGAAAGTGGTCATACGCGCCGTTACTAGAATGGTGCCACGAGTGGGTTGAAAGCAAACAAATGCATTTGGCTAAAGGAGGAGAGGGAAAGTACGGAAGGGGTCGAGCTGAAGAGAAACGGGGTCAAAAGCCAGGAGAGCTCTTACAGCCATTTGAAGGTCCTACCTTTGACGCCGCGTAGAGCAGCTACATAACAAAAAAAGAATAGGGGGGGGGGGAAAGTAAAAACAAAAATTACCTGAAGAGCTGCGGTGCAAAGTACGAAGAAGCGTATGTGAAAGCAACGCAACGCCCAACGCTAGGAAACGCCAGGTGGTCTGATACACTCTTGGTCGATTCCGAAGGAAGGGTCGATTACTAGGGCGAAAGACATCGGAGATGCGAGATAGAGGAGCGGGAAGGACGGGAAAAAAAACCGAAAGGGGGTGGGGGGGGGGTGGGGGGGGGGGGTGGTCACCTGTGCGAAAGACAAATGGGTGAAGAGAAGTTTCCAAAAGCGCAAAATCAGTGAGGGAGATTCTTCAGGGTATTAAATAATGAAACAAAATGTTGCTGCGACAGACTCAGGAGTAGTCTCTACAAAAGGGGCTTTCTAAAGAGACTCAGCGCGAAAGTTCTGCGCACTCCACTGCGCAATCAGAGGAGAGGTTTGAACAAAAAGAGGGAAAACAGTAGGAAAAACCAAATTCGCTGGGGGCGGCCAAAGGGAGAGACATTCTTAAAGGGGTCGAATTCGGGGGGACCAATGCGTTCAAATATGATCGAGGAAACAAGCAAGAAAAGTCGAGGTAAAAAGCAAAGGGGCACGTAAATGGGAGAAAGCCGCGGGCTTCGCCGCGGTAATAAAAAGGAGGACGCACAAGGATAGCAATGCTGCTTAATTGCAAGAACCGCTTCGTGAAACACACGTTAATAATACAAACCAAGGCCGGGGAGAAAACAAGTTACACAGGGGAACATCTGGTGCATGTCAGAAAATCGACTTCAGTAGGGCGCACACAAAGATGACAAAATAGGGGGTGAGAAAAGCACGGGATAAGAGGAAGAGGGAATCAGTGAACTAAGGATTGGGCGTCGGCTCAGAAGCAAATTAATCGAAACGGAAAAAAAAAGTAGACTGATGGGGAGGAAAGGTTTCCTCATATGCCGCCCATTCCGAGGCCACAGAAAAAAAAACCCGAAATCCGGGGAGAGAAGAACACCTGACGGTAGGAAAGAAAAACCATCATGACGCCCAATTCAAATCATCCGAATTCCGAAAAGCAAAAAGCAGGAAGAGGATTCGTAGACTCAACAAAATTTAAGGGGAAGAGAATCGTGGGTTTGCGGTCAGGAAAAAGTCATCGGCATAAGGGGAAAGTGGAAAAAAAAAAACACAACGTTATCAAGTACCGACCAGCGCTTCAATCTAAGAGAGAGGGGGGTATGTGGGTCATGTTCCCCGCTAAACAAAAATCCATGGCCGATATACGGGAAGGGGGGGTTTGGGGGTGGGGCCGGGAGCGAAAACAGTAAGGACTTGTCCCGCACAAAGATAACAAGGGTCGGAGGAGTCCCGCAGGGAAAAGGAGGGGGATATTCAGAGCAGATTGTCAAGCGTTAGTTTCTAGCGAAAGGAACGTTGTAACCACGAAACAAAAGGGGAGAAGGAGGGACATACATTTATCAGATGGGCAAGTTTACCAGTGGGGCAAGCATCTAGCCAAAGAGGGGAGTCGGATTCGCAGGAGGAAAGTGGGCTCTAGATTATACTGTCAAACCAGAGGGGTTAAAATATTGGGGGCGAAAATAGACATCCGCGTCGAAAGCATGGAACGTCGGGACAGTCATGGGGAAAAGAAGGTGAGGAGATTGGAAGCAGGAAAGTTGTCAAAATCGCGAAACTGATTCATCCAAGGAAACGACTGGGCAAATGGAGAAGGGGGAACAGGCTTCGGGCATTGTTATAATTACCGGAAAAGGATTGTGCTTGGGGGTCAGGAAGGGAAGCACCAATTGAGAAGACAGCGCAAAACTGAGGGGGGTGGGAAGAAACTTCATTTCGGAACAGCACTATTTGCAGACTAAGACGTATCAGAGAATGGCATGGATAGAAACGAGCCGGCGCGGATTTGGCGCGCAATCGCTTTTTGCCTTCAGAAGTGCCGTACAGAAGGCGGCGTCAGTGGAAGAGAAAGACACCCCGCAAGGATCTAAAAAACTCCAAGGGGCTCTCTCAACCACACTTGGAGAGATAAAAGGGCGGGATTAAGGGGGGAGCGAAACCTTGCAGGTCGCAGGGAAAAAGGAAACTCCGGATTTACGAAAGCTAAGCTTCAAAAGAGAGCTGGACAAACCAACGGAGAAGGAAGTACAAGGCGGCGGAAAATATCATGATATGAGAAGCGGACATGAACGCACTGGTTCGGGCAGGATACTGAAGGGAAAGGGGCGAACCAAAACTTTTAGCTTGGAACTCTCGGTATCAGATAAAAAAAGTTGTCGAGTTAGGTGAAGAAAAGAAGAAAGGGCAAAATAAAAAGGAAAACAGGACGTTGATGGGGAGGAAATAAGTACTAACTATGACAAAATGTCTCGTGATATATCGGGCAAAAAGTGGCTTGTTGACCGGAAAGGGTAATGACCGTAACATCGACCATAGCTCCTTATGTGCAGGAAAGAAGGATCTGGTGGAGACCGTACTGGAATCCGGTCCAGCAGATAGGATACCATCGAAAAAGGAAGCAATCGAGGAAAGAGACTGGCCACCACATTAACCGTTGGGTAAACGACACGATAAGATAGGAACGAGGGAAGGACAGGGAACAGGGGGTACCGGGATGAAAGAGACGAAACTAACTTCTCTGAATAATTCCGGGAGGGATCAAAAACGGCAGAAAGAAGAGACGCTGTTTATAAAACATCAGATTGTAGGCAAGAAAGAGAAGGAACGATACATAGGAGATCAACTGGGAAAAAACCAAACCACCACTGACGTGTATCATCGGACCTGGTTTGTGGGAGCGGGGGACTCAAAGATCCAGAAAATAAAAAGGGTAGGTCAAGGGAAGACTGGTCGGGAAAGGCATCACCTGAAGATTTATTCAAACTTAAGAACAGAAGGAAGGGAAAGAAGAAACCGATTGCTCGGGCACTTCCCTTTCTGATCCTGAAAAGCGATTCAAAAGGCTTGTTGCGATGAAAAGGGAGGGACGGACTTCAAAAGACAGCTGGATGGAGGGGGGGGGGGGGGGAAGTCCGGAAGGTGTGGCAACGGTTCTGGAAATGAGGAAGAATCAAAAGGAATGGAGGGGCTTTGCGTTGGAGGTGCAAGAGATCGAATGGCGCGAGTCAAAGGGGAAAACAGAAGATGGGGAGTTATCAAAAAAAGGGACGGGAAGGTGAAAGGTCCGGAGAGTTCAAGAGAAAGTCAAAATAGGTAAGAATCAGAGAGATATCCCATAAAGGAGAAAAACTTCATACGGTAAGAGGGGGGGGGAAAGAAGAGTGAGAGGCCGGCTGCCGGACGCAAAAATGGGAATGGAAAATTGATGGCCTACTGAGGAGATAAAGAAAAAAGGGAAAAGGAGGGGGGGAACGCATCGGCTTGCAAGCAAAAACTTGGACATTGCGGAAGGGCTCGAGAGGGGGAAGATCAAGAGGCGAAAGAGAGGGGGAGGGGGGGAGAAAAGGTAATTTACCAGCAAGGTAAATCGGGGGAAGTCGTTTACGAAGCATTACGCAATTGGCGAAGGAGTGAGTTCAGAGAAAGGGCCGCAACAACGCAGTTTGTTTTCGTAGAGCGGTGGGAAGAGGGTCAAAAAAGAAGTCATTGGAATTCAGAAAACAATGTGGAGGGAGCAGACCTGGAAGGGATCGTCTGGGTCGAAGCACATTCGCTTGAAAATACGCCAGTCGCAGAACTCCTGGTGTGAGTTAGTAAAAGTAAGATCAGGTAAATGGTTCGAGATTTTGGGGTCGATTTCAAAAAAAACCCCCACGGGGAATGGGGACAAAGGAAATGGTAGGAGAAGTAGAGAAATAAAAACGTATGAGTTCTGAAAAAATAGGAAACGGTAGGGAAGAAAAGATTGTCCTCAGCCATTGGCGTGCAGATAGGTTGCAAAAAAAAGAGGGCTGGGCAATGGACCAGCCCACAGAGAAAAAAGGTCGAAGAAGAAGTGTTAATCAGTTGAAAGATGGTTGAATTCAAACGACTAGAGGGGGGGGGAAGCCTTATGTCGACTCCTTATCCCTTCTGTAAAGGTCGTAAAAGGGGAACACCAAGGGGGACAATGTAAAAAGAGAGAAAGGGTCGGCAAAAAGGAACCTAGAAGAAACGAAAAAAAAAGAAGGTTTCGACCGGGATGTCAAGAGTGGTGATGGAAAAAACTCTGTGGCACAGAGAGATTCATAAAAGAGGAGCCTGGGTAAAAAAGGGAAAGGAAGAGCGGTTAGCGAAACCTTCCGCCCGATGGATGGGGCCGCCTAATAGAAAAGGGAAACCAGTGAAGAAGACTGTTGTATGGGAGTTGGAGCGAGATCACCGACCTAAATTATATTGGGTCTTGAAATAAGGAGGAGGGGAACGCTAGCGGGAGGAGGAAGGTACATTGTATCATCGGAAAGTGAGGTCGGGGGGAAGATAGGAAAAAAAAGTAAAGCGCTTCTCCAATTGGAGGAAAGATATTAGTTGATGCAAAGAGGCGGAACGGTATGAGTGGATTAAAAGGATCAAACAGGACACAAAACTGAAAAATTTGCGAAAACTCCGATGGGTAAGAAATGGGGGGGGAAGGAAATGCAAACGGGGGAACCCAAGTCTCGTAGGCGCTTTGCCTTTCAGGTTCAAAGATCACAGTTTAGAAAAAGGGGAGGGAACGATGCCACCGTCGGCCAGGGCTCTATATTAAGGCAAATAACCTGGGAAGAGGTCGAACCGGGCAGGAATACGAAATACGAAACAGCTAAAGGGGAAGGATCAATGCTACGTAGCGAAGCACGAGAAGACCAGGAACCGTTAACACTTTAAACCGGCGTTGAGGGTCAACTAAGCAATCGAAGCAATGGGGCTAGACGACGAAAAAAACGGAGGGCGGAAAGAAGAGAATAAAAGGAGGGCTTCGTTGGGGGAAGAACGAAAAAGTGGTTTCAACGAAGGAATGAAAATGTCTCAAGGAAGGGGTATGCACCGCTCCGCCCATCAGGCAATTTGGCGATCTTGTCGGGTCCTGGGGAACAGGAGGAAAGAAGGAACAATGTCAGAGAGTCATGAGAAGCGATTAGGACGGTTAAAACAACAGGAAAAAGAAGTGAAGCAAGGGGGAGAACCTGAAAATGCGAGCGAGAAGACATACTACTTCTTTGGGGACACAGTCATCAGAGAAGGAGGAAGTCTAGGTGGCGAAGTGGAAAGTTTGGGGTAATAGTACTGAAAAGGGGTCAAAAAAAAGAGAAACACGCCTACCGTCAACCTTCCCCTGAATCAACTGAATACATTGCAATTGGAGAGGGTAAGGAGGGCCACTTTCGAATCGACACCCCTCGCTCGACAGGCACTGCAACAATAAGAAAAAGGATCGTGAAAAGGAGGAATCTCAAACACATCTAACGTGGAGCGAGCGCTAAGAAATCCACCCATTAACACCAAGAGAGAGCGAGGGTGGGCGGAGGGGGACACCATCATCTTTAAAATGTTATGCTCAACGAAAGAAAGGGAAAAGTTTTAAGTCAGCGAGAGACTGAGAAAAGACCTTCCAAACACACACCCCCAAAAAGTACACCCCCCCCATCAAACCCAACCAACACTCTCACACCGAACACAACAACAAAACATAAACAAACAAAAAAACAAAAAAAAAAAAAAAACAGACAACCCACACAAAAAAAAAAAAAAAGAAAAAAAAAGAAACACCACCACCACCCCCGAACGAAACCACAAGAAAAAAAAAAAAAAAAACAAAAGAGAAAAAAGAAAAAACAAAAACCCCAAGCCCAACACAAAAAAAAAAAAACAAAAAAAAAAGAGAAAAAAACAAAGAAAAAAAAAACCCCCACGCAAACAAACCAAAACCTCCACAAAAAAGAAGAAAACAAACACCCCATAACCAAAGAAAAAAAAAGACGAAAAAAACAACAAACAAAAAAAAAAGACAAAAAAAAAAAAAAAAAGAACAAAACAAACACACAAGAAAGGAAGAAAAACACAAAAAACCACCAAAAAAACACACAAAACACAGAAACACAAAAAAAAGAAGGAAAAAAAAAAAAACCACAACCCCAACCAAACCACGCCACAACAACCCCGCAAATCAGAAAAGAACACAGAAACTGCAAAAAAAAACCAAGCCAAAACACGCCACACAAACGAGTTTATTGATAATACATTGTCTTTCCGACAACATTAGCTTTATGTGTAGAGTATGAATGTGGTTTGGAGCTACTGTGGCAGCTTCTAATAGCTGTGACAAGCCGTTTGGCGAAGGTCCGACTTGAACGTCTGCGCGACAGGGGGTTTCAACAGAGTCTGAGAGTCATGTACTCTCGTCGAAACTCACTCTTTTATTTTGGGGCCCCTCAGAATCTCCTCAATCTAGGGAAAGAAATGGCTTTACATCGGGAGTTGAGAAAGAAAAATGGTGAATTATGGCGAAATCCGATTCTTCGTAGGGAGAGCGATCATAAAAATTTTAGTTTCGTCCAAATTAGTGGGGGTGAATCGAATTTTACAAAGCGCGCACACCAGGAGAGAGGTAAAAGGTTATTGACGGCACACAATGGGAGAAAGAAGGGGTCTTAATTTGTGCTTGAAGGCGAAAGCCGCCAGGTCAAGCGCAAACTCCAAGTGTGCCAAGACAGTCCAATTTCTTGTTTGGGTAAAGAGAAGGTTAACCCCGGAGCCGAAACAAACGGAAGGGGTGGGGGCGCCTTTCAAAATCTTTTCGCAATTACGCCAGGTTGAAGATGATATGAGAGGAAAAAAAAACGTTCGATTACAAAGCCTGGGGGTCACTGAAGGAGACAGCCTCTTCTGAGAACGTAATTCGGACGATTACGCCGCGGCCGAAATGCAAGGAGAATGACGGCAACCCCTGCGGGAAAAAAAGAGAAACCGTAATGAAAAGGGGGAAGAGAAAAGCATCCATAGACAGCATTTCCAAAGGGGGGAAAATCGTGGGGGGGGATTAACTTGCGCAAACTCACGGCGGAGCCAAAAAAATAGGAAAGATGCTTGCGAAAAATGAAAGGACACTTAGCGTTGACTCGGAAGGGGGGGGGGGGGGGGCAGGAAGACAAAAAAATTCTCCAGGAAACGAACTTCATTCGGTAAGCCAATTACGGGACAATGTTTAAGCAGCGCGCAAATGACGAATCGTGTGAAAAGAAAAAGAAAGAACCGAAGGAAAAAGCAAAGGATCCGAACTTTCGTGAGGAAAACAACTGAACCGCACATTAATGAAAAAGACAAGGAAATGTTTGCAAGTGCATCCTTGCCACTCGCAAAGCAGGAGAGAGGCTGTTCAAAAGGCTCAACGAAGGGCAGTAGATAGAAAATCTTAGGGTGTCGGTCCGTAAAGTTTCAAAAACACGAGGCAAGGGGGGGAAGGCCCTGCAAATCCGACATTGGGAGACCGCGGAAGAAAAGCTGAGGGAAAAACATCGTGTTCTTGGAGGAATAAGTAGATCCCTCGAAAAAAGGAAATGTCAGGAGGAAAAAAGTGGGGTGTTGGGGGCAAGGGAGAGAGATCAGAAGTCGTTTAAAGAGAGAAATCAAGGCTGATAAAAAAATTAGGAGCCCGCGGTGTTAAATTCGGAATAGTCGAAAAAAGCGAAATGGGGGGAGTGTTATTTTCAAATCAATCCTGGCCTCTGCAAAAAAAAGGAAACTGCACAAAAGGGTCAGAGTACGCAATCAAAGTCAAGGGTACAGGTAAGCCAGTCAGAGTAAGAGGGAGGGCCTTCGATGGAAGCTTTTCTGTAACAAAAAGACGTCGCCATGGTCAAACTGGAAGAAGGAAGATACAAAGATTTGGCAGGAAGGGGGACGACACAGAGAAAGCGCTAGGAAGGCGGTGGAAATAAAGTTCCTGTGTCAACAGCATGGGAACGTGATATCAAGGGAAGGAGGGAAAATCGTCGTGATGCGGAGAAACAAAAGAAGGTACAAATTTCCGTCCGATTTGGCCAAAGTCTGTCTTGCATGGGTGAAGGAACGAAAGGTCTACACTGAAGGTGGCGGGTTACGGGTTGAGACGGGAGATGCAAGAACAACAGAGTGGAGGACGCTCAGTAAAAGCGGCAAGCACTAGGGTTGGGAAGAGCCTGCCGATTATCATAGGAATTGGATTAAACTAACCGGGCTAAAGAATGGTTCGGGCTTCTTCTCAAGGGGGACGCTTTGAGAACTGACGAGCAGAGGCGGCTTTTAACTAAGAGAAGAGGAAAATCTTTCAAACGATCAATCCCACGCCAGGTATAACTCAAACAACGTGAGGAAAACTACGGGATTGAAAGGGGGAGAGAAAGAAGGCCGAAAGTCTCAAAGAAAGCCGCCGTGCAGAACTGAAAGCGTCAAAAAGGACCAGCAAAAACCAGAAAGGGAAGGCCGGCGGGATAATAAAGTGCACGAAAAGCATGACAATACTAGTGCTGCCGCTTATTTGAAAAGGGTCCTTGTGGAAGGGGAAGAGAGGTTATCAATTCGAGCGACAAAAAATGTTTGTCCTGACCTTGGAGTGGGAAAAAAAGAAAGAAGACGGAAAAAAGAAGGAAAAGCATTTGGAATGAGTTCGAAGAAATAATGTGAATGGGGGAAACGGTCGTATCTGTCGATGGGACCAGGAACTGAGTGACCGGAAAGGACCTGCCGACCCTCGCGCTGCATTGCCGCGCCAATATCCTGAGACTGTGATCCGACTGGGGAGGCCGAAAAATGAAAACGAATCCGAAAGAGAAAAAAAGCGAAACGAAGAAAAAATTGGGGATGGCATCCAGAGAAAGGGGGGGAAGAGGAAACGACTGAACGCATTTTTGTGTCGATGTGTGAGACGTGAAGGGAAAGGAGAGACGAGACGCTAGGAAATTGCGATATAAAAGGGAAAGAGAATCAGCGCGAAACCGAACTGTTTCAGAAGAATTGGCGCTCAAAGTCAATAAACTTTCGAAACTATACGAGGAAAAACAGGGGGAACAAAAAACAAACGGAGTAATCGAAGAAGGGGGTGTGGGCTGTAGGGGAACTACCAGTACACGAAGAAACAGATGGTTCAAACGGGAAGAAAAGTAGAAGGGATAAAAGGAATGTTGATGAAAATAAAAAGAATCCAGAGAGAAACACTACTAAACTAAAAGAAAACGATGAGAAGCTACTCACGAGAGAGGTCATGCAAAGAAGAACGATCACCTCGGGGGAGAGGGCAAGGGGGAAACATTGCCCGATGGGAGGTGAGGGAATCACGAAAAGTATTGAAAAATGGCCGGCTTCCCGTCCAGCAGTACTGTTCGGGAGGGGCGGGGGGGGGGGGGGTGCAGCGAGAAGGGAGAGCGGTGAAAATGAAAGGAAAAAGAATGCGGGGAGAAAGATGAAGGGTGGAAATTCCTGAGCAATTTTTAGTGAGCCGCAAAAGTCCGAGGGAAAGGAGGGAAGAATAGCCCGTCTCGCCAGTGCGAGTCTCGCAAAACGAAGTTAAAGGGGGGTGCGGCAGGTGAGAGGTAAGGCGTGGAACTGAAACACAAGATGAGAAAGGGTGAGATGTACCTTAAAGCGGGAGATGAAAAAGGGGTTAACGGGACAGGTGTTTGACACGCATCGGAGTGACAAGGAAAAAAGGATGCAGCGCGTCACCAGAGGAAAGGAACTTCAGAAGTAAGAGGGCATGGAAAAGGGGGACCGCCGGAATGTAATCGACTTTGTTAGGGATAAGACAGAGGGGGAAAAAACGAAGCGAATTGAAGAATGTCAACGAAAGGGGGGGAGAAAAAAGGGAGAAGGTTGGTGGTGCGGAGATAAAATTTTAACATCTGATGGTCAAAAAAAATCGCCAGGGGAGAGGAAAACAAATTGTTTCACCTACCGGATCCCGTATGCCCTCTTTGAGAAAGCAAAATGGAGGGGAGAAAACTAACAAGAGAGAACAGTAAACGCGCAACTACCAAGTTTGTCAGGTTTATTTTTAAGAAAAAAAATATCAGCTATAACTGGGGCACGCGAGATTTTGTCAAAAGGGTTCAAGTAAACAAACGTGAAATTGAACGGGAAAGGAGTACCAATGGTGGACGAGAAGGAAGACGATCGAAGAATAGCGAGGGATGTGAGCCAGCATCAAACTGGGTAAAGGGGTTCCAAAATGGCGTGGGAAAAGGTTTTGCGGAGATTCATCGGGGCAAGTCCCCCGAGTCAAGGGAAAAAAAGAGAGAAGAGGGGAAGAATGAAACGTTGAAGCAAAAAAAAGGTCTTGAAAAAAAGTGAGAGAGAAGCATTATCCAGTTCAGAAGAAAAAATTCGCCAAAGGCTGTAAATCGACTTTAAGAAGTTCGAAAGAAAGAGAGGGGAAAACCTCGAGAAACGCCAACACGTATGTTCGGAGGCATCGGGTAGGAACAAGGATCTTGTGTTTCAGTAAACTCGTGGAAAGAAGGACGGTCAAGTAAAGGGCGCGCGCGGAACAGCACTGGTCAAAGGTTTGGAGATTAGCTAAAACCTGGAGAAATGCTGGTGGAACGCCCCGCAAAAAAAGGAGAAGGTAATGGGGGGGGGACGATGCGAAAGCAAAGAAGATAAGTACAGATGTGGGTGGATCTCTTGACTGAAGGTCAAACTGAGTACGCACCGGGGGGAAGGGGGAGACTTCTAAGAGGAGAAAGTGGGGGGATCGATGTTGGGATCACTACAAGAAAATGGAGACCAATTGCTTCCACAGATTTAGGGTTGATAGGACTGAAAAGGTATTGAGGGGGGCGGTCTACAGGTAATAGAGAGAAAAAGAACCGACGAAATGCGCAAAAGAGAAGGGGGGGAGAAGGGACCGTATGCAGTGGCCAAGTGAATGTATTCTCATCCGAAATTTTGAATGGGTGGAGCCCTTGATGAAAAGGAGGGAAGGGGGAGACAGAAAAAAAGTCGGAGAAACGGAGAGATCTAGTGGTCGAGAGGTCGACAGGGGTATGACGGATAAAAAAGAGGAGGGAAACATCTTCCCCGGTGTTGGAGTCAAAGGGGGTCAAACGTAGGGCGAATCTACACGCAGGAGGCCAGTAGAAACACTTACAGGGGATCAAAGAGGACATAAATTTCAGTTGGGGTATGATCTCTCAACAAAAACTAGAAGGGGGAGAAAGGAACGAGGGATTGACGGGTATGAACCAAAAGAAGGTAAGGGGGGGAACGAAAATCTCTAGTCATCCGTTACCAGCGGAGCAGATCCGAGAGTGGGGACGGATCTTGTCAGTGGAAATGTCAATACTTCGAAACAGAATGGCAATCGAAAGATATCGGAGGAAAACGGGGGGAAAGAGTAAGCCAGGACGACTGTGGAGCTGACAACCTGATGGCGACGCTGAGAATAAGACGACAGAGGTTTGGTGGTCACCTGCCTTCGTCAAGGAGGAAGTACGTCGGTGAGCAATTTGAACGGGGGTGGGGTACTGAGAGGAGGGTGAGAAAAAACAAGACCGTGAACTGCGCATTTCATAAATAAAAAACATCTGGGGGGGGGGGGGGGGCCGTTTTCAAGGTTGGGGGTAAAGAGGGACAAACTTTCGAAGAAATACACCCCGAGAGAGACGGGAGAGAAGGAAGACCTAAACGCTTAAAAGTTCAAAGTAAAAAGCCACGAACGCAACACATCTAACTTGAAGGGGGAAAGGAAACAAAGGATAAGGAAACACAAACAGAGGGACGAGGTTGGTCTGCGTAGGGATACACCAGAATTTAGGGGAGAAAAAGGGTGCTACTCCATTACATTTGACTCAGTGTTTCAGCCGCGCCAGAGGGAGGATAGAAGATAACACCGAGTGGGTAGGAATTCAAAAGGAGGAGGGGAGGACGAGCACAGAGAATAAGGTAGTTGTAGCTATCGGACGGATGTGGGAAGCGAATTGTGGGACGTTCTAATCGCTTAAAAAAACGGGTGGCGAAGGAAAAATTGACGCCGCGGATAATGCGAAGGAATAATCTGAACAATAGTGGGGGGGGGAAATTGACAAAAAGAGGGGAAGGGTAGGATGAGGCGATCAAGTCAGGGGAAAGAGGGATGTATTGAAAAGGGCCCCGCAGAAGGAGAGGAGGAACCTCTCTGCACCAAAGGGAAAAAATCAGGGGAGGGATTGAGACGTCATGGGAAGATTGAGTGGGGAAAAGAAGGGACGATGGATCGAGATCAGACCGATCAATGTGAGCCGTTCGGACAGGAGGGGGGGGTGCAATCATTGTACACAATCAACTAAAAAAGGAAGAAAAGTCAATCAGTTTTATTATGAAAGGAAACAAAATTTGAGGGAGCGACCGGAGCAAGACTGGATCTCTCTGGGAGGGAAAAAAAAAAACTAAGAAGAGGAAGAAAGGGGTAGGCGCCTCCAATGGTGTCGCATCAATTTCAAATTTTTGCAAACAATCAGGAGGAAACCCGGAGCAAGACCACCACTTGAACGGGGGGGGGGAAGGCGAAAATTGATTCGGAACAGGGCGAAATATGAGAGGGGGAACGTCCTCCCACGTATACAAACTTGACACTTTTTATAAAAAGAAAGAGAATGGGCGCAAATCGGAAGAGGAAGACAGGAAAGACGCAGAGGCCGCAATGCAAGTGCTAATAAAGCAAAGAGGAGAAACAAAAACAAAAACCGTGGTTAAGGCAACGCATCCAGAAAAAAACACAGCAGGGAAAACAGGGACTCAAATCGTGGGGTCGTTAAGTTCAGAAAGGAAAGAAAAAATTCTTCAGGGAAGCAAAAAGAGGAACGCAACGGGGGGGGGGCGGGAAGCTAGGAGGGGATCGAGATACGTGAAACAAGGAATGAAAGAGCAAAAAAAAAATGGCGCCAGGAATCAGACTCATTCTGATCAATCAATTGGGTAGAAAGGTTTGGGAAGAAGAGGAAAAACTTCGGATGTGCAAAAATCCAAAGGAAGGCCCGATAAAGGGGTTGGGTAAGACGGCCCCACAACCCCAGTCAGGACTTAAGGAGGGAACCCTTCCTGCAAAGCCCCATTAAGAAAATTTTGCAAAAGGCAGGGGAAAAGAAGGGGGGCAGCGAAAAAAAGCGGGAAATCGGGGAGGAGAGGAGAAAAAGAAATAGCTACTAAATCGGGTTCTGGGGGGGGGGTTCGAAGGAGAATGTTGACTTTTCCCTGAAGACAGACCTTGTGCGCCGTGACAGGGGGGGGAAAGAATCAAGAGATAGAAAAAGGGGTTATAGAGGAGGGAGCCCTAAACATTTCCGCATGACAGTGGGGGGGTTGTTGTCCAGTGAAGGAAAAGCTTACGCAGAAGCGGGTGGAAAACTATCGCCAATGGCTGTAAGATAAAAAAGATAGGATGATTAAAGAGAGGGAACCTGCGTGAGGGACAGAGAAGAGAAAGGTAAGTGTATTCAGGCCGGATCAAAAAGGGGGCCATGCGCAAGAGGGCAGAGTCGGTGCCATAATTATCAGGATGCAAGCCTTGTTTGTGGACCAAGGCAGAGGAAGGATTGGGAGTCTGGGAAACCTTTCGGAAGAGAGGAGACAAATGGGGCGCCCTGAATCCAGACTATAGGAAAACAGATTTTCAGGATGTGGAAGGGAGAGGCAGTCTTTCGGAAAATTGAAGGGCAAGGTCAGGGAAGGGAAAAAAAGGTGGTTTGCTGCAGAAGGAAGAAAAGGGACGTTGAACAATCTAGAGGAAGGAAATCCACCTGTTCAAATGGAGGGAAAAGGTTGAAAGGGAGGGCATGTTGGTATTAACGAAGTCCTACCTTCAAGTTTGTTCTTTGCTCGAATGGCGAACTTGCTAATCAGACGAAAAAATGAAGGGCGTACTAGCTGAGGGAAAGAAGCGGCAAAGGGTGGCAGGCCTCGTCCTGATTATCACCCGAAAAACGGGAAGGAGGCGGTGGCGTCAGCGCAGGGTTGACGCTTTCATTCAGTTAAATCCAGGGACGGAGGGAGGTGAAAGAGAGTGAAAAGGGGAGGGTCGATCAAAGCAATCAAGAGAGT
>Ga0179591_1263668_pt1 | contig 14749 bp, 18 predicted proteins | sample CZOMad2_1_08_16f_FD_182891 | JGI IMG/M metagenome (GOLD analysis project Ga0179591, IMG submission 182891) | Vadose zone soil fungal communities from Angelo Coast Range Reserve, California, USA - CZOMad2_1_08_16fungal (PacBio error correction) | ecosystem: Environmental > Terrestrial > Soil >...
TTGAAGGGAAAAGAAAAGAAAACTTCATATGCTATCACAGCGCTCAGAAGCCTATTGCAAAGTGGTTATTCGCGAGACATCAAGGAAAGGAAGGGGATTGATGATGGACGCTTTTTGGGGCATTTCAGATAAAATCATAAAAAGGGAAGGGCGACTGCGTCCGAAGAAACGAATAGAAATGTGATGAGGGGGGGCGTGAGCAAAAAGGAGAATTGTCAACATGTGAAAACCCCTGAGAAGAAAACTATCCGACCGATGGGGAACAGAGTCCCTGCATAACGAAGTGCGAGGGGCTTCGCAGAAGCTCTATGTGAGAGTGGTACCTTGGACCAGCCCAAGTCTCCTTGGGGTCTTCCTCTCTATGAACTTTTGAAGGGGGGACAAGTGATAACCAGGAAAATTGACGGGTTAGAGGGAAAAAAACTGTTGCTTGGAATTACAACGGCTAGAGCACGACTGTATCCAAAGGCGCTATTCAGTTGAGACCTAGCGGAGAAAGGGACAATCCCATATAGCACGGGTAAAGAAAAGTCCTAAAAAGGCACCAAAAGAAAAAAGGAGGATCAGCTGGAGAACCAGATCTCAATAATTGGGGGGGGGTGTCGAAATGGGGGTCAACAAATTACTTTATAGACATTCGTTCCGTCGGGAGCTTCAGAAAAGAGGACAGTGAAGAAAAGCCGGGGAAGAAAGGAACAGGGTTGAACTGTGGGGCGGTATGAGATACTTACAGAGCGTTAAACCAATGACAAGAATCAAATTTGGAACTAAAGAATAAAAAAAGGGAGGAAGAAGTTTTGAAATGATCTTGGGAGACGGACAGTCGCTGGGAAGAGGGGATTGACGGAAAGGCAGTGCGCATCTAGCTTGATTGCCTAATAGAGCAAAAAAAGGAGAATCTAAATAAAAAAGATCCCAGCGGCAATCGAAGGGTGCTAAAAAATCGGAAAAGGGGCAACTTCTTGGGAAGGGGGAGGAAAAGATTACAATTAAAAGAAAATGCTCTACATAAGGAAAAAAGGAACGCTGGGGACTAAAATACACAAAGAGGACTTCCCAAAAATGGAAGAAGGAATTTTCACCTGATCGGTTAAAGGCTGGAAAAAAAAGGTTTCAAAAAGAAAAAAGGAAAGGATAATTTTGTCATGGGTGATGAGAAGGTGGACTGTGTTGAGGAGGTTTCCAACTTGAGACTAAACAAAGCCTCGGACTCGCAGGCGAGAAAAAGGGTACCAAACTGGCCGGGGATGATCGCAGAATGGGCCAAAACCGGAAGGAAGAATGATACCGAAAATAGGCCCAGCAGTGAAGTATGTGACATAAATGAACGGGAGCGCAAAGGGAGGCAATAGGAGGATCGGCAAGAGGGGGGGAAGTTTCTAAAAAATTGTGGGGGGGGGACCATTTGGGGAAGGAGACTCGGGGTTGAGCTCAGCAAGGGAACAAAAAAGACGCAGATTTCTTCTTGGACTGGGAAAGGGAAGGAATTTTTTGTAGGACCGAAAGTGAAAAGGGGGGATTCCCGCCCGTTGGTTGGAAAACGGTTGGGAGGGGGGGAGACGCGGGACCGCTTTGTAAGAGAAAAGAAAAACCTCACAAAAAAGGAGGGGAAAAGGAAAAGGGAGAGGGAATCAACCTTCGTGGCTAGGGCAACATCTGTATGACATCGTTATCCCGTATGAAAACCAAACCGTAAGAGAGCATAAACGGGGGGGAGTTCAAAAAAGGAAAAAATCGAACCTTTGGAAAAAAGGATCAATTATTAGGATGGATGAGGGAAGGATGGTGGTATATTTGCTGGCGGATAAAAAGATGCCTTTACCCTTTGAAAAAGTTTGTAGGCAGTGAGAGGGAGGCCAGGGAGAAGAACCCTGATTCAGAAAAGAAGGACTTTCATTGCTTGGGGCGTATTTAAAAGTAAGGCAGGGGAAGGCAATAGTAACCGGGGGTATAGGATATATATTCGCTGGGCTAGGGAGAGGGAGGAGGTGAAACAGGGGTTGGGGGTAGGCCGCATGAAGAGAGACCAGATCGAAAAAAACTAAAAGGGGGCAAAAATAGAGGAAAACCCTCGGAAGGGGAAATCAAGCAAAGTTATCCTTTAAAGAAAGGGGGTGAAAAAGTTACGTTTTGGCAAAAGCGAAAGTCGGTTCTTTCGTTAAGAACGGGAAAGGCTTGTATATCATAATATATTTTCCCGGGGGTTTAGGGGGGAGAAAGTTGAGGAATCATCAGGGGGATTTCAGGAACACATAAAAAACAGGGGAACTTCAAGTTCCGATAATTTCTCCAAAGGAGGAGAAAGAGGGTGATCCGACGGGGAGGAATATATGCGTCTTTGTGGGATCTGGTGAAAGAGAGATGAGCATGAGATACTTATCTTCTAGGACCAACTGGGGGCCTTTCCGGGGGAGGCAGGGGGAAAACTTTCTTTTCGGCGGCTGGGATCTTTATAGAAAGAGAAGGAGGGGATTGCCCGCAGCGAATTAAAAGCAATCTGAAGACGGGTCCGATGTCTTCGCGCTTAAAAAAAGACGACATGGAATCACATGTAGCAAATAACTAACTAAGGGGATATCATAAGTAAAGGTGAACCCAGCAAAGGCCATCACCAAATGAAGGGATTGGTTCTCCAATGCTCTTAAGGGGGGTTGGGGGCACTTTCTTGAAGGGAGGATTACCAGGGGGAGATCGGGATTTGTATGGTCGCCGGATTTCTTCTGAGCAGTGGGTAAACTCCTATAAAAACAAAGGGATGAAGAAGAGTTTGCTCGAAAGTCAAGTAGAAAAAGAACAAAAGGTTTTTCTCCATGACGCTGACTGGGGGGAGAAGGACTTGTCCGTTATCAGGTCCCTGCACGGAAAATGGCATGAGGTCTATAGAATACAGGCGTCCGGCAAGTGAAGAGACCCCTATTTACATGATCCTCTAACCAGGGAAGAAAAGAGGGAATCAGATCACCATTTCGCTAGTCACGGATCAGGTTTTTGACATTCTTCGAGGTTCTTTAATTTGAAAAAGCGGAGAGAAGGGCGCCTCTTACCGCGCCAATCATCAAAACTTCAGACATGTCCGGGGCGGCGTCCGCCGCTAGAGGGTCTCATCAGAACTTGAGGAGGGGGCATCAACATGTCGACAAAGTTCCTAGATTAAGTTGTAAACAGTGTTTCAAAAATATGATCTGTAGGGGGGAGGAATGCTGTAGGATCTTCCTTGTGTCGAAGAAGGGACAGTACCTTAGCAACTCACGAACGGGGGAAACCTTATTGGGGGGAAGGGCAACTTAACTTTGCTCCTACAAAATGCTGGAAAGTTAAATCTTTTAACAGGAGAGAGGGAACCAAAGCAAGTGATTTCTGAAAATCTTAAAACTAGTTCCTTTCTTCCAGAAAGAAAGACAAGTAGGCGGGAAAATCGAAAAAACTTGATTTATTGGGACACAAAAAGGGTAATACGCTCAGCTACCACCGGAGCGCAAGCGTTAAAATGTCATTGATATAGTCATAAATATTCATGGGGATCTTCATAGAAACAACAACACGGATTCTTAGGGACAAGAGGGGAAAGATGCATTTCTTATAATTGGCACGAAGAACTTTCCGATCGTTGGCGGCCAGATAGAGGAGTTTATTACGGAAAGAACTAAAAGTCGGTGCGACTTTGTGACAGAATGGGGAGGGGGGATGGTAGGGCAGGAAAATGAAGATTGGGAACAAAAATAACCTCTTTGAGGGTGTACAAAAAAAATAAAGAAGCCTCTGAGGGGAGGAGCAGTCTGGGGTAGGCATTCCATAGGGAAAGTTGGGGCCCGTGAGAGAAGGGGACGGAAGGGGAACGTGGTGACTAATAGAACTGAAAGATGCGCCCAATGAGCATAATCAGAAAGAGTTTTGGGAAAGAACCCGCCAGTTGTTCCATAGGCATACGAGGGCGGCATTGATGTTGGGGGAACGAGATATGATGGGGAACGAACCCTAGACGGCACGACTCCTGCGAAGACTCTGACGAAGATTAGTAGTTTTCGTGGAGAAAGTGAGCGGAGTCACGTGTTATGAATAAAACTGCAAGGAGAAAATTAAGAAGGGGACCTAATAGTAACGGGGAAAAAGAAAGCTAGTCTTTTCATTACCTGAGGGAAAGGAAAAAATATGGTAAATCTGTCGTACTTACCGGTGTATTCAGATCGTAAAGTTGGGGGGGAAGGGGTGAGTGAAAAAAAAATTTCATGGGGTGAAGGGAGGGGAGGGAGAAAAATTGAGGGGAAAAAGGGACGTTCTAGAAGGAAGGGGGAGGATCTTCCCGAAATTGCATGTTTGAGAACACGAGACTCTCTGGAAATATAAGAAAAGACAAGAACTAAAACGGGGAAAGAAGCTACGAAGACACAGTGAAAAAATCCAAGAGCATCTTGGACTGTCTCAAATCCGTGTGTGGTGGGGGAATTGGCTTCTAAGTTGTAGCCGGGGAGTCCACTGCTCCCTGAGAAGAATTTAACGTTCGGGCTTGGGACTCGGACTAGTGAAACAGGGGGGAGATGTATAGAGAAACGTCGGAGGGAGGACCAAAAAAAAAAATCGGAAGGGGGAGTCAAAAGAAACATGCCTTAAAGAAAAAGGGGGGGTCAATTCATGGGCAAAGGGAAAGGAATGAGAGGGTTTCCTCGTGTATAAGGTCGCAAGGAAAAAGATTCTCAAAGTGAGGAGGACTAATATAATCAGACGAAGAGACGAGCAAAATCTGAGGAGAATATACTTGCAGGGCTAAAATCGGAAATTGATGGGTTATCTTTTTCGTCCGGGTCCAATCTTAGGAAAGAAAAATCGAAGTGGGGACGGGAAAATGTATATTTTGAATACGACAAAGCGATATGCAGCCAAGTGCAATCAAGGAATGTGAAGTTAGCGTTTGGGGAGGTGAAAAAGGTATCACAAAGAGGGGGGAAGATGGTGATGAATAAGTCTTGTTGTTTCAGTATGGGGCCAACTTGCGGCCACCGAATCCATTCGGGGAAAGGGCTACAACCGCTTTAAGATGGACATCGTAAGGCCCCCGACTATGGGGTCAGCAATACATAACAAAAGGTAGAGGGGCAATACCATCTCGGTGAAGTGAAGCACCAAAGAGACCGGAGAAGGGGGGTGCAGCACGGGATAGTAAGGGGAACAGACAATTTATCTGGAAAAAAGGGTTTCAAGGAGAAGGGGGTCATCAGTAAAACCGAAGAATGTCAGAAAAGGTAGTTTCAGGAATGGTAATTCACTCAGAAGTTGAATCGCCTTCCGTTTGGGCGACTACGTTGAAAAAAAGGGGGGGAGGTACTGTCATACGGGTGTGGGGGGACATCTGCACAGACAGGTGATCCTAGAAAAAGAAAGAGAAAGAAAATCACCTCGTGGACTAAGTCGTATGAAACAGCGGCAAATAACATAAACCAGGGAATAAACGACACCTTTGGGGAGAAGAAAAACTCTCTTAAAAAGCTCACCTTTGGGGACCAAAGGCGGGGGATTGGGAAAGAGGAGTGGATAGAAACGAGCTCCTAAAATTGGAAAAAAAAAAGGGTCTGCAGTTCCAAAAGAGTGGAATATCTCCAGTGCGCAGCAACAACGGCGATTCAGGGAAGTTGGATGGGGATGTAACTATGGAAACTGGGGGCCAGGTTAGTACTACTTGTATGTAGTGGGCTATATATTCGGCGGCATCGGGAAAGGAATGAACTTTAAAGCGATTTGGAAAGTAGGGAAAAAGAGGCAGTTTCGTGGGCACATGAACAATCAAGAAGCAAGTCATTATCGAGCAAGAATTATCAGGAAAGAGGAATGGAGTTTGGGGGCCACCCTTCGAGGAGATCCTAATTGAGCAAGTTGAAGGTATAGAGTGGTGCTTGGGGGAAACGGAATTGTAGTACTAAGTGTTTTGATTGGGGGCTGGCAGGAGGTTATAGGAAATCTTGACTCAACGTACTAAAGAGACTTCAAGTCAGGGTTGGAAAAGGGAAAATATTATCATATAGGCTTAAGAAGGATTTCCTGAGCATGCGTCTTGAGTCAGAGGGCGCTAATATTGCGAATATGGTGGGGAGACTTCGCTTACGGACAAAAAAAATGGGGGGCCATGATAAGCATTTTTGCGAAACGGGGAAAATGCGGGTTCTCTGGGACTCAAGAAGATTCTTGTAAGTTGGGGGGACGAACATCAAGAGTCAGTCGCCAAACCGTTGACGATGGGTCTTCGCGATAAACCGAGCAATCTGTAATGAATCATGTAGCTGTACACCTAAGATATCGTAGTAAATTGAAACAAAAAGCGAGGGGGAGATATGGTTCCCAGATGCAGGATGGGGATTGTTACGGGAATGCTGGTACTCAGGAAGGCTGGAGGGAAACAAGGAGATCTGGATTTGGGGGAGTATTGCACTATCTCTTCAGAAGGGTGAAAGAAAGAGCGAAGGGAGATAGGCTTGCCGGCTACGTAAATTAAAAAAAAAAAAGGGGGTTCGCACTTATGACTTTCCCCTGAGGGTACTGTTTACGGTCTCACAGGAAAAGGGGCAGGGTAAAAAAACAAGGCAGGGGTCAATCGCATGTTTCCACCAAACTAGGGAATAGAGACTTCCTGCGAGCAAAATGACACACTGATTAAAAAACAGTTCCTGGAGATTACCTTTTGCCTTGGTGCGCGTGGTGTTCGGGGAGGCCAAAGGGGGACACCTCTCCCTCACCAACTCACGTCGATAACATCAAAGAATCACATTCATCAGATCAGTCGGCGTAGCTGGGTCCGCTAGGGTGGGGAAACCTATCATCATGAGAGGGGCATCACATCAAAAGCGTCAAGACATCGAGTTCCTTGATGGAAGAGTAAATTGGCATCACTGGCTTTCTTCAAAAATGTATGAGGAAGGAGCTTCCTCGGGAGGCGCCTCGGTCAGTTGGGGAAAAAATAGCAAGCGACAAGTACCTGAATCAAATAGCTTAAACACCGAAAGGGAAACTGGCAGAAAGCGGGGGCAAAAACCTCCAAAAGAGGAGTTCTCTTTGAAGCTAATCAAGGTTAGGTTTGTAAAACAATCTTCAAGTCCTTGCCTATAAAATACGCATTAGGGCGGGGGAAACAAGTCGAAACCAAGAAAGGGGAGTTTATTTGCATTAAGTTAAGACAGAGGGGGGGACGGAAAGAGGAGAAAGAAATTACAAGATTATCTGTAATTCAATAGTCCTTGAAGAAGACGAAACACACCAAACGGAGGGGGGGAGGCGAATGATGAAGTTCGATTATTAGCGGTGCGCGCTCGTTGCGGCAAAAGGGAGCGAAGGCTGGTATTTAAATCGGACCTCTCCAAGTCTTTGGGGCAAATTTTGCAAAAAGAAGGAAGCGGATAGGATTGGGGCCCTAAGGGGTGGAAAAAGATAACCGCTTTGGGTGGGAGAAGCAAAAGAACGCCTCACAAAGACTTCAAAAATGGGGGCAAGGCTTTGTTGAAGGCAATAAGGCAAGTGGGCCACCCCACCCCACCGCCTTAGAGATTGTGTCCTGATTGTACGCCTTTATTACGGAAGAAAGAAGGTCGCTCAGCTGCATAATGGGTTTGAAGACCTGTTGCCAATAGCGAAAGAAAAGACTTCTGGGCGATGATGATAGAGTTAAAGTTGATGACGGAAGTGATGAGGCGAAGCGTCCGACGGGGGACCTGACGGGGAGGGGTGAGGGGGGGTGGGGGGATGGACGCGGAAGAGTCGAAAATTTGGAGTCAGACTATTGGGAGAACAGCGGTATAAAAAAACCACTTATTACCGCAAATTGGTAAAGGAATTTTGAATTGTCACTTTACTGGACGACCTGAAGTCAGGTGTACATAGGGGGAACGTCACCGGGAAAGGCAGAGTCTTCGCGAGATGGGAACGTTGGAAGGGGGAAACGGATAACGATTCATGCCAGGGAGGGGAGAAAGGGTATGGGATTACGTGAAATCTAAACGACTATAAAAGAACTCGTCGCTATTAAGGGGGGGAAAAATATGAAAGAAGGAGAATACATAGAACAATGGGAGGAAAATAGGACAGACAGGGGGTAAATGAACAGTAAAGGGGAAAAAACATCTCAAGCATTGTTGTGGCTTTGTTACTGTTGGGGGTAAAGTGATATACCGGAGTTCTTCGCAAGAAACCGAGTACATGATTCCACATTGTGCGCTGAAAGCGCTGAAAAAAAAGTGAAACAGGGTTTGAGGGATAAGCGGGGGAGCACAAAAAGAGTTTGAAGGGATAAAGAAAAGCAGCAAGAAGTTTTGCAAAATAAAGTGGGAAATGCAAAACAGGGGGGAGTTTGGGGGAAGGTGAGAGCCGGGCCAATAGGAGGCATAGCTTTCTTTCCAAAAGACATACCATCAGAAGGAAAAACAAAAAATAGAAAAAGGCTTAGATCTACGGGGGAATCAGGGGCTAAAGAGGGTAAGGGGATGACTGCGGGCCTGGGAGGACCTGAAAACAGGAGGAAAAAATAAATCTAATCAGAAAAAACAAAAAAAAGAACACGGGGGTCCCACTGGCTTCTACTACAAGCAAGAAACAGGGAAAAAAGGGGACTTTCCGTGTCGGGGTCGGCCAAAAAAATGTGGGGCTCATGGGCAAAAGATGACTGTGGAGTTTGATGATATACCTGAAGCAAGGATGATGCCAAATTTGTGCCCTGCGAAAAAGCCGTCCAAGGGGAGAACCACCGGGAAAATCGCGTTACAGAGTCGCGATGCACCAGAGAAAGGGTCAGGAATAAAGAAAAAACGGTAGGAAACAGTCAATCTGATTTTCAGTCCGAACAACAGAGAAGGGGGGGGGATAGGAATCGGAGAAAGGGGGGGTGGCGGAACACTGGGGATATAATGAGGTTGGAACTTCCGACATTTTGAATCTTCAAGGACAGAGCTTAGACGCAAATCAAAAAGCGAAGAGGAGGGAACACAGGTGATCTTTAAAGAAGAAGGGGGGTATTCACTCCCAAGGGAAAGGGAAAGTGGGCACTACTGGTTTGATTTTGACTGACAGGAAGACCGTATGTGGCATCGGGAAAGGTTGATCGATCTCAACAACAAAAAAGGGGGGAAGAAAACCAACGGGTAAGGAAAATCGGGAAGGTAAGCAAATCAACGAGTCGAACCAACGAGAGAAAAGAAGGTCTTGGGATTTAAGACAAAAACCGGAAAAAAGGGACCATCTTCACTTGTGGGTTTCAGGAGGGATTTATAGTGCAGCGGAGAAACGAGCTCAGGGGGACATTGAAGAAAATTTCGTGGTCCCACCCTCTTTAGCTCGTGGCTCATCAAACCCTTCTTCGAGGCGTGGATTACTTGTACGGGGGGGAGCAATGAGAGGGGGGGAGGATTAAAATAGTTCTGGGGGGGATTTTATGTTACTTTCATGAGGTGATAGAGATGTCTAAGGAACCGGTTGGAGGCCGGTGAAGGAAGCCGTAGAAGACCGGCCAAGTGGACAAAAGAACACCAAGAAGGGTAGAAATCTGGACAAAGTTATCCTTGTCCAATCAGGGAAAATTGAAAAAAGTGGGGCAGACCCAAAGTCCGTATTAAAAAAATGTCTTGCAAGTTGCTGGACTACGAGAGTATCAAAATATAATTTGGCAGGGGGAGCGGGGTTCTATCAAGGTTTGACTTTGTGAAGGGTAGACAAAAAAGAAATAATCTGAAGGGAAGAGGTTACAAAGGACCAGTCTAGGAAGGGCCAAGATGAATGTGCGTTTACTTGAGAGGCGGCTGCCGTAGGCTTGAGGGTAAGAAAGCTAATAAGCAGTTGAAAAAAGACTGGGGCGGGAAAAACGGCGAATGAGGGGCCAGGTATAGATTTGTCGACTTTCTTGGAGTAGGGCATAAGGGCTTTCTGGGACTCAAAGTGACTTGTAAGTGGGACTCCCCAGGGTACAGCTTGACTTATCGGACCAACCGTTCAAGGTCTTCGTCGAGGTAAAAAAACCGCAAAGGAGGGGTAAGACATGGAGCAGCACGAAGAAAGAAGGATATCTCAGGACAAAACAATCAAAGCCACGACACCAAAGGATTGAGAATGGGTTCTCATATGAGAGTACTTGGGAGGATGCAAGGAGAATCGTAGGCTTGGATGAACAGGGTTAGATCTGGATTTGGGATTTCCGGGTCGGACGAAAGTTTCTCAATGAGAAAGCGGGAGATATGAAGAAGGGGCTCGAAAAGTATTCCAAGACAATGGGGAGTCTCCCAGGCCGTAAGGTGATTAACTTGGTCGGAGCATTTAACTAAAAAGTAAGGACAAGAGCTAGAAAAGCACAGGGGGTAAGTGAGGTGGCCAAGGTTGAAATGTATGCTCTTCATGCGAAGCAAGGAAACACCGGGAAAATCAGTGACTCGGTCAAGGTTGGGAATTCGCCGTGGGATTTCTTTGCAAAATCTCAAAAAGAACTTGGTAGCCTCCTCTTCAGCAGGAATCAGCACCGAGATCCATCATCGGACGTCGGCGCGTCGCGATTAGGGGGAGTAGAAGCAGCTTTTCGAGGAGAAAACTCGCGGTCATCATCCGGAAAATAGCAAGGGGGGAGCCGAGGGTATGGAACGGATGCAAAATAGGATGATCTGAGCTTCTTCTGTCGGGAGGCAGTTTCTTCAGGGACTTCGAGATACCCTTTGACAATCAAGAGACAAAAAAAACTGCGAACTGCAAACGAACGAACCAAAGCGGATTCTGGGGAGATTGCGCTATCGAACAACAAATCTGTGGGGTTTTTTCTTGGTAAAAGGTCAGGGGTAAACAATAAAAAGCAATGAGTCCTTTGAAAGGCGAAACACAGGAGTAGTTATGTCAATAATACTCCTGAAAAGGGAGAAGTCACCGGGAGCAAGTAAGGCAATTTAAGAGTAAGGATCAAGAGTAATTCAACAAAAAAAAAAGGTAGGGGATATGTAAAAATAAGTATTCACAAGCCAGGATCTCTATATCGGTAAATTAATTCCGGTGGAAAGAGTGGAGAGAAAAGGTTATGTTTTAAATAACGAAAATATTTTTTGCATGTGGCAAAGACGGAAAAAATGGGGAATTTTATTTTGGCAAGAAAAGGGTACCCAAGAAACGACAGATGGGGGGGGTTGTCGGGGTACAATAGAACGGAACGAAGGTATTGATCAAGGAGGGAGGTTGCCAAGTTAAATGAAGGCAGGGTGAACCGTCTTTCGGGAGGAGTGATGTCCTGAGGTAAGGATTTATGAAAGGGAAGGAGGCAAGGAAAAAGGGAAGGGGAAGACCCTCAGAAGAATGGGTGAAGAACCGCACAATAGTTTTTAAATCCGCGAAAAACGAAAAAAAATAGTAACTTCGCGGTGGACGATGTTGGAAGGTTGATGACAAAGGAAGGGGAAAAAGAGGAGAAACAAAGACGGGGACCAACTGAAAGAGAAAGAGTTGTCGAGGACGCAAGAATGCGAGCAAATTGGATTAAACATGGGGAAAACGAAAAAACGGCGAAGAAAAACCTGGAAATGGAGGGAACGGATTAAGAAGTGATTTCAGTAGGCGGCAGGAAGCTCTTGGGGAAAGGGAATGCCCCTTGAAAGGGGAAGAAAACTTGGGGAGATCTAGATCTATAAACTTGAGAAGCGGGAAAAGGGGCATGGGAAAGTCAGGCAGAAAAAAAAAGTTTTCGTGGAAGTTGACTTCTAGGAAAAACACGGGGAAGCTCCCAACGCTATGGGGAAAACAGAAAGACTGATACAGGACCAAATCCAGAGATACACGGGGAAAAAACCCACGAGACAAGTGAAAGAAACAAACCCCCAAGGGAAAAAGGGAAACCCATTAGAGGGTGGTGGGTGCGGTTCGGGTTTTCAAACGGTTATATATCAGGAGGTAGGAGCAGCGCAGGACGGAGTAAAAAGAAGGAGGGCATTCGTAAGCGCGAAGACAAAATGAACTGTGGAGATGGAGATCTTACATCGGGGTCTAGGGGGGCCCAATTAAATCGAGGGAAAAAGTAGAAAGAAGGCAGAAATTTCATCTTATTGCAAAATGAAATTACAGTCGCGGGGGAGATGGCCAGAAGTGATCGCCGCACGACAACAGAAAATGGGTAGGTCCGAAACAAAGACGCACGAGTAGATAAGGGCAAAACTCGTCTAGCGAGGGAAGACAGGGGGGATAAAATAATGAAAGACTGTGGCGGGGGTTTGGGGTCAAGTATCTCCAATCTTAACTCGATCCAAACGGGTAGGGAGGATACTAACACACGCGCTATGGGGGGGGTGGACCACAACTTGAAAGGCACCAGGAATTTCCGGAGGGGAGTGCAAAAAACAGGGCCAGAATTTTGCAAAAGTTGGAAGGCTCTGTTTTCATGTGCTGAAAGAGACTTGAAAAGGGGGGGGGGTTGTCCGTTATTGTGCCAAGAATTGCTGGGCCGATAAGAAAGACTTCGTTGTCTTGTCGAAAACGGTTCCATCCTGAGACATCGCGGAAAGAAGATATTATCAGGTACTAATCCAAAAGTGAGAACGAATTCCCAAGATTGATTTCAAAAGGGAATTAACACACATAAATGAAGGATGAATAATTGGTTGCGGGGGCTGGCACTGGAGAAGAAAAGGGGGAAACTGCAGGAAAAAGGTTGGGGAATGGTCAGGGGATCGCTAAAAAAAAGAAGGCCAATAGATAAACCATATCAAAAATAATTGTATAAGGGGTCAAAGCTTTCTCCAAAGGAATAGGGTGTGGAAAAACTGGGCCTCACAAAGGATTATTCGCCTGCAATGAACGTTGAGGGGGAGGGGGAAAGGGTTAGAAAGAGTTGGACATCGCACGACAATCTCGAAACACCGGGAGAATGAGAAAGAGGATCACAGTGGGCGATGTCCATCTGGAAGCTTCCGCAAAAGCAAAAAACTGGAGGTCAAAAACGGTCATTTCTCATAAAAAGGGGTGAATACAAAAACTCTTCCAAAAAAGTTGACCACTGAAAAGATAAGGTTTTTTAGAGCGTGGGCGTCTCAACGAGCAACAGTGTTACTCGCAAAGTTTGAGGAAGTTCAACCTAAAATGGTATCTCCAGTGAGGAAGAACCCTTCTTCGGGAGGATTAGGTGTGAAAGTGGAACTCCAAGTGAGATCATGGGGTCCTAACCGGGGTTGAGGGGTATAGTCTTGGGGGCAGCAGATGTGATGAAAACGCTTTGTAAAAGGTACCGCAGGGAAGCGGGGAGGCACACGGGGGGGAAAGTAATACGGAAACAGGTCAGTGATGCAAATTAGCTCTTTGGGTCAAGTTTCAAAATGAAAAAAACAATGGTGGTACCGTAAAAGGAATTCCTGTGCTTTCAGGGGGGCTTGACAACGATTTGGAAATTTATCATAAATGTGGGGGACGTTCCTATGGGTCGAAGTTTTCTTGGGAAGCTAAGATGTCAGAAAAAGAAACTAGACAAGTATCCAGGGAATTAGCAATACCGAGAGAGCAAGAGGGGCGTGGTGCAAGTTGAAGGGAGCTATAGTCGGGGGGAGGCTCTTCGGAAAAAAGAAGATGAGTCATAGGGGGGAAGAATCACTTATCGGAGAGTACACCGCGAAGGTCTGGAATCAAATGGGGGGCGAAAACTTTTGGGGCCGGGGGGAGTATTTAGACTCAAGGCATCGGGGTACTTTTTGGGACAAAATCTACGAGGTCAGCTAACCCGGTTCAAAGGGAGGAGCTGCTTACAGGTCAATTTGAATGGACAGGGTAGATAGAGGGGGGGGCGAAAAAAACTCATTTAACTAATCTTAAGTGACAAACCAAAAAAAGAAGAAACAAAGGGAGATATGGTTTCTAAGCTCTTATTTGGGTATTGGTGAATGACAGGGCTTAATCTAGAGTACCGTGGTCTTCGGGGGGGGGGGTGAATTTGGTCCGGATTTCGTCCGCTTTTTCAAAGAAAGAATAAATGTAGTAGGATTAATATCGGCTTAAGGTGACGGAAAGGAAAAAGACAAAAGGGGGGGGGTTGATACAATAGGAAAACTTGAACATTGGTTCCTTTATCAGACCTAAATAAGGGAAAATAGAGACAAAAGGAGCATGTCGCAGTGAAAAAAAGGTTGAGTAATCTAGATGCGGGAGCTGACACCCTAAAAAAGAAGTTCAACGGAGAAAGAGGGAGTCACGCGGAGAAGGTTTAGGGGAGGGAGAAGTTGGCTGGGGTCTTTTCCCCACGCTGATAATGGGGCGCAGCAGAGAAAGTCATCCTCAAAAGAAACAAATTCATAAATCGCAAAATTCTTGGCGTAGGGGAGAACTAATCAGACTTCTAAAGAAAAACAAGGGAGCCATCAAAGGAACCGAGTGTATCCATAGGGATTGGGGGCCCAAAGTGTGCAAAAATATGATGCTAGGAAATTAACTGCTGGAAAAGCCTCGGAGGGTCTTCTTAAAGGGAGCAAGACGTACCTTCCGCAGCTACTAACTGACGTATGGGGGTTCAACTAAAGCGGTGCTCTCCAAGAATCAGATCTTTGCGAACAGGAGTAACCAAACGGTGTTTGGTCAAATGTGTGTACAACAAGATTAAAACGGTAAGATTCCAGGAAAAGACGCCGCAATTAAGTAGGTGCAAAGTCGGGAAAAAAAAAAAGAAAGGGGTAGTTAGTGCTAAGTTCAAAGAACGCTCTAGAGGCAAATACTGTAGCAAAACCCTGAGCGCAGCTTTACTGTGAACATGGTTATAGGGGAACTGAAGGAGAATATCAGA
>Ga0179591_1307584_pt1 | contig 14749 bp, 28 predicted proteins | sample CZOMad2_1_08_16f_FD_182891 | JGI IMG/M metagenome (GOLD analysis project Ga0179591, IMG submission 182891) | Vadose zone soil fungal communities from Angelo Coast Range Reserve, California, USA - CZOMad2_1_08_16fungal (PacBio error correction) | ecosystem: Environmental > Terrestrial > Soil >...
CAGACTCACATATTTGAGAAAGGGACCCGCGGGTGAGAAAAAAACTATGGACGCTGACATAAGGAGTCCATCTCAGATTTAATGCCTCTTACTGAAAGTTTCTCAAGAGCCTCAAAAATTTGACGAGATCTTGCTAAACCCTAAAAGGACAATGAGTCCTTCACATCAAACCTACTCTCAAGAAAGAAACTGAAGGGTCTCGGATTAGCCTATCCTGTCTATTTTCAACCTTGGTTTTGTGCTAAGAGTACTCCAGACGACCTTCCCTAGAGTCAAGGGGACGGGAGGTCAGTCCTCGTCTAACATCACGAAAGTCATCCCCATGGATAGGTTCCAAGCTGAGTGTTTTAAGGGAAGGAAGGTCACTTGCGCTCTTAAGGGTCGCATTCCCCAAAAATGTAAGACAACATTAATGGCAGTATATTGGGAGGGGTCGTGACCTCAATGAAAAGGCTATACGGGGAAGTGCGAGCAGTGGAGACAGTGGCTCATTGTAACTTCTTAATCGCGGAATAAAATGTGGGCGAGGGGGGGGGGGAGGCTAACCCTGGTCAGCAAACCAGTACAAACGTTAAAGGTCCTGAGCAAGGTCGAAAAAAGGAATCAATGTTATTTGCAATGTTGGGAGGGACCCTTATAATATCCCTTGGGAAGAGGATTAGCAATCGTCTCTAGTGGGAGGTGAGAAGACGTCAGAACTTGAGAAAAAAACGAAAAAAAAAGGGGAAGGCTCCGGTGAATTCCCGGGGGGGGGAAAAAAAGGAGAGCATTCTCGACAAAAAATTGAGGGTTAACAAGACAAGGAGGAATTAAAGATGGTGTATGGGAAGTAATAGGGATGGAAGATACTAATACTCTTATAATAAGCGTTAGGAATCGAGTTGGCATGAAGCGTTATTTTGGTCTCTTTGGGACCCCAGCAGGAAGCCTACAAGAAGCCAACCGAATAGAGAGAAACTCAGCGCTTATCAGAGGTGGCAGCATATGTTGGACGAAAGAAACAAAAAAGACTCCTGTGTGAAAAGCTTGGGGGGGCGATAACAAGGTTATTCTGGAAGAGAGAAGACCGCTGGGGAGCATAAAGCAAAGGTCGTTTGAAAAGGAAGAGCGAGAAAACGTGGGGAAAACCGACAGGAAATTTTGTTGGGGGGATCGGAGGGAGGGGCAGCGTTAACGATGGTTGGTGAGCTTATGTCCATAGAGACGGGCCGGCGTACAGTAATGAAAATTAGAAAAGAGGGGGTCTTTTGGAGTCTTGGAGTAGGGTGGAAAGCGCACTACATAGAATAAAGAAAATCACAATTACGCAGCGGAGTGGAGGTTCATCGAACAAAGGGGGGGAAACTAAAAAGGGGGCCGGGATTTTGGTGCCACCCCACCAAAAAAAAGAGAAAAAAAAAAAAACAAAAAAAACAAAAAAAAAAAAAGAAAAAGAAAAAACAAGATTGGTGACACCAAAAGATCCCACACAAGCCTGCAACTGAAAGCAGTTTCAGACACTGACGAATCTGGAAAAGGTGGTCTTTCACCTTCTTAAGGGTATATCGGGGGAAAAAGCTAATACAGGCACATGGGAAATTAATCAAGCAGGGGAAGGCAGCGAAATGTTTTGCGCGGAAGCCGATAATATCAAGAGCTTAAAAGGAGCATAAAAAAAAAACACCAATTCCGCAACTGCTGTTGTTACAAGAGATAAGGGGAGACTCAAAAAACGGGAAAATCGGGAAGGAAAGAAGAAAGAGAATCTTCAAGGAAACCGCAAGTTCAAACTCGCCGAGACGGGGACGTCCGTCAAGAAGTTTCTTGGGGAAGATCAATTTGGGTTGAAGAGACCAAAGGGTCGGACTAAGTTTAGTAGATTGTGTCCAGGCCACTCTTAATCAACTGACGAATGCAAACAAACAAGTTGAACATCTCAGGAAAGAATCAATCGAAAGGACCTCGAATCAAAAGCCTAAACACGGGGAGCGGAAGCTCAACCCCAACCAGACCCAAAAAAGAGGAAAAAACCACACACAACGACAAAAGACAAACCACCAACCCAACCACAAAAAAAAACAACAGAAAAAAGAAAAAACCAAAAAAGAAGAGACACCCCCACCCAAGAAAACAAACCCAAAAAAAACACCCCCCCAACCCAAGAAAGAGAGTTCTTAGGAAAAGCTTCCGGGGGAAAAAACCTTCCTCGCCAAGAGAACGAATGAAGGGGGAGCCTCTGAGCAATTAAACATCCTACAAGCCTCCGATGGAATCGGGAGTCTGAAAAGGAGCAGTGGGGTTCACGTATAGCTTTGTCATACAAGGAAAAAGTGAATAAGGGGAAGGGGGGTGATGGGGATTGGGGCTTAGTTTGACTCATTTGCTCATTGGTATATCTAGGGGGATATCTCCTTAGTGGAAGGGAAACAAGAAAAACACACCTAGAAGGAAGAGATAGATCAAGCCTTTCTTTCGTCAAATGGGAGCAATTTTCAAATTGTATAGGCTCGAGAAGCCCATGCAGGAGAGAGGGGATAAAAAACCCCTTCTCCAATGTAATGTAGGTATAGGAGTCCGTCAAGGGATAGGATTGATGCCGGGTCCTTGGTATTTCAAAGGTCTATACGTGGACAAGTAGGGATGTGGAAAGGTACTGGCTTGGAGTAGAATATTATAGGGAGAGCTAAAAAGAAAAACCAACGTTGTCTTATAAACGTTCCAAAGGGGAGGGGGAGAAGAGGGGGAGGCCCTCTCATATTTAAGAAGTTCTTTGTTGTAGGCTTCGCCCGTGATATCTAAATGAGATTTCTTTGAGATTCTACGAGGCCTTGTGGCGAAGGAAAACTAAGGGAAATTGAAGAGAGGTATCTAATCTAAAAAATCTCTTTGGTAAACGATAAAGAAGCGGGAAAAAAAGACTTCAAAGGCCCGGCGACAGCACCTTGTGGAGGGGACGCGAAATTCCGAAAACTTGGGACCGTGACGATTGGCAACTTTTTGGAAGTGGGATTTCTCACCTACAGATTGGGGGTGTGGTAGCCTGCAAGAAACTATTGTAAAGGCACCAAAACAGGGGAAGAGAAGGGGGGGAAAGGCTAAGGAGCTCGGGTATTACGGCTTGTGTAAGAAAAAGGCAAAAATATTGTAGCACTACCATATGAAAACCGGGGAGATTCCGGTGTGGAAAGTGTACAGACAGAGAAAGTGAAAAAAAAATGGCATTCTTCTCTCAGTGGGAACTAAAGTCAGGTTCAGAGGGGGGTTTGGATATGTGCCGATGAACAAGGGACTGGCAAAAAGGCTGGCGACGTAGCGAAGAAAGGGCGTCGTCGAGAACACAGTGTTATAGGGAAAAGAAAAGGGAACAAAGGAGGGGGGGGGGGGGTAGTGGCTGCAAGGAAAAAACCAACTACAGGGTCAACGAAAGGGTCAAATAGAAGGGGGGAGGAGGTTTGTAGATTCCGTTACGTGAGGTAAGAAGTCCAACCAGTTATAACTACGACGGAAAAGGCAAAGATCCATCCAACAAAATGAAAAAATGCCCTGTGAGAAACACTAACGCTCCGGAAACGACTATAAGGGGGCCCCCAGAGGATAAAAAGGGCAGGCAAGGGGGAATCGGCTTTTCAAAAAAAATCTTTTCCGATTCCTTGGAAAGAGGGCTAGGGGAACGGCCACTGCTGGCTAGTCGGAAAACAGTATGGTTAAGGTCCTTTGGGGAAGAGGCTTGGCTCGCGTTTAGAGGCAGGGAAGGCTCTTTTGAAGGGGGGAAGAGACTCAAATGAGACCGAATGAAGGAAAAGATTATCTAAAAAGGAGAAGTGCGGCGGGATGATATGCTAATTAAATTACAGATTAAAAAGCTCCGAAGGCCGGACGGGTCTTGCTAAACCCGAAGTGGGGGGTAGAGGAAGAGATGGAGATTACCACGAGCACGGTTTGGAAAAAAGTTTCAAGAAACCGGGGTCATTCAGGGGTACGTGTTACGAGGGGCCCCACAAGGAGGTGGATAGGTCGGGTAAGAAAAATGCACAATAAAAACATGGGTAATTGGTGAGAATAGGGAACAAATACCGGGACCTATTGTGGGGGGGTTATTGACTGAGTGTGAAAGAAAAACCAAGGAGCAACATTTTCGAGGTATGAACATGTTTCCAGCTCTAAAAAAAAGATTGAGGGGAGGGGGGAAAATCATAGAGGGGTACTATAAATTTATGGTGGTCAAACTTTTGAAGAAATTTATGACTGGCACATAATTTTCCTACAGGTCTGGGGGGCGAGACCAAGAGCGCAATTAGCTCACAACTGTGGAAAAGGATAGACCATATGATCCAAGAAATGTTAAAGCAAAGGCCTGGGGAGGGAAAAGTCCAGTGGGAGATTTGTTTGCGAATTTCTGGGAGGGGGGGAGGGGGGTCGAAGGGTGGGAGGCTATCGCAAAACCTTCTAAACTCTCCAGATAGGGGAGGCTTAGAGGGCGTTTAGATCGCGCAGGGGAGCGTTTAAGGACAGCAGGGCGATATAACGTTCGCAGAGAGCGAAAATTCAGACTTTTGGGGGTTCCTTTAATAAGGGAAGGCATGGAAATGATTGCCGCGAGAAAATACCAAGGCCTGAGAGGCATAAGGGCGGTTCGTACATCTTGAGGGAAATGAAAAGATCTCAACAGAAAGGATGAGAGGAAAAAAGAATATAACAGAAAGCGATATCTCCCAGCCGGACGATGGCTCGGCTGACATCGGATCAAAAAAAAGTACCTTCTTAACCAGCTGGAGAACTCCTACGACAAAGGCAGGGGAACAGAGTTAAAAAGCTCTCTATCGACACTGCGGTCCCGGAGGACCGATCTAAAAAGAAAAAATCTCATCCTTAGGCGACTAAGCGGCGCTATCGATAGCGCCCATAAGAGAAGACGGGGGTGGAGAAGAAGACCTTCACCGACGCCGCCCACATGGAGACCTGCTGAAAAACGAGGTCCCAGGCATTGGCGTTTACGAGCTTATCAGATCCTAAGGGGTGATAAGGGGGGGAAATGCACGGGGAAGGAAGGTTCGACGAGCAAAAAGAACTTGGGAAATTATGGCAGGGCGGGAATCATGGCTTCAACAGGGACCAAAGACCGGGAAATCAGACTATGCGAACTAGACCGTTCAATTGGAGCATGGATTAGAGTAATAAAATGGGACGTGGGGTGGTAAAGACTGCACCTCAGTACAACAGATTGAATCGGGGTCCTTAAGAAAGTTCACATCATCGGATGAAGATTTTCTAACCCGATCAAATATCCCAGGTAATCCAGCCTGGATGAGATCTTTGGGCTGGAGGGAGACACGTAAAGAAGAAAGGGGAAAACTAACACACGATCGAAAACGAGGGAACAAAGGTGGTGTAAGGCGAAGGGGACTAACAAACATCTCTTCAAAAAGGTGGGAGGGTGTGGAAAAAACAGCAAAAGAGGGCCTTCGCTGTGAGCGGGGTGCCTGATGGAAGGGTAGCATGAAGAAAACTCAATAGCGGGGAGAAAGGCTCTTTTGATGCTGAAGGGCGGGGAAAGTGGTCTCTTTTAACCTAAAAGAGAAAAAAAGAGCCTAACAAAAAGACAATAAGAGTAAAAGAAGTGGTTCCAGAATCCTACTGACGTGAGCAGTGTCAGCATATGGTGGGACGAAAAAGCAAAGAACAAGGAACTCCTTTAACAGATGTTGAAAATCAAATATAACAAAAGACAAAGAGGAACGGATATCGTCTGGGAGCATCAATTCAAAGTCGTTTCCGAAAATCCGTGGGTGAAAAAACGTCATGGAAATGGTGGGGAGTATCGGTGCCTGTTATTAAGCGTATAAACAGGGGGGGGATGATGGCAGGGGTAAGAAACTTGTAGGGAGGAAGGAATCAAACTCATATTGAGGGGAAACATTGTCCTTGAGTTCCTGGGATTTGACAAAAGAAGAAAGAATAATCGAAACGCCAGAATCCTTGAGGAGGAGAAAAAGGTTTTACCGAGAAAGACGGTTGAAATTACACGGGAGGAGTTGGGTGCGGCGCTTGGGACAAAATTTTTTTTTAAAAAAAGGCAACATATTAGCAAGGACCAAGCAGGGTTCATCACTTCGAGGGAAGAGGAAAAGATGCCATGCACCGGGGATAATTATAATCTGGAAGTTTAGAAAAGAAAAACTTCAGCAGCGCAGAGGAAGGGACTGAAGAAATCTGTTGGCGGAACCAGCCGATAATGGAGAGAGTCCTGCCGGCCGCAATAAAAAAAAATAAAAAATGCTGTTGCTGTACAAGATTCTTGTGTCAGAGAAAAAAAAAAAAAAAAACGATTGAAAGCGAAAGGAAAAGAGTCCCGGTACCGCAAAGTTCTACCGCATCAAGACCTAGTACTTCCTTAAAGAATACCAATGGGCTGGGGGGGGCCTTAGAAAACGAGTCTGGGGGTACTGAGCGTAACAAGAGTTATATTATCGGTGTCAAATGCCACTCTAACTGTGGCCAGAATCCTTAAACACATGCAAACCCATCTGTCCGGGGAGAAAAACGAAATCTTACCTATCAAGAGACCTCACCTAAAGAGATGGAAGAAAGGCAACTACTGAGGGAGCTCTTCCTGGGCGAAAACGCCTCCTCCAAGGACATGTAGGAGAATATAGAACTGTTGTCGGCGAAGGCTAGTACATCATATTCACGCATCCTCCAGAAGAAAAGAGGGGTGCGGAGAAGGGGAACTGACTTTGCATACCTACGTAAAGGGGGTCTCAATAGTAATCTTTAGGATAAAGAAAGGCATGGAGATGTTGAACTGTCTTGGGGGGGGTTAAGCTCAAAGGAGACTAAGAGAGGAAGAGACGGAAGGCTTGAATCTAAGGGGACACACAACGTAGGGGGGGATGAAAGAGAGATATCAACCGGGAGTTGAGAAGAAGCAAAGAGAGCTGTCGAGTTTCAACCATTCTAGGAAGGTCCCAACTAAGGCAAAAATTCAGAAGGGGAAAAGATAGCTGTAAGCTCAAGGGGTAATAGGTCAAGGCTATACCGGGCCTGCTCCCGTTGCAAAGATCCGGGCTGAGGGAGAGGGCTTGGAGATTCAGATATTAAAGGGTCAAAAGGGGTGTGAGGTAGAACGCGTTCCGGTTCTGGAGAGGACGTTGGGAAGGAGGAGAATATAGGTAAGGTCCCTGGGGGTACATTATGTGTGGGCAGAAGGATAGATGGGGAATCTTTCTTTTATTCGACGATTTGAGGTTGCTGTAGAGGGCATCGCTCAGGGACTTAATAGGGGGGGGGGAGGGACAACATCTGTGGATCGAGGGAGGGAGGAACGGGGGGATGAGGAAGGAGGAATCCGCGACGGCTAAACAAAAGGGTTCTTTGAAGACGGAAAGAGGAGTATAAGTTGCTACTGGAGGTTTAAAGGAAAAACATCATTTGTCACGTTCTAAAGGGAGGTGTGGGGGGGGGGGGGTATCTGCAGGGAATCTCTGTAAAGAACAGAAGGGTGGGACAGGGGGAAATGCTACGGCAATGATATGTCGGGGGGGGAAGTGTTTACGCGCCACAAGGAGGAAAGGACGAAGGGGGTGAAGATCTGTCATGTGTCTACTGTACAAGATATACAATGTGGGGAGTGGGAAAAGACAATGCAGAGTCATATCGAGGGGGAACCTTCTGTGGAACGGGGGGTGGTGGGGGGCCGAAGCAAGCTCCTTGGCACCAAAATCAGAAAGGAGAGGCCTTCTCGAAAAAAAAGAAAGTTTCAAGAAAACGACAGAGCGCCGGCTGAAAGTTTCAGGCGATGTCGGGCCGAGAAGCAAATACAAGTTCCAGACATGGTCAAGTATGTGAGAAAAAGAGGATTTTTGAGAGGGTCCTTTAACGGGGAAAACCAGAGGAATAGGGGGTACATCTCAACTAGTTATAGCGAATAAGCGGACCATCCAACATCAACCAGGGCCTGTGGGAGCAGTTCCGGGACAGGTACGGTATGCTACATCGGTAGATAGAAAGAGAAATTGACGAACGTCCTGGGTGTTACTGTCATTTAACCAGGTATGCGGAGAGTCAAGTTCCCACATATTCTCAAACTGCCGGAGAACCGTCATGTCTGAGGAGTGGAAAGGGGGCCGTTTTCCCATGTGGCGGGCTTTTTGTGGGTCCTTTGCTAGGGGGGATGGGAAAGGAGAACCAAATTGGATACCGGGAGGGCATGAATTACAAAGAGTCTGTATAATAGAAAGGCTTCAGAGTTGATATCAATACTTACAGAAATGAAGACAACTCTCACTAGCGGGAAATGGCGTGCTTCGGAAGGTAACCAGCCCAAAAGTTTGGGTGGGAGGGATCGGAGTGGATATACCACGGAAGTTGCAGCTCTTGCGGGGGGGTCGTCGGAGTAGACGTGTACGCTGACATAGGAAGAAAATACGAGGAGGTGATTGATTGAAAAGAGAGGCTGTGTAAAAAAAGGGACAAAAGAAAGTGTTTTAACTTTGTAATGAAATGAAAAGATCAGACACCGAGAGAGGGGTTACTGGATTTGCGGAAAGGGTCAAAGAGAATCAAAAAAGGGATTCTAGATTAGAAGTATTTGAATGAGCTCCAGACAAGCGGGGGAATGTGGGGACGGTAGTTAAGAAGAAATAGAAGGGGGTCGGGGGAAGGTGATGTCCAGAGGCCGTCCTGTACGGTCTGGAGAATACCGAAGATGGATGAGACCGGGGGGAATGGACATTCGAGAAAGGGTCCATGAGAGTTAGCCAATGGGAAGGGGGGTTGATTGTAAGGCCGGCAACCTATGTTTAAGAGGGGATTTTCTTTTTCGTGATACGTCGGGAAATATCGCAAAAACCGGAGAGGAAAAAAAAATCGCCAGGATAGGCGCGATACGAGCTCGAGGGATTAGTCTAGAAAGGGGAGCGAGCCTGGCGTGTGTGATCTTTGACGGAAAGGTCGATAAGCGAGAAAGGGGAGGGAAAAAAAGAGAGGTTTGAGGGGGATAACCGTTAATAGGCCAAGACGCCGCTGTCCTCTGGATGGAAAACGACATCGTATCATTTTATCGGAAATAGCGTTCAGAAATCATGGGAGATCCAAAAAAAAACAAACTGAGATGAAAAGATAATACTGCGACTCCAGACGGGTCAAAAAACTGCCTCTCAAGCCTTTACTGAGGGGCTCATGTACATGACAGACGGAAATGTGCAGGAGAGGAAGTCCTCGCGTCCTTTCTCACCGGGAAAAACCAGCTGATTGAGCAGAGGAGAAATCCCTATCTCCGCTTTCCACTTAAAGGAGAACAAACGCCTCCTCGCTCATCCCTAGGAGAAACGAGGGGAAAAAAGAAGGGATATCGAGGGACCCTAGCATGTGTTCGACGTTTTTTTGGAAAGAGGATTACTACATACACCTACCTAACGGGTCGAAACACTCGGCAGTCTCGGAATAACCTAAAGCCAGGCATTGCCGGATTGCCCATCGGGATGGAGGAAGGACTCAAAATGAAAGGAGAGATCAAAAACGCTCTTCGGTATCGCAAGTCCGACCTGTACATTACAAAATGGAAAGGGGGGGGGCTTCAACAGTTACCCAAGTATTCTAGAAAGGAGAGTCGAACTAGGTGAGAATTGGTGGAAGGACTCGTGAATACTGGACAACCCTCACACCAAAAAACACTCGCTAATTGTTTTGGAAAGGGGGGGGTGAATAAGGGGTCAAAGAGAAAAAGTACAAAAATCGGTGTCCTGAAATTTGATCTATCTCACGAGGGAAGGTTTATTGTAGGTGTTCGAAAAAAAAGCATATCAATCAACGAAAAGAGGAGATGGGGGGACGGACAAAGGGAGGAAACCCCCGGCACATCGACGAATATTGACAACGGTGCTCGGGGTAAAGAAAGGCAGCTCTCTGAAGGCAAAACAGGTTTAGTTTATTGAGGGTAAAAGTCGTCCTAGGGAAGGAGGTTGAGAAGCTTGTAAGTATGTAGCATATCAGACTTAAGAAAAAGAAATCGGGCTGAAATATAAAGGACTGTGTAATTCATGGCGGTATCAAGGGGGGAAAAACAAAAAAAAAAACCACAAACCCACAGGAGACCAAAAAAAAAAAAAAAAAAAAAAAAAAAAAAAAAAAAAAAAGAAAAAAAAAAAAAAAAAAAGAAAAAAAAGAAAAGAGGCGAAAAAGACAAGCCCGCCAAGCCGAAAAGGACGAGACGAGAAAGTGTTCACCTACCTAAAAAAGAAAGCGGGGGGGGATTCTTGAACAGAGAAAAAAGGACAGGAGCGGGGTTGAAAGCGAACCTCAGGGGGGGGATTGGGGGGGGAGGTGGGGGGGGGGGGGAGGAGGGGGGGGTAATGTGGGGTGGGGGGGCATGTGTAGGGGGAGGGGGATGTACGAGGGGGGGGGGTAGTGGGGAGTGAGTGGGGGATTGGTGAAGGGGGGGGGCGGTATTAGGGATGGGTATGGAGGGGGAGAAGAAGGGTGGGGGGATGTTGGGGGGAGGGGATTAATGGTAGTGGGGGTGGGGGCGGGGAGGGGCTAGGTAGGGGGGGGGAGGGTAGCGGGAAAGTAATGGGGGGGGGGAGAGGGGGGGGGAGGGGAGGGGGGGGGAGGGGAGGTGAAGGTGTTCGTTTAGCGGGGTAACGAAGTGTGGGTTGTGGGGGGTGGGGGAGTTAGGACAGTAGACGGGGGGGGGAGCTGGGGTGGGTTGAGGGGGTGCGGGGATGGTTCGAAGGGGGGTGGGGTGGGGGGGGGGGGTGGATGAGGGGGGGTGAGGAGGGGGGTTGGTAATAGGTGTTGAAGGGTTGGATTGTTTTGGGGGTGGTTTTGTTTTGGGGGTGGGTGTTGGCGGGGTAATGGGGGGGTTTGGTGGGGGGTGTAGTGGGGTTGGGGTGTGTGTGGGTTGGGGTTTTGTGGGGGATGGGGTGGTAGTGGGGGGGCGGGTTGGGGGTAGGTAGGGTGGGGTGGGTGGGTGGGGGCGTGGGTTGGGAGGGGGGGGGTGCGAGGATTATGGGGTGGGGGATAGGGGGAAGGGTTTGGGGGGGGGTGGAGGGTGGAGTAGGTGGTATTGGGGTTGAGGAGGGGTGAAGGGGTTGGGGGCGGGAGGTGGGGAGGGCGGGGGAGGGAGTGGGGTGGGGGGGAGGGGGGGGGTGGGTAAGAAGGGTGGGGAGTGGATTTTAGTGGTTGAGGTGTGGCGGGTCGGATTGGGGGGGTGAGGGTAGGGTAGAAGATGGGGGGGAGAGTGGTATGGATTGGGGGGTGGGGTTGAGTGGGAAGAGGGTGGGGCGGGGTGGCGGCGGTGGGGAAGGGGGAGGGGGTGGGGTGGAAGGTGAGAGTAGGCAAGAGACCAGAAGATTGGAGTTGTAAAGAAGATAGAGAGAAGTGAATGTGGGGGGGGGGGGGTGTTGGGGAGTATACGGCTTCAACAAAGGGTGGTCAGGAGGGTATCTACCTCTTTTTATCAGATCTTCCTTCTTCCGGAATGAGCTTAGGTCCAGAAAGTGGGGGGTGGGGTATGGGAACATTTATTTTCCATAACTATGTTTTTGGATAATGAGATGATATTACTCTCTCATGAAAAAAAACTTCTTAAGGAATTATTAACAACTCATAGGTAGGGAAAATTTGGGGAGTCCAAAGAAGGGGGGAATCAGACATAGAAGAATGAAAGCCAGACGAATCCTTTATCATGAGGGTGCCCTCGAACTACTGTTATCAGAGACGCCGTAGTTGGCAGGGGGGTGAGAGGGTCAGACAAGAATATCCACAAACAAAAGGAAACTGACTCCATCCTTCAATCGGGATATCCATTGTTCGTAACCTCTGAAAGAAGAGGTAATCTGTTCGAGAAAAGGATCAAGAAGCATGCAAGAGGGGAACTAGTTCGGGTCAAAGGAAGAATCGAATCTTTGCGCGACAATCGAATAGCTTAGCTGCCGGACCTCCACTGTGAGTAAACAACTCTGTTGACCCCGTTACAAAGGGTCGGGGGGAAGGAATTACCGAGGGGAGGGGAAACAAAAAAGTTCCACGGAAGGGAAACCTCAAGTTCTCAACGAATGCACAGGAGATTCAACGACCGGTTTGCTGGGAGAAGGATCCGTTGATCTTTGAAAGGGAGAAAAAGGACAAAGAAGGGAGGGGTATCTAGCTACAGATGTGTCAATTAAACGATTAGAACCAATGCTATGCACTTAAAAAAATGCCCATCGTCTAAGGGAAATCTTCAACCGGGGAACTGGGGAAAAGGAACAAATCGAAAGCGACGGAGCTCTTACTTTTCCCATCGCCTCTACTAAAGGGATAAGGGATCTAATAAACGGTTTTGGTCGCGCTCTCGAATCTGGAACAAAAACAAAGGAAAATCTTGCAAGGGAAGAATGTGCACGTAATAGTTCGACACGGGAAGACAAGATTATCGGGAAAGGAGGAAACTACATTAACAGGGGGAGAAGGGGTCTTGCAGTAGTTGGGAAAGGCCAGGGAGAAGGAGAGAAGGGGGGAAGTCCAAAGCTAAGAAAACGCTTGATCTCAAAAAGGGCTCACAAAACAACGGGAGGGAAGAGAGAGATTTAAGGGATGATCCTCCGAGAGAACTTGTAGCGCGCGAGAAGAAGAACCCACTAAAAATCCCATGCTCAAGTATGTCTGTTCTCCTGAACTATCTTTCTGCCAGGGGTCTATATGGGACACATTCGCCAGTTACAACGATATTTCAGATGCTGGGGAAGAAAAAAGGGCAAAACCGTTTCTTAGAAGCGTTCCGGACCTTGTGACGGGGGGAGGAAAAGGCCGTGGTTACCCAGGAAAAAAGGAGCGAAGGTGACGGAGGGAGGGATGGTAGGGGGGAATGATCTGCAGTGAATCTTTGAGTTTAGTGATCTCGAGAGGGGGGCCGTTTGTCTGTGTTTAATTTCATCGGAAACGGGACGAAGAGTGGCGTGGCCAAGGGGAATAAGCTAAGATTGGACGATGTACGCTGGTCTCCTTCAAAAGGCAAGCTACGGCTAAGTGAAACCTTGGGGGAGGAAAAGCGTCCTCGGAGGGGCCATTCGTCGAACTGGTAGGGGACGGAGGGGGAAGAAGGTTCAGAAAAGGTATGTTTTTGGACCAAGTGCTTTTACATCACAGCAGGGGGCTCAGGGAGGGTGATGCGACGGGACTGATAGGGAAGCCGGCCTGGGAAGATTAAGAGGGAAGGGGAGCGGAGGGCAATCTTGGAAGCTGGCAGTGTGCTTAAAGGGGAGATATACATTAAAAAAGTGTAAAGGGATTCTTCAGAAAGAGTATAAAAATGCTGGAAATTTTGAGGAGGGGGGGAGAATGGGGCCAGAATGGAACAAGCTCTTGGGGGAACCATATTCCTCCGGGCACTTTGCGGTATCGAACACAAGGAGGAAAAAGAGGGGCTTTGGTGGGAGGGTCGGAGTGTCTGCAAGCATTTCCTACAGGAAATTTCAAAAGACAATTGGACAAGTCAGAGGGTTTGTTAATAATAAGAATTTACGGCAAGAAATAAAGAAGATTATATGGACATAAAAGACCAAAAAATGAAACCCTCAAATAGAGATCCAATCCAAAAAAACATTTTCCATACTTGAAACTAATTACGTGAAACGACTGAATACGAGGCTCCCAAACAGAGGGGGAATGAATAATTTAATGCCTGTGTAGGTGTAAAGACGGCAAGAAACCCCAGCTTTTCCGGTCCTTTGGAAGAGAGGGAGCCCAATATGAAGAGAACGGGTCTGAATGTAGGGAAACGGAATCTCTTTCTCTTGCATGGGGGTCGGGCTTTGTAGGCTCTTGATTATTTATGGAGATTTGGGAAACTAAAAGAACAATGGGGGAAGGGGTCCGAGGAAAGAAAAGAAGATATAAAGCTTAGATAGTCTTCAGGAAGCGGAGGGGCGGGTGTACTTACCTTCATTACACGAAAAATCTAAGCCGAAGTGGATTGCTCGGCAAACAGGTTAGGAAAAGGAAAGGAGGGAGGCACGTATCACCGGGGGGGGTTCACCTCGTTGGGGGGGTTCACCCTACGTCGGGGGTGGAAGGGCTGTCTGTACGGGTAAACGGCCCACGAGGAGACAGGAAATGGGTGATTAAGATGTAATGAAGTATAAAACATGCACATAAGGGGGGGGACTGGTGATATATATTTAACAAAGGAGAAAAACATTAACCCAGGATAAGTTTTTACATGGGTATTTCGGAATAAAAAGGGAGAAAAGAGTTATTAACGATGAGGTTACAATGATCTCCGAAAGGGGATTGAGGTATTTCTCAGGACCTTAAGAAGGGTATGGGTCAGAGTGGGGGGGGGGCCAAGTGTACTCTCCGAGGACTCATAATTCGGTACAGTTCTGTGGTATGCCTGAAGAGCTAAAATTACGACCGTGGGGTTCTAGGGAAAAGGAGTGGGAAACTGGAGCGCTACATGGTGTTAACCATCGGGGAAAAGGGACATGCCGCTGTGTTTGGGGTCGGGTTTGTTGGGGGGGTGAGAGGAGGGGGAAAAAAAAAAACATCTCGAAAGAGGGGGAACAGGGAGAATCACTATCGCGCTCGGAGTTCAAGGACTAAGGATGATCGAGCGTATGAGGCTGTTTCCGGACCCGAGGAGAAAGAGAAAAGGAAAAGGGAGAAATGCCACATCTTGGGGAAGGGGAGTTAAGAAAGTGGCGGGTGGGGAATGAAATCGCCGCTTGCCGTCTGAAAACATTTCAACAAGACAGGGCAAGTCCGGTAGTAGAGGATGTAGAAGAGAAAAAGA
>Ga0179591_1280338_pt1 | contig 14747 bp, 18 predicted proteins | sample CZOMad2_1_08_16f_FD_182891 | JGI IMG/M metagenome (GOLD analysis project Ga0179591, IMG submission 182891) | Vadose zone soil fungal communities from Angelo Coast Range Reserve, California, USA - CZOMad2_1_08_16fungal (PacBio error correction) | ecosystem: Environmental > Terrestrial > Soil >...
TCAACAAGGGACCACCGGAGTCTCCGGGGAACAAAAGAAAAGCGGTAAAGAAGGTGATCTGAATTTGAAGGAGAGAACCGGATGTCTTTGAAAGCGACCAAAATTGGTAAAGCAAAATCGGTCGCGGTCCAGCAAAGCAAACCCCATTGTGTTAACTTCGGTTGAAAGAGTGGGGGACCAACAGGTCTAGAAGGAAATGACTTCGTAGTAATCATTCTGGTGCAAACTGCTCGATTAGCGGCTGGTTGAAAAAAAGGGCCTAAAATAGGACATCACGCAAAGGGTGGACTACTATGTGGGATAACTCGAGGGTGAAGAAGTCAGGGAAGCGACTCGCGCAAATGGAAAATAACTGGCCGGTCAGTCTCGCAGTGCCACCTGGGAGGCTCAAACCTTGGGAGACCAAGGGGACAGAGCAGGCTGGGAGAGGACTCAAAAAAGACTGCCATCTGACTGCCGAAAAAAAAAAAAAAAAATCAGCCCACTCAAAGGAAGCGCTCTTGCTCCTAACCTTCGAGAGCCCTCGGCTGAGAAAGTGGGGCACTCATCAACCAAATAGTTCAAAGATATGAAAAAGATGCAATTCTCAAGCGACGTCCGCAGAAGGGGCGTACGGGAAGACTAGAAGGCAGGAAGTTAGGGGGGGAAAAGCTGAGGTCCTCGAGGCTCAAACGTGGCGTTAGAGGGGAGTCTCATCCTTCTCGGCGCATCGGAAGGGTGAGCGGAAACTCCGTACGGGGGAGGGAGGGAAAATGTGACGTCCAGTAAGGGGGGAGAAAGTTGCATGAGTGTAAAAATCCTCCCACCATGTCGAGAGGTGAAGACAGAGCCCCCTTTTTCGGAATTCAATGAAGGGGGGAGCCATATCATCTGGAAGAGGGAGGCTTGACCGTGACTGGAAAATGTGGGAAGAGACTGAACCTGGTCCGTGTGATTGGGAACAAAGAGAAAGGGGGAGTGGGAAGTTCATTCAAAAGGGGGGAAAACCAAGCAGTGGTTTCTCTGTCTTCTTACAGTTTGGGAACAATGTCGGGGATTGGAAAGGCAACGCAGACGCGCTCAGACGATATTACTTACTTGCATAAGAAAGAAAGGGAAAGGGAGGAACCTCCTACCCTGGGGTTCTACTCGAGCCGGCTGGGATTAACAGATCCAAGTTTCTTAAGGAAAAAATAAGTGTTACATCAGACTCAGAGAACATAAAAAAAAATGCACGCCGACCAGGGAGGAGGAAAAGAGCGTGGGGGGAGGTACAAGACCGTTAATGAAACTTTAAAATAAGTCGATGAAACGGGGAAAAATCCAACAACAACAAAAACCGCAAGATGGGTCCTCTAAAGGTCCTGGGGCGGGTAAATTCCGGGGAAGGAGGAGGGGATAAATCTGGCTGAACATTAGGATTGTAAGGGGGGGCAGGGCGGACTCTAAAAATAGTTGATAAAAAACGAGATGGGAAAGGTAAGGGGAAAAGGGAATCCCAGACGTTGAGGAAGAAAAGGGCTGATCGGCGATAGGAAGGGCAAAAACGTTTAACGTCACTTTCAAAAATTTTTGGTGAGGAAAATAAGAAACTATCTGAAAGTACGGCTTCAGCGTTCGGGGAGCCACGAAAAAAAACATTTTCAAGAAGGGGAAGAGTTGGTCTGGAATAGGAGTGTGACCTAGGAGAAGCGAAGAGGGTGTCCTGGTCAGTCCACATGGGGACTGACACAGGTAGGGGGGGGACGCAATGTGTCGCATCAAGAGGGGAGGGAGGGGGGGTCGCGGGGGGAAAGAGGGAATTTTGGCTGGAAGGGGGGGACTTCCAACAGGAAATGGGGGGGTTGCTTGCCCTGAGAGAACCCAAATGCCTTTGGACGGAAGGGGGAGAGTTCCATAGATCCTGCTTGTAAGGGCAGGTGCATGTCCTTAGAAGTACAACACGAGAGAGCTGTTGGGGTAAAACGAGGCACATAAGAGGAAACGGGGGGCAGAGGGGAAGCATTTTAGACTGACTGAAATAGGAGGGTGGAGAAGAGGCAGCAGTACCGAAATCGGCAGGATCCTTCATCACTCTTAAAAGGGTAGGATAAGGGAAAGAAAAAATGACATCTTTTGAGAGACTGGGGGGGTTGATCTTCGTCGGACCTAAAAGGAAGAAACGGGGACTCATTTTTGGGGGGAGGGGGAAGGGGCATCGAGAGCTGGGCATGTGAGGGGTAATACAAACAGAACAACAACGAGATGAAAATAGAGAGAGAAAATCACCAGGAGCGCAAATGACCCAGGAAACTTCAGGAAAAGTTTGTGTTAGGGGAAAAATTCTAACAAAAAAATGTGGAACTGAAAAGGAAAATAAAAGCGTTCAAAGAGGGAAAGGAAGCTTCTTATAGAATTTGCGAGACTGTGATAACAAGCGATGTTAGACGGCAACGTATACCAATCGTGCTTAATGGGCGGGAGAGAGTCACGAAGGCACCCAAGTAAGGAAAAAAGGGCGGTCCAGGAAGTGATTTTGGCTTATGGGGTGCAGGAGGGGGGGGGGAAACATCAGGGGAAGTCTCTCTTGAAGTGGGCTCGCCAGCAAGCATGAAACAGAGAGAGAATTCACTTCAGGAAACATTTGGAGCAGGAGGTTCACACAAAACCAGGCCTGGTGCGCAAAGAAGGGTGACCGGCAGAACGGAAACGCGAGCTCCTAAAAGGAAAAAAGGGCACATGTGGGGAGAAAGAAGTAACCGTGAAGAAAAAAGTCTTCGGTTTCTTGGAAAAACCGCCTACTAAGGAAAATCTGAAAATCAGATCCACTAAAGAGTCTTGAAAATTGGGGGAGGGGAAGCTGTTCCGAATCTAACTCGGGAAGTCCGCGGAATTAGAGGTTCAATTACGGACAAAATGGGGGTATTATAAGGAAAGGTTTTTGGAAATAGATGCTAAAGGAGGGGAACATTACGAAAGGACAAGGAAGGTGTTTGGAAATATCCACGGAGGGACGGGGGCCTATGAGGCTACAGGTTTTCCTGGGAGAAACTGCTGAGGGGGAAGGCAAAAAGAACTTCTCCAAGGGCTAGAGGGAACTAACAGATGGACCCCAGGAATGATCGTTTTCAAAAAGGATCAATCGGCACGTAGAGAAAACAACTTGCTTTGGGCAAACTGGAGCGGACAGTGAACAAGGACATCCCCTGCTGGAGACAACTCCAGTCTCAGGGGCGAGCCCAGCCGGGGAGGGAGGGGCAGGTGTCATCCTGCGGTATAGGAAAGTAAACATCGGCTGGTAAGACCGAAAGAACGGCGTCCTGGCAGGGGAAAGGTAAAAAGAAGGAGTCGAAGAATAGAAACCGATCAACCAAAAGGAGGGCCGCCGGGGAGTGAGTCTTAAAGAAAAAGCAGAAACTAAGTGGCGTCTGCGCAAATAGTAGAAGGGGAAAAAGGGGGGCCTTGGGGGGAGTAAGAATCTCACACGGTGGTCAGGACTTCCATGAGGGGTTGAGTTTTTCCCTGCGCGATGCAAAGTTCGTCCAGGACGGGGGAAGCTTCAATCGATGATATTCATGAAAAAACTGGGGCGGTCAAAGAAGAGAAAAGCAAAGCCGCGACTCATAAGAGATGGTGGCTACGGAGTGACTCATCGCGGAAACGATGGGCAAATATACTGCAGGGCATTCGCGCGAAGACGGACTTGATGAGACAAACGGGAATCCCCATTAAAGAATGCTAAAAAGAAAAGAGATCGCAGAACAGGGAAGTCGACTACGCTGTCCAAGCAGAAAAAATTTCTATCAAGAGGAAGATAAGGAAGGTAATCCCCTTCTTACTTGGGTCGAAGAAGGGCAGATCTCGGCACACAAAAAAGAAGGGAGGCATTTCCCGAGGGAAAAAAGCCCGCATAATTGGCTCTACATGGAATAAAAAAAAAAAGGAGCGAAATGGTGTAAGGAGGGAGGGCAGCAGGGAGAAGGAGACGATGGAGGCTTAGGAAACGCAGCTGAATCGATCACTGGTAAAAGGGAATCAAAAAAATCTTACTCGGAAGCTGCGCTAATGACGAAAGCATTTGGAAACGGGGGAGCAGGATGGAAACTAAAAAAAAATGACAACATTGGGCTCGGATTGGCAAAAACGCGGGAAAAACAACTTTGTTAAGTGAAAAGTGCCTGCCGCCAAGAGATCAGAGACTAAAAGGAAAAAAATAATACATTGACGAAATATCTAAAGAAAGGTAGTTAAAAGATTCTCACGGGGGTCATGGAATGGAGTCCCATTGACCACCGAGGAGTTGGTACTACTACACATTACATCGGTTTCAAGGGAGAGGTACGAAAAGACCGCCCAGATTCGGCGGAAGACGAATTTCAGAATATAGGAGGAAAGCCCTGGTATATCCGGCGAAGACCGGTAGTGATGAAACAGCCGTAATAAAAAAGAATTGAGAACTCATATTTTTCGGAGAATCGAGTCTCAGAATTACCGCACGAAATGGATCAAAAAGCGAAGTCAGTGCGTTAAAACGGTGATGCGTTTAAGAGTGCGAGGAAAAAAGAGATGGACGACGATGAGGATTGAAGGGGGGGAAAAAAAAGAGGGTACAGGAGCAAGGGAGCACAATACAGGCTAACTTGAATTTCTATAAGTGCAAGGGGATGAGGTCGAAAAATCAGAAACTTAAAAAAGAGACCTACTTGTCGAGAGAAACCAGACACTTAGAGGAGAAAAAGAGTATAGAACGCTAGAATGAAAAACAAAACCGGGTGACTCAGCTTGAACAATCTTTGTGGGGTCTCCTAATCCTTAAAAGGATGAAACTCTTGAGGGAGCTTCATCAGTGGAAGAGGGATAGAAACTCTTCCGTTTTCAGCCGAACATAGGAGTTGGATCTTATTTTTGCAAGCTTCATCGGGGAAATCCAGGGAAAAGGGGTAATTCCTGAATTTGAAGGGGACTAAAGGAGTGAGGATGGAGCAAATGGAAGACTTTTCGAAGGTTTCAATCGGGGCTGAGTGTGGGGCAAAGGAAAGGCCGCCAGCTCAAAAAGGAAAGGTGGGTTTGCATTGAACGATCAAAAACTGACTTGTAACCTAAGGACTCTCTAAGGGCTGCGAATGGTCTTGGCGACGATTCAAAACCGAGAACATAGGTCGGGCCACAACGACGTAACAAAAGAAATCAAATGAAAACTGAGAAGGGGGGAATGCAGTAGAGGTTCAGAATGGAACTCAGCCTGGAGAAAAAAGGTACATGTGATACCTGGCGGGCGTCCGAAAATCGAATTAGCCGATTAAAAAGCAGTTCGATTTCTAAAAACTAAGGGAAAGGAAGACGGAGTTGGATGAGGAGGAGGGGAGAAGGGTGAGAAAAGAACAAACGGGGCCAAGGGTTGTTGGAATGGGGGCACCTGGTCGGCCAATTTTTTGATCTGAGAAAAACAACCGGATTGTTATAAAGCACAGTCCTAAAGCTAAGTCGAAGGGGAAAAAAAAAAAAACCCCAAGGCAGTCCCCATGTGGGGGGGGGCGATTTATACGCCAGTGGGACTACAAATATCAACAAATGAGAAACAAAAGATACCGGGCGGATCAATCTAATAAAGAATATACTGTGATTAGGGATACCGAAAAGTTCGGACTTCACCCGAAAGGGAAAAAGATTTACCGGGGCAGGGGAAAAAACATTGTTACGAAATGCGAAAGATGCACGAAGGCTCAGGGGAGTTGGGGGGCTTGGCTTTATTGGAAGTGAGTTTTGGCACCTAAAGAAAAAAAGAAGGAAAAGAAGAAAAGCGGAACACGGAGAGAAAAAGCGGAGTAAGTTTGGTCAAAGCGCAGTGGGGAAAAGACACCAACCATGGAAGGTTGGCTGGGGAACGATCCGGTACAGCAACTCAAGAAAAAAAAAGCAGGCAATGACGAGAGGAAGAAGGACATGGGAGCCACTTGCGAAAGACAGCAAGAACGGGAATACAGGTGACGGGGGTCTAAAAAACCATTAAAACGATGACAATCTTAAAAATCATCCACAAAGAGTAACTTAATGGCGGCCGGGGGGGAGGGCGGGGTCATCATCGAACAGATAAGCAAGAAAAAAGATAACACTATTTCGGAAGGTTCAGAGTGACAAATGGGGATGGGAGGTAAAAAACGTTTGGAAATCTCTATCTAAACTCTTGTAGTCTGAGAGGAAGGTCAGGGGGATCATCGAAAGGTCCGTGTACTAGGGGCCGAGGGGAGGGGTTGAGAAAAAGAAATGCAACCCCAGGAAAGATCCTGGTCGGGAAAACTGGAGGAGCTTCAAATCAGGCGTAATGGAACTAAGAGGGGTTCACCCCGGATCTGCGAAAAGAAACCAGCTTGTGGGGAAAAAGCTTGAAAGAGTAAAAGGGGGAATGAACGTCTTAAAACCGGAAGCGCAAAGGAGAGCGGCCAGCCTGGAGGGTCAGGGAGACATGCGCCCTCAAGGTAAAAAACTGGGCCGTGCCAAACCTCAAGGGAGTCCAAGAGAAACCAGAAGGGGGAGGTCCGGGAACCAAAAAAGAAAAGGCAAAAAAAGTCCGGAGGGGTTCTTGTAAGACTTCCTGGGCCTAGGGGTATTGTCCACGAATAACCCTCAACTGGGAAAAGGGTGTGGAAAGGACCTCGAAAAAGATTGGGAAAGGTGAAATGGAACTTAAAAAGAAGAATGTCACCTCGGCAGTGCGAGCAACTTTTGAAGGGAAAGGTAGTCAGCACTTCTAGGGGGCGTCTGGTCTTCGGCCCTGGAAGAAAAACCGGTTTGGCAGAAGGGAAGACGATTTGCATCCTCTCCATTGTGTGTAGACGTTGGGTCGCTCAAGAGGGGCGCAAGAATGCAAAATATGACTGGGCAGGTCGAGAATGCAGAAGGAGGGATTGTATCAAAACCTTGAAGACCCCATCGAGCAGGATGGCGCCTAAACGCCCATCTGAAGGGATATGGCCGAAGGAGGAGCTCATCAGGAAACAGACTTTCCGCGAAGATCAGGGAAAGAAGTGAAGCCCGCTTCGCGGGGAAGTCTCGGCGAAATTCGAAGACAACACAACTTAGCTTAGGAAAGATAGAAGACAATAGGGCGAACGTAAATAAAAGCAGTAATGGTCCTTTATACCAGTCGTAGCGGAAGGGGGGGGGGGGCCGATCGGGGCGGTCAATCGCAGGAAAGTGGAAGCTTTGTTCTTGAATAGCTCTAAGAAGACGATGGCAAAGTGTGGATCAGGACTCAGAGGGAGCGACGAATGAGAAGGTCAGTCTGCAACGATGATACTGACAGAGGACTGAAAACCATGTGGATGAAAGCTAAGAAAGAGACCAAACCAATGGAGAGGCGGACGGAAAGGGGAAGGACGAAACCTGATCAATAACAAAAAAAGAATCTATACTTGACGAAGGCCACAGGGGTGGCCGAGGGGAAAACTAAAGGTCAAGTTGAAGTTCAAGGAGAGGAAAAAATTGGGCGACGTGTAGGGAAGCTACAACACGGACAGAGGTTGGGGGGGAATGCGATCTGTGAAAAAATCAGGCGGGAGAAGGACTTTTCAAAACCCTAAAAGGAGCCCGGGGTGATCAGGGGGGAGGAGGCCGGAAGAAACGAGTTTGAGACAGGAACCGAGTGGAGCAACGGCACCTATGGAGAGAACCTCTTGAGGCAAGGAGTCCTAACGGCTGGTCTCGCGACCTTCTCCGGAAAGAGGGGGTTTTCCAGCAAGGTGGTTAAGTGGGAAATCTCAAGAAGATCAAAAAAAAAGGGGTATCATGCATTGATCCGGACGAAGGGGAAATGCCTGGCAATGATGCCTTTAAAAGAAAGCTCATCAAAAGGGGCTAAAAAACGTGGTGACGGGGGAGAGAGGCGAGCTTCCTCGAAACCTAAAGAGAACCCTACGAAGTACCGACTGGGGATAAAAAGAACTGGTGCATTGCATAGAAAAGAGCGAGACTGCTGCGAGGGGATTTCAAAAGTTTCCTACTTCATCTCTCCCGGTTGGGGGGGTCAATAAGCTAACACCTAGGATTAGCTTAAAAGAGGGAAAATTCGGATGAAAATAGGGGAAACGAGGGGGGGGGGGGGGGGTTGCCGCAGGGGGAAAAAGTCAAGTGGGGGAGGGGAGAGGTTGGGAAGCTCGTCATCTGTGGCATCCAGTCCAGAAAAAAATGGAAAAATATGGCACATTAAGGGAGTGCGCAACAACTGGAAGGAAATTCTCCCTTTACTAAGGGGGGGGAAGCTAGAGGGGGGCTTAAAATCTCTCCGAATAGGGGTCAAAAGGAACTGTTGGTGGTGTCTGCCAGAGAAAAAACTTGTTCCTGGGTCCATCTCCCGTGAGGGGCGGGGCTGTCCATAAAGAAGGAAAACCAGAGAAGCTGAAACTACTGGTGCAACAATAAGTCAAAGGAATAAACTGATGAACTTGTTCATGGCCGAGTTTCGCATTTGAATAAAGAGGAGTAACTCACAGGTTAAGAAAGGGGGGGTGGACAATGGCTTTCCTGGCAGTCAGAAATACGCCTAGTCCTTGAAACCATCACTCAGGGTAAGACACTGCTTCGATTTAGAAAGAAGAAGGTAAAAGAGGGGTTTTTGGGGGGGTGGGGTTTTGTTTGTGGGGGGGGGGGGGGGGGGGGGGGGTTTGGTGTGGAGGAGAGCTGGTTATGGGGCTGGCGACCCACTGGCTGGAGAAATGACAAAACGCAGGTTGGTGGGGTTCGGGAATCTCCGGCGCGATTTCAATGTTAAAAAAGGGGTGAAAGGGACAAAAAAAACGGGAAGGGGAGAAGAAAGAGAAGAAAAGACATGTGATCGCTAAAAAACCTAAACACGGGCGTCCGTGGGTTCCGGCAAAGGGGGGTGAAACAAAAAAAGAACGGCAAAAGTTTGAAGGGGAAAAAAGCGGAAAATAGGAAAAAGGAAGGGAGGGGCTAACGGTGAGTATCAAAGGACTGTCGGGGGATTTTCGGAAGCCTGGGGACCACAGAGGTGAGTGAAACGGAGGAAAAGGGAGAGTCAGAGGAGAAAACAGAGTAACTGGAATGAAAAAGTGATCATTTGGATGAGGGGGGAACTCTTGTTCATTCGTTGGGTCACACGCGGGCCGTCCCTGGAGCATGCCATCACAACTGAGAAAAAAAAAGGAAGATGGAAAATAGAGGGGAAAACGACGCAGGGGTTAACAGTTGACATAAAAACTGGAATGTTTCGGGAAAAACAGAGAGGTGACATCCAACTCAAGCTTATTCGAGGACAAGAAAAAAGCGCTTGGGAGGGTACAAATTAAAGCAATTAAAATGGAATTCCCATGTTCTTGAAGAAAAAAACCGCCGGACCTATGACGAGCTGAAATCAAAGGGAAACTACAAATAAGGAGCCGTAAAGAGGGAGCACGTCGTGGCTATTGGAACGAACTGAAGGAAGCCGTCACGACAAAAAGTTTCGGGGAGATTACGGAAACCCTTGGGGGGATGCGCTGAATGTAGGAAAAAAAAAAAGTGGTTTTTAAAGATAGCGGTCAGAAATCGGGCGTATCTGCGAAATGCACGTTCAGAGGGGGATCACTTCAGGGGGGCGTAGGGTCCTCTCTCAGGTGTCGCGAAAGTCTGTAAAAAAAACTACTTACCACGTTAGCGGCACGTGCGAGAGTCTTAAAGGGACATAATTGCCCGGAGTACCTTACCGAGGGGGGAAAAAAACAAGGCCTGAGAAAGGGGAGAAACACCATACTGACGGTCTGGGAAGAGACGACTTAAACTGGACCGGCTGGACGACAAAGCTGAAAAGGTTCTCGGAACGTGGGAGGTTCATGCCTGCTCGCTTAGGAGGGGAAAGAGGGCCTTGAAGAAACAGCTTAGGTCAATAGGTCAGAATGAGGAATAGCGACCCCGATCCCGTGCAAAGCCGATTGGAAATTCTTAAGAGGGCAAACATATCGGCAAAATGGTTATGAGCTCAAAAGGAGCGGGGAAACTCAAAAAGATGAGCGTGGGAGGATGGTACTCGCCCGAGCACTAAGCAGTTTTAAATGGGAGAAATTTAAGGAGATCTTCTGCAAAGAGATGCGCGGATTCAAGTGCCAGGAAAGTAGCACAAGTCCAATTGGCTGAGAAGCTGAAGTCCGCACGTTTGGCTAACAGAAAAGGGTGTCTCATCGGAACTCGGAGGAAGAGAAATACAAGGGGGGGGGAGATTTATCACTCAACTCTCAATAATGGAAGGGGGAATGTCTCGTCTAAGCGGTGGCAGGGGACTCAAGATAACAATCTGCGTTAGAGCATCTCAAAACATAAAAGAAAAGGAGAGAGGGGAATCGCTTCCACCGCGGAGGACGTCCCATCACTGCCTCTCAAGAGGAAGCCGGTTAGAGAAAGCTGTTAATCGGAGAAATGACATCACTGGTGAAGATATAGGGGATTCGGAAACAAAGGAAAAGGTGTCGCTAATCAAAGCGCCGCGGAATTTGGTTGAAAGGAGCCGGGCAGGGAGTGCCGGAAGAGATGAGAGCTAGGAGATGCTCTCCATCAGGAGAGAGAACCTGTGGGGTCTTCAAGGTGATCGAAAATAGAAGTAGATGACCAGAATGACCGCAATGTTGTGGCAGGGGGAAAGCACTGAAGACCATGTGCGCATGGACAAGTCGTGACCAACCCTGGTGCTAGGAAGAAGGGGCGGGCCGAAAAAAAAAATCAAGGAGAAGCTTCCCAGAAGTCTTACTACCTGCGAAAAGGGGCCGCTCGCACTGGGAAGGGTGCAGAGGGCAGGGGGGTTCCATTCACATCTGGAAAAAAGGAGGGGCGCGCGATACTACACAAGAAAAAAGGTTAGGAAAAGGCGCTCTGGGAGACTCAGAAACCAAAAAAAAAGACGCATGGGAGGACTTCGAATCCAAGACGGAAACCAAAAAACCTGGTAGAGTGGTCTAAAGGAAAAGGCTGGTTATGACAATTGCAGGGAAAAAAAGGAGTTTTGGGGAAGGGCATCCGAGGGTAAAAGTCCTCTAGTAAGGAAAACACGTCCGATGGCTCAAAAGCTACTCAAAGGGGATCAGGGGGGGTCGTTTACTTTGATGAATGGGAGGAACAAGAAGTCTCAACCTCCCAAAGGAAATAAAGGTGATACTGGGGGGGAAAAAAAATTCGTGACAAGTGAGTTGAAGAGAGAGAACTGAAGAAAATGGGTAAGTCTATTGCAGAGAGAGGAAACAGAGAGCGTAGGGGGGACCCAGAGTACGCGACTTTGGCGGGGAAAAACAAGGACAAGGGGGAAAGGAGGAGGGATATCAGATCTTCTAGAATTTGTCAAAAAAAATGTTTTACTTAGGCGCAGGACCCGGTGGCGCCGTAAGCTGAAACTGAAAAAGAGGGGGGATCAGACGTTGCATTAAAGGAGTATTAAATCGAAAACGTCCAGGGACATCCCCTGTTGTAGTGGATCTGAGTGGAAGGCGTGAAAGTCGGGGGCACATGGGGAAGTCATCACGGAAAAGTGTATCACCGGGAGGAATTATGGATCACTTTGGAAAATGCAAGGTTCCTTAAAGCGCGTTTGGGGTCTCGGGCTATTTGTAAGGGAACCTGAGCGCCCAGAAAGGTTGCGCAACAGGAAATGTGGGGGGAGGGAAAAAAATGAAGGAACACCGAGGGGAGAAACTGAAAGCATAGCACAGGGAGGCTAGTCTGGATGAGACTCCACCAGAGACGGAACTGGGGGACAGCCCGGGGGGGGGGGAAACGGCATTGAAAATAAAACGGGAAATGGGGGGAAAGAAAGGAAAAAGTTTCGCACAGAGGGGAGACTAGTACCTGTGACAGTGGAAGTTTGGGGTAACTTGCGTTGCCGGAGAAGGTTATCAAAGGGATAATCAAAGGGGGGGGGAAGTCTAGTCTACGACCTAGGTTAAAGAGGGAGCAAGACGTTGGTGGGTCTGAGAAAACCCAGTGAGGAAAGAAAGGGTGCTCCCTGAAACAAACGGACGCAGTTTAAGGACTGGTATCAGCCGGCGCGATCGGCAATGTGGGAGAAGAGAACAACAAACAACGAGGGTGAGAGATTGAAAGACCCAGAAAAAAGGGAGAAAAACCCAGCAAAAAAAAAATGGAGGAACAGGGGGGTGACGGGTCTGCATGGCTCCATGTGGTTAGAAAGAATCACCTAAACGAGTGCAATATGTACTTGATCTGATAAAAAAGGGCTAAGACTGTGAAACTACCTTGGGAAGGGGGAGTCCCTGACAAAAGGGGAGAAAAACTTTGACAGACGTTATTGAGAAAGGGACGAAAAAAAAAGCCCTAAGGAACAAGCTCAGTTTCAAAAGGTTCAAGGGATTGGGTTCAGTCGTTTTTTGGAAAATGCCGTCGCTCAGGGGGAAAGGAGCTAATAAAGTTCAGACATTAGAGATGACATCGATCTAAAAACATGTGGTTGAGGAAAAGAACCAAAGGGACCTGTTGAAGGGTGAGAGTATCAGGTTACAGCAAACTCAAAAAAGAGAAAAAAGCTACACAAGAAGAAGGAATATGAAGGTTGAGGAAAAAGGGCCAAGCATAAATTCGGGGCATACAATATTCAAATGTGGGGGGGGAGAAAAAATAACCCGCCTGGAGAATGGGTATGACGAAATGAAAGAAAGAGAAAGACAATATGCTTAGGAGGGAAAAAAATGGGGGACGAAGGTGGAGATGGCTCAAATCAGAAATCTGGGGTCCGCGGGCGATAAAACGAGTTGTCAGATACTGGGGCATGTGTTCGCTGGAAGTGAATTGAAAAACGGGGGGGGTGGGGGTTGTGGGGGTTGTTGTTTTTTGTTGGGGGTTGGGGGGTGGGGGGGGGTTTGGTGTGGGGGTGGGGTTGGTTTTTGGGGGGGGGGGGGTGTGGGGGGTGGGTGGGGGTTTGTTTGGGTGGGTTGGTTTATGGGGGGGGTGTGGAAAGGAGAGCGAATTAGGGCGGCTGCGAATGCACGTTCCAAAAGGGGGGCCAGAGAAAAGAGTAGGTCATCGCGAAATCTCGAGGTTACAAAAAATGCACTCGCCCTGAAAAAAAGGATGTCGCAAGCTGAGGAGCAGGAAAAGAGATTGCCGGGGTACACTCAGTTTAAACACCAACAGTATGCAAAGATACCTCTGCGAGGGTTGAGAGCCTGGAAGGTTAGCTTAAACGTTGTCCAAGAAGAAAAAAGGAGCAGGGCTCGGGAAAAAGGAGGGCGTAAGGGAAGGGCAACGAACCGAAAGAAACATCGGCGTGGGCCCGTGAGCAAAGGGAAGGAATGAAAATTGAATCAGAAAACAGGGAGTGAAGCTAGCCTATTAACAATATCCCTGGCTTTCTTTGACAGATTCTTGAAGTAGGCATAAGCTGCTCCGGGGGTGGGGGAGAGAAGGGCAAGCCAACATTGGTAAACTCAAATAAAAAGGAAAGGGGGGGATGGTAGTAAATGAAAAAGAAGGGGGGCAAGGATGTAAAAAATGTTGATAATGGGCACTCGGCAAGTGCCGAGCAGGCTGGAGTCAGCAGCTGAGGGCTCGGCTGGGTCTTAAGAAAATGGAAAGTCAGAGAAAAGGGGTGGGTAAGCGTGGCAAGCCAGAAATGGAAAGGTCATGGCCTCTAAAACGGGATTAATAGAAAAAGTCCGGCATTAGTGAATTAAGAGGAGTGGTTGTACCTATTTGGATCCAAACGGGAGAACACTATCGGGCAACGTCTTTAAAGAGCAGTCCTCGAATAGGACTGCCTGAGGGGAATCGTGCTGCCAAAAGAAAAGATTCCCAATCACTTCCGCGCCGTAGAGGGGAAAGGTAGGCCCCTTATGTCTTACTTTCGCGCGAAGGCAAGAGAAAAAAAAAAAGGAGAGGGACAAAAAATTTCGCGGAACGGAAAGAAAGAGTCAGAATGACCCGATCGGGCTCGGAAAAAAGGGGGATGGAAGATCTCTTCTTGAAACGTATTCTCCTTCAGGGGGGAATCGGGGGGGAGCTCGCCAGCCTTCAAGCGATCGCCCGGAGGGGTGGGAGACCTACACGGGGGAACTCCTTCTGCTTAACTAATAAGAAAAAGGGAGGTTCACTCAATGACTGGTGAGAGATACAAAGTAAAGGTGAACCATTATCTATTGGGACAGCTTCGCGGAAACCCTTTTCGAGAGGGACTGGGGAAGTGAACAGAAGCCAGCCGATTCATTATAGAGGAAAGATGGAGGACTAAATTGAACGGTTTTGGGAAGGTGAGGTGGGGACAAAATATTCATCACCTGGGGGAGGAATTGAACCAGGGAAGTGGGGAAGGCTGGATACTCCACAGACCTCTGGGAGACCATTCGAGAGGGGGGAAACTCAAAGGCAAAGCAGCGGACTCAGAATTTAAAAACAGTAAAATCAAAGGCAGCCCAACAAGGGGGGATAGGGGTGCGCTACGAGGTGAGTGACAGGGAAGGGAAAAGGTGCTTAAAGTCCAGAATGTAAGAGGTCGTCAGTCAACCTGCACGCCAGGCGAAAACTTCAAAAGTCGCGTTGTCGTTTCTTACAAGGGGGTTACTCTAAAGAGTTCTAGGAAAAAGAGCAGCAAGAGGTGGAGAATTCGCGAGGGTAAAAACGAGTAAAGGACGTTAAGAAAAGGAAAACCAGCAGGGGGCGAAAAACAGGGGTGGTAAGGGACAGATGGGGGCTGAAGAAACCTCGATCGTAGCGAGGAGTACCAAAAAAAAGGAGTTTGGAGAGGGGACAACAGTGAAGGACTCCATCGAAAAAAGGATCGCAGGGGAGGGCCTAGTTTTAAA
>Ga0179591_1293918_pt1 | contig 14747 bp, 6 predicted proteins | sample CZOMad2_1_08_16f_FD_182891 | JGI IMG/M metagenome (GOLD analysis project Ga0179591, IMG submission 182891) | Vadose zone soil fungal communities from Angelo Coast Range Reserve, California, USA - CZOMad2_1_08_16fungal (PacBio error correction) | ecosystem: Environmental > Terrestrial > Soil >...
CTTATGATGGCAGGATCTCCGACTGGGAGAGAAGTGGGTAGACCGCTGGTACGACAGAGAAAAGCACCGGGTTCGAGGACTACAATGATTCGAAGGGGAAAAAGCGTGGACTCTGGTGGTACTAGTGAAGCTTCGGCTTTAAAACTCAAGAAAGACGAAAGATAGCGGATCATCAACTTAGAATCAAAAGAGCGGACTTCTTGGGTCCGTAAAGGAGCTCGAGTCTGCAGGCGGACAAATACACTAAAGGCGGCGAAGATGGCCCGGGGGCATGCCTCCGTGCCAAAAAAGAGGTAGGCTTCTCGGAGGATTCAGCCTGGAGGGAACTTCGGCGTGTACTGAGTCACGCTAAAGGAGGGGGAACTAACGAGAGGTAAGAGTGAAGATAGGTCTACAAAAGGGAAAGTAGACCCACCATAATCGAAGGGGGGATATCACGTACGGAGCTTTTGCACCTCTACGTTCTTAATAGGCCAACAAGGGACGAGATGTCCTCTGGTCTCGAGAAATCGAAAGGCTCATTATCCCGCTAAAGTTTAACAAAGGGGAAACTACGTACAAAGACCGGCGGGCGAGGGGACGACTAACTCCTCAGTATGGACGAAAGATAACACACCTGGAGTCAGACAGTAACGGTCATCACTAGAAAGAGGCGAAAAACGTTCTCACGAGGCAAGAAGATCATAACTTTCGCGGCCTGGCGCGGAAAAAGTCGACTCAGGAAACTTCCGAATCCAGAACGACCGGCGGGGAGGCAAGCCTAGGACATAAGAGCGGAAGTGCATAGAATCCAAGTAAGCGGCCGTGTAAGGGGAGAGGGAAGAAAGAGTAAGTCATGGGGGCGCACAGTCCGTTCGAATAGTTCGCACCGGCGGATAAATGCGTCAAGAAACGTAGCCAAGGCCGGCGGGAAAAACGACCTCGAGGGGCAAGAGAAGAGTGCTACGAGAGGGACGAACAGGGACGCATCGGCAGTAACCGCGAAGGGATTCTTCGCAGTGGACCCAGAGCCTAGTACTCTAATCAAATCAGCACAGAAAGACGTAATAAACAGCGGAGGGGTCTTCCCGCGAGAAGTGACATCGAAAAAGTATTAGATTTCCAAAACCGATCAAAAAAAACGTTAGGTAGGCTTCCAATCAAAAAAGAGAGTGGGAAAAGTGAACAAGGACAACGCACCGCGGAACGAGCAAAGGGGGGAGTCGGACGTGGGGAAAAGACGTTCTTCAACGCGGGAGGAGGGAGGGACGAAGGTCAAGGCGACCGGGAACAATCTCGTCAACTAGAGAGCGTCCGTAGCGAGATAAACGAGAAAGTCCGTATCGGAAATGTTATCTACGTCCGTCCGGGAGGCGATGACCGCCAGGCAGGATCCGAAAGGCGGTGGATAGACACTGGGCGACTCAAAGATTCTTCCGGGCGAGATAAGTCTCCTTGACCTGGGAAATCACTGAAAAAGCGGGCGCCGGGATGCCTTTCCCTTCGGTGACGAGGAAGCCCTCGTGGTGAGAAAGAGTCAGGAAGGCGAAGAAGGGTGCGAGTAAAAAGAAGAACCAAATCTCTCTTCTCGGAGACGATGTAGTAAAGTATCGAAGCTGACGCAGAACGGAAAGCGGCCACGCTTAGGACGGTGAGAATCTTCGTTTCGAAGGGGACGAGAGGCTCATGCATCCTCGCGCCCGCGAGCGCAGTCCTGTCGTCGACAGGTGCAAGTCGACCGTGAAGGAAGCTGCCGGGAGACCATGTCCAGGGAGAAAGGCGAAGCTTCAGGCCTTCGATTCTATGTTATAAAGAATAACTGATGACACACAGCGGAGCGAGGGAAAAGGGGGTGGGGAAGGTTAACGATCGGGGCACGGTAAAGAAAGAGACGAAACGTAACCACTTCGAGGCGGGGCCCATTCTTCAACAAGGGGAGACGTCTGAAGAGAAAAACAGCTGCAAATCCGTGACGGCGACTAACTAAGAACAATACTAACGAGAGACTGAGGGAGGACCGCTAGTTGGGAGGTGGAAAAGCACCGTGCGGCCGTGAGAGGGAGCCGGGATCCATCTCTCCTATTCTCAATGGGATGGGATGGGGTGAAGATAACTGAGAAGGACTGCCGGTCACAAAAAGAGATCGCCATCAAGCAGATCGAGGAAAAAATATAAACGACGTGGAGAGGTCAAAAAAGGTTACTGGGGTCACGGGGGAACAACGAAAAAAGGGTTGCCTCGGTGCGGTTCGCTCATGGAAACACACAACAACAAAGAAAAGAAAAAAATGAAGAGCTGCAGGGAAAGCTAGCGCATAAAAAACTGAGCCTCAATAGATAGCCGTATACGGCTAAGGGAAAACGCTCTTGAATCACTCCACTACGGCCTCTGTACTTGACTCAGGAAGCGTCGGAGGAGACCTTCTGTCTAGGCAGAGGATTGCACGGTATCACTAAAAGGGCTCTCAGAAGCGGGGTATGCCCCCTGAATCGGACTCCGCATCCTGGGGACGAGATCTCTCAAGAAAAAAAGCGGGAAGAGGGAGTTCACAGTGGATGCCGCTCTTACTTCAAACTGCACTCGTCAGGGGTTTAATCCCGCTAGGGGGAGAGGGGGGGGGCCCCGAGTAAGTGTGAGGGTGAGGAAAAGTGAATAGACCGCTCAGAAGGAAGAGAGCCATCAATAGAGGGAGTAGTGACTACGGGACGGGGAACAAAAGAGCGATGTCCCTAAGCTCAGACATTAAGGCGCGAATTCAGACTTGAAACTCTCAGAGAGCCGGGAAGAAGGCCGGGAGCTGTAAACGCTTGAATGCCGCGATTGCCGAATTTGTAAAACAGGAAAAGCCCTATGCAGGTCAGCATCCTTGTCACAAAACAAGGCGACGGGAAATCCCGCAGAAAGAAACGGAAGGCTCGTCGCGAGCGAACGCAAGCTCTGAGAGGACAGTTTTCACTCGGGGCCAGGTCAAAGGCAAACGACAACCACTGAGAGGGATAAAGAACGGGGGGCAGTTAAAATAGACGAAAAACGGCTAGGTGTCGACGAGTGGCCTCTTCCTTGGAGGGAGAGGGCGAAGGGACGAAAACCACCGCCCGAGCGCAAAGGAGCCGATCGAAGTCAGGGTACAGATAGTCTGGGAGGACCGATCGTACTCAAGGGTCCGGGCGGGCTTTAGCGGTGCGGAGAAGGAGGCGAGACGCCGAGTCACTTAGAGCTCGGCTTCAGGAATTCCCGGAGGGGTCTCTGGGGAGTGAAACCGGCGCGGTTAAAGAGAGATAAATTAGTCCCTAACGCAGAGAAGGACTTCACTGGGGCAATCGTCTCTGCAACGCTACTCTGACAAGTTTAGAAACGGACAATAGAACACAGGTCGAACATAGAGTGAGTCGTCGAACCTAAGGACCATAAGCCCACTACGCATGAACGTCAGGTAGTGATTGGGCACGGGGAAAAAGAAAGGAAGCCTCGTAGAGGCGAGCAGGAAGGGGAGAAAAGTTCGTCACAAGATGGAGAAAATTCCTCTCGGGCAGTAACCTACTTATGAATCGCGCGACCTCTTGAAAAAAGTCAGAAAAGAAAACTCCATAAGACGCCTTCACGGTAGTTCTATCTTCATTCGGTAACGAGAATAGAAGGATGAAGGGGGCCAGAGTTAGCGCCTTGGTAAGATTTTATAATTTATCCCGCGTCTGCGCGAGGAAAAAGCGCAGGAATAATATCAAGGGTTGTCGTATTAATATTTTGAAACCTATGGGCCGTAGAGGAGCCCCTTCGAGGGGGGTATACCAAGGGTCTTGATCTGGGCGTAAGCGTCTACTGGGGGGAAGACAACTCTCCTCCGCAAAGACGGCGAACGCAATACAAATAAGACTAGAGGGGGAAATTCTGTTGAAAAACCTGGATACTAGCATCTGCCTGGGTGGCTCGTCGCTATCACGAAGGGAGAGGAAGCAGTAAGATCTTCAAAGAATCCAGAGAACCCAGAGAAGGCAAGCTATCTTAGGTAGCTGCCTGCCTTCCACGAAAAACAAAGGAAAAGCGACACAGGTAGGACCACTGGACAAGAAATGAATCTAATCGAAGGGTAGTCCTAGGGAGTGAACGTGTTCATCAAAAGAGCGAAGCATGTCTCTAGGCGTAGAGAGGGAAATCGGTCAGGAGGAACAGAAAATAAGAGAAAAAACTCACCTTGGACTGGATTCTTCAGACGTTTATCGAAGTACGTCAGGGCGCACAACAGCAAAAGGATTCTCAGACCTACTTATCTGACCTACTACTTGGCAGAAGAAGAAGAGCCAAGACCTGCAGAAAAAACTACTGCTTCATTCAGACTTGGTGGGTTATGAAAAGAACGCCTCTTCTCAAAGAGGGGGGGAAACTCTCTCTGAGTGAGTATTGGAAGGGAGGCTTTAGAGAAAGAAGACAGTACAACTTCCGTTTCGAATCGTATTCTGTCTAGGATAATGGGAAGAGAGAAAAAAAATTGCTGGTGAGAAACAGTCATCCCACGAAAACCAGTGGCATCGCGTCTTGAACGTCGTGTAACAGGGGACTAGGGGGGAAGAGGTCACGTCCGGTGAAGAGTCGGAGCAATCCTGGCCGATCATGGCTTTGCCAGGGAGAGGCGCATCTAGCTAAAAAAACCACGGGGGGAGGGGGGGGGAGAGATCGGACATTACGTCCCAAAGAAAACTGCTCTGTAATAAGAAGACGCGGGGGGGAACGCGGAAAGGGTCTGGGGGCAAATTGATGAAGGGGGGCACCATCCAGTATTCGACAGTGGGGAAAGGATCCCTCGGGAAATAAAGGGAACATTGTGGGGGGTCGGATCCTACGAAACAGCATCAGCCTCTGCAGAAAACGAATGTTGAGGAGGGACTAAAAGTCGGCAAGATGCCTCAGTCGTATTTCAAAAGGCCGACTGAGAGTGTCAGTGGTCAGAAATCGACGGGGATATACTCCTACGACTGGAGTTGGGGAGAACAGTGTCTTGGTAGAGAAAAGAGGCTGGACGGGAAAAGGCCTCTCCTTCAAGATTATAGTTTTCTGGGCACAAGGAAAGTCGGCGCTCCCGTCCGAACGGAAAAACTTCGAAGGTGACTACTCTGCTATTCAGGGCCAGACTAGGGGATGGGATGGGAACTTCTAAAAAGATCGAGACGTGGGGGTTCAGAGAAGGGGGGGGAGCTCTGCAACTTCAAGAACCCCGGCCGCCTCTTTTATGGTCAGAAAGTAGCGTACAAGTGGAGGAAAAGTTAGCAAGGGGAGAGCGGGGGGTCGGAGACGTGCGTAAATGGGCGCGTCGAAACTACCTGCCGACGCTCCTCTAGCCGTCTCCACAGAATGGGACTTGGGGGGAAGAGAAGATAAGGAGAGGACTTGATCGAAAACTCTAGTCGCTGATGCGCCTCTCAAAAAAGTGGAGTGAGGATTCCACAGGGCCCGTAGAACTAGGGCGGCGGTGAGAACGTGAGGGAGAAAGTGACTGTGCACCTGAGATCTAAAACCGTTATAGAGACCGTCGGCTGACTAACATAGAAGAAGGGGAGAATCTATTTCAATAAAGGCAACCCACTTGCTCGACTCAAACAACTGGCGATTGAGCTGGAGAGGGGGGGCGAAAGGAAACATCTTTAACCTCACGAAATCTACGACCGGAAAACTCGCTGTAAAGGAGTATTGAAAAGAGATCCAGAACTCACTGGGTTCCGTCCTGGACGTTCCTCTCTTCATCGCCAAGTGAAAGAACAACTTCTCGCGAAGAATACTAGCGGAAGAAAGCATCCGAACGACGGAAGGAACAACGTGAAAGCGATATAGCCTGCGTGGGGCGCGGTGTGGATCAACTTGAAAAAAAGAAAGAAAGGACGGAGCATAAGCAGAGCTGGCTGTCGAGGGTCGCTACGGAAACCCGCTATGGCGGACAGTGGGTAGTGAGGGAGGAGAGAGGTGCGGCCAGGAGCGAAGGTCGGTCATATAAGAGTATGATGCGTAGTCGGAACTAACTAGTGTGACCTCGGGACAATCTTCTGACTATCCGAGACGACAAAAGAGCGGGACGGAGGGGAGGAAAGGTAAACCATCAAAAAACGACGTAACCTTCTGAAGCCACCTCCGCTAGCGGAGCACAAGGTCAGTAGAATGTAGGGAAGGAGAGACAGGTACCAGATTAGTGCTGTCAGGTTACTACCGTCGGGGGGAAGTGATCCTTGTTTCTCTTCGGCAATAGACGATTCGAGACTGACGAGGAGAGGAAAAAAGCGAAACAAAAGGGTAGGACGTAAAATAACTTCTTCAACTCATTGTCGTGGCCTTTCATCGCAGGGTGAAGGGAAGGCAAACTTTGAGCCTATGGAGGAGCGGATGCTTCTACTACCGGAAAGAATCTTAGACGGGGAGGAGGTGAAATGGAAAAAGGACAAGAACTTTGGCAACGGCGGTCTTAAGGGAAAGGCGCATTTCAGCCCCATCCAAGGAGGGTTAATATGAGGTTGTTCAAAAGGAGGGCTAACACGGCTCTGAAAGGAAGAGAAAATCTCGCGAGTTCCCTTCGGTGTCATATAAAAATCACTCGACTGCTAATCGTCATGAGGAGAGGAAGGGGGAGAAGGGGGAAAACCGAAAAGGGAAACAGATAGGTCGATGAACAACTTATTCTAGATTGCCTTGCCTCACACGTCTAGAAAAGAGGGCCGAATCTGTAGCAGCGTCGGGGTAAACAGGGGAAAGGAGTAGATCAACTAAGCATCACCTCGCTCCGACTTGCCTTCCTTGGTCGGGAAAGACTCGACCGGACGCCGCAGGAAGTATAAACGAGGTAGTAGGACGAAAGATAAGGACTGCGGGCGTTCGTTTGAGGCTAGCGCTGAGTCGAATAGAATTCACGGGTTAAAGAGTCCTGTGAAAACAGGAGCTCGTCCTTCACGGGCAGCTTGAGGGAGGGGGGAAAAGAAACTGAAAAGAAGAAGGGGGGAAACGAAGCGGCTCTTCGCTTCTCCACCAGTGCCGGTAAAAAGGTTACAGGGAGGCCTCATGAGCTTCGCGGAGGAGGTGGCTACTCTGAGTTAACAGAAGTCAGTCGTGAAAGAGGGGCAGAAGATGGAGCCTCTAAACAGATAGATCAACAACAAAAAAGGAATATAGGAAGGTAGAAAGTCGAATCTATGAAGGGGGAACAGGGCCGACGCCAACTCTGCGCGAATCCCTCATATCTGAGAACAAGAGAGGGAAATCGGCAGCGAGTAAAGAAGTAAATGTGAAAGTTCAAACACGAACTAGCGGAGCAGAATGTTCCTCTCCATGCAGAACCACTCCCGAAAGAAAAAATTACGCGCTCGAGGCAGAGAAGAAGAGAGGGAAAGACTACAAAGTGACTAGCTTTCCCGCCTGGCCTTCGGAGGATAAAGACTTGAATCACGAAAAAACATCCTCGTTATGAAGGGAAAGAAGCGTTCGTCCGTCTACTAAAGGAAGAATAGGGAAGAGAGAAGAACAAACGGGAGAGGGGAACAGTCACTAAGGAAGAAACGCTCGCTGTATAGGGGGGTTATTCCCTCGGTGAGAAAACGTCCGTCCGCGGGAAAGGTGAAAAGAAGATCAACTCAAGGGAACCGGTACGAAGTTTCTGAATCTAGTCCTCTGTCTACTCGAACGCGTGACCTGTTAATCACAAGCCGAAGGAAGGCGAGATCAGGTGGTACCGCATGGGGGACTGTGAGAAGAGGCTCCTCTCCTAGCTGCGTTAAGTCATATGATTTTCTTCCGAGAACAAAGGGAGGGGAAGCAAGACCAGAGAAGGGGGGGGTAGATGGAGAGGGGAAGTTCACGGGGAGCGCGGGAGTCAACAGGGTTCCGGAAGAAAAGGGATCTGCCAATCAGATCAACGTTGGGACTATGCCTACTGGGGCCTTCGCGTAATGTAGACGCCGGTACGGGAAGACTAAAATACTGCAAAGGACGGGCTCACTTACGGGAAAGTCCTCTAGGGCCGTCGTACGTCACGCGCAGATCGAGGAGAGATCGTGAAAGGTACGGAATTGACAGCCGCCGAAAAGAGCTACACCGGCCCCTGCAAGGTTAAAAGTTGCGGTTCCCCGGAGAAATTTTCGAGGTGTAAAAAGTCGAGTAAGTAGAGTTCGCCAGCAGGGGAAGAAATCCACGACCCAGAAGAGCAACACAGATAGTGGGAAACTGACAGCCAGAAAATACAGTAGTATTCCATCATATGCTTTAAACGCAACGTACCTATAAAAAAGTAGCGGGAGGAAGGAGGGGATCGACAGTCAGCGAGGTCGGTGGGGAGAAAGGAGCCCGTCCGGTCTCGTTGCTACTAGTTCACTCTCGTGAGAACGCGTCTTTCCTCATCAGCGGAAGAGGACAAAAGAAGGAGTAGAACAATAGAACAGCAGGCGGCCTAATCAGATAAATTACGCTCCCTTTTCTCATCGGATCGATACCGAGGGACACCGCAAAAAGAGAAGTCGGGGGGGTGCCTGCATCGGGACGAAGGGGAGAGCCTATCAGTTGGAGGGGGGGAGGGTCATCCCGCGTAAAGTTCCGCTCAGACGGAGGGCGGAAAACCGGATAAAAAAAAGAGCGAACGGAGAATAGTCAGACCGACGTCCTGACAGAAAGCGTGCGGATCAGTACGAGGGAACCAGAAGCCGCGACGGAGAGCCGCCATAAGGGATCAGGGCCGATCCCGGAGGTCATGGAGCGTCTTCCAGCAGCAATCATCGTGCCAATGTTGAGTCGGGAGAAAGTAGAGTTTATCAACATTCGACCGGGTCACGGAAAGGATCGCCGCATATTGTGTTGGGCCGACGGCGGGCTGAAAAAATAAGTCACGAGGAAAGATCGGTTTAGAAGATAGAGTGGGAGAAGTAAACGAAGGAATGATCAAAGAAGAAATGGCCTGAAGCCTCGGGCGGAAACTCAGACTGGCATTCCAGGAAAACTGGCGACATTCTCGAAAATCAAAGCGAGCGAGACAGGGTCATCGGAAAAATATACAGGTCCTAATTGCGTCGGGAGGGAGTGGGGAATCTAAAGTGCATCTTACTCCCCGTCAAGCACCAGCGATCAACCTGGGGGAAACTACGGACAATTGTAACGTACGCTGGGACCTAAAAGTCGGAATGTCAGGGACTCGGGACCACTTTGAAGGAAAAGGTCAAAAAAGCGAGGCACGTGCCGCTCCGGCTGCATTTACAGCACGAGGGATTCATACCAAGGCGGGGGAAGGACGGCCTGACGGCGAAGGGAGCGTCAGCGACGACAAGCACGACCTACGGAATGTCATGAAGTTACGGAAGGTCCAAGGTCGCAGAAGAGAGACGCCCGCACGGCGTCACTACTGCTTCGCAACGTCGTAGTAGAAAGGACGAGAGAGGGACCAACCGTGGAAATCGCCGGTAGGCTTAGAACTGAACGGTTAGGGCAAGGAGGGGATTAAACCAAACGTTAGACCGGGGACCGCCTTATCGAAATCGTCTGCGTCCGAGAACAGAACCCCAAGTGCTGGTCGTCTCGGCGACGGAAAGCTAAAGGTAAGTCGACCCCAGAGGTAACCGTGCACCTTTCACGGCAGAAAGGGAGATATCAATCGAGTGCGGAGAGGAGCAGGAGCAATCACAGTCCCTAAGGGACAGAGAGAAAAATCACTCAAACAAAAGAGTATGATAAAAGAGATATTCACGCAAAACGAACGGGGACATGAAATCCCCAAGGAGAGAGATGAAGCTCAAGAGAGAGGAAATCAATCTCTGGGCAACACTAAGGAAATGTCTCTAATTAAAGAGGGCAGACCGTGGAACGTCGAACTAGAGAAGCAATTGGTTAGCGGGGAAGCAGGACTGGGACTCTGCCTCATTTTCATCAACGGTGGGACTACTAACATAAACAGGCCGACAGAGGAGCTACGTCAGTTGGGGAAGGAGGCAACTCCTCTCTTTGAATCCCGACGTATGCGTGAGAAGGTCGTGGGAACGACCGGAGTGAGGATAGAGTCGCGAAACACTGCTGGGCATCCTTAGAGGGAAGGAACCTTAGAGGTCTCCAAGGGCCACCACTTCTGACAGTAAAACCGTCGAGCGGCGACGAGGTTGACTCAAAAAGGAAATGCAGAAACAAAAGGCAAAAACGCGACGCGTCGAAGTGGTTCGAAGGCCGCTATTTCCTCCTCAAACGAAAAAGTTAGTGGAGAGCCGGAAATTGGAGTAAGTCGAAAAAATTTAGCGGTTTCTAGTCGGAGTAAATGGCCTCTACACTAAAAACTCATCAATAATCTCGTATCGCCCGTAATCCATAAAAGGAAGGAGGACGAGGGAAGAGTCTCTATGCTTGACTCGGAAGTAGCGCGTTACTCCCGTCCTTGAAGCCTGACTTCCCACAGCGTCTTCGGGAGGGCTTAGCAGTAGGGATGTAAACGAGGAGTTACGGATTACAGATATAGAGAACCGGCGAAACGACGAAGAAGAAGGTGGCGTCAGGGGGAAAATCGACGGGGGAATGTTCTACCCTGGGAAAAACCATAGTTACTAGATAGACAACAAAAACAGAGAGGGGAGGAATTCAAAAAGACGACGAATAACTGAGGGGGCTTGAGAAAGTTACGATCCGAAAAAACGAAAACGCGTCTACTCCTTCGGGGATTAGGGAACGAGAAGAAGACCGCAACCGGAGTCCCTTCCGAAGGAACTCCTATGAGGGACTTCGAGTAGAACGCGACGAGTACACCTGCTAAACCATCTACATGAAACATTCCGTCCCGGAGGGTGGAACGCATAGGAGAAGGGGGAGTGTGGCGATCTTCTTAAATAAAGCATCAGAAATCAGACGTCCGGGTAGGGGTGGGGGGGGGGGGGGTGTATTTATGAACAGGCTTTTTTGGGGGGGGGCATGCGCGTTCGACGGCCGCTGCTGTCTCCCTTTAACGCTTTCTTCAACGGCTTCTCTTCTGTCAAGACCGTCAAGCGTAGATAGCACTGGCAGCCGAAGGAGGCGGTCCGCGGAAGACGTTGCGTCGCGTGAAACGCATCCGGAAATCTCGTTAATTCTGCCTTAGGCCCAGAAAGGGGGAAGCAAGGTAAAAGAACGACGGTCACCGCGGGACGCAAAAAAAAAAAAACACGAAACGGAGACGGGAGAAAGATCAACGTACATTAAGTAAGGATGAGGGGGTCTCGGAAAGAAGGCAGAGGCGGGGGACATCGGTGACGATGGAGACGTAAGGAAAGGCTAAAATTGACCTAGGACGCGGGAACCTGAAAATCTAACCCGCCGTCGAAGAACTTTCCCAACGAAGGCGGCGGTCAGCAGGGACGTTAGGGCGGGCCTCAAGGGCGACAGGGAAAAAAAAAAGTCCTAGTCCGGGCGACGGGACTAGCCGAAGCGTATCTTCACACGCTTGAGCGATGACGAACGAACAGGACGGAGGTGGCAGGCCTGGCGGAGACAGTCTGGGAAAAGAGACATTCGCAGGAAAAAAAAATGACGTGGAATCAGATCCACCGTCTAAATGAAAACGCTTGTTCCGAGGAAATCGGGAAATCGCCGGGGAGGACGTTAAAAGTCGGTGTCACGAAAGTCACTCAGGGATAGAAAGGCGTCAGAATAGGAGTGCTCCGTCCAAGGAGATAAAGCTCACCCCGCGTGAAAACCCGTACTCTGGTAGCGGTAGACTACTTCAGCGCGGCCGCCGCACAAGGGGAACCAACCCGAGTCGGAAGGGATCTTAGGGTTAAACCAGGGGAAGAGCACTACTTCGTAGCACAAAAAAAAGAGGAACTCTAATACCGTCAGGAGGCTGTTGTGACCTTCGAACGTGAAAAAAGCGCAGAGAACACAGAGGAGGGACACGAAGCTAAAGAAACTGGAAGGGATGTAGGTTTCAGCGGTCTATAATCCCTTCGTCGATCAGCTATCCTAGTGCTACGGTGGAGTCCATAGGATCAGGGAGAAGCAGCGCAAAAGAAAGCGTCAGAGATTCGCTGAAGTGCCCATGCTTGGGAACGCACGAAGCACAAAGAGAATCGCGTCCTTCCACCACTGGCCGGACACAGGTTTACTTCAATTGACACTATCACGGAAATAGCGATCTGAGGGGAGGGCGAACGAGGGCGTCAGGAAGTCCTTGGGTAAGAGAGGCTCACTGAGAGCTCTCTTAAAAAAAAAGGGAAACTGTGGGCGGTCGAATCATTCCGGCCTCCACTAAGGACTTCCTGTGAAAAACTCAGCAGAGCAAAACCAAAGATCGCACGACCGGTAGGGGGTTAAAAGAAAAAGGACGCCGTACAGGGGAAGGGGGCAGGGGGGGGGAGACTCGGACGATCGAAGACGTGATGTTGACACCTTGGTTAGGAAACTGGGCAACCACTCATACTGGGAGGGAAAGACGAGCGGCTGCTACCAGTGATCGAGGGAAGAAAAGTCTCTCCGGCTCTCTTACCTAGAAACTTCTTTCATTATCCACCTTCTGAGATACAACGAAGGGCCGCGGGAAGTACGGCCAGAAGAGGAGTCTTCAAAAAGGACTACCTTGCGGCGGAAAAGTAACACGACCGCTCTCTTCGGGGTCGCGTCCAGAGGGAAAATTTATCTCCCGCAAGAAACGAAAGAATAAGTAAAAAAGAAGACCTGAGGGAAAAATTCAATGGTACGTGGTGCGGCTCTCTCTACGTCTTAGAATGATGAGTCCGTTCAGGAAGCCGACGGTCAGGAGAGAGGGACACCAAAAAGGGAAGGAGAAGAGGGAAGACGAAGAACAGTCAGGAAGTGCCCCATAAGGTCTTCTCCATCAAAAACGAAGGGACCCCGCTATTGGTGCTTGCGAGTTGACGCTCTCGGAGACGGTAAGAAGACGAAGGAGAATGCCAATAGAAAATAAAAAAAGCCTAGGGCTATTCAAAGCCCTCGTTCTACGCTCCGGGGAAGAAGTAGGGAGTCTTACAAGAATCAAAAGAAAAGAAATTGCTGGACGCAAAAGACGCGAAGAGAGTGGGGGGACGAGGAGCTTGTTTCAGTTCAAAACTGCCGAAAACAGGCCCAGACTAGCTAGACGGAATTGACAATTCAACCTACTACTACGGAGGTCTCAGTTGGCAAATCCTCGTATCTCTTTACGTTCATCCGTCGCCGGACACAAAAAAGGCGCACCGAGATGGTCAAAGGAGCGATAGGGAAGGCCTTTAAACTATTTCCCTCTTAATGCTAACTACCTGGTCAGGGAGGCGAGGGAGGAGGGAACTCGCGGTCTACGAAAAAAACAGGGACGGCTCAGAAGGTATACAAGCCGCCGGCATCAGTTTCTCGTCCGACCTGCTCGTTTCAAAAGAGCGAGCACTTCGTCTTCCCCATGGCTGAAAAGAGGGAAAAACAAGGCACTGCGTAACTGCCCGGATAAGAAGAAAGAGTAGAGTCAAAACTACCCTGAAAATCTAGGGTCCTCGAACGACCTGTCGAAAAGCAGCGGGAAGACCATAATAAAACGCACCGCCGGGAGGAAGCGCTTGCCTCCTCTGACGCGTCTAATGTCTCTCGAACACCAACTATGCTTCAACCGACGCGGGGGAAAGGAACGGTCCGCGTCGAAGGATTCTGAAAAAAGGGAAGGAGAAAGCGATCGGAGCGACTCTGGGGGTTTCTACTAAGCCTTTACCTTGAGGACTCACCGCACAGGCGTGCGATCGTAAGATTCGGTAGGAAGAAAAATCCCTCCCGGAGTGAATGAATGAAAAAGGTTCGTGACGTATCGTAAACCTTTTGCATCCGTTGGGGTTATCCAGCGTCTTTCGAAAGGGGAGGGGAACCAAGTCAAGAACATGTGGAGTAGATCCCGTAGAGGGCCAAATGCTTACGTGGAACCATAGACGCCCTTCAGGAAGTGGGGGGGAGCTCCATGAGGATCTATCCGTGCACGGAATATTCGGTCTAAATCAATTGCGTACCAGAAGTCGTCAAAAGACTGGGCAGCCGGGGCTCCGACGAAAACTATCGGGACAAAGGCACACGGTGCAGACGAGAGGACTTGTGCGAAGCTGCTCGAAACGGAGCCGGAAATCACAATGGACCCATGCTAAGTGGATGGGATAACTGGCGTATCGCGAGTAACTGGAGAGGCAGGAGTGGGAACCTGGAAGATCCTCAAAACTCCGGAAAAATAGAAACAAAAGGCTAAACCGAGGTAGGGGAGATAAGAAAAGTTTCCCTGTAAGAACTGAAAAAGGGTCGCCGGGAGGCGGAATCTCGCTTTAAAATAACAAGCTTCTCGACCGGACGCTTGATGAGACGCCCTTACATTCGTCTGCATCGAGCACAAGTACGCAGGCAAAAGTCGACTGGTCTGAAAAGGGTAAGGGCGCCTACTTCATGGGACAAACCACAAGTCGCGGTCTGGCCGCTGACGGATACGGGCCCGGGGAAGATGGGTCGCGAAAAAAAATACGCCTCCTGGTCTTCACTACTTCCGAGACGTCTTGGTAAAGGAGAAACCAGCTTTTAACAAGAAGAAACCCAGAAAAGAAGGCAGAGCTGGGTTTAGGCATAGGTCTCTGTAGGGAATGCAGAAGGAAAACATTCTCGTTTGTGCACCATAAGGGCGTTGATCAGGTCGGATCTTATCACCGCACGATTTCTTTAGGTTTCGTCTATTTCGAATCCAAGGAAACCTAACTGAAAAAGGGTCGACCCGCTGACCAAAAGGCTTGTCTTTAATAAGAGCCGTTCAAGTCCGCGGGGGAAGAAGGGAGCACGTGCGACCGTCCTCT
>Ga0179591_1379050_pt1 | contig 14747 bp, 18 predicted proteins | sample CZOMad2_1_08_16f_FD_182891 | JGI IMG/M metagenome (GOLD analysis project Ga0179591, IMG submission 182891) | Vadose zone soil fungal communities from Angelo Coast Range Reserve, California, USA - CZOMad2_1_08_16fungal (PacBio error correction) | ecosystem: Environmental > Terrestrial > Soil >...
GTTGCGGCTATTCGGCTTGGGTGGTTTCGAAGGGCAGATGTTGTGTCACGGGAGGTTGTTCCTCGTGCCGAATCACTCTTTGCGTGGTTCACCTATCAGAAGAACACTCCTCAATGTCTCCAATTAGAGGAGGGGTACCGGATCCTTTGTCTAGACTGCCTGCCAAGCGGATATCATGTTCTGAGGAAGGAACTAACTAATGGTCCTCACGTTCAAAGATCGAGGTATCATGTCGAGAAGGAATTTACCTACTTGCAATGGAAATTGAGGAGTGAGCCCCTTCCAAAGAGTCAAAGCTTAACATAAGCCGGAGCGAGAATTGGGTTTAACTGCTGGAGGAATTAACCAAAATGAAACCCAAAGGTCCTCCCACAAGGAAGAAAACTCGCCCATTACGCTGAACAAAGAATACCATGCTCTAAAACAAAAGATTAAGAACCGCTATGTAGCTCCGCTCAGCGACATAGGTTTCACGATATTTCAATTGGGTAAGCGCCCATCTCTTCTCACTACTAAAACGGATTAAGCGTGAACTGTTTAGGGGAGGAAAGTACGGGGGACTTGCCCCGTCGAAAAAGATTAAGCACGGCTTAGTATGAGTGCCTCCGACCTAGAGACAAATGTTTTCCGGGGAGAAATACGTTGGCTAAGTGAGTACTTTGCAAAAGCGCGCTGGCCCATCCAAATCAGATGTTGCGCAAATCTTTCACTTTGGCTGTTTGTCTACCCAGGGCAGGAGTGCCACAATTTCACATCGGGGTATGGTCTCAGCCTTCTTGGGCCTTAGGACTGGGGGACGAGAAAAGTATACGCCATTATGTGTATAAAGTTAGTGCGTACGGGGTAGCAAGACGGGGAACGGGGTGCATTGAAAATCGAGGGGGGGTTGGGTGAAGGAATATTCATGTCTGAGAAGAAATAAACCAACTCATAAAGGAAAATTGCTTCACATGCGGACGAGAGTAAAGGGGTCATAATTCAGTGCTTCACCTCTGGGGAAAAGCATTCCAGAAACGCAAAAACTAACATAAAATTGGGGATGCGTAGGTGTTCTTGACAACGCTTAGAGAGTTAGCAACCTCCTAGAATCTTTGGGATCCTCATTTCACGAGGCACTCGTACCTTTTTCGAAAAGGTCATTAACCGGAAGGGGAATAGCGGAGTGATGTCTAACCGCTATGGGTCTAGGGGTGGGAGATAAAATAAGAAAGGGCAGAGTTAAACCAAAGTTGACCTGGATGTTGATTCTTAAAAAACTCTCCCAAACGAAGACTGCAATAAGGAGAGGTCTGAGTTTCGCTGCTTGGGCATATGGGTCAAGTGGACTGTAAGATGCTAAATCCACGCGTCTTTTCTGGCGCAGGAGCCCTTCCCATAAAAGCTCCCCGTCACTAAACGCAGAAAAATTCATCTTAAGCGGCTTTACGCGTATGTACGGCCGAGATATTGGCGGTCCCAGATCATGGTAAAGGAAAGCGGGTGTCGGACTTAGAAGGGTATAAGTGGGGGTGCCCCATCGTGCTATGGGACCGTTCATGTTAGAACAACGGCAGACATGCAGGGGGAGTCGGAGAGAGACCGTCGCCTTCCAACATTTTAGAACAGATTTGGGGCAAGTCGCAGGCAAAGACATGGAATTTCCAGAGACTTGTCAGCGCCTGAATTGGTGTTAAAGGCGAAATCGGTGTTCACGCTCGCAACTTATGTAGGGAAGAACATCTCTGAGACAATGCAGCCTGAATAAGAACATATCTAATTCCAGATCGCAAGGTGCTAAACACCGGAATACTCCAATAAATAGGACAAATGGACTTAAGGAGATCGTCGCGCCGGCACAGCCAGTTCTTCCTGACCAAAGGAAAGCAGTCCTCATTGACAGGTGCATCCATGAAGAAATGATCAGACTTAGAACGATAAGTTACAAAGACGCTTTGTATCGTTCGGATTCTTCACAACGGAAGGTGGAAACTTACAGAGCTTGTCTGTCTTAGAAACTATTAGGATGTAGGTCTACAGGCAAGTCCCAGAGCCGTTCCCTCCCGAGAAATCTCAATAGTTCTAACAGTAAGACGGTCTGGGATCAGATCTCGGGGAGGGAGTGCCTGGTTAAATAAGCCCAGGCCACTTGTGACCAGGGCTGCAATGCACTCATAGACGATCTAGGTTCTAGAATCATCAATATGACGTTGGGGGTGAAAGAGTGCTCGGGCGGAAGAAGAGGGGTCCTAGGCGGGACGTCAAATGGAACGGAGGAGCGTCTATAATCGACGTTGTATCAGGGGCAACGCGGAATGAACAAGTTCCATGGGGATTGGTCGGTCAATGCCTGTGCACTGTGTGTCCTCCCCTAAACGTGTAGTCGCGGCAGGTTGACCGCTAAGCCAATAAATTAGAATGTTTTGTGCAGGCGACCAGAGTCATAGTCTTTGCACTCGACACCAGCAGAATCAGGTCATGCAAAGCTAAATAAGGTCACATGTACCTAATGAGAGAACTAGGAAAATCGTCATTCTTGGGGTGGACTTCTAGCCACATGATTTATTTTCGAATAGTGTATGACGATCATGTGTCCTTAGTACAGCGGTTTGGGCTATCTTAATTCAGGATTTCGGGCTAATATGCAATTTCGTAATCAGTGCCCAAGGGAAGTCGGCACTGTTTGTATTCGTAAAATATATTAGGAGACGTGGTACACTTTGCGGGGCAGTGTTTGATGCTCCCTCCCTGCCCCAGCGAGTACGTCTCGCGCCTCATCGGGGGGAGAGAACCGCTTCACTCGATTGCCAATACACGAACCGATGTTACCGTCGCCGTCTCGTCCTTATGGGTATTAGATCCATCTATTTTTGGGCCTACTGGGAAATCATTCACAGTAGCAAAGCTTCAGGCATTGGGCCATGGGGTGGTAGGAAGCATATCTGTATCTCAATCACTCACCATAATCGTCCCCCAAGGTATGTCGTCAGATGGATGGGGGCCGGAGGCACTATACCACAATTCCCAAGGAAAATCATTTAGCCAGGGGGGGGGGGGGGGGGGTGTACTCAGCGCGGGAGAGCCCTAAAGTTTAATCTTCGGTGATGGTTCAGTCTGACCGCGCCACCAAGGTTTATGGCTCCTTCCGCGTTTGAGATTGAAGAGTCGGCCATGAAGTTATAAGTGACCCCTCGACTCTGCATGGTAAGAAAGAGAGCAAGGCAGGGGTGGAACACCGGGATCTAATCGTTATTAAGCGCTTGAAAAAGGTATGATGGTGAGGAACGGCAAGTTTCGGTTCTCATGTAATTTCAGAATCCTCTCGGAGAGAAAAGATGATGTGAGTGTCGACAACGTAAGACCGTTCAAATTTTATTCGGCATCATCAGTAAAGCACATAATCCCGAGGCCTCAGGTGATGAAAACGATTCGCTGGAGACCACGTCTCCTTTTCCAGGAGGAAGAAGTGGAAAGTCCTAGCCTCATCATCGGCGAGAGCCCAGTTAACTGAAAAAGAAGTTATAAGCTGGTTAAGCGAAAGTTCACCCGTCGAGAGGTCCAATTCCAAGCAGACTTGTAAGACCATGAGTGATGCAGCACATACATGCGAATATCGTCCAAGCATCGGAAAGCACTCGTAAGGACGGAAATGTAGTACGATGGACGAGGCTGTCAGTTTGTTAAAGGAGGTTTTTAGCAAGAAACAGTTGCACCAGCGCGTCTGCGGGGCCGGGGGGAAAATGCGCGGGTTTGCAAAAATAGCGTGTACCAAAGACCAGCATATAATTCAAAGGACCAGTCCTATCCTTTCAAAGAAGAGTACTTTCGCATGATATTAAATGTAGGAACACTGAGCAGAAAAAGTATCTCTTCTCCGAGATAAACAACTTTCGAATCCACTGCGGGGAAAATCACCGAATGGAAAAAGGGAATGCGTGAGAACAGCGGCCGCCTAAAAGATAATGTGTGTTGGATGCGGAAGAGGGAGGCCCTCCTCAAGGTGGGAGGACCATTAAAGGAGTGGCAGAATTCGTTCAGTGGATACGGACATGTCAAAGTAAATAAAAGACCGCGAGGGGCTGTCAGACCTCTTAAAGCGTCGGCAGCTGGGTCTTCAATGGCGCTCTAAATGGCTTCGAATCGGGGGACTTACAAGCCATCAGGGGGATTTGCTTCCGGCCGAACCATTTGCGGAAGGAAGAAAAGCATTGGGGGCCCTGATGAAAAAAAGAAGAAGGTTCAACTAACGTGAGGGGAGTGGGGTGAAAATAAAGAATGACGCTAATGTTGGTGTCCCTTAACGGAAACCTCTCAAAAAAACCAATGATGAGGGTAATATACGCATCGTCCGGCTAAAATGGAATCGGACCTGCAGAACAAATTCCCTCCCCCGTTAAAACTGGCAGGTTCTATCAGTTCGGAAGGCCGACGAAAGATGGAAGAAAGCCGTGAAGAACGAAATTCTTTGTATATCCAGCCTGCTAGGGGTACCCGAGAATAGAAATGGGAACCAAGAGATCAGCCGGCGTTACGCACAGGCCCGGAGCGGTAGCTCTGCAGCTCTCCTATGAGCGAAAGACCTCATTTTATCATGAGAATCTTAACCGCTGTCAGCAACAGGAGGTTTCGAACATATATGACTCCAACTATCACTTTTGGCTCGTTCTCTTTAGACTTTCGAAAAAGCCCCCACTTAAAAACGAAAAGTGAAGGGTTCAAACTTGAAAGTTTAGTTAGGATTGTGCGAGGAGGATCGATTAAGAAAAAAAGACGAATTAACGAGGGTACCACCATTCGTCGGGCAGGAGGTGAAAAAATGACGAGTGCGTCATGAGGGCAATGTGCACGCAAAAAAAGTGCACAGCTGAAACGGAGTCATTGGGGGAGTAAATATAGATGGAACAAAAGAATTCACAGAACCTGACCGGAGGGAATCGCTGCGAGAACAAGTGGGTTGCGTGAACTACATAAAAACAACAACGAATTGGACAGACAGGGACATCGCTCGAATGGACTCCGAGCATAGTTGTCGACGGTTCTTGGTTCTAAGGGGATTCATGCTTTTCTAGGTGGGGGTTCGGAATCAAGACACCTAATTCAAGTTAAGGCGTGAGTTGCCTATAACTACAACATGAAGGACCGGGGTAAGAATGCATCTACACGCCATCAGAACTCGTTGCCGATAGGCAGAATGAATGGGTATTGCACGAGGGCCTACTAGACAGAAGGAGAAGAGGGTTTCTAACTACTGGTTTTGCAGTCTAAAAAACTGCCTTGACAGGAAGCTATGTAGAAGGACAATGGTGGAAGAGAACTTCCTCGTGCAAAGGATAAAAAAGGAGGTGACACTATTAAACGCATTGAATCCGGGCACTTTACATTCAAATGAACGAACCCTTGCTGCCGACCATAAGGCTGGACCGGGACACTCATGTAAGCGCTTTGGCAAGAGGGATCAAAACTGCCGGCTTTATAAAAGGATCGAAATCTACAAATGCGTAGTTCTCTGGGATTTCCTAAGCGCACGGATCCTTCGACGCAGCTCTCACCTGGGGGCTGGACTTTACAAAGGGAACCACTTAGGGAGGTAAGTCATGGGTCTTAATGAGGGAATGGCCAAACCGAGGTAACTGGGGATCTTTCCCTCAAGAACCCTAGGGAGCACAGCTAGATTTGCCGCTGATGAAAAAAATAAGGCACAAAAAGCACACGGCACACGTAGACATACTGCATCTATAAGGCAACAATAAAAATTTTGTCTAGGATACAACTGACAGGGAATAGACCTTTGAGAAATTGGGAGTCGTAAAACTAAAGATCGGGGCCGTGTACCGGATCCCTATTGGGCTCTTCAGGAAGGATCTTATTTCAGGTAGTTAACTACGGGGGGGAAAACTAAAAGCTCTGTATCAAGAGGAAGATTATGGAAACCGATGGTCCGAGGGGGGCGGATGGAGTTATGGAAGCATAGCGCATGAAATAAGGAATGCTTTGCGACAACCGAGGTTAAAGGAAATCAGGGTGCCCTTGGGGAATCCCTGAGAGAAGTTGACCGCGGCAACGTCAGGGCAAGACGGTATATAGCAGGAAGGTTAGCATGTGAGCGAAGTTGTAAAAATCTTCTTGTCAGGCGGATTGGAGGGGGGTAATTCAGATGTGACGGGGCTGATAAAGAAAACAAAGGATATTGGGGGCATTTTCTCTGGCCAAGGCGTACGAGCTGAGTGATTAAGGGGAAAACGGGGGGAGGTCCAGGGGGGAGTGGCAAACGGAGAGACCATAAACGAAAACTGAAAGGAATATGATCTACAACAACGCTGAGACCAGTACTTTGGGGGGGAAAAAAGGGGGTTGGTAAGGAGGTGCAAGAACGGGAAATTTGAAGAGGAACCAAAAAAGCGGGGCATAGGGCGAGAGTCTCATGGGGGTGTCTCTAGTGTAAGACCATTCTTTCCTCTGGGGTAAAACATCATTCCTCAGATTTTGGACGCTGTAAAAAGATTCCGAACTCAAACCTGAATATATGGCTAGGACATGGATAAGAAGGTCGTGAGTAAATTCTCTCGCAAGGGGTAGGGACTGAGCGCGCACATCGGTCCACCGTCTTAAAAACCCGAAAATAGATTAATTGACGGTGAGAGGTGTGAAAAAGGGGGAAGCTGGAAAATGTCACCGAGTCGTGATGCGGTTAAACGACGAAATTCTCAAGGGTTGGTTCCAAATCGGGGCTGTGAGCGATCTTATAAACAAAAAAATACGAGATCGGCTTTCAGCAGAGAGCTATCTGTCCCCCTTGACGACGACCTCTATTTGAGTGAACAAGGTCAGAGCCTGTATATCACGAAGGGATTTAATTAAATCTTGTTGTACAGATTTGAAAGTGCAAAAGGGGGGGAGTATCTAAAAAAAAAAACGGAGTGAAGGATCTCTAAAAGAAGTGGATTGTCACGAGAAACCAAGCCAAGAGATTCCAAGATCAACAGTGGAACAGCATGATAAAACTTTCAACTACATAAGGGTCCGTCTGGAAAAAAGGGCCGGTTACGAACTGTAGGGAAATGGCAACTCGAATAGACGGTAAATGGGGTGAAAAGCTCGTCCGAGCAGAAGAGTGTTTCAAGAACCTTGAAAAGTCAAACTCGAACACAAGTCGACTGTTTAATAGAGGGTTAAGGGAATATTCCATTCTTCGCTGGGAAACAACTAGTCCCTGAAAGCAGGAATCTTGTCTTTGGAACAAGAAGTGGCGATGGGGTGAGCCAACACAATAGGGTCAGAAGGATAAGAATCTTCTTAAAAAGTTAAAAAAACAGACCTAGGGAACATAGGCAAATAGAGGCGGGGGTAGAAAAAGGGGAGCTGGAATAAATGGCAAAACTAAACGAGAAAGGAGGGAACAGCAGGAGACATCAGGACCCCAGCGATCGAAAAAGAGATTCGTCGGGATGGTGGCCCTGCTGGGGTGAAATATCCTGCACGGCTGGGGAACCTCTAGAGACTCTCTCGTTGGGGAGGCTAATCAGCACAAGGTGCTGGGGGATAAAGGCCTGTGCAAAGGGGGGGCACCAAAAGTCAACAGCTCTATGTAGGCAGAAAAAGGAAAGAAGTTGGCAATCACCATTAAATTACAGGTTGGGGTCTTCTGGAAAGTCGTCCGTAAATCACAAAAAGCCAAAACAGGACCGCGAAAGAAAGGGGGATACTCATCACTGACACCATGGGGGGGGAGAGAGCACATACCGTCTTGAAAAAGGGGGAAAGGGACTTTAAGGCAAGAAGGGGATTGAGAAAGCAAGGAGGAAGCGGACCGATGTTGTAACGATATGTATGAAAGGGGGGAGAAAAAGAAAAGGAGAACACCCCTATTCGGAATGAAAAAGGGAGGGCTAGTTACAATAAGAATGGGGGGAATTTCTAATTGTGGCTTACTGAAGAACTACAGAGACTTCCTCGAGGAGGAAGTCTGGAGAGAAAAAACGATTGGGGAGTCAGTCGACCCTAAGGAAGAAGACTGCCCAGGGGGTTTCTTAGTCATGGTGAGGGTGCCGCTACTCATGGTCTGAGAGATAACGGCAGGTGCTTTTGGGCCAAAGTCTTTTCCGATACGGAAATAGGCTGGAAGTAGAGTGAGGCCTGGAACGGAAACATCCAAAACGGCGCCTATAGCTGTGAACTGATGCTTGAAGATAGGGGGAACTTAAAAGGGGAAGGGGCCAGGTCGGGAAGAACACCTTTATCTGAAAAGATTATCAAGGCGAGGAGGGGGAAAAGTTGGATAAATCTGTCTCATGGTAGAGATCGAGAGGGGGGGGGGAGAACCTCATCACACAGTGATCTGAGCAAAAGCAGGAAAGCTGGTAACGGGGAGGGACAAGAAGCAAAAGTGATGGACGCAGGTTAAAAGGCAAAAACGTTAATGTACAACGTTCCATCAGCTATGTCATGTGACTTCAAGAACAGGTGATACTTGCAGGAATCGTCATCCAGGGGGAGTCAAATCAAGGCCGGGAAAGAGGGCATAAGGAGCCCGTGCATTGGGGAAAACCAAAAAGTCTCTTGCGACCACCAAAAGGATCCGTGTCCTGTCTGCAGTCTGCCCAGAGTGATCTTCCGAGGGGAGGCCCAGTAATATCCTTAGATAGGGCTCAAACGTTGAAGGGAAAGAGAGCTCTCTCATGCTTGTTGCCATTATAGGGAACTGGGGACCGGAAACTTCTGTTTGGAGGCAAGGAAAAGCGCCAGGACAGAGGACGATAGGCGAAGCAGGAAAGCCGCAAGCTGTGGGAGAGGGAATGTCTATAGGTAAAAGCTTCAGGGGAAGATACTGCTGGGGTTGCTTGTACAAATGGGGGGGTTGCGCGAATCGATGTCGAAGTTCTAACATGCAGGGTAGGGTGAAACGCTTACTCAGGACCAGACAGAGCAGAGATGCACCTTTGAAAAAAAAGGAGGGAAAAACACGTTCAGCGGGGAATTTGGACTCAAAAGGGGGAGTAGATGTCTGGCAAAATAGGGCGAGCTATGAAATCTTCTCAGAGAAAGATCAGCGAAAACGACCCATAGACCTTGAATGGGTGCAAAAAACAGAACAGGTCTCTTGGGAAGGCGGCCGGAAAAAATTCCCCTCAGGAAGAAAGAGACCAGGGAGGGGTTTCATCGAGGAAACGCCTCCTTGGGAGGGGAGTTAAAACTCTTACGGTGAGGGAGACGAAGAGCGCAGCTAGAGGGGGGCGGTCAGCCGCTACAGAGGGGGAGTTTAAAAGGGTATTGCGGAGAGAGCTCCGGGAATTAAGCGAAATTAATGGGAAACCAATCATGGTCGTGAGGCACGGCTTGGGGCAAAAAAGGTTCAGGTACATTTAAATGATGAGAAGGAAAAGGTCGAACGAGGGGAAAAGTGTGAGGGAATATTGGAGGGCCCGTTTTTCGCTCGGGGAAGGAAGAAGGGTCATAAATTCGAACCCAACAACAAAAAGAGTATGGAAATAGATGAGACTTTCGTAAGGGCGGGGGGGAAAAAATGTCATCAAGGGAGAAGGAAGAAAAAAAACCGCCAAAAGAAGTTCTAACCTAGGAGCTAGGTGGGCGAAGAAAAAAATTTGACCGACTTCAAGAGTCCCGGTGAAAAGAACACCAGGATGGGAGTTCTTCATCAAAATGGAAGACTCGAAGACGTAGTCTTATTTATCGGGGATCATCAGAACGGCGCGGGACCTCAATCCAGAGGGAATGCGGCTCCAATCGAAAATCAAAAGCGGGTTCCGCGAGAAAAGGGAGAAACAGGTCGAGGGGAAGTTCAATCTTCAACTAATGAAGGAGAACACCCCGGGAAAAAGAGGTGGGCGGAATTTCTTTACGTGTTAAAAATCCGCTGACAAACCTAGGCATCAGTTTGCAAAGTTAAGTTGATGGATTTGGGGGGGAGAGGAATGGTAAGACATCTCCATCCAATGGAGAACACAGGGAAAAAATCGAGCGTACAAAGGACGAGTTTTCTAACAAAAGGGAAGGGGATCACGGGGAGGGAGGAATTCGAAGGGGGGGCATGGGCGGCAGAATAGGACAATAACGGGCGTGCACTAAGGAAAAGAAAAGAGTGTAAGGAAGGGGGGTGGAAGTGAACCTCATAGCAAACGAAGTAAAACGGGGCGGTTAAAAATGCGAATGTCCGAGAAAAGGAAAAGGTCGGCTGGAGGAAGGATCATGTTATATGCCGATGCAAGTGAGAAAGTAGCCGCATTGGGATCCAATAGGAGCGTGTGGGGGGGACCAAGATAAAGTTGTGATCGAGAAAAGAAGACTACCTGAAACATCATTTCCTAGAGGTACTGACTACTAATATTATGCGCAAGCAATACTTTCAAGGATACGTGCTGGAGGTCAATCGCCAAGTGTGTGATCAATTCAACCTTCAAGGAAAGTATGGGTAGGTTGAGAAGAATGGTGAGAACTTCACTTAAAATGTTCAAGGGGTTGAGCAAGATCCTTGAAAAACCCGGAAAAATATCACCAAGGATAATTATGCCAGGGGCATTCCCCGTCTCAATCAACTTGAGAATCAATTCAGGGACCGGTTGCACGTCGGGATAAAAGAGTTCGCTAAAGATAAGTCTTTACCAAGGGGGATAGCTAACAAAGATCTAAGCGGAGAGGGTGTACGGATAATGGGGGACGCTCGACATGGCCCGGGTCAGAGAGAGAAATTTGGTAGGGAGTGCGGTAAAAATGAGCCAGGCACGGGGAAAATTGAAAGATATGACTAACAAGGGAGAGGAAATGTAAAGGGATACAATATAAAATTTGGAAGGGGGGAAAGGGGGGGGAGTTCGCCGCCGGTGGAACGAGGAAAGGGAGCACGAGCCTGCCCAGAGAAGTTGCAACGGACTTAGGGACAAAAAAAAAACGTCCCACCGTAAAAGGAAGCGCCGCTCGCGGGGGTCAATATCCGACAGAGTAGAGATCCAAAAAATTGAGAAGCCGAGGGTCGTGAGAACTCCTGCGGACAAATGGTGCCCTCGAGGGGAAGTAAGGTTCATCCTAAAAAAAATTAGCGCGGGAAAGGGGACGATGTATCGCCAGAGGGGGGGCTCCATGAAGGGACCAGCGAGAGGGGGCGGGAATTGCCGTAATACCAGTTCACCGAGTGGGATCTAAAAAATGTGCAGCCGAGCTAGATCCCTAGTACCGACAAAGGGACCTGAGAAAAAACCATTTTGGCTGGGGGGGAAAGCGTAATAAAGAAAGGGAAGCGGTGGCATACAGGAGTTCAAGACTGCAGATACTGCTATCTTAGTGGGGAAAGGTTGAAAAGGCGGGTGTTCAAGGTGGGGCTTGGTTTGATAAGGTTATTTCCTACAGGATGGGCCTGGACTACGACATCCCACTTCTCATTCTTCCTCACTTTTAAAAATGACTTATTCATGGGATGTCAGAGAGTACTTTCAAGGGCCACGAATTGGCAGCCAAATAAAGAAAACGCCAAAAGAAGAAGCAATTGATTCGGGAAAGGATGTACGGGACTTCTAGAGCCTACCGCGTAACTATTGGATGAACAGCGTTTGGGCAACTATCCTTGGCGAAGCAAAGGGGGGCACCAAAGAGACCTACAATTGATTTCTAAGAGACCTCTTTGGAACCAAGTCTGTCCTGGGAACGGAATGGAGGAAGGTGAAATGTATAGAAAGCACGCCACCCGAAAAGAGGAGGAGGGATTGGCAGAGGGGTTGGGGTTAATGGGAAGAAAAATGACTTAAACGGAAGGGTCCGTAAAGTCGGGACCTGCGGACGAAAGGAGGAAAAATCTTTTAAAGCACGAAGATCTGCATCTTGCAATTATGTAAGTCGAAGACGGGGGATAAGGCAAGGGAAAAAGTAAGTAACTTCTCGGGAAATAGGTAAGTTGCTCTCATGGGGGGTGAGAAAACCACTCGAGTGGGGAAAAGAGCTATGTCGCACGAAGGAAAATGAGTGCAATGCGGGAATCGACGTTCCAAGGAAAAGGGGGGAAATTGAAGAGCCGATTTTAGGGTGAAAGGAAGAGGGAAACAGTCAGGAATTGGGCGATATGAATTCGAGCTGCGTTGGGAGTGGCAACCCACCCCAAAAAAAAATATTGGTTTCAATCGAGAACAAACTTAGGGTTGGAAAGATAATAGAAAGTTTTCGAAGGTCAAGGAACCAATCATCTCGAGTGACATAAGACCGTTTGTCTGGTTCAAAGATGGAATCGGTTCCTTCAGGAATTTACGGTGGCGACTCTAGAAGGACCTGCAAGTTTCTAGGGAATTCTGGAAGGGAAGCTCGGTAAAAAGAGAGAAACGATGGGAATCAACCTCAAGAGAGTAACGGGGAAAGAGAGTTAGACCAGGGAAAATGGAGAAGGAGGTGCCTGTGACAGGAGGACTCCGTCTCGAGCGAAAGAGGGGAACAGTGAATCGGAAGAGCTGTCGGGGGAGGCAAATGGTTCTTCTTGTATTGGGCTGGAAGAAATGCTCCAGAACAGAAAGGCGAGCTCATTTAAAGAAAAAGGACTACCAGAAAAATTCATCAATAAGCTCTTTCGTGGAGGGGAGGAGCTGTTCATAATTCAACGACCTAGAAATCTTTTAACACGTCATTCAAGAAGGACACTATAGACCCGGATTTGGGAAAGAAGCAGCAAAGTCGTCTTTATGGTGACCTGTGTGGGTGGGGGGGCTTATAGAACGCATTCCTTAAAACTTAGAGAACCGCACGGCATAAGCTCGCTGAAGAGAGAAGACATCAAAGGTGCGGGGGGTATGTCATTTTATGGCCTTGGAAAAGAGGGGTGGTGGGCAGAGTCTCGCTTAAAGGGGGTAACGCGGCGTCAAAACGGACTACATGCCAAGCAAGTGTTGTGAGGAGGGGTGAGGAAAAGTCAAGCATGACCAATCCATCAAAAGAGAAAAAGCAACTGAGCAAGACGCTGACAGGCCACGATCTCTCGGGCATGAAAGAGGGAGTCATTGTCTGTTGGAAAGAATGTCTCAGGTTCAGGGACTAAAAGGTGGATCAATCCCTAATATTCCCCTGTCAGAAAGAGTTCTTATTTCTGTCTTATCAGGGTAATGGCGGCACAGTTCTCACTACTTGGTATGGGCTGAGGGAATGATCTCAAGAAGGAAGAAGAGGATGAGGGTGCCGTGGAAATACCTACAAAAGGGATAGTAACGGCGGGATCTTCGGGCGGAAAGAAAGGCCCTGCGTTTAAAGACATGGCTAAAACATCGTCTTAAGCGCGGCTTTATGAAAGAGGGGGGGAGGGAGAGCGGGGGATTTTCCGCGGAACGGGCAGGGATCTTGTCGAGGGACTTGGGGTTGCTTTGGGGTGACATGATTCGACACAGGGAGGAGGAGAAGAAAGGGAGGAAGAGGGACGGATTAAAAGGCCCAATCAAACTTAAACGATCACGACCGTAGCATTGTCTATTACCGAAAATGTTACCTGCGAAAGTGTCCTTTCCATACCCTAAAGCCGCCACAGGGGGATATCAAATTTCATTCATGGTAAGTAAAAACCTTCGAATAAGGGGTGGAAACCTAGACTGGGCTCATTAGAAGAGAGGATGGAGGGGAACTTTAGTTCAGTCGGAACGTGATGGTGATAGAGCAAGCGTTGACTCAAGTCTGAAAACGAGGCCCGGGGAGGGACAGCCCGTTCCGTGGAGAAGAGTGAGGGGACGGGAGTTCGAAGGGAAGCGGCGGGCTGAAAACGTGTTAAAACGCGCCTTGAAAGGGGGGGGACACCGTGGGCTGGGACTCATTCTGAAAAAGAAAGAAGAATCAAAATCCACCTTTCATGGTGAGCGAGACAAGACGGAAGGGGAGGACTTGAAAGGACACCGTCCCGGTGAAGGAGAGAAAGTTCGTCCGAAAAGAAATCTTACGTCGGCCCCGTACGGGGAAAGGGGAATGTATAGAGCCTGATTGATATAGACATCGGGGTAGCCATTAAAAAGGAACGAGTTGGAATTGTCGGTATGGGCAGCAACGCCATGGAATAGCTATCGCCCAAAAGAAAGGGGACGCAACGACAATCTTTAAGGGGAAGAAGGATGGTAATAGAAGGGACACAAAACCCTCTGGGACCTGGTGGGGTAGGTCTTGTTCAAAAGGGAAAAACTGGCACGCTTCGAAGGAACAAGGGGGGGAAATGAACTTGTTTAAACCTATCGTTGGTCAAAATTTCCCGAAGGGAGAAAGGCAAAGGGTCTGAAGGGAGAATTGCTTTGAGGCTTCATTTGTTAAGAATGTAATTGAGGCCGATCGATGAAGAGAGATTCATGAGGGACAGCAGGCTCAGAAGAAATCCACTATGTTTCACCTGCATCTGTGAAGGAGGGGGTGGTCAAACGGCCGAGGAACACTTAATCCCGGAAAAGAAGAAGAAAAAGATTCCACAGGGGGTTTTGCTTCTTCAGAAAGGGGTGAGAAGAACTAAAGGGGATGGCGTTGAAAGTCGCTAAAGGGAAAAATCGAGTTGCTCCTCATGAGAGGGGAGTAGAACGCGAAGGGGCGGCTGGTAATCCTCTTAAAGACGGCGTAGGGAAGAGGGCGTTGATTTTAGCAAATATCTCTGCGGCTTCTCACGAAATTTGGCAGCAAAAAACCACAAGCGGTGATTATGAACTGAGTTGCAGGTTCGGCATCATTGGAGCCAAGTATGAGCAGAGGAAGTGGTTGGGGACGTCGAAATACGTTTTGATGAGAGGGGAAACGCGATGCCCTTGGGGGAAGGGAGGGCAGGACGG